>SWBZ01006460.1_pt1 | contig 367502 bp, 281 predicted proteins | sample 4693031 | NCBI WGS metagenome assembly SWBZ01 (sample SAMN10267274, study PRJNA491770) | bioreactor metagenome | isolation source: DHS bioreactor inoculated with | place: Japan: off Shimokita Peninsula
CCCCCCGTACCGCAACTTCCGCTGGAAGGCCAAGGTACTTCAGGGACGAATTGAGATCGGGGGATCATGACGCGGTTCGCTTCAGGACGGACGTGGGTACGGGGGGCGGTGGGAGCGCTCCTGGCGTTGGCCTTGGTGTTCGCAGGAACAACAGGCGTTGCGCAGGCGGTGGACACCGGCATCATTCAAGGGACGGTGACTGATCCGAACGGCGTCGCCGTCTCAGGTCTGACCGTTCATCTGCATCGGTATTACCCGGGCGGGGGCCGGCAGCCGTCGAGCTACGGGAGTGACGCTGCAATAGCGGTGACCGATGCGAACGGCCACTACCGCGTGGACGGGCTGGATAGCGACATTCAGTACCTCATTGATTTTGACGCCGCGAACACCGGGTATATGGACGCCTACTACTGCACCCGTCCCGTTCAGGACTGTGTGAAGGCTTTGCCGTACAGCTTTGGCGGCACTCTTGTGAACCCGTCCCTGACGGGTAAGAGCTTCGACCACCAGCTCCAATGGGGCAACACCGTCACCGGTCTCGTGGTGGACTCAGCCGGAACCCCCATCACCGGGGCGACTGTGGCTGTTGAAATGCACGAGGCCTACTTGACGCATCGAACGAAGTCGGCAGTCATGGGTGAGGGCGGTAGCTTCACGATCTACGGCTTGGCCCCGTCGTCGGCGTACCAGTACTACATCTCGGCTCCGGGCTATTTCACGTCCCGCCTGGATCTGGCTGCTCCGCCTCCCGAGGTGACGGTCACGCTGAATCAAGGGTCGCGGGTGTCCGGAACAGTGGTGGACCCGGACGGGAAACCCGTTGCCGGCGCAAAGGTGCTCTGCCATGACGACTCGGACTATCCGTACGAACTGCGCTATTTCGATATCGACCCGACCGGGACTGACGGTGCCTATCAGGTCGTGGTCGATCCCGCGGTCACTCCGGCGACCTGCTACGCCTCGCTCAGCGGCTACACCGATTCGGAACCGAAGGCCCTCACCGTGGTGGACACGGTCGACCAACCCAACACGGATTTCGCGCTGCAGCAACTGGCTACTTTGACGGTGCGCATCACCTACCCTGACGGGTCGTCCGACAAGGCCACGGTTCAGGCCGTCCGTGCTGGCGCGCCGGTGGGTCACGATGATGAGGCTGAGGTTGTGACCACCGGCACCACCGCGAGTATGCGCTTGGCTGCAGGGCCCTATTACATCTCCGTGTTCACAGCAAGGCACGGAGATGCCTTCGCCGATGTGACGTTGACCGCAGGTGAGAAGAAGACCTTGGTGGTGCCCGTCGGTTCAGCGCGGTCGTCGTTGATCGCGGTGCGTCCCACAGTCGTGGGCACGCCGAGAGTGGGCGCCAAGCTCGTCGCAGTCGCCGGCAAGTGGGGCCCCGGCAAGGTGAAGCTGACCTACCGCTGGCTGCGCAATGGGAAGCCGATCCGCGGTGCAACCACCAAGAGCTACCGACTGACCAAACGTGATCGAGGCACACGGATCTCGGTGAAGGTCACCGGGTCGAAGTCCGGCTTCCCCAGAGTCGTGAAGGTGTCCAAGAAGACCAAGAAGGTTGGTCCTCGCAAGCGCGTCGGTTGAGCGGTGTCACTCATCCGGGTGACGAGACTCTTGCGTAGTCGCGTTGCACTGGGCGCAAGGTTCAGGCACTCTATTGAGGACGCCCGTTCGGGGGAATCTGGGCGCGACGCAAGACAAAAGACAACCGGGGGGATCTTTTGAAGCGTGTCGATGTGTTCAAGCGTGGCCGTCTGGCCGCCTTGATCGCCTTCTTGGCTCTGGGGCTGGCCGCCGTACCGGCGCTGCCAGCCCAGGCCGAAGATGGCATCGGTATGGATGTCAGTGGCACCGTCACCATCTACGACGATTCGGTCAATCAGCACCGCCAGCCGTTGGCTAACGCCAAGGTTTGTGAAGGTGGTCCGGACTCAAACTGCGCCATCACTGATGACAAGGGCCGCTACACCCTGACCAATGTGGTCGGTCAGGACCGGGGTGCGGGATTCAACGAAGTGCTCCCCACCGTCTTCCCTGCCGATGACGCACAGTGGGCGCTGTTCCTACCGACGGATTACAGCTACGGCGATTCAAACCAGGACCAGTACATTCCGGTGCTCCCAGGGCAGGCGGTCACGGGCATCAACATCTCGGTGCACGCCCTGACCACCCTCGTCAGTTCCGGCGTAAACGGACAGGACCGCGTCAAGCCGTCCGCCCCTCTCACCACCGGGTCTGTGAAGATCCTGGGAAAGAAGAAGGTGGGCAAGGTCCTGCGGGTCAAGACTGGGACATGGAACCCGTCCCCGGTGTCGTTCAGCTATCGCTGGTATCGCGGCGGACACCGCATCGCCGGGGCCACCCAGAAGACCTACCGACTTGCGGTCAAGGACCGCGGCAAGCGCATCAAGGTCCGCGTCATCGCCACTGTTGACGGCCACAAGATCACGGTGCGCAGCACGCTGACCCAGCGCGTTCGCTGAGCGTGTCGCCGCAGCCCTGTTGTTGCTGCGCGGCTGCAGCGATGGTTGAGACCCGACACCCGAAATGCTCCAGGCATTTGCCTATCACCTCGCTGTGAGTCACCCTTTAGGGGACGTCTGTTCGGGGGAACAGACCCGGCACCTGCACGACAAAGATCGGGGGGATCTTTCTCATGCGAGCATTTCGTTGGCTTCGACGCGGCGGGCTGTTAGGCCTGATCGCGCTGCTGACTACGGCTTTGGCCGTGGTCGGCGCTGAGCCCGCTGTTGCCGAGGAGGACACCTACACCATCAGCGGAACGGTCATTTTCCAGGGAACCCCACAGTCCGGGGTGAAAGTTTGTGAGCTGCTGACCGGCATCTGCGATGTCACTGATGGCGGTGGCGGCTATTCGCTCCGTGGAGTGGGATCTCCGGCCAAGGTGTATGCGAGCCCGGGAAGAAATGACCCGTCGTGGGTGGAAACGTGGTACCCCAATTACACCAGTAGCGAATACTCATGGCTGGAGGCGAGCAGCCCCGCCTGGCCTGATGCAGTAGACATCGAGTTGCAGGCGGCTCCCACCGTGTCCGGCACCGTGACCAATACTTCTGGTGAGGCGGTCAAGAAGGCGCGCGTCTGCGTCGCCGGTTCAGCAAACTGCGTCACAACCAGCGCCCGCGGCGAGTACCGGCTACTCGCCCAGATTCCCAAGCATGACTCGCTCACCTTGGTCGCCAAAGCTCCCGGCTACCGCCCGGCTCAGACGACCACAACGGTGACTACCAATGTGACGATCACTCTGACCAAGGCGAAGCCGGCCAGGGTTCGCGCCTGCAAGCCGAAGCTGGTCGGCTTCAAGAAGGTCGGCACGAAGCTGCGGGTCAAGTGCTCCTCGGCGACGACGGCGGTGCACTTCACGTATCGCTGGTACCGCAACGGTCACCGGATCGCCGGTGCCCACGGTCGCACCTATCGACTCACCTGGGCCGACTGGCGCAAGAACATCAAGGTCAAAGTCGTGGCCACCAAGACGGGCTACCGCAAGACGGTGCGTACCTCCAAGGGCACCGGCTGGATCCGCTGGAGCGAGTGGCATCGCCGCTGAGCCGATGGTGAATTGGCCCGGGGGCGGGCGCAGCCGGTACGCTTGCTAGCTGGCCGTCCCGAAGGCGGCCGGAAGATACGCCCTCCTGCTACGGGAAGCTCCCGTAGCCGCTCAAGACCAGAGGAGGTGGAGTTCGCGTATGCGTTCCTACGAAGTCGTGGTGATCATTGATCCCGACGTCGACGACCGTCAGGTGAACAGCCTGCTGGAAAAGCCGTTGGCAGCCTTTACCAAGGCCGGTGGCACCGTGGACAACATCGATGTTTGGGGTCGCCGTCGGCTGGCCTATGACATTCGCAAGAAGTCCGAAGGCATCTATGCCGTCATCAATCTGACCGCCGTGCCAGATGTGGTGAAGGAGCTGGATCGTCAGTTCACCCTGAACGAACAGATCATGCGGACCAAAGTGATCCGCCCCGATCTGCACTGATTCACGCGGAGGTCTCGCCAACTGTCGGTACCAACTGACACCCTTGACGAGTACCCAGCCCACGTCCGATCGAAAGACAGCAATCATGGCAGGCGAAACCATCATCACCCTGGTCGGCAATCTGACTGCCGACCCGGAACTGCGCTTCACCCCGTCCGGGGCTCCGGTGGCGAATTTCACCGTCGCTTCCACCCCGCGCACCTACGACCGCAACAGCGGTGAGTGGAAAGACGGGGACGCGATGTTCCTCAACTGCTCCATCTGGCGGCAGGCTGCGGAGAACGTCGCGGAGTCCCTCACCAAAGGGATGCGCGTGATTGTGCAAGGTCGCCTGAAGACTCGCAGCTACGAAACCCGTGAGGGTGAGAAGCGCACCGTCTTCGAGGTTGATGTCGACGAGATCGGTCCGGCCCTGAAGTATGCAACCGCCAAGGTGACCCGCAATGCGGGCGGCGGCGGCGACTTCGGCGGCGGGTCCTCCTCGGGTGGTTCCAACTGGAACCGCTCGGAGAGTCAGGATCGCGGCGGATCCGACCCCTGGGCTGGCGCCCAGAGCGACGAACCCCCGCCATTCTGATCCGACCCTCACGCTCCCTGAGCCAGTCGAAGGGAGCACCTCATATTCATGTCATTCCGGCGAGAGCCGGGCTTTCATAAACCAAGGAGAGCACCACAATGGCCTCACAGCGCAAGCCTGTGAAATCGAAGAAGATCGTGCCGGCGAAGTCGATTCGCATCGGCACCATCGATTACAAGGACACCGCCACGCTGCGGAAGTTCATCTCCGAGCGTGGCAAGATCCGCGCCCGTCGGGTTACCGGACTGTCGGTGCAGGAGCAGCGCAAGGTCGCGATCGCCGTGAAGAACGCGCGCGAACTCGCCTTGCTGCCCTACGCCTCGACCTCACGCTGAGCAGGGGAATGAAATGAAGTTGATTCTTACTGCTCCGGTCGACCACCTGGGTGTGGCCGGTGACATCGTCGAGGTGAAGGACGGCTACGGCCGCAACTTCCTGCTGCCCCGTGGTTTCGCTATCAAGTGGACCCGCGGTGCGGAGACTCAGATCGAGGGCATCAAGCGTGCCCGCGACGCCCGCGAGATTCGCGGCACCGAGCATGCTCAGCAGATTCGCGAGCAGCTTGAAGCCCTCTCGGTGAGCCTGCCTGCGCAGGCGTCCGCCGATAGCGGCAAGCTGTTCGGCGCCGTTACTGCTGCCGACATCGCGTTGGCGGTCAAGAAGGCCGGCGGTCCCGCGATCGACAAGCGCTCGGTCGAGATCGCCAAGCCCATCAAGACTGTGGGCAGCCACACCGTCGGCATCAAGCTGACTGCTGGCGTGGTCGCGCACATCGAGGTTGCGGTCGCCGCAGCCTGAACCGATCCACCAGAAAGGCCGGACCCTGTGGGGTCCGGCCTTTCCGGTCGTTGTGGGTCAGTCGATCGTCGACAGCACCGATGGTGAGCGAGACGCCTCCGGACCAGGTTCGCCACCTAGTGCTCCGGCGAGCAGCTCACGGGCGCGCCCGAGGTGTTCATCTAGCAGGCTTGCCGCAGCAGTGGCGTCGCCGGCCTCGAGATGCTCCAGGATGCGGCCGTGTTCGGCGATGATCACCTCGGGGCTGAGCCGTTGACTGCCCTGCAGCTGTGACATGCACAGCCGCACTTCGAAGGCCAAAGAGCCGTACATCGCGCTGGTCCGAGAACTGCCGAGCGCATCGATCAGCGACGTGTGGAAGCGCATGTCTGGCTCGACGATGTCCCAGACGCCGTCCCCCCACAGTGATGCGATCTCAGCGTTGGCACGGCGCGCCGCGCTGGGTACCTCGCGGCGAGCGGCCAATCTGCGCAGCACCTCGGATTCCACATAAACCCGCGTCCGGTAGATATCGCGGACATCGTCGGGACCCAGGCGGACTACTCGGGCGGTCTTGTGGTTGTTGCGGATCAGCACCTTCTCGGCGACCAGGCGTTCGATGGCGGCCTTGGCCGTCGACCGTGCGATGTCGTACCGCTCGGCCACCTTGACCTCGGTGAGGGCAGACCCCGGTGCCAACTCCGCCGCGAGCACCTGAGACTTGAGATCCTCAACCACGGCATCGATGAGCGAGGTCACCACAACGCTGCGAACCACTCGCGCTCCTTACTTTTCCGCATAACCCTAGTGGAACTATTTACGTCAGTGCTCTTGCACACCGTGTTGACTTGTCTGACAATCGAAGACATCAGCTGGTCTCAGTGAGGAGAGGCACCGTGCAGGTAACGCACCCAGGCTCGGTCGACGAGGCTCTCGTCGAGCTGCTGACCGGCTGTGTGGCCGATGCCTCGCAACTACGGACCTCCGAACTCGACCTGCGGGCTGTCGCCCACGACGCTTCCCACTTCCTGCTACAACCCTCGGCCATCGTCGCCCCTCGTGATGCCGACGAAGTCGCCCGCTTGCTGCGTGCCACCACCGCAGCCGGCGTGCCGCTGACCTTCCGCTCCGGGGGCACCAGTCTGTCGGGGCAAGCCGGCACCACCGGCGTGCTCGCCGACGTGCGCCGACACTTCACGGGGATCGACATCGTGGACAACGGTGCTCGAGTGCGCGTGCAGCCCGGCGTCACCGTGAAGCGACTCAACGCACACCTTGCCCCCTATGGACGCAAGTTCGGGCCCGATCCGGCCAGCGAGGCGGCCTGCACCATCGGCGGAGTCGTGGCCAACAACTCCTCGGGAATGGCCTGTGGCACCGTCGAGAACAGCTACCGCACGCTCGAATCGGTGGTGGTGGTATTGCCGTCCGGCACCATCGTCGACACCGCAGCCCCCGATGCTGACCAGCTGCTGCGTACCCGCGAACCCGTCCTTCACGAAGGCCTGTTGAGGCTGCGCCGACGAGTCATCGAGAACCCGGCATCGGTTGCGAAGATCACCCAGCAGTTCGCCATGAAGAACACCATGGGCTACGGCATCAACGCGCTGATCGATTTCGACACCGTGCCGGAGATCCTCGCCCACCTCGTGGTCGGCAGCGAAGGCACGCTGGGCTTTGTGGCATCGGCCACCTTCACCACGATCGAGGTGCGCAGCCAGGCAGCCTCGGCACTGGTGGTCTTCGACGACCTGTACGACGCGAACGCAGCCCTACCTGCCTTGGTCGCCACCGGAGCGGCCACGCTGGAACTCATGGACGCCACCAGCTTGCGCGTCGGTCAGGGATTCCCCGACGCGCCGGAGCCCGTCAAGCGCCTGGAGGTCACCACGCAGGCCGCACTTCTGGTGGAGTACCAGGCACGAACCGCCGAGGAACTGGCGCAACTGACCCACGATGCCGGCCCGGCCCTGGCCGAACTTCGCGTCGATGAGCCGGTAGCCCTGACCACTGACCCGGTGGTGCGGGCAGGGCTGTGGAAGCTACGCAAGGGGTTGTACACCTCGGTCGCCGGCGCCCGGCGATCCGGAACCACCGCGCTGTTGGAGGACGTGGTCGTTCCGGTCGACCGACTGGCCGACACCTGCTCGGAGTTGGCCGCGCTGTTCGACCGGTACGAGTATCGCGACTCGGTGATCTTCGGACATGCCAAGGACGGCAATATCCACTTCATGCTCACCGACCGCTTCGACGATGACAGCCAGCTTCGTCGCTACGGCGGCTTCACCGAGGACATGGTGAGTCTGATTCTGGCCAATGAGGGCTCGCTCAAAGCCGAGCACGGCACCGGACGGGTGATGGCGCCCTATGTGCGTCGCCAGTACGGCGATGAGCTGTACGAGGTCATGGTCGCAATCAAAGACCTGTTCGATCCGACCCGGCTTCTCAACGCCGGCACGATCATCACCGACGACCCGCAGATACACCTGAAGAACATCAAAGTGTCACCGTCGGTCGACACCGAAATCGACCGCTGTGTGGAATGCGGCTACTGCGAGCCGGTGTGTCCGTCGCGCGATCTCACCCTCACCCCGCGGCAGCGGATCGCGCTGCAACGCGACATTCGCAGCGCCGAGCAGGACGGCCGAACCGAACTGGCGGCCCGGCTGCAGAGCGACTACCGCTATGCCGGCGTCCACACCTGCGCCGTCGACGGCATGTGTGCCACGGCCTGCCCAGTGCAGATCAATACCGGGCACTACGTGAAGAAGCTGCGCCGGGAGCAAACCACGCCGGCGGCGACCCGGGCGGTGTGGACGACCCTGTCCCAACACTGGAAAGGCACCACCGCCACATTCGCCACCGTGATGGCGATCACCCAGGCACTGCCCGGCCCGTTGGAGACGGTCCTGATCGGTGTGAATCGGGCCGGACGGGCAGTGCTCGGTTCAGAGAACCTGCCACTGTGGTCCCGAGAACTCCCCGGCGGGGGAGACTCCCGAGCGCGGCAACGCGCCACAGTCGCGTCAGAGTCGGTGAGCGCGGTGTATCTGCCGGCCTGCGTCAACGTGATGTTCGGCCCAGCCGACGATGGCCCGGGCGTCCAGCTCAGCTTTGAGGCGCTGTGCGCGGCTGCGGGGCTGAGCCTGCTGGTGCCTGAGGAGATCAGTTCGCTGTGCTGTGGCACACCCTGGTCGAGCAAGGGCATTGAACAGGGATACCAAGAGATGCGGGAGAAGGTGCTCCCCGTGATTCGGCGCGCCACCGACGGCGGACGACTGCCGGTGGTGTGCGATGCGTCCAGCTGTACCGAGGGGTTTCGAGCCATGCTTCGGACCGAGCCCGACCTTCAGGTCGAAGTGATCGATGCCGTGGCCTTCGTCGCCGAACATGTCGTGCCAGTGCTGGGCGGCTACACCAAACGCGATTCGCTGGCCATCCACCCCACCTGCTCTTCGACGCAGCTGGGACTCAACGCCGATCTGGTGACGGTCGCCGAAGCCGTCGCCGAGCAGGTACATGTGCCGGTGGACAGCGGTTGCTGCGCTTTCGCCGGTGATCGCGGCATGTTGCACCCGGAACTGACCGCCGCGGCTACCACCGCCGAAGCGGCTGAGGTGGCGCGTCTGGACGCGACCAGCCACGCCTCCTGCAACCGCACCTGCGAACTCGGCATGACGCGGGCCACGGGGAAGACATACCACCACGTTCTTGAGTTGTTGGCTCAGCAGGCCCTTGGAACCGGCCTGGGAGCAGGTCATCGTTGAAGACAGAGCAGGTCGAACACAGAATGCAAAGGAGCAATGAGATGGATCCGAAGACAACAGCCTTGGTGCTGATCGAGTTTCAGAACGACTTCACGTCCGAAGGCGGTACCCTCCACGGGGCCGTCGCCGAGGTCATGGATGCCACCGGCACGCTACCCAATGCCAAGAAGGCCCTGGATGCTGCGCACGCGGCGGGTGCGACCGTGATCCACTCGCCGATCTCGTTCGCCCCGGGCTACTACGAGATCAGTGCCCACCCCTACGGAATCCTGGCCGGGGTGGTCGATTCCCACTCCTTCGTCAAGGGCACCTGGGGATGCGAGATCGTCGGCGAGGTGGCGCCGTCCGGAGAAGACATCGTGCTGGAAGGCAAGCGTGGTCTGGATGCGTTCGGTTCGACCAATCTCGACTTCATCCTGCGCAGCAAGGGGATTCACACCGTAGTCCTGGCGGGCTTCCTCACCAACTGCTGTGTGGAGTCCACAATGCGCTCGGCCTACGAGAAGGGCTTCGAGGTGTACACCCTCACCGATGCCGTCGGTGCCACCTCGATGGCGGAGCATGCCAATGCCATCACCTACGACTACCCGATGTTCTCCAAGCCGATCACGACCGAGGAGTTCCTCGGTGCGCTGGCCGGGGATGCGGCGGCCTCCGACACCTCGCGCGGCTACTGATTTCCCCCACCCCTCCCTCCGAACAAGGCCGGCCCTGCAGGGTCGGCCTTGTTCGGTCCTAGGCGCGCCGCTGCGTAAGCGCGACGACGCCGCCCGGCTAGGCTGACTGGGTGAACCAGGGCGGACGGTCGGGAGTACCCCAGCGGCGATCGCTGCGAGCCGAGCCGGTCCTCATCACGATCCTCGCGGTCGTGGTCATCGTTGCCGTCGCGTTCTGGGCCAATGCCATGGTGACGCCGGTGAGTCGTAAGGGCGAGCCGACGGCCACGATTGCTCCGCAGGCTTCGGTGACCGCCTCGGCCACCCCGACCCCCACCCCATCGGCGACGCCGACCTCCGGCGCCGGCACGGCGACAATGGGCTCCTCGGGCACCTTTTCTCCCGCTGCGGTGGACATCGCTGCAGCCAGTTCAACCGGCACCCTCACCCGGGTGGCGCTCCAGGTCGAGACCAGCGCCGGACTGAAGGCCAACGAGATCGCAACGCAGGTCGCCGACATCCTCAACGACAAACGAAGCTGGACCGGCACCGGGAAGGTGCGGTTCGCGATGGTGGCCGACATCGCCAAGGCCGATGTGCTGATCTCGGTGAGCTCACCGAAGACCGCCGCCAAGGCCTGCACTCTCAACAGCGGTAGCTGCGTGGACACCAATGTGATCGTGCTCGACGCCTTGTCGCTGAAGAACCCACCGGCCACCTATCCCGACGCCACCAGCTGGGAGCAGTACCTGGTCAATCACGCATTCGGCACCTGGCTGAAGAAGAAGCCGGCCACCTGCACCAAACCGGGCGGCCCGGCGCCAGTGATGATGCCGCAAGGCGCGGATCTGGCCGGCTGTACCGCCAACCCGTGGCCCAATCCCTGACCGGAAGCCCGTCAGCGGGTCAGTTTCCCGGGTTCAGGTAGCGCGAAGCGGCCGCCCGATACTGCTCGGAAATGATCGGACGAGGATCCGACAGTGGTGCGGCCGTCAACCGAACCGGCCAGGTCGGACGCTCTCCGGTCAGCACCCAGGAGGCCTGGCGGGCCGCGCCATCAGCCACATACTCACCCGGCTCGGGCACCACCACCGGCAGGTCGAAGACCTGGGCGGCAATGGCAGCCACCGCAGGATTTGCGGCGGCACCACCGATCAGCATCACCCGGGCGAGGCTCACCTCCATCTCCCTCAGCGCGTCCACTCCTGCGGACAGGCCGCACAGCATGCCTTCGATGGCAGCCCGAGCCAGATTGGGTCGGGTGGTCGACTCCAGACTGAGCCCGACCAAGGAAGCTGTCGCGCTCGGCAGATTGGGGGTGCGTTCGCCTTCGAAGTAGGGCACCAGCACCGCGCCGCCGGCACCCGGCGCGGCCTGGAGGGCGAGGCGTCCCAATTCGTCGTGGTCGACGCCGAGTAGGCCCGCGATCGAATCCAACACCCGGGCCGCATTCAAGGTGCACACCAGCGGCAGGTAGCCGCCGGTCGCGTCAGCGAATCCGGCCACATAGCCCGACGGGTCGTGACTCGGGGTCGCCGTGGTGGCGAATACCGTCCCGGAGGTGCCCAGCGAGACCACCGTGTCACCGTCGCGGGCATCCAGGCCCAGTGCGGCGGACGCATTGTCGCCCGCGCCGGGACCGACCAGAAAGCCTGGCCCGGCAATGGCTTCGGCAGGCTTCAACACTCGCGGCAGGGCGGCATCATGACCCAATGCGATCGCCAAGAGCTGGCGGTCGTAGGCGTTGGCCGAGGCCGAGAAGTAGCTGGTACCTGAGGCGTCGGAGCGGTCGGTGATCAGCTCGTCGAAGTCGGGCCCGAGCTTGGCTTCACCGGACGGTCCGTAGCCTCGCAGTCGCCAGGTAAGCCAGTCATGAGGCAAACAGACCGCGGCGACCCGGGCCGCATTGTCCGGCTCGTGGTCGCGCAGCCAGCGCAGCTTGGTGGCGGTGAAGGAGGCCACCGGAACCGAACCGGTGCGTCGAACCAGTTCCGCCAGCCCGATCTCGGTGATGAGATCCTGGGCTGCTTCGGCGGAGCGGGTGTCGTTCCACAGCAGGGCTGGACGGATCACCCGGCCTTCGCTATCGAGGGCCACCATGCCGTGCTGTTGGCCTGCGATACTCACCGCGTCGATGCCGGCCAGGCCGCCGGCCTGCTCGATCGCGGCGTTGAGCGCCACCCACCAGTGTTCCGGATCGACTTCAGAACCAGCCGGATGTGCGCTACGGCCGGCGCTCAGCTCCTCACCGGTGGCAGCGTCACGAACGATGACCTTGCAGCTTTGGGTGGACGAATCCACGCCCATGACACGCGGCATTGCGGGCCTTTCTTGGTAGGAGTCACGGCGTCGAGGCCGGGAGCCACCCTGCGGTGAGCTCTCAGCGTGCACCCATGAGGTGCTCGGTGGCGAGTTGCTGGAGTCGAACGAAGCCGAAGCCCTTGCCGTCGAAGTAGGCCTGGGTGTCGAAGTCCTCGTAGGCGCTGTGATCAGCCATCAGGTCGGTGTAGCTTTCACCGTCGTCAAGCGTGGGGACTGCGAGTTCGGCCACCTTGGCCTCGGCCAAAGCCTGTTGCACCTCGGGGTCGGCTCGGAAGGCTTGAGTACGTTCCTTGAGTAGCAGGTAGGTGCGCATATTGGCCTGCACGGAGTCCCACACGCCGGTCTCATCCTCGGTTCGGGAGGGCTTGTAGTCGAAATGGCGCATGCCGGTATAGGACGGCCCACCGCTGGGCCCACCGTTCTCCAACAGATCGACCAGGGCGAAAGCGTTGTGCAGGTCGCCGTGTCCGAACACCAGATCCTGGTCGTATTTGATGCCGCGCTGGCCGTTCAAATCGATATGGAACAGCTTGCCGTGATACAGCGCCTGGGCAATACCACTCGCGAAGTTCAACCCGGCCATCTGCTCGTGGCCCACCTCGGGGTTCAGGCCCACCAGTTCGGGGTGCTCCAAGGAATTGATGAATGCCAACGCATGGCCCACGGTGGGGAGCAGGATGTCGCCACGGGGCTCATTGGGTTTGGGCTCGATGGCGAACTTCAGGTCGTAGCCGGCGTCCACCACGTACTGGCTGAGCAGGTTGACCGCCTCCCGGTAGCGCTCCAGCGCGGCGCGGACATCCTTGGCCGCGTCGTATTCGGCACCTTCGCGGCCACCCCACATCACGAAGATGTGAGCACCTACCTCCATGGCCAGATCGATATTGCGCAGCACCTTGCGCAGGGCGAAGCGTCGCACCGCGCGATCGTTGGAGGTGAACCCGCCGTCCTTGAACACCGGTTGACTGAACAGATTCGTGGTGATCATCGGCACCTTCAGGCCGGTCGACGCGCAGGCCGACGTGAGACGACCGATCTGGGTGCGCCGCTCGGCCTCGGTGGAGCCGAACGCGAAAAGGTCATCGTCGTGGAAGGTCAGCCCGTAGGCGCCCAGGGACGCCAACTTCTCGACCACGTGTACGACGTCCATCGGCCGACGGGTGGCGCCGCCGAAGGGATCGGTCCCGTTGTAGCCGACGGTCCATAGGCCGAAAGTGAACGCGTCTGCGGGGGTGGGCAGGGTGGGCACGTGGCCCTCCAATCTCTCAGCGATGAGCGAATGTTGTGAAGCACAACATACCTCTTTGGTGGGCCGACGTCCATTGCCGCCGGTCACGATGCGGCGGCGGGAGCTCTTGGCAGAATGCGCGAGTACATGGTTACGTTGCGAGCACGAACAAACCGCGGGACGGGCTCGACCCGTGCGGCGGGAAGGAGCCGGATTGCCCACCTCGAGGAAAGGCACCACCGAGGATGTCCGCCGCGACAATCTCGCTGCGATCCTGGCTCAGCTCCACCTCAACGGGCCGGCGTCGCGGTCGATCCTGGCGCAGCTGACCGGTCGCAACCGGTCGACCATTGCGAGCCTGGTGGGCGACCTCGTCGAACTCGGGCTGGTCACCGAAAGCGCACCACCCGCTGAGGGGCGTCAGGGACGCCCCAGCCCGGTCGTGGCGATCCGTCCCGAGGTGGTCGCGCTGGTGTGCAACCCCGAGATCGACGCGCTCACCATCGGGGTGGTCGGGCTCGACGGCACCGTGCGCAGCAACATCCGTCACGACTACGACCGCCCGCCCACGGCCGCCGAGGTGTGGCGCCTCGCCGCCGATGTCGTGGCCGAGCTGCGCAGCGAACTGGCCGATCTGCGTGTCGTGGGAATGGGATCGGCTGTGCCGGGCCAGGTGCGTACCGAAGACGGCGTGATCCGCAACGCCCCCCACCTGGGCTGGCGCGAGGAACCGTTCGCCCGCCCGCTGCAGCAGGCCTGCGGCTATCCGGTGTGGGTCGGCAACGACGCCGCCGTCGGTGCCCTGGCCGAAACCCAATTCGGTGCCGGACGTGGTGCGACCAATGTGGTCTACCTCAACGGTGGCGCCTCCGGCATCGGCGGCGGTGTGATCGTCGACGGACGGCTGCTGCGTGGTGCGTCCGGCTATGCCGGAGAGCTGGGGCATCTGCGAGTCAGTGGCTCCGAGCAGGCCGATTCCGCCGGAATCCCGGGCACCGTCGAGGCCGTCGTCACCCGCTCCGAACTGTTGGCCGCCTTTCAGGTCGACCGGGCCACCGGCGACGAATTCGCCCGGCTGCTGCGCGGCCCCCTACCTGCGGCAGTCGTCGATGTGGTCACCCGTCAGGTCGCCCACCTGGGAGTAGCCGTCGCCGGAGCGATCAATGTGTTCAATCCCGAGTTCGTCGTGCTGGGCGGATTCTTGGCCGATCTGCAGGCCTGCGCTCCCGCCGATCTCGATGCCCGTGTTGGGCAGTTCGCCCTGGCTCCGTTGCGTGAGCATGTCCAGATCGTGCCCTCGGCGCTGGGGGAGAAACTCCTGGTGGTGGGAGCTGCCGGGCTCGCCTTCGCGCCACTTCTGCGCGACCCGGCGCGGATTCAGCTCGGTTGAGGAGCAGCCCCGCTGTCCACGTGGATAGATCTCCCCGCGACAAGTGGGAGAACATTGTTTAGGTTTAGGGCTGCAATGACTGATGACAGCCACCATGAACAGAGGCGGAAACCGACGTGGTGTTTTGGGGAGCAAACCTCAGTGAGCTGCAGGCATTTTCCTCCGACCTGAGAGGGAAGTCGTCAGAACTGAGGGAAATCTTGGCAAAACTGAATCGGCGACTGGAGGTGACGTCCTGGCAAGGACCCGACGCCGACCGGTTCCGCGCCGAATGGCACGACACCTTCGTGCCGGCACTCAAGAGGCTTGCCAATGAGGTCGGCGCCGCCGCAGATGAACTGAAGCGGGGCGCCGATGACCAGCGAAAGGCGTCGTCACAGTGATCCCTCGAGCGAATAGGTGGGCCGTCCAGTGAGCGACTTCTATGGTGCGAATCCCAGCGAGCTTCGGGAACTGGCCACAACCTTCGATGCGCAGTCCACAGATCTGCTTCAGTGGCGTGCAGCGCTGGGCTCCCGCGTGAAGTCCGGACTATGGGTCGGCCCTCGAGCAGATGCCTTCAATCGCGACTGGGACGGCAAACACGACCAGCTGCTCAGAGCCGCGTCACAGTTCTTGGTGAACGCTGCCAGATCATTGCGTGAGAATGCCGACCAGCAAGACCAGGCCAGCAGTGCCGGTGAGGTTGGTCCGGGGACGGGCGGCGGTCAGCCACCTCAGGGGAGCGACGACGCGCTCAGCTCCGCACTGGGATGGTTCGCCGATCGTGGCGAGGCCATCGGGGATGCTTTCGGTGATGTAGCCGAGGGAACCCTCACCTACTGGGACGCCGCCTTCGTCCCCTACTTCAGGTTGGAGCTTCCTCGCTTCACGGAGGTCGTGTCGTCCAACATCGCGGCGAGTCTCAATATCTTCAACGCCGCCGTGACGCTCGGTACCGCAGGGATCGTCGATCTGAATCTCGGCGACGACGGTGAGCCCTACGCTGGCACGCCGCAAGCCCTTCCCGGTGACGTTCCCAGCTTCGACAACCTGCAGTCAGTAATGGCGCAGACGGTGGTGGCCTACGACGATGGGCCGGGCCAGATCCGGGTCACCACCATCGTGGGCCCCGACGGTCAGCCCAAGGTGATCGTCTCGGTGCCCGGCACAGAAACCTGGAACCCGCTCACCGGCGACAACCCCATGGATGGGACCGGTAACTTCGTCACCGCCGGTGGCGGGCGCTCGACCTTGACAGAGGCGGTCGCGTTGGCGATGGCCAATGCCAACATCCCCCCTGGCGCTCAGGTGATGATGGTGGGGCATTCCCAGGGAGGGATGAGCGTGGCCGATCTGGTCTCCGATCCCGATTTCGTCTCCCAGTACAACGTCACTAATGCGGTGACGTTCGGCTCACCCATCGACAGTGATCAGATTGATGCCCGGGTACATGTGATGGAGATCCAACACGGCAACGACTGGGTTCCGGTCCTCGACCTGCAGAATTCTGCGGCGGTCCCGGTTGGTCCAGTCATGGTGCCCTTCCCGGGAAGTGTTCCCGAAGTGAACGAGCACCACTTCAGGGCGACTCTGCCCAGCCCGGGCGGGCCCTTTGATGTCCTCGAGAATCACAATCAGGCCAACTACCTGGAATCGGTAGCCAACAATCCCAATCCGGTCTTTTCCGCCTACGAAGACCAACTACGCGAATCGGGCTTCCTGGGAGGGGTCACCCAGGACAACGTGACGATCCACGTCGGACGGAAGGACTGAGCGTGCGGCGCGTAACGGTGATTGTGGTCGCAGTCGTTCTGGGTTTGGGATCGATTGCAGGCGTGGTTGTGGCGTTCGACTACCTCGCCGACGTGTTCGCCGGCACCGGCAGTCGAAGTCGAGCCTGTGATGCCATCTATCGTGAGGACATCCTGGCCGTGCCCGGTGTGACGTCAGTAGAGGTCCACTGCGCAATGCAACTGGGGGGTACCCAGACGGTCGAGGTGAGCGTCGATGCTTCCGACAACTGGGCTGCGCAGGATATTGCCCGTGACGTAGTGACGGCGATGGCACGCGACCCGCGCGTTGAGGATGGGTGGCTGTTTCCGAGGAAGTACCGGCTCGACGACGGGAGTCCTGTGGTTTTCAACTTTTACGACGAGGGGCTGACCCTCGGCACGGTGGGCGACGTGCGCAGGACCTGGAGCATTACCCCGACTCCGGAGAGGAAGCGCTGAGGTGGAGTCCCAGCAGTTGACCATGACGGGTTCTGACTTTGAGGACTTGGTGCAACAGGCGAACCAGATTCTCGCCGATGCCGTTCCGCAGGACGGCGAGTCGCTGGCCGCCGTCCTGGCGGAGCATATGTCGGCTCCCGTGCGGGCCACGATGGTTGGCGCCGCCGATGGGCTGGGGATGCTCGTTCGGCTCACGCAGGCAGCAGACGGCGCCCTCCTCGTGGCTCAGCCGGTGCGCGATGTCGAGGGCAGGACCGTGCCCGACGGCAGTGTTCAACTGTCATACGCCCCGTCGCCCAGCTGGCGGGAGCTGGCCGAGTTGTTGCCACCGGTGGCGGCTCTCCGGGCACCGGCGGTGCAGGGTCAGCACGCTGACGGCCGCGTGGTGGTGCTGCCCGATCCCGCTGGGGGTGAGGTGGAGGCGAGTCTCCACCTGCGAGTCGAAGCGTGGGTTCCCGGAGTGGAAACCCCTAAGGTCTGGGCGCGCGCCTGGGTGGTGCGCGATGGCGAGTTGTTCGACCTTCGGCACCGAGACGGCGGATTGGTGGCGGTTCAGCGGCCTGCTGGATCGGTCGCGGCGGAACTGGAGTGGGCGCTGGCCGGGGCTGTTGATGTCATCGCTGGGGCTTTGGCGAAGCCGGCGCCGTGATGGCCCTGATCGTGGCGACGCGCCGTCGGTAGTTGGTGGCGGGTGGCTCACTCCACGACGGCCGGCTGGCCTCCGGTGGTTTCGGTGGCTTCTTCGGGAGGCTCGGCGCTGCCCGGCAGTCGAATCGTGAACTCTGCGCCACCGGAAGCCGCCCGGCCTGCCTTCACCCAGCCACCGTGGGCCTTGACGGTCTGAGCAACGATCGACAGACCCAATCCCGACCCGGGGGTATTGCGGGCGTGATCGGAACGATAGAAGCGGTCGAAGACGTGCGGAAGGTCGGCCTCGGCGATCCCGGGGCCCTCATCACTGATACGCACCCGGTCACCGTGCAGACGCACGGTGATGCGTCCGCCCGGCGGAGAGAACTTGACCGCGTTATCCAGCAGGTTGGTGATGGCCCGCTCCAAGCTGTCCGGCTCGCCGACCAGATACAGCGGCTCGGTCTCCACATCGAAAGTGAGACCAGGGCCGCGTCGCTTGGCCCGGGTTACCGCATTGTTGACCACATCGCGCAGATCGATGGGCTCGGGGTGGGCCTGCACCCGGTCGTCGCGGGAGAGATGAACCAGGTCACCGATCAACTGGGTGAACTCGCCGAGCTGGGCGGCGATGTCTCGTAGGATCTCGCCACGCGCCCCCTCCGGCAGCATGTTCTGGCGATCATCGGCGATCAGCAACTCCACATTGGTGCGCAACGAGGTCAGCGGCGTCCGCAACTCGTGGCCCGCGTCGGCGATCAGGCGGCGTTGTCGCTCCCGGGATGAATGCAGCGAGCGCATCATCGTGTTGAACGCACCGGTGAGATCGGTGAGCTCATCCATGCCGCCAACCTCGATCGGGGCCAACTCGTCGGTCTCGGTGACCCGGCTCACCGCCTCGGTCAACCGCTGGATCGGCAACAGACCCGAGCGGGCGATGAACCACCCGATGGCGCCGGCCAACAGCACAGCCAACAGACCGAAGGTCAGCAGCGAGAACGCCAAGATGCGCAAGATCTGATCAGTGGGGCCCAGCGGGCGGCCCAGCACCAGCGCGTAGTAGGTGCCCTGATCGGCTAGTGGCACGGCGACGATCCGATAGGACTCCCCGTTGTCGGCCACGCCGGTGCGGGCCGAGGTTCCGATCTGGGTGCGGGCGATCGTCAGCTCGGCGTCGCTGGATTCCAGCTTCACTCCGTTGCCCGGCGGATAGATCGTGCGACCATCGGATCGCACCAGCATGATCGTGACGTTCGCTGTCGAAAGCGCTTCACTGTTCAACCCGCCCAGCGACTCGGCGTCGCCGGCGATCCAGGTGGTGGTGACATCGGCCACTGCCAGCAGCTCGGTGTCGAGTTGGTCGTAGATCGCGAAGGTGGTGATCAGGTATGCCGCCACACCGGTGATGGCGACCGCTCCGGCCACCGCCACCGAGATCAACGCCATCAACCGGTCATGCAGTGGCCGGTTGGTGACTGACAGAATCGAACGGAGCCAGCGGATCACGGCGGAGTCTCGCGCAGCACGTAGCCGATGCCGCGCACGGTATGGATCAGACGAGTCTCACCTTCGCCCTCGGTCTTGCGGCGCAGGTAGCCGATGTAGACCTCCAGCGAGTTTGCGGTGGTCGGAAAGTCGAAGCCCCACACTTCATTGAGCAACCAGGAGCGCTCCAATACCCGGCGGGGGTTTTCCAGGAAGGTCTGCAGCAGGGCGAACTCGGTGCGCGTCAGACTGATTCGACGGCCGGCTCGGGTGACCTCACGGGTCTGTAGGTCCAAGGTCAGATCAGCGAAGGCAAGCTGCTCATTGTCGTCATCGGTCGTGGCCGGACGCACCCGCCGGGTCAATGCCCGCAGCCGCGCCTGCAGCTCGTCGAAGGAGAACGGCTTGGCCATGTAGTCGTCAGCGCCGGCGTCCAGGCCGTCGACTCGATCACCGACAGCATCGCGGGCGGTGAGAACCAGAATCGGCACATCGTTACCGGACGCTCGCAGCGACCGAGTGGTTTCCAGACCGTCGAGGCGGGGCATCATGACGTCCATGATCACTGCGTCGGGTCGAGCTGCCGACAATCGGGCCAAGGCTTCCACGCCGTCATTGGCGGTGGTCACCTCATAGCCGCAATAGCGCAGCGAGCGGGCGAGCGAGTCGCGGACCGCTTGGTCGTCGTCCACAACGAGGATATGCATGGATACAGATTGCCACGTCCGCAGACGTTCTGGCTTCAGGCGACCCGGAGCGAGCAGCTACCCGAGTAGTTCGCGGGCCCGTTTCATCAGTTCCGGCATGGCACCCTCGATCTGATGCAGCGTGACCTGGAAGCCGGCCTCGTCGCCGTACCACGGGTCTTCGATCTCAGAACCGGGCGGGGTGTTCGGATCGAAATCGGAGAGCAGATAGAGGTGATTGGCCTCGGGCACCAACTGGTGCAGCCGGGACAGGTGGGCGCGCTCCATGCCGATGACCATGTCGGCGGAATGCACTTCCTCGGCAGTGACCAGGTGTGCGGTGTGGGAGTCGGGAACGTAGTCGGCGTCGATCAGGGTCTTGCGAGCGCGACTGTCCATCGGGTGGCCGGCCTCCTCAGCGCTCACCCCGGCGCTGCGGAAATCCACAGCCAGGTGGTCGACGGCGGCCTTGGCCCGAGCCACCATCTCCGCCATCGGCGAACGGCAAACATTTCCCCAACAGATGAACAGAATCACGGGACGACTCATCGATGTTCCTCTCCTCGTTTGAAGAAGGCGTTCAGGATGAAGCTCACAACCGACACGATCAGGGCGCCCCAGAAGGCGCTGGCCCAGTTATCGACCTGCCAGGTGAGGCCGAGTTGTTGCGACAACCAGGAGACCAACATCAGCATCACCGCATTGATGATCAGCAGAAACAGGCCCAGACTGAGCAGGATCAACGGTGCCGTTGCGAACTTGAACAGGGGCTTCACCACCGCATTGACCAGGCCGAAGATCGCCGCCACCGCGATCACCGTCCACGCATTCGCCCACGCGTCTGAGCCAACATTGGTATGGATGCCCGGGAGCCACCAGGTAGCCACCGCCAGCGCCGCTGCGCCGGCGAAGAATCTCGCGAACATGCGTCAATGCTTGCATGCCTGGCAGAGTTCTCCTATCGACGACCGACAGAGAGGGTCAGATCGTGAGCTTGCACGGACGCCATTTCCTCAGAGAATTGGACTTCAGCCCCGCCGAATGGCGCGAGCTGCTGGACCTCACCGGTGAGCTGAAGATCGCCCGCAAGGCGGGCACCGAGGTGCCGCGACTGGTCGGGGCGAACATCGCACTGATCTTCGAGAAGACCTCCACCCGAACCCGCTCGGCCTTCGAGGTGGCCGCCCACCAGCAAGGGGCGCACGTCACTCAGATGGACGGCAACTCCTCCCAGCTGGGACACAAGGAGTCACCGGCCGACACCGCCCGGGTGTTGTCCCGCCTCTACGACGGCATCGAGTACCGCGGCGCCAAGCAATCCACTGTGGAGACCATCGCCCGATACTCCTCGGTGCCGGTCTGGAATGGCCTGACCGACGAATGGCACCCCACCCAGAGCCTGTGCGACATGTTCACCATGCGGGAGTCCAGCGGCAAGGACGACCACGACATCAGCTTCGCCTATGTCGGCGATGCTCGTTTCAATGTGGGCTGTTCGCTGCTCATCGGCGGTGCGCTGTTGGGCATGGACGTGCGCCTGGTTGCGCCGACCAAGCTGCTGCCGCCGCCGGAGGTGGTGAAAGCGGCTCACGAACTCGCTGAAACCACCGGGGCCCGCATCACCCTCACCGAGGACCTGGACGGCGTCAAAGGCTGTGACTTCATCCACACCGACATCTGGGTGTCGATGGGCGAGTCGGAGAGCGTGTGGACCGAGCGCATCCTGTTGCTGCAGGACTACCAGGTCAATACCGCCCTCATGGAGCGCACCGGCGTGGACGAGGTGAAGTTCATGCACTGCCTGCCCGCGTATCACAACCGCGAGACCAGCGTCGGTGAGGCGATCTTCCAACGCTTCGGCCTGCCGGAGTTGGAAGTCACCGAGGACGTCTTCGAGTCCGACGCCTCCATCGTCTTCACCCAAGCCGAAAACCGCATGCACTCCATCAAGGCCATCCTGGTCGCCACCCTGGCTTGATCGTCGACCGCTCCTGTTGCGGTCAACCGTTGCGTCCCAGTGCGGAGCCAATGACCGAAGCGGAAGCGTTGAGCGGAAGGGGGCGATGTGGATCTGGCGGGTTTTTTTGGGATTGACGGGTTTGAGTGGTGGCACCTGGCGTTGGTGATCGGGCTGGGATTCGCTGCCGGCTGGATCGACGCCGTCGTCGGCGGTGGCGGACTGCTGCAACTGCCCGCGCTGCTGCTGGTTCCCGGCATCACTCCGGTGCAGGCGCTGGCGACCAACAAGCTGGGATCGATCGGCGGCACCTCGGTGGCGGCGCTGACCTACTACCGTCGCGTGGGCCCTGATCTGAAGACCGCTCTGCCCATGGCCGGTTTCGCGCTGGCCGGGAGTTTCGGCGGCGCGGTGGTGGCCACTCTGCTCCCCGTCGCGGTGTTCAAGCCGATCATTCTGCTGGCCCTCATCGTGGTGGCGATCATCACCGCAGCCAACCCCAGTCTGGGCAGTGCCCGCAGACTGCGCTACCACGGACGCCGGCACTACCTGATCGCGGTACTGATCGGCACCATCATCGGCTTCTACGACGGCATGCTCGGGCCGGGCACGGGAACCTTCCTGTTGCTGGGCCTGGTCGGAATCCTCGGCTACACCTTTCTCGAGGCGACCGCGAAGGCCAAGATCGTGAACTTCGCCACCAATCTCGGAGCCCTGCTGTTCTTCGCCCCTCACGGCGTGGTGCTGTGGAAGCTGGGCCTGCTGCTGTCGGCCGCGAACGCCTTGGGCGGCTACACCGGCTCCCGGATGGCCATCGCCAAAGGGAACCGGTTCATCCGGGTGTTCTTCCTGATCGTGGTCGCCGCCTTGCTGATCACTCTCGCCTACGACATCTACCGTACGAACTTCAGCTGATCACCGAGAGCGCCACCTGCGGTCAAACGCCCCGGCCCAGGACGGAGCTCGCGACCGAAAGCGGAGCGCTCGACGGCGTCGAGGCCTAGCGTTGGGGCATGACTCACTTCCACAGGCTTCCGGGCTCGCGGATCGCCGACCCGATGGATGCCCCCACACTGCGGTGGGGGATCATGGCGCCCGGCGGCATCGCCCGCAAATTCGCTACTGCCCTCGGTGCCTTCAGCCGCCAGCAGATCGTCGCAGTGGGCTCGCGCAGTCGGGAACGGGCTGAAGCCTTCGCCAGCGACTATGGCGTGGACGCCGCCTACGGATCCTATGAGGAACTGTTGGCCGACGACCGAGTGCAGGCGGTCTACGTAGCCTCGCCGCACTCGCAGCACGCCGAGCAGGCTCTGGCCGCGATCCAAGCAGGCAAGCATGTGCTGGTGGAGAAGGCTTTCGCCCGCAATGCTGCCGAAGCCAGGACTCTGGTCGATGCCGCCGCAGCGCAGCAGGTGACCCTCATGGAGGCCATGTGGACCCGCTTCCTGCCTCGTACCGACATCGTCCGGCAGCTGCTGGACGACGGCGTCCTGGGCGAGCTCGAAACCGTCATCGGTGACCATGGACTGCCGTTGGAACATGTCGAGCGGATGGCCGATCCGTCGTTGGCCGGTGGCGCGCTGCTCGACCTGGGGGTGTACCCGGTGTCCTACAGCTCCTTTGTGCTCGGACGACCGGGCCTGATCCGCTCCAGCGGAGAACTCACTGACGCCGGGGTCGACCGTCAGATCACGATGACCTTCGCCGGCTATGCCGACCATCCGCACGCCAGGGCTCTGTTGAGCACCACCATGGCCGCCCACACGCCGGTGACCTTCGCGATCTGCGGCAGTGACGCACGCGTTGAACTGGGTAGCTATTTCTACTGTCCTGGTCAGGTGCGGTTGGTCTACCCCGACGGAAGTTCGCTGACCAGCGCTCCCGACCCGATGCAGACGCATCAAGGGCTCGTATTTGAGGCCACCCATTTCGCCCAGCTCGTCGCCGATGGTCGCTCGGAGTCCCCGCTGCTGCCGCTGTCGGAGACGCTGGCCATCATGGAGACCCTCGACGAGATCCGCAGCCAGGTCGGTGTCCGCTACCCCGGCGAATGAACGAATCGGATCGCCGTCGGGCGCCGGCTCAGTCCAGGAACTCCGGGGAGTGGGTGTCGACGATCGAGATCAACCACGAGAGCGAATCGGCATCGTCGACCCACAGGTGACTCAACCAGCCGTAGTCGCTGGCGGCGTCCACACATTCCTGGCGGTCGTCGATGAAGGCGACCTCGTCGGGTTGGACGTCGAGTTGGGCGGTGATGGCAGGGAACACGGCAGGATCGGGCTTGCTCAACCTCAGCTCTGAGGAGATGAACACCCGATCGATCAGGGCCGCCCATTCCGCCGACGACACGGCTCTGCCCAGGGCGTGCGGCCCATTGCTCACCAGTGCGGTGCGCAGGCCCCAGGAATAGACGGTGGTCAGCATCGCTTCGGCCGAGGGTCGGAGCTGAATCCACAGCTCGGCGTCCATGCCAGCCAGGTGAGTGATGGCTTCGGCGGTGGGTTCCAACCCCAGCCCTTGCAGCAGCGGGCCCCAGTACTCCACCCGGGAACCGCCCTGGTCGTAGGCTTTACGGCCGTTCCAGTACAGCCCTTCGTACATCTCTGGCGGCACACCCAGGTACTCAGCCGGGGCAGCGTACAAGTCCGGCGGGGAAGCCAACACCTTGCCCAGATCGAATGCGACGAAGCGAATCACCTTCCCAAGGCTAGCGCCCCCACCCGCCGACTCGGACGTCGCTACCCGCGCGTCACGTTGCTACAGGCGCGCCGGTAGCAACATGACGCAGGTGTAGCGAGGCTGTTGGCTGCTGGCGGGTTAGGGGGTGGGGGACAGCAGGCGATCACGCCAGCCGGGGAACAGCGCGTCGGCATCGGCGGGGAAGGACTCGAAGGCTCGGGCGAACTCCCGATGGGTGGACGCCCACTCGAGCGGGTCAGCGCCGGCGGCCCAACCCTCGTAAGCCTGACGCAGCGACCGGGCGCCGGCGGCCGGGCCGTCGAGGTGGCCGTAGGAGCCGCCACCGGCGGTGTTGATCAGGTTGCCGTGGCCCAGGTTGGAGAAGAAGCCGGGCAGCCGCAGCGCATTCATGCCACCGGAGACGATCGGCGTGGTGGCCTTGATGCCATCCCACTTCTGGAAGTAGACCGGGCCTTGGGCCTCGTCGCGCTCGACCATGTAGGCGATCACCCGGTCGTCGGCCTCGCCCTCCATCTTGCCGTGGCCCATGGTGCCCACGTGAATGCCGGACGCGCCCTGCAGGCGGGCCATCTTGGCCAAGACGAAGGCGGTGTAGCCGCGCTTGGAACTGGGCGAGGTGATCGCGCCGTGGCCGGCCCGGTGGTAGTGCAGGAACTGGTTGGGGTAGTTGCGCCGGGCCGTGGTGATCATGCCCGGGCCACCCACATAGCCGTCCACCAGGAAGGCCAGCTTGTTGGCGTCCGGACCGAAGACCCCCAGAGCGAAATCGGCACGCGCCAACATCTCGTAGTGGTCATCGGCGGTGATGTTCATGCTGAACAGCTTCGCCTCACCGGTCTCGTCCATGGCCCGCTTCATCGCGTCGTAGACCAGCGGAATGGTCTCCTTCACCGGGGCGAAGACCTGATTGCCCTGCGGCTCGTCGTTCTTGATGAAATCCCCGCCCAACCAGAACTCGTAGGCGGCTTTGGCGAATGGCTCAGGACGAAGCCCCAGTTTCGGCTTGATGATGGTGCCGGCGATGTAACCACCATCAACCACCGGACGGCCCAGGATGCGCCACAGCTCGGTGATGTTCATCGCCGGCCCGTCGAACTGGCGAATCACCTCCGGCGGCACCCAGAAGTCGATCATCTTGGCGTACTCGATGTCACCCATGCCCTGGTTGTTGCCGATGGTCAGCGTCAAGAACGAGACCAGCATCATCCGGCCGTCGGTCATGTTGCGATCGAACAGATCCAACGGATAGGCGATGCGCACATCCTCGGTGGCCTCGTCGGCGTAGTAGACCAGCGCATCCACACCCTTGGTGAAGTCGTCGGTGGTCGAAACCTCCACATTGGTGCCGGTCGAGGACTCGGCAGCGAAATGGGCCGCGGCAGCCAGATAGCTCTGGCCGGGCTTCTGCTTGAGGGTGTAGGCGCACAGGATGTGCTTGCCGCCGGCCATCAGGTCGGCTTCGGTCAGACTCAGGTCGGCGTAGCGACTCGACTGGTCCATGGTGGGCTCCTTTGATTGGTCCGGGACTACCCGGTGGTGACGCGTTGGTCGAGGCTGCCGTTGGCGTAGCGGGCAGCCATCTCGGGCAAGGGGATGGGTTGGATGCGGGGTGCCATGCCGGCCGAACCGAACTGCTCGTAGCGCAGCCGGCACAACTCGGTGACCGCCTCCATCGCTGGAATCAGGAACTTCCGCGGATCGAATTCCACCCGGTTGCTGACGGCCACCTTGCGGAAGGCCCCGGTCATCGCCAGCCGCAGGTCGGTGTCGATGTTGACCTTGCGGACCCCGTAGCGGATGCCCTCCAGGATCTCCTCGATGGGCACTCCGTAGGTCTGCGGCAGCTCGCCGCCCCAGGCGTTGAAGATGTCTTGCAGTTCTTGAGGCACCGAGCTGGAGCCGTGCATCACCAGATGCAGATCGGGCAGCCGATCGTGGATGGCTTTGACCGTGTCCATCGACAGCACTTCGGCATCGGGCTTACGGCTGAACTTGTAGGCCCCGTGCGAGGTGCCCATGGCGATGGCCAGCGCGTCCACCTGGGTGCGTTGCACGAAATCGACCGCCTGATCGGGATCGGTCAGCAGCTGGCTGCGATCCAGCGTGCCGACCGCGCCATGACCGTCCTCCTGGTCGCCGGTGCCGGTGTCCAGCCGTCCCAGGACGCCGAGTTCACCCTCCACCGACACCCCGCGTGGATGGGCGTATTCGCGCACCGCGGTGGTGACATCCACATTCTGCTGATAGGTGGTCGGGGTCTTGGAGTCCTCCAACAGCGAGCCGTCCATCATCACCGAGGTGTAGCCCTGGTCGATGGCCGAGAAGCAGACCTCGGTGCCGTTGCCGTGATCCTGGTGGACACAGATTGGGACGGTGGGGAACATCTCCTCGGCGGCCTCGATCATCTTGCGGACCATCGGGTCGCCGGCATAGCTGCGGGCGCCGCGGCTGACCTGCAGAATGGCCGGAGAATTCACCGCTTCAGCGGCCCGCATGATCGCTAGCACCTGCTCGGCGTTGTTCACATTGAACGCAGGCAGGCCGTAGCCATGCTCGGCGGCGTGATCCAGCAGTTGGCGCAACGTGATTCGTGCCATGTCAGTTCCCCAATCGGAGCAGATGGTTGTCGATACTGCGAGTCGCAGCCGCGATGACGGCCGCAGTGGTGATGCCGAAATGCTCGTACAGCTCGTCGGCCGGTCCGGAGGCTCCGAAACCACTCATGCCCACGAACTCGTCGCCAGTGCGGAGCACCTGGCCCCAGCCTTGGCCGATGGCCGCCTCGACGCCGACCCGGGGTGCGGTTCCCAGCACCTGGTCGCGGTAGTCGGCGTCCTGCTCGGCGAACAGTTCGAAGCTGGGCAGCGACACCACGGCGGCGGGGGTGCCGTCGGCGGTGAGCTGTTCGGCGGCAGCCAAGGCCAGCCCGACCTCGGAGCCGGTGGCGATCAGCGTCACTTGCCGTGGTGCCTCGGGCTCGACGACCACATAGCCACCGCGGCCGGTCTGGGAGTCGAACTCGGCGGTGCTGCGAGGCAGCGCGGGCAGCGTTTGGCGACTCAACACCAAACACACCGGACGCCCGGTGCTGCGCAACGCCACCTGCCAGGCCTGAGCGGTCTCGACCGCATCGGCCGGACGCAGCACCACCAGCTGCGGAATCGCCCGCAGCGAGGCCAGGTGTTCGACCGGCTGATGAGTGGGGCCGTCCTCGCCCAATCCGATGGAGTCATGGGTGAACACATAGGTCACCGGCAGCCCCATCAGCGCAGAGAGTCGCACCGAAGGCCGGGCGAAATCGGCAAAGGCCAGGAAGGTGCTGCCGTAGGGCCGGAACCCGCCATGGAGCTGGATGCCGTTCAGCACCGCCCCCATACCGTGCTCGCGGATGCCGTAGTTCACATAGTCGCCGGCGAAATCACCAGGGGTGATGCTGCGATGGCTGGAAGCGCGCGATCCGGTGGAACCGCTGAGATCTGCCGAGCCGCCCAACAGGGTCGGTTCGATGCCGGCCAGCGCCTCGATCACTTTCTGGGAAGCCTGACGGCTGGCCAGCGCGGTCGATTCGGCGGCGAATTGGTCGGCCAAGGTCGACAACGCCTGGTAGCTCTCGGCGCCGATGCTGCGATTCACAGCCCGGGTGAAGGCCGAGGAGGTTGCCGGCGGGGCCGCGGCCAAGCGCTCTTGCCATCCCTGATGCTTGGCGCGGCCCCGCGCGGCCGTAGCCCGCCAGGCCTGGCGCACCTCCTCGGGAACCTCGAAGGGCCCATAGGGCCACTGCAAGGCTTCCTTGGTGGCGGCCAGTTCGTCGGCCCCTAACGGACTCCCGTGCACCCCGGAGGTGCCGGCCTTATTCGGTGAGCCGAACCCGATGACGGTACGGCAGCGGATCAGTGTGGGCGCATCGGCGCCCTTGGCCTCGGCGATGGCCGCCGAGACGGCCGCCTGGTCGTGGCCGTTCACCGTCACGGTGCGCCAACCCGACGCCTGGAAGCGTCGGTCGTGATCGATGCTGGTAGACAGCTCGGTGGCGCCGTCGATGGTGATCTGGTTGTCGTCGTGCAGCACGATCAGCCGACTCAGCTTCAGGTGCCCGGCCAGGTCGATCGCCTCCTGCGAGACGCCCTCCATCAGGCAGCCGTCGCCGGCGATCACATAGGTGTGGTGATCGACCAAGGCGTCGCCGAATCGCGCATTGAGTATCCGCTCGGCCAGGGCCATGCCGACCGCCGTGGCGAGGCCTTGGCCGAGCGGACCGGTGGTGGTCTCAACTCCAGGACAATGCCCGTATTCGGGATGTCCTGCAGTCTTCGACCCCAACTGCCGAAACGACCTCAGGTCGTCGATCGTGACGTCGTAGCCGGTCAGGTGCAGAAGGGAGTAGAGCAACATCGAGCCGTGACCAGCGGACAACACGAACCGGTCCCGATCCGGCCAATCCGGCGCGTCGGGATCGAAGCGCAGGTGGTCGGCGAACAGGGCCGTGGCAGCGTCTGCCATGCCGAGCGGCATGCCCGGGTGCCCGGACTTCGCCTGCTCGACCGCGTCCATGCTCAGGGCACGGATCGCGTTTGCCATAGGGGTACGAGGGGCCATCAGCCGGCCCTCCTCTTGTTATCGATCATGCGCTTGATCAGCGGAGTCAGGATCAACTGCATGGCCAGATCGAGCTTGCCGCCGGGCACCACGATGGAGTTCGCCCGCGACATGAAGCTGCCGGCGATCATCGACACCAGATAGGGGAAGTCGATCCCGGCCGGATCCCGGAACCGGATCACCACCATCGACTCGTCTGCAGTCGGAATGGTGCGCGCGATGAACGGATTCGAGGTGTCGACCAGCGGCACCCGTTGGAAGTTGATGTCGGTCTGGGAGAACTGTGGCGTGATGGTCCGCAGATAGTCCGGCATACGGCGCAGGATGGCCGCACTGATGGCCTCGGGGGCATGGCCCCGTTCGGCGCGATCACGGTGCAGCTTCTGGATCCACTCCAGGTTGATGACCGGCACCACGCCGATCTTCAAATCGCCATAGCTGGCCAGATCGACGGTTTCGGTCTGCGCTGCGCCATGCAGTCCTTCGTAGAACAACACATCGGAATCGGGCTCCAGCGCCATCCAGTCGGTGAAGGTTCCCGGCGGCGAGCCGTAGACCTGTGCCTCGTTGTCGTCATGGACGTAATGCCTGGTCTTGCCGGTGCCATGCTCGGCGAACTCGGCGAAGACAGCACCCAGCTCATCGAGCAGATTGGCCTCGGGGCTGAAATGGCTGAAGTGGTTGTTGCCTTGTTCGGCGGCCTTGGTGATCTGCTCGACCATGCCGGCCCGGTCGTAGGCGTGGAAGGCATCGCCTTCGATGTTGGCGGCTTTGACACCTTCGCGGCGGAAGATCTGAGCGAAGGTGTTCTTCACCGTCGTGGTGCCGGCTCCGGACGATCCGGTGACCACGATGATCGGGTGCTTCACCGACATGGTTTCCTCCTGGGCTCAGTGCTGAATGGGTTGGTCATTTCGTGCTCCGGGTGCGGAACAGGCCGCGATCGGAGAACAGTGGCGAACTGGATTGGTTGAGTTCGGGGTTGGTGAGGTATCGGCGTACCCGTTCGACCTTGGTTCGAGAGCCGAAGACCAGCGGAACCCGCTGATGCAGCTCAGTCGGAACCAGGTCCAGAATCTCGTCGGTACCGTTGGTGGCCGCGCCCCCGGCCTGTTCGACCAGGAAGGCGATCGGGTTGGCTTCGTACAGCAGCCTGATGCGTCCATCGCCATAGCCGGGACGCCGGTCGGCGGGGTAGAGGAAGATGCCGCCGCGGGTCAGAATGCGGTAGGCCTCGGCCACCAGTGACGCCAGCCAGCGCATGTTGAAGTTGCGTTCGCGCGGGCCGTGCTCCCCACTGACCAGATCGGCGATGTATTCCGCAATTCCTGGACCCCAGTGTCGGGCGTTGGAAGCGTTGATCGCGTACTCGTGGGATTCGACCGGCAACTGGATGTTGCGCTTCGCCGCCCGGAAGTAGCGGGTCTGCAGATCCAGCACGAAGACATCGGTGCCCTCGCCGACGGTCAGCACCAGGATGGTGGCCGGTCCGTAGATGATCATGCCGGCGGCTAACTGTTGACGGCCTGGTTGCATCAACGAAGCGGTCGGATCCGCATCGGGCAGCGTCGGCAGGATGGCGAAGATCGTGCCGATGGGGGCGTTCACGTCGAGATTGGACGATCCGTCGACCGGGTCGATGGCCACCACCAGGTGCCCGCCGGCAGTCAGCGGCACTGCTTCGTCGCTCTCCTCGGAGCACACGGCGGCGACGTCCAGGCCGGTCAGGGCGGACAGCACGACGTCCTCGGCGTACAGATCCATGGGCTTCTGCTCGTCGCCACTGGCGTTGGCAGCAGGTTGGGCGGCATCGGCCGGGGCGGGCTCGGTGGGCGTGGTCAACGGTGCGACCGCAATGGCAGTGGCGAGCCGGACCCCCGCATTGGCGATGGCCTCGATCGCCGCGGCGACCGGACGGCGCTCGGCATCGGCCTCGCACCATCGATCGAGGATTGCGGTCAGGGACAGTTGGTCGGCTTGCATACAGCCAGTCTGGGGGTCCGCCATGCAAAAGGGAAGGCACAGTTTTCTTGCAGGAAGCAAAGAGAAACTATGGTTGGGGTATGAAGGATGTCACCTTGCGTCAGTTGCGGTTCCTGGCTGAGGTTGCCCGCAGGGGCACCCTGGCCGCGGCCGCGGAGAACCTCCATCTGACCGCACCGGCCATTGCACAGCAGGTGCGACTACTGGAACGCAGCGTGGGATTGCCGCTGCTCGAGCGCGGCCCCGGCGGTCAGCGTCCCACCGAAGCCGGCCGGCTGCTGGTGGCGACCGCCACCCGCATCGAGGACGAATTGGCCCAAGCCGTCGAACAGTTGCAGACCCTGCGCTCGGCCGGCGCAGGCCACGTCACCTTGGGGGCGGTGAGCACGGCGAAGTACTTCGCCCCGTTCGTGTTGGCCGCATTTCGAGATCAGCATCCCGAACTGCGGATCGAACTGCGGATCGGTAATCGGGACGAGGTGCTGACGTGGCTCGATAACTACGAGGTCGACCTGGTCGTGATGGGACGTCCGCAGAGCCAACTGGAAGTCGAACAGGTGGCCTTCGGTAAGCACCCCTATGTGATCATCGCCGCCCCCGAGCATCCGCTCGCGCGCCGTCCCTCCGATGCGGCTCCCATCCCCTTCACAGACATCGCCGATGAGACCTTTTTAGTCCGCGAACAGGGGTCGGGTACCCGTCTCCACGTCGATGCCCTGTTCTCCGACATCGGCCAGCCGATCAAAGTGGCGATGGAGTTGGCGTCCAACGAGACCATCAAACAGTCGGTGATGGCCGGCCTCGGGCTGGCGTTGATCTCAGCGCACACCATCGCCGCCGAGGTTCAGGACGGACGCCTGGCCGTGCTGAATGTGGCCGGGCTGCCGATCTGGCGGCAATGGCGGGTGGTTCGATTGGCTCGCCGTGCGGCCTCGCCCGCTACGGCCGCGCTGTGGGGCTTCATTCAGTCCGAGGCTGCCGATCAACTGCCGAAATGCGACCTGCCGGGTCTCGCCGAAAGCAAGTCTCAGGCCACGTTGCGGTGATACCTGCCCGGTTTGGCGCCGGCGATGATCGGACCCAGTGGCTCTTGGGCCAATACCGGTGCGCGTTTGGAGAGCCGCTTGCGGAATCGGCTCTCGGCCTTGGCCTGGCGGGTGGCGAAGTCCTCTTCGGACAGCCGCAGCGCCTCGGCAGCTTCGACTTCGGAGAGGCTGTCCCAGTAGCGCAGTTGCAGCAGGTCACGATGCTTGGTGCGGAGCTGACTCAGGATGGTGATGATCTCGTCGTCGACGCCGGGCTTGTGGAATTGCATGCTGGAACTGAGTCGCTCGATCATGCTCACCGTGCTGGCTTGGCGCAGATAGGCCTGGTAGACGACCTCGTTGACGGCTTCGTAGAAATCGGCCAGGTCAGGGTCGGGATTGGAGACCAGCCGGTCGAAGACCGCATCAGCGAGTTGTTCAGGATCTGCAACCTCGAAAGCCCGCCATTCGCACGCCGTCACAGCCAGGCTTCGATGCCGCGTTGCCATCAGTTCGAGTCGCACGGGTTCAACCTAACCCGACTGGTGGCCCTCTGGGGAGGTGTTCGGCAGCAAACTGCTGAGCGTGGCGGCTCGGTGGGCTCATGCCTCGAACAGGGCCTGCCCGATGTACTCGTCCTCGAGGACGCCCGCGGGCACGAGGAACACCGATGACGAGGTGGTCTTCAGGTATTCGGCGAACATGTCGTCGCGCGCCATGTTGGTGTGCACGGCGGCGAAGCGGGCCGGTTGGTTCACGAAGGCGATGAAGAACAACCCGGCGTCCAGACGGCCGGTGCCGTCGTTGCCGTCGACGTAGTTGTAGCCCCGGCGCAGCATCGCGATGCCGTTGTTGTTGTCGGGGTGGGCTCGCGAGACGTGGGATCGGGGGTCGATCAGCGGCATGCCGCTGCTGTCGTGAGCTGAGAAGTCCGGTGCGGTGAACTCCCCGCCTCCCGACAGCGGAGCGCCGGTCTTCTTGTCCCGACCCAGCACGCGATTCTGTTCCTGGAGTTGGACGCCGTCCCAGACTTCGATGTTCATGGCGATTCGGCGTGCGATCAGATACGAGCCCCCCACGATTCCGGGCGGTCCCTGAGTGATCCACACGTTCTGGCGGAGGCGATCAGCCTCTTCGGCCTTGATGTTGTTGGTGCCGTCCTTCTGGCCGAACAGATTGCGCGGTGTTTGTTGGGCCGTCGAGGTCGAGGACGTGCGGCCGAACCCGAGTTGTGACCATCGCAGGGTGGCTCGGCCGATGGCGATCCGGGTCAGGTTTCGGACAGCGTGTACGGCGACTTGCGGATCGTTGGCGCAGGCTTGGATGCACAGATCGCCTCCGGACAGCTCCGGCCGCAGGAAGTCGTTGACCATCGTGGGTAGTTCGCTGAAGTCGCTCGGCAACAACGCGGCCAGCCCGAATCGGTCGGCACCGTCGGTGGTGCGGAACAGGCTTCGTCCGAATCCGAAGGTGATCGTCAGCCCGGCGGTCCCGAGATCGGCGGCCTCTCCGGTGTCGTCCGGTGGCAGATAGGCGCCGCCGCCGAAAGCTCCCTTTTCGCTGACTTCGAGTCCCATCATCAGCCGGGTGGCTGCGGAGGTCCATTCCTGAAGCAGTGCGATGAGCTCGGCCACGGTCGCGCCGTCACGAACATCGAAGGCGGCGAAGTGCAATCGGTCCTGCGCCGGAGTGGTGATCCCCGATTGATGCTCGCCGAAGAAGGAGTAGCGAGGATCCGAGGCGCGGTTGGTGGACTTCGACGCAGCGGTGCCGACCACGCCGCCGGCGGTGGCACCGACGGCGAGCCCGATCCCACCGCCCAGCGCCAGCAGGCCGCGCCGGGACAGTCCTGCGGAGGCTGCCGCAGTGCCCTCTGTCGAGTGCTCGGAGGTCATGTCCGACTCCGCTCAGTTGAGGCCGAGGACGGCGTTGGTCAGCTTCGACAGCGGTTCGCGAGTGGCATCGATCTGCTCGACCAGCGCCCGACGTTGCTGTTCGGTGACGGTGTCGTAGGAGACGAACCCGTGCTGCAGTGAGCCGTACTGGTCGAGCAGGGCCTGCAGCGCGTCGAACTCGGTGGTGATCGAGGCGGCCAGTTCCGTGCCGGTCTCACCGGAGCGCTCGGCGATCGGAGCGACGAGTTCGAAGGCGACGCGGGCGCCGTCCAGATTCGCCTGGAAATCGTAGAGATCGGTGTGGGACCACCAGTCCTCTTCGCCGGTGACCTTGCCGACAGCAATCTCTTCCAAGAGCCCGGCGGCGCCGTTGGACACCGTCGAGATATCGAGGCCGTGGCTAGTGCTGAAGTCGTCGGCGGTCACCGTGTCGTTGAGGGTGTTCACGTCAGCGATCAGGGCGGCTGCCAGCTGTTTGCGCTGGGCTGGGGTGGAGGGGCTCCAGTCTTTCCAGGCCGGGCTGCCGTCGGGCTGGCGGGCAGACTTCGAGGGGGTCCACAGGTCTTTCTCGATGCGGTGGAAGCCGAGCCATTCGGTGAAGGTCGGATCGTCCTGGGCCAGTGCCTTCGCCTCTGCGCGATAGTCGATCTCGCGGTAGTCGATGCGCGGATCGAGAATGCCGAGGGACTCCGCAATCGGCTCGATGCGCTCGTAGTGCACCCGGGTGCCGGCGAACAGCTTTCGGGCGGTCTGGTCGTCGCCGGCGGCATAGGCGTTCGCGAACCGCGTCACCTTCGGCTGGAGCGCTGCGACCTCCTTCTTCACGAAGCCGAGGTAGTCCTCGACCGCCTGCGCCAGCAGGGCGGCATTCGCGCCGCTCGAATCCGCGGCTTCGCCGGTGACGGTGAAGGCGGCTTCGCCGACACTATCGCCGCGCATTCCCGGCTTGCAGGCGGTTCGGTAGTCCCCGGGCTGGAGGGCGACGGCGAGATCGACCGTGGCTCCGGGCGCAATGTTCTCCTTCTCGGCGACGATCCGTACGCCGTCGGAACTGAGCAGGTAGAACTCGGTGGTCTGGGGGCCTTCGTTGCCGATGTGGAAGGTGATGGTGCCTGCGGTGACGGTATTGCTCGAGACGGTGCAGGCGGCGTCGGTGGAGGTGACGGCGATCGTCTGCGGACCGCTGCTGTCGTTGACGGGAGCGTTCGCGACGCAGCCGGTCAGGGTGAGGGCGGCTACCGCCACGGTCGCTGGCAGGGCGCTGACTCTCATGACAGGGACCTTTCAAGGTTCGAGGGCGAGGGAGTGGATTCGGCTGGGGTTGGACGGGCGGCGGGCTGCTCCGGGATGGCCGCAGCGTCGGTTGCGGTGGGGGCCGGCGGTGCCGGAGTCGGCTGAGTCCGGGTGCGCCGCGGCTGCCGCGCCTTGGCCCAGAACTGGGGCAGCACGATGGCCAGGTAGGTGATCCAGGCGATGACTTCCAGCCAACTCATCTGCGGAGTCAGCCCGATGGTGCCTTTGGCCAGGGCGGCGAACCAGCCGGCGGGATCGATGCTGGCGCTGAGATCGAAGGCCCACCCGAAGGGGAAGGCTGCCATCCAGAAGGGGCCTTGAGTGAGGCCGACCAGGACGTCACCGGTCTGTGCATCGGTCGGTGTGATGGGTGCTCCGGAATAGGGCCCGGGCAGCAGGGCGGCTTCCTGGAGATCGTGGATGCCGTAGGCGAGGATGCCGGCCGCGACCACGATGAGGAAGATGCCCGTGATTCGGAAGAACGTGCCGAGATTGAAGCGGACCAGTCCTCGATAGACCAGGTATCCCAAGGCGGTAGCGGCGACGAGCCCGGTCAATGCGCCCAGCAGGGCTTCGGTCTGGGCTGCCCAGCCCCACAGCATCAAGGTGGTTTCGAGGCCCTCGCGGCCGACGGAGACGAAGGCGATCCAGAAGATGGCCCAGCCGGCGCCGACCGTCAGAGCCTGGGACGCATCGGACTCCAGATCGGACTTGACCTGTTGTCCGGCGGTCACCATCCAGAAGACCATCCAGGTCACCATCGCCACGGCGATCAGGGACATCACGCCACCGACGATCTCTTGGCCGGTGAAACTCAAGGTGTAGGCGCCGTAGGTGAAGACCGCGCCGAGGATCAACGCACTGGCTGCGGCGAGCCCGACTCCCCAGGCGATCTTGGGGGCGACATCGGATCGGCCCTTGCGGCGCACGAAGGCAACCAGGATGCCGACGATGAGAGCGGCCTCCAGGCCCTCCCTGAGCCCGATGAGGAAGGAAGCGAGAAACATGGGACTTCGCCTTCTGTAGTTACGTAGGTAAGGCTTACCTAATCACAATACGCAACGTAAGGCTATCGGAAATATTGTGGTGTGGACACCCCGGTGCGGGCCGGGAAGGTGTGCTTCGTCGGGGCAGGTGTGTCCGCGCTGAGCGGAGTCCTGGAAGACCAGCGTCGTTGCGCGGCGAGAAGAGAGCCGCAGCCGACTCACCACCGACGATCGAGCTCGATTCGTCGGGTTCGATGCATTCCCCGGCTAGTTGGTGAAGCGGTGGACGGGATCGCTGTGGCCGCAGCAGTACCACTCGACATCCAAGGCGGCGAGCCGAGCCAGGGAGGCCGCCGATTTGTGGCGGTCGTCGTCGAGCATCGACGGCATCGCGATCAACTGCCCATCGCGACACCGGGCAGCGTCACCGGCGAACAGGACGTCGCCATAGCGGAAGGCGTGATGGCCCGGCGTGTGTCCGGGAGTCTTCAGCGCAACCAGCCCCGGGGCGATCTCGATGTCCCCGTCAAGCGGATGGAGGTTACGGGGCAGTTCGGCGGCGGCCATCTTCCTGCTCACCTGGCGCAGCGCACTGGCCGGGTCGGCCTCGCCGGCAAGGATGGCCGCGTCCGCAGCACCCAGCCATACCTCAGCATTGGTGCGGCGCTGCCATTCCGCAGCCACCTGGGCGTGGTCGGAATCACCATGAGTGAGCAAGATGTCGGTGACTTCGTAGGGCGAACGACCGGCACGGCGCAGTTCTCGCGCGATCCGATTCAGGCCGGCGGTCATCCCCGGGTCGACGATCGCCACGCGGCCGGGCGCCACGTCGATCCAGTAGCACCGGGCCCCGATAGCGTCGGTGAGCCAACTGACAGTCTTGGTGAGCTGCTTCACGATCGTCTCCTCGCGCGGCCAACGGTGAGTCCGACGATACGTGACACCGCAACCGCCAGGTAGAGCATGCCGGCGATCTGTTGAATCATGACCACTGATCGGGCCAGGGGCTTGACGGGCACCACGTCGGATAGCCCGGTGCTGGACATGATGGTTGTGGACAAGAACAACAACTCCAGCCAGGTTCGCGGGCCGTCGGGATCCACCGCAGCAATGAACGAACCGGGAACAACGATCTGAACCGCAGCATAGGCGTAGGCCCATGCCCACACCGCAACGGTGAAGGTGGCACCGATCGCCCAGATCTCGTCGGAATTCACCTTGGTGTCGGCGAACATGTAGCGCAGCAAACCGACCAGTGTGTAGGTGTAGAACGCGACATGGACCACGTCGGAGGCCAAGCTCCACCCGGTGGCGCCGCCGGTGTACCAGTCGATGATGGTCAGGATCACTGCCGGAATGCCGATGGTGATGCCCAACCAGGTGTAGGTCGGGGACGCCCGCACCACTCCCAAGGCCAGCACGACGACGAGCATTCCGAACAGAGTGATGATCAAGCTGGTGATCGAGCCGGGGCCGGCATCGTCGACAAAGGCGTATAGCAGGATCCCGATCAGTTGCGCGATGAGGAGAACCGCCGAAGGATTCGCGCGTATCGCCCGCCAGGCGTGCCGTCCCCGTTCCTGCATGGGCCCAACCCTACTGATGTGACCGGGGTGGGGAAGCCAATCGCCCGCAGCCGTGGTGTTGGCTGCGGGCGATTGAGAGTGTGGACTTACTTCAGATGAAGCCGGACCGTCTTGAGCGTGGTGCCGGCGTTGTTCTTCGACCCACTGAGCTTGGCTACCGCGGTGACCGTTGAGCCTTTGCCGTACCAGGCGAGCTTCTTGGCGCTGATGGTGACGCGCGTGCTGCCATGGTCGGCTTTGGTGAGCTTGGTGGTGGCGACCAGGTGGCCGTGCAAGTAGACCTTCACGGTTCCGGTTGCCCACACGCCCTTGCCGAGTGCCTTGGTGGCCACGGTGAAGCTGAACGCCTTATGGGCCTTCACCGTCTTGGTCATTGCGGGCTTGCGTGGCGTGACCTTGGCCTTGGACACGGTCAACTTCACCGGCCGGGCGCTGCTGGCAGCAGCGGTGTCGCTGGCAACGAAGCTGGCCGTCACCGAGTACTTGCCAACCGGCAGATCGCTGGGCAGCGTGGCTTTGGCGATGCCGCCGTGCAGCGCAGCGGTAACAGTGCGACCGCCCACTGTGAAGACAACCGTGCCGGTATCAGAACCAGTGACCGCTGCCGTGGCCTGCACGGACTCGCCGTAGCGCACCCGCTTCTTCGACAGCTTCAGCGTGGTGCTGGTGGCCTTCGCAGCGATGGCAACCGGCACCCGGACTGCCGTCTTCGACGGCAGCGCGGTGAGGGTCATCGCCCCGGTATGCGGAACCGTGAAGGTGGCCTCGGCAGCCCCGTCGGTGACTCCGACAGTGGTGACGAGGGTGTCACCCACCCGCACCTCCAGCGAGGTGTTCGCCGGCGAACCCAGCGAAGTCAGGTCCAACTGCGACGCTTTCACCGTGTAGGACTGCCCAACGGTGGTCGTGCTCGCGGCCTGAACGGCGACGCCCTGCTTGGCGAAATTCGGCGTGGCCGGATTGTTCGCCTTCAGGTAGTCGATCCAGGCCTCGTAGTCGAGCAGGCCGGAGTCCCTGGTGTCGGTGCCGTCGGCGAAGGCGGTGAAGTTGTCACCGCCGGCGATCAGGAAGCTCGCCGATCCGAAACGGTAGGTATCGGAATCGTGGACGCGCTTACCGTTCACCCAGATGCCGGTGATGTGGCTGCCCTTGGCGGCGTCCGGATCAAAGGTGTACGTGACGTTGTCCGACAGGCCCAACTGCAAGTAGGAGCGGCTGGAGGTCTCCGGCTGCCACTGCTCCTCGAGCACCTGCTTGAACTGGGCGCCGGTGAGGGTGGTGGTCCACAGGTTGTTCACGAAGGGCAGCACCGAGTTGGCTTCGGCGTAGGTCACCACGCCATCGCCTTCGGTTCCCGACTGGGCGTACCGCAACTCGGCGCGCAGACCACCGGAGTTCATGACACCGATCTCGGCGCCACCCCGGGCAGGATCGGAAAGGCTGTCCAGCAGCGAGTTGGCGACGAGATTGCCCAGCGTGGAGGCCTTGCTGCGGTCGTCGCGGGCGCCGCCGGTCCAGACGCCATTGACGTAGCTGCCGCCGCCGAATGCGGTGGTGATGTCGGCGGTCACGGCACCAACCGGTTGGCCACCCACCACGGCGGCGTGGGCCAACGCGGCATCGGTGATGGTCTTCACCTCTGCTGCCCGCGGGTAGGCCGCGACCAGATCGGCCTCATCGGCGGTGCTGCGGGGCAGAACCGCGGACGAGCTGGTGGTGACGGCACCGGTGGCGGTATTCACGTCGAGGACGACCTCGCCGATGGCAGTGCCGTAGGAGGCAGCCTCCACGATGGCCCGGCCGCCGTCCTGCCAGGCGTAGCTGGCGTGGGTGTGGCCGTTGAAGATGACATCGACCTTGCTGTTGGTGTCATCGACCAGCTTCGCGAAGTCGGAGCTGTCGGCCTTCGCCTCAGCCAGGGTCTTGGGCTGGGACAGGTTCGCACCGTCGTGGTACTCGGCCACGACCACGTCGGCTTCACCGTTGGCGTCGTTGCCGTCCTTGAGCTGGTTGGCGACGCGGTTGACCGCGGCGACCTCGTCACCGAAATCGAGGGTCGCGATACCGACCGGGGATACCAGGGACTTCACCTCATCGGTGACCACTCCGACGACGCCGACCTTGACTCCGGCGACGTCGAAGATGGCGTACTCCGGCAATGCCGGGGTCGTGGTGCCCTTCTGGTAGACGTTGGCGCCCAGGTAGTCCCAGGTGGCGTTCGACTTGTTGTTGATGACCCGATCGGTCAGATCGGTGAATCCCTTGTCGAACTCGTGGTTGCCCACCGCGGACGCCTTGAGGTCCAGGGCGTTGAGCACATCGATGGTGGGCTGATCGCCGTCGGTGGCCGAGGCGAACAGAGACGCCCCGATGCTGTCGCCGGCGCTGAGCAGCAAGGTGTTCGCCTCGCCGTACTTGGCGCGCTCGGCTTCGATGGTGCCGGCGAACTGCACGGTCTTCGTGGACTCGATGCGTCCATGGAAGTCGTTGAAGTTCAGCAACGCGACGGTGGTGGTCGTGGGTTCGGCCTGAGCCGGTGCCGCAGCGAGCGGACTGAGGATCAGTCCGGCCCCTACTGCGACGCTAAGGAGACCGCGCAGGCCTCGGGAATGCGAATTCACAGGTGTGTCCTCTTTCATGCCGATGTGTGGGAATCGGGTGAAGCTGGTGGTCGTGCAATCGAAGGGGTGATTGTCAGACCGCAGGGGGCTCAACGGGTTCGCCACACCGGTTGTGCTAGGGGTGGGCGCTTCCTGAGTGCCCTGAACCTAGCGTGGATGCCAGCACGGTAGGAAGTCCGCGTGACCAGCAGCGGTACACCAGGTGATCGTCGAGTAGACGACTGCCGAATCCCTGGTCGGCGCCGCCGTTGCCGAACCGGCTTCGGCCGAGGATCAGCACCGAGGTGGGGAAACGCAATCGCCCGCAGCCAGGGATGCTGGCTGCGGGCGATTGCGGGTGTGGGATTACTTCAGATGCAGCCGGACCTTCTTCAGGGTGGTCCCGATGGTGTTCTTGGTACCGCCGAGCTTGGCTACCGCGGTGACCGTTGAACCCTTGCCGTACCAGCGCAGCTTGGTGGCGCTGATGGTGACGCGCTTGCTGCCGTGATCCGCCGCGGTGAGCTTGGTCTTCGCGACCAAGTGGCCATGCAGATAGACCCGCACGGTTCCGGTGGGCCAGACTCCCGTGCCGAGCGCGTTGACCGACACGGTGAAGCGGAACGCCTTGTGGGCCTTCACCGTCCGGGCCAGCCGAGTGTTGCGCGCCTTCGCCTTGGCCTTGGTGACGGTCAGCTTCACCGGCGTAGCGCTGCTGGCTGCAGCAGTGTCGGTTGCGACGAAACTAGCCTTGACAAGGTATTTTCCGACGGGAAGGTCGTTGGGCAGCGTGACTCGGGCCATACCGCTTCGCAGGGTGGCGGTGAGCGTGCGCCCGCCGACCTCGAACCGGACGGTGCCGGTATCGGTGCCGGTGACCGCAGCGGTGGCCAGCACCGAGCTGCCGTAGCGGACTGACTTCTTCGACAGGGTCAACGTGGTGTGGGTGACCGCAGCCGGAGTGGTCGATGCCGGTTGGATAGCCACCGGAATCGTGACGGTGGTCTTCGAAGGCAGGGCCGTGACGGTCACCGCACCGGTGTGAGGAATCGTGATCGTAGCCTCGGCCGCGCCCTCGGTGACCGGAACGGTGCTCACCAGCGTGTCACCGACTCGAATCTCGAGAGAGGTGTTGGCCGGCGATCCCAGCGAGGTGAGGTCGAGATCAGCGACCTTCAGCGAGTAGGGCTCACCAACGGTGGCCGTGGCCGGCGCGCTGAGGGCAACACCCTGCTTGGCGAAGTTCGGTGCGACCGACTGGTGGGCCTTCAGATAGTCGATCCAGGCTTCGTAGTCGAGCAGGCCGGAATCTTTGGTATCGGTTCCCTGGGCGAAGGTGGTGAAATTGTCGCCGCCTTGGATCAGGAAGCTCGCCGAGCCGACGCGGTAGGTGTCGGTGTCGGTGACCAGCTTGTCGTTGACCCACACATGGGTGATGTGGTGGCCCTTCTCGGCTGCCGGGTCGTAGGTGTAGTGCACATTGTCCGACAGGCTGAGTTGCAGGTAGGGACGGCTGGAACCACTCGGCTGCCACTGCTCTTCGAGAACCTGCGTGAGCTGGGCACCGGTGAGGGTGGTCGTCCACAGATTGTTCACGAACGGCAGTACCGAGTTGGCTTCGGCGTAGGTGATGACCCCGTCGCCTTCGGTTCCGGACTGGGCGTAGGTCAGCTCGGCCCGCAACCCGCCGGGGTTCATGATTCCGATGTCGGCGCCGCCACGGGCGGGGTCGGCCAGAGATTCGACCAGCGAGTTGGCGACCAGGCCGCCGATGGTGGACGCCTTGCTGCGATCGTCACGCTTGGTGCCGACCCAGGCCCCGTCGACGAAGCTGCCGGTGTAGGCGGTGGTGATGTCCGCGGTCAGGCTCCCAACCGGCTGGTTGCCGACCTCGGCGGCGTGGGCCAGGGCGGCGTCGGTGATGGTCTTCACTGCTGCTGCCCGCGGGTAGGCCGCGACCAGATCTGCCTCGGCAGTGGTGGTGCGCGGCAGCACCGCGGCCGAGGTTGTCGTGACCTCACCGGTTTCGGTGTTCACCGCCAGCACGACTTCGCCGATGGCGGTGCCGTAGGAGGCGGCCTCCACGATGGCCCGGTTCCCGTCCTGCCAGGCGTAGCTGGCATGGGTATGACCGTTGAAGATCACATCGACGTTGTCGTTGGTGGTGTCCACCATCTTTGCGAAGTCGGAGCTTTCTGCCTTGGCCTCAGCCAGGGTCTTGGGCTCGGAGAGATTCGCGCCGTCGTGGAACTCGGCCACGACCACGTCGGCCTCGCCGTTGGCGGGGTTGCCGTCCTTGAGTTGGGTGGCGACCCGGTTGACCGCGGCGACCTCGTCACCGAAATCGAGGGTCGCGATACCGCCAGGCGAAACCAGGGACTTCACCTCATCGGTGACCACACCGATCACGCCGACGGTGACGCCGTTCACCTCGTAGGTGGCGTATTCGGGCAGCACCGGATTCGTCGTGCCCTTGGCGTACACATTGGCACCCAGGTAGTCCCAGGTGGCGTTCTTCGGGTTGCCGATCACTCGATCGGTCAGATCGGCGAAGCCCTTGTCGAACTCGTGGTTGCCCACCGCAGAAGCCTTGAGGTCCAGTGCATTGAGCACGTCGATGGTGGGCTGGTCAGCCTGCGTCGCCGAGGCGAACAGGGAAGCGCCGATGCTGTCGCCATCGCTGAGCAGCAGCGTGTTCGCCTCGCCGTACTTGGCCCGCTCCGCCTCGATGGTGCCGGCGAACTGAACGGTCTTCGTCGGCTCGATGCGTCCGTGGAAGTCGTTGAAGTTCACCAGAGCCACCGTCTTCACCGGGCTCGGCGCCGTGGGTGCGTAGCCCACGATGACGGGGTCGTGGTCGCTGGAACGGTAGGGCGAATCGTCGTACAGGTTGCGAGCGTTGTAGTTGTAGCGGCTGTACTCCAAGGCCACCGACTCGCCGGAGTTGATCTCCCAGATGTCGGCGCCGCTGACCAGAGCATCAGCGGCCGCGTTGGCCAGGATGTGATCCAACGAACCACTTTGGCTTCCGTAGGAATAGGTGTACTTGCCGGTCTTGGCGCCCTGATCGATGTAGCCGGCGTCAGCCAGCGTCTGCATCGGATCTTCCTTGGTGTAGGAGTTCAGGTCGCCCAGCAGGAACACCTTGTCGGTGCCGGTCGTGGTCTTCATCGTGTCGGCAAAACCGACCAGAGCCTGGGCTTCGGCGGTACGCAGCGCATTCCAACAGCCCTGGCCGTCGCCGGCGTCGGCATTCGGATCGCTGCTCGAGGACGGGCAGCTCCCCTTGGACTTGAAGTGATTGGTGATGGCCACGAAGGTGTTGGCCGGTTCGCCGACCGGCCGGAAGCTCTGAGCCAGCGGGTAGCGGGCCTTGTCGAAGGCGGAATCGGTGCTGATCACCGAATCGCCAACGAGCTCGACCTTGGCCGGGTTGTAGATGAACGCGGTGCGAATCACGTCCTCACCGGTTGGCACTGAACTCGGCGACGGCACGTAGGCCCATCGGGTGGTGCCGGCAGCGGCGTTCAGCGCGTCCACCAGGGTGCTGAGGGCGGCATCACGATTCTTGCCGGCGATCGCGGAGTTCTCGATCTCCTCCAGCGAGAGCACGTCGGCATTCTCGGTGTTGATGGCGGCCACGATCTTGGCCTGCTGGCGAGCCAGGCTCGCCGCATTCGCAGCACCCCGGACGGCAGGACTGCCCGAGCAGCTCTTCACCGTGGTGGGGGCGCCGTCTCGGTCGGTGTAGAAGGTGCAGCCAGCGCCCAGGGAGTTCGCCTCTTCACCGGTGGTGGTGAAGTAGTTCAGCACGTTGAAGCTGGACACGCTGAGGCGTCCGCCGACGTCCTTGGGGGCAGCGGTGCGGGTGTTGGTGAAGTTCGCCGGCTGAACCGAAGCGGCATTGTCGGCCGTCAGAGCTTGCGTGGGCTGGAAGTTCCACGCGCTGTAGCGGTAGTCGACGATCACCGGCTTGGTGAAGGTGACCGGTGCGCCCACGCGTACCGGCTTGTCCAACGACAGGTACGGCAGCGGGATCGACTGGTTCGCGGCGGTGAAGAAGTTCGTCGTGGCACCGTCGTCGAGGACGACACCGCGGGCGGCGTTGTCGGCCACCGCGGCGTCATAGGCGCTGCTGCCCGGGCGTCCGACTTCAGTCGGGATCATCAGCGGGCTGGTGCCGGCGGCCAGTCCGACCGAACCGTATTGGTTGGTTCGGTAGGTGTCGGTGACCGTGAAGTCGCCTTGCGGCTCGATGAGCATGTCTTCCAGCGCTTCGCGCTGGGCATCGGTGGCCGGCCAGGACACCTTCGCCGCGACCGGCGCGGTGAGCCCGGCGGCATCGAGCTTGGTCAGATTGCCGGAGTTGACCGAGAGTTCGGTGAGCCCGCTGTACTCCGAGACGGTGCCGGTGACCTGGACGTAATCGCCGATGCTCACCTCGGCGACAGTGGCCGAGGAGTAGACGAAGATCGCATCGGAGGAATCATCCAGGGTGCTTCCGCTCCCAGCGGACTGGATCACATATCCCTTGAATCCGCCGGTGGGGTAGGCGGCCGTCACGAATCCGGTCGTGGTGACGGTCTGTCCCACCAAGGGGCTGCTGGCTGCGGTGCCTTGGATGTCGGAGATTGCCGTGGTGGTGGGGTTGGGCGTCGCCGTTGACGTCGGCGTTGGCGTGGGTGTTGGCGTCGGATCGCTGCTGCCATAGGTGACACCGGCAGAGTTCGTCGGTGCGAAATCGCTGACGGCGGCGAAGTCGGTGGAGTTGTTGTCGGTGTCGGCGGCATTGCTGCGAGCCAGTGCGGTCGAGACCGAGGGGGCGGGCGCGGCCTTGGTCTCAAAGGTGTTGGAAGTGCCGTAGCCGAGCAGGTCGACCACGTGATCGACGCCGATGATCGAACCGGTGCCCGGGTTGAGCGCGGTCGACTGATCGACCAGCAGCAAGGTGCCCTTCGAGCCGGACCAGGAGATGCCGGTGACAACGTCGGGAGTGACGGTGGCGGTCCAGTCCGCGCCGTTGGTGGAGTTGTTGTCGCCCTGCACCACGAAGTAGCTGTTGGCGGGAATGGATCCGCTCAACGACGTGATCCCGGTGGGATTGCTGGTGCCGGTCGAGGAGCGGTACTGCAGCGACCAGCCGTCCAAGGAGACAGGGCTGTCGGTCGGGTTGAACAACTCGATGTACTTGTTCTTGTAGGTCGCTCCGGTGCTGCCGCCATTGAGGAATGCCTCGTTGATGACGACGTGACTGCCCGCCGCCTGAGCGGGGGCCGCGGTGAGCGCGATGGTGGGAATTGCGATGGCCACAGCGAGTGCTGCGATCAAGGTCCTACGGGGCATGAACCGACTCCTGATTACGAACGGGACTTTCTGGTTCGGACCTCTGCAAGCTAGGTAGGCCAGGTGGCCTGCGGGCGTACGCAGCATGACCGGAAAGTGGCATGGACCCGAACCTGTGACTGACCTGTGGTTGTAGATGAGGAGCCGGTTTCTGGTGGGCGTCCATCGAACGACATCTGGGCAAAGCTTCGCGGCGACACCGCGTGGCCTCAGCGAAGAGCAGCCCGCGGTGCGCACCGCCGACGCTCACCGCGGCAGTCGAAGACCCTTCGGGGTGAGGCCGAAGCCGGCACCGGTCAGGGCGTCCACCAGCGGCCCGCGACAAGTCAGCGCGGGCTCACCATCCAGCTTGGTCAGGGTGAGCCGACCGAGCGCACCAGAGCTCAACACCTCGGCCAGGGCGGCTGCAGCGGGAGTCACAGCGGCCGGATCCTCACTCCACGACAGCAGGGTGTGGCCGCCGCGTTCAACCCACAGAACCAACTCGCCGTCGACGATCACCACCACAGCACCCGCCTTGCGGGCGGGCTGGTGCCCGGCGTTGCGTGGCGGCCACGGCAAAGCAGCGCCGAAAGGGCTGGCCGGATCCGTGGCAGCCAGCACCAGTACCCCGGCATACTCAGCGCCGATGCTGCGCAGTCGATCGATCGCGCCGGTGCTACCGAACTGGGCCGCCCCCAGGCCCTCCACGAAATAGCCGCGCCGCAACCGGCCTGCGGTCTCTGCTGCCGCCAAGACCGGGTACAGCCCGGCGAATCCGCCGCCGAGATCTTCGGCAGCGACACTGCCGCGGGTCACGATGCCGTAGCGATCGACCAGCAGCTCGCTGCGCGCCACCGCTCGGGCAGTGGCATCAGCTTCGACCGCAGGCAGCACTGACCAGCGTCCGACTGCGTCGGGTGGCAGCAAGGAACGCGCCACTGCTGCGCTGGACAACGATGGCCGATACCGCGCCCGTCCCGGACGAGGCCGAACCGGGTGAGCGCTCGCGCCGTGACTGAGCCGGGCGCGTAGTGCGGCGAAGCTGTCATTGGTGAGCTGACCGGTCCACACCAGTGACCACAAGGTCTCCACCAACGCCGCCTCCGGCAACGCGGCGGCGTTGACCAACTCGCGGAAGAAGTGTCCTCCCGGACCGATCGCCGCCAACAGGGCGGCGCCGTCCTCGCCCGGTGTCGTCGGACTGGCGAGGGTGAGCGCGGCGGTGGCCGCAGGGTGCACCGAGATCCAGCCGTCGTTCGCCCCGAGTGCACCATGGCCCTGCCACAGCACCTCCCCGGACGTCGCGAGTTCGTCGAGCATGGCTGCGGAGTAGTCCACCACTCGACCCGGCAGCACCAGGGTCTCCAGCGCGCTGGCCGGAATCGGCACGCCGGCGAGTTGCTCGACGGCACGCAGCACACCGTCGATGCCCCGGCCTCGACCGAGGCCCTGCCACTCGGGCAGGAACCGCGCGAAGCTGCGCTGTTCCACCGGTGCGATCCCGCGACGCAGCACCGCCAGCGAACGGCGACGCAGCAGGCGAAGCATGTCCGGCTCGGCGAACTGGGTCCCGTCGGGAACCGACCGGCGGCTGCCGGGACCGACCCAACCGTCGGGACGGAACGCGCCCTCGGTGAGGCGTCCGGCCGCCACCAGACGGTTCAACCCCGGCACCACCACGGCGACGCCCAATCCCAGCCAGTCGGCTGCTTCGGAGGCATCGAAGACGGTGTGCGTGCGGGCATACCGGATCAGGAAGTCGCCCAGCGGATCAGCCGACGGCTGCCGTAGCGCCTGCGGAACCCAATCGGGCACGGGCACCCCGAGTACCGCCGCGAGGCGGGCGATGTCTTCGACCACCGACCAGCGACCATCGGGGAGCGCCACGACGCGCTGTCGTTCGGCCAAGTCCCGCAGCAGTTCGACGGCGGACTTCGGCTCCCGGCAGCGCCGGGCCACCTCGGCAGTGGTCAACGGACCGAGGACGCGCAGCAGATCGTCGACATCTTCGCAGTCCCGCGCCGCCCGCTCAGCGGTGAGCTGTTGCAGCTCGTTCTCGGTCTGAGTGAGCGCCTCCGGATCCAGCAGCTCAGCCATCGCGGGGCCTTCGCCTCGGCCCAGCAGCTGAGCCAGCAGCTCCGGATCAAGGCTCAGCGCCGCCGCTCGTCGCTCCGCCAGCGGAGCGTCGTCGTCGTAGAGGTATTGCGCGACGTAGCCGAACTGCAGCGAGGTCGCGAATGGCGAGGGCCGCTCGGTGTCGACGGTGACCGTGGCGATCCGACGATCACGCACCTCGCCGAGAACCTCGACCAAAGCGGCCACATCGAATACCTCGGTGACGCATTCGCGCACCGCCTCCAACACGATCGGGAACTCCGGATACTGGCTGGCTACCGACAGCAGTGCTGAGGAGCGGAGCCGCTGCTGCCACAAGGCCTGCCGCTTGCCCGGACGCCGATTCGGCAGCAGCAGCGCCCGCCCGGCGCACTCCCGGAACCGGGAAGCGAACAGGGCTGACCCGCCCACCTCGGCGTTCACGGCCGCCGACACCTCCTCGGGGTCGGCGAAGATCAGCTCGGCCAGCTCCGCCACCGCAGGCGGGGTGCCGGGTGAGGCGGCCGTCCAGTCGGTATCGGGCAGGCGGAAGATCATGCCGTCATCGGCATGCATGGCTTGCACGTGCACGCCGAAGCGCTCCCGGAGCCGGGCTGCCGCCAGCAGCGCCCACGGGGCATGGACGCGGGCGCCGAACGGCGAATGCACCACCACCCGCCAGTCACCGAGTTCGTCGCGGAAGCGTTCGATCACCAATTGCCGGTCGTGCGGCAAGCTGCCGGTTGCCTGGCGCTGATCGAAGAGGTAGCCCAGCAGATTGGCGCGGGCCCAGTCATCCAGGCCCAGCTCGGCCAGTCGCTGGTGGGCCCGCTCGGGGGCGGCCTCGGAGAGTTCTCGCATGAATGCACCGACGGCGCGTCCCAGCTCGGCGGGACGACCCAGCGCATCGCCCTTCCAGAACGGCAACCGGGCCGGTTGCCCTGGCGCGGGGGAGACCACCACCTGATCGTGGGTGATCTGCTCGATACGCCAACTGCTGGTACCCAGGGCGATCACATCCCCGACCCGGGATTCGTACACCATCTCCTCGTCGAGTTCCCCCACCCGACGGCCGTCGCCCTCCCCGGCCAGGAACACGCCGTACAGGCCCCGGTCGGGAATGGTGCCGCCGGAGGTGACCGCCAGGCGTTGCGCGCTGCGTCGGGCGGTCAGCAGGTCGGTGCTGCGATCCCAATCCAGGCGGGGACGCAGTTCGGCGAACTCCTCGCTGGGGTAGCGTCCGGCGAGCATGTCCAGCACCGAGACCAACACCGGACGGGTCAATGCGGCGAACGGCGCGGCGCGGCTCACGGTGGCCGCCACCTGATCCACGCTGAGGTCATCCATGGCGACCATCGCCACGATCTGTTGCGCGAGCACATCCAAGGGATTGGACGGAATCTGCAACGCCTCAATCTGGCCGGCGAGCATTCTTTCGACCACCACTGCGGTCTGCACCAGATCGCCGCGGAACTTCGGAAACAGCACCCCCTGCGAAACGGCGCCCACCTGGTGCCCGGCCCGTCCGACCCGCTGGAGGCCCGAGGCCACTGATGGGGGCGACTCCACCTGGATGACCAGGTCGATGGCGCCCATGTCGATGCCAAGCTCCAGCGAGGAAGTGGCCACCACCGCCGGGAGCGATCCGGCCTTGAGTTCGGCCTCGATCTGCTGACGCTGCTCCCGGCTGACCGACCCGTGGTGAGCTCGCGCCAACACCGCCGGCGCACCGTGTCCCATCGCGGACTGGGCCATCACCTCGGCCGGCGTCCGCACCCCCGGCCCCTCTTCGCTACCCGTACTCCACGTTGCTACTGGCGCGCCGGTAGCAACGTGACCGGCGTGTAGCGAGGTGGCAGGGGAGGGGTGGCGGGTGAGCCAGATCTCATTGAGGCGGGCGGTGAGGCGTTCGGCCAGACGTCGAGAGTTCACGAAGACCAGGGTGGAGTGGTGTTCGGCGATCGCATCGACGATGCGCTCCTCGACATGAGGCCAGATCGACGGCGACGGCTCACTACCACCGGCCGGCGCGGACGCAGCGACATCACCGAGATCAGCGACCGGCACCACCACGGAGAGATCCCAGGTCTTGGCCGCAGGCGGGTTCACGACCTGCGTCGGACGCCCGCCCGCCAGGTAGCGTGCCACCTCGGCGTGCGGACGCACCGTCGCTGACAGCCCCACCCGTTGGGCCGGATGTTCCAGCAGATCGTCGAGCCGTTCCAGGCTGAGCGCCAGATGGGCGCCGCGCTTGGTGCCAGCGAGTGCATGCACCTCATCGACGATCACCGTCTCGACCCCGCGCAGCGCCTCCCGGGCCGCGGAGGTGAGCAGCAGGAACAACGATTCCGGTGTGGTGATCAAAATGTCGGCGCCGCGGCGGGCGAAGCGCTGCCGATCCTGGCTGGAGGTGTCCCCGGTGCGCACCGCGATCTGAACGTCGGCGACGGTCTCGCCGGCGGCGGCTGCCAACCGTGTGATGCCCTCCAGGGGGCGCTGCAGGTTTCGCTCCACATCGACGGCCAGTGCCTTCAGCGGGGAGATGTACAGAACTCGGCACCGTTTCTCGTTGCTGGCGGGCGCTGTGATGAGTTGGTCCAGGGCCCATAAGAAGGCCGCCAGAGTCTTGCCCGAGCCGGTGGGGGCGACCACCACGGTGTGTTCACCGGCCGCAATTGCGGACCAGGCGCCGACTTGGGCAGGCGTGGGCGTGCCGAGTTCGGCGGCGAACCACTGCTGGGTGCTCGTCGAGAAGCGATTCAGGCCGTCGGCGTCCATGGTGGCTCAACTCTGCCACGTGCTGCTGACGGCGCCAGGCCCTCCCGGTACCGCCAGCAGCACGCTTCCGTCGGCTGGCTACTGTTGACGGTGGCCCGTCGTCGAGGAGCGCGAGGCCGGTGGAGGGTGAGGATGGCGCTGACTGATCGCCGCTGGTGGCTCACCCCGATTCTCGGAGTGGCGACGACGGCATCGCGGGTGCGCACGGCGGGCTTCTGGACGGTTCTGGTGTTCGCCCTCGGAGTGTTCAGCCTGGGGATCGGCGTGCCCGATGCGTGGGGCGATGAGAGCGCCAGTTGGCTGGCGGTGACACGCCCGTGGCGTGGCATACCGGTTCTGCTGACTGCTGGGGACGCCCCACTGGTGCCGTACTACGTGTTGGTCAAGCTGGTGCTCACCGCGGTGCCGCTACCGCCACTGTTGGTGATGCGGGCGATGTCGGCGCTGGCCGCCGCAGTGGCGGTCGGTGCGCTGTATTCCTTGGTGGTGCGTCGGGCCGGTCTGCTGCCGGCGCTGACGGCGTCCGTCATGATGTTGGCCTTGCCGGGGTTGTCCCGCTATGCCCAGGAGGCCCGGCCGTACGCCCTCTTGGTGATGACCTCGACGCTGGCCTGGCTGGCCTGGGATACCTGGGTACGCCCGGGCCGGGCCCGGACTGGGGCGGGCGAGTTCCGCCGGCCGGGGTCGGTGCTCGGCGCTGTGGCCTATGTGGGGACGCTGGCCGGCTCGGTGGTCTTCCATCTCTTCGGCGGGCTGAACTGGCCCGCTCAACTCTTGGCCGATGCGACCACGCCGAAGCTCAGCGCGGGCCAACGGTTGCGCCGGATACTCACCACGGCCGGCGCCATGGTGGTGGCGATCCTGCTTGTGCTTGTGCCCGTCGGATGGGCGTTGCGTAACGGCACCGGGCCGCACCATGCCAAGGTCCTGTCCGACGCAGAGGTCTGGCGCACCTACATCCACTCGATCACAGTGGCGATCGACCCGGTACCGGCGATCCCGGTTCTGGTTCTGACCGCGGTGGGGCTGTCGGCGGTCGTCCTGCGCTGGCGGGCCTGGCGGCGTTTTGCCGACCTGGCGCGCGTCGCAGCGATCTGGCTGCTGGTACCGCTGGGGCTCGCGATGGGCCTCGGTGTGGTGAAGCACCAGCTCATGAGTTCGAGGTACTGGACGCAAAGCCTGGCGCCGCTGGCGTTGCTGGCCGGAATCGGCCTGGTGGTGCTCGCCGAACTCGGCTATCGCGCCGCCCAGTGGGGGCTGCGGAGCGTCGCAAGGCAGTCCCGCCACCGGTGGGGCGTGGTCGTAGCCGTCGTGGTCCTGGCGGTCGGCCTGGGGTCGGTGATCGCCGCGGGCATTCCGCAACAGGTGAAGGTGCGCTCAGTGGGAGGCCACGCGATGGAGATCTCGGCGGCCTACGCTCGGATCGAACCGCAGTTGGCGGCCGATCCGACGCTGAAGGTGATCATCGCGCCGAGGCTGGCAACGGCCGCGGCGCTGGCCCGGTATCCCGATCTTCGTCCTCGTGACATCTACGACCAGGTGAACCAGCACAGCGCCCTCCCATGGCCGGAACCGCGCCGGTGGGCTGCGGTACGCGCTGACCTGAAGGCTGCCCATCGCATCGTCTGGCTGCGGCAACGAGGCTATGCCGACCACCCGCATTCGCTGCATATCGCCGCCGCCCTGGCTCGCTCGGGGTTCCAGCTGACGGGTCTGGAGGTCGTCGGGTCCTTCACCGTGATGATCTGGCAGCGCTGAGCCGCTGAGGCGTCCAGCTTTCGACGGTGGCCATTTCCCGGCGCGGCGGCTTGCGACTAGTCTTCGACCACGGTTTTCGCAGGTGCTGGCGACGAGCAACAGGGGGATGCGATGAGTGGGTCTGATCTCATCTCGCAACCTGATGGGTCCGCCGAACCCACCATCGAGCTGCCCCAGCCGTGGTCGGCAGTAGCTGGCGCTAACGACACTCCGCAGTGGGGTGCCCCGGCGCCGCCGCCGGCCCCGGCAGCCACCTTCGCCCCGCCTCCGGCTGCACCGATCATGTCGGCAACACCCATCGAACCCTGGCAGGCGCCTCCCCCCACCGCGGCAACAGCGACTCGCCGCCGGCGGTGGCCCCTACCCGCGCAATTGCTTGTGTTGGTGTCGGTGGTGGCTGCATCGGCCGTCTTCGGGTACACGACCTATCGCACGGTGGCGGGCGTCGAGTTGTCGGCGCAGGGGTGGTCCGAAGTGTCGGCCTGGTCGTGGGGAATCCTGTTCGGTGCCGTCGCCACGCTGGTGGTCGCCGTGGTCTCGGTGGTGGCGTTGATCCGCACCCAGTCCTCGCGGTTGATCGCCGTGGTCTCACTGATCGTGGCGCTGTTCCTGCCGCCGATCGCTCTCTATGCCGGCGGACGGCTGGGGTTCGACGTCGCTGCGGCCACTCTCACCACGGACCTCGTCTCGTTCACTGCCGACGGCACCGCCGGGATGGTGTTGACCTGGTTGATGCAGCTGGTCAGCGAATGATCAGCCGCATGCCCAACCGGCGGTGACCCGGCCGCTGCGAATCAGGACGCCTGCTGCGCCAGACGGGCATCCTTGCGGGCCGCCCGCCGCTCCCGCCACGTCTCCAGCAGGTCGTACAGCACCGGCACCAAGACCAGCGTCAGCAGGGTCGAGCTGACCAGGCCACCGATCACCACGATCGCCAGCGGCTTGGAGATGAATACCCCGCCGCCGGTCAGCCCGAAGGCCATCGGCAGCAGTGCGAAGACCGTCGCCAGAGCCGTCATGATGATGGGGCGCACCCGTAGTCGAGCACCGGAGCGGATCGACTCCGCCACTCCCAAGCCGGCTGTGCGTTTCTGGTTGATCAGATCGATCAGCACGATCGCATTCGTCACCACGATGCCGATCAGCATCAGCAGGCCGACCATGCTCGGCAGGCCCAGTGCGGTGTCGGTGAGCAACGACAGGCCCAGGGCGCCGGTTGCGGCGAAGGGAATCGACACCAGCAGGATCAGCGGCTGCAGCAGCGAGCCGAAGGTCGCCACCATGATCAGATAGACCACCGCGATCGCCACCAGCATCGCCAGGCCGAGTTGCTGGAACGAATCGGTCTGCTGGGCGGAGACGCCACCGATGCGGTAGGTCACGCCTTCGGGCAGGTTGAGCGCCGCCAGACCGGTCTGAATCTGGGAGGTGGTGGCACCCAGGTCTGACGACTCCGAACTGGCACTGATGGTGGCAGCGCGGGCGCCGTCCACGCGGGTGATCATGGCCGGAGCTTGGATGGTGGTCACGGTGGCCACCTCGGAGAGCTGCACCGGATCGGCGGTCGCGTCCGCGGCAGCCTTGGACGCATCGGTGAGGGCTTGCTGCTTTGCCTGGGAGTCCAGCGACGCCTGGCGTGACTTCTGGAGGGCGGCAAGCTGTTGATCGGCGCCGACGGCGGCACCCTGTGCTTGAGCCAGACCCGCATTGACGGTCGCGAGTTGCTGGCTCAACTGTGCGATCTGCGCGGGAAGGGCGATGCACTGGGCATTCGTCGGATCCGCCTTGCACAGCGCGGTGAGTCCGTCGATCGCCGAGGTGAGCTGCTTTTGGGCCTTCTTCAGTTGCTTCACCTGGTCATTGGCTGCCGCCTTGCTCTTCTTCAACGCCGCGACCTGCTTGTTGTAGGCGTCGGTGGCGGCCTGCTTGCCTTCGTTCGCCAGCGCCTCGGATTGCTTGCTCACCTTCTCGGAGGCCGCCGACTTGGCGTTTCCGTTCATCACCTGAGTGGTGGGCAGTTCGATCGACTCCAACTCCGGCACCGACTTCACCGGATCGTTGATGCGCAGATAGACCTTCAAGCTGGTGTCACCTTCGGTGATGGATCCAATCTGCTGGCCGCTCACTGCCCGCGTCACGGCCTGGCCGATGGTGGCCTGGTTCATGCCGAGTTTGGCCGCCTTCTTGTCCTTCACCGTCACCGAGAGCTGATCGCGCGCCTCGGTCAGGTCGGAGGTGACGTTGACCAAGTCGGGGACGGTCTTCATCATCGCCACGACTTGATCGTTGGCCTGGGTGAGCTTGGTCTGGTCCGAACTCTCCACGTAGACCACGACCTTGGAGGTGGCATTGCCGACGCTGACCTCGACGCTACCCACCGACGGGCCCAGATCGGCGATGCTGGTCCGGATGCGGCCGATGACGTCCTTCGCTGATTCGCCGGGCTTGAGGACTGCGGTGATGTTGGCGACGTTGGTGTCGTTCTGGCCGCCCAGAATGGACATCTGGGCGCCGCCGATGTTGGTCGAGTAGGTCTTCACGGCCGGATCGGCGGCCAACGCGCCTTCCACCTTCTTGGCGGCGGCATCGGTTTCGGCCAGTGAGGTGCCAGCCGGCATGGTCTGGGTGATGGCCAGCGACTCGTTGCCTTGATCACCGAGGAAGTCGGTCTTCAAGAACGGTGTCATCGCCATGGTGCCTACGAACAGGAAGACGGCCAATCCGAGGGTGATCCATCGGTGGGCGAGGCTCCAGCCCAGCACCGGCAGATAGGCCTTATGCAACCAGGTGTCCTTCTCGGCCTCTGGTGCCACGCTGGCTGCGGACTGCTTCGCCGTGGGACGCATGAACCACGACGCCAGCACCGGAATCACCGTCAGCGCGACCAGCAGCGAGGCTCCCAGGGCGATCATCACGGTCAGTGCGAACGGCCGGAACACCTGGCCGGCTTGGCCACCCACCAGCCCGATGGGCAGGAACACCGCGATCGTGGTCAGGGTCGAGCTGGTCACCGCGCCGGCCACCTCACTCACGGCGCGGGTGATCGACTTTCGGCCGAACTCGCCGTAGCTCTGGTGTCGTTTGATGTTCTCGATCACCACGATGGAGTCGTCCACCACCCGTCCGATAGCCACGGTGAGGGCGGCCAAGGTGAGGATGTTCAAGGTGTAACCGGTCAGCCACAAGCCGACCAAGGCGATCAGCAGTGACAGCGGGATCGAGATCGCCGTGATGACGGTGGGCCGGATCGATCCGAGGAAGATCATGATCACCAGGACCGCCATCGCCAGCCCGATGCCTCCCTCGACACTGAGGTCGTGGATGGATTGTTCGATGTAGGGCGCCTGGTCGAAGACGGTGGTGAACTCTGCGCCGTTGCCGAGGTCGGCCTGCAGCTGCGGGAGCAAGGCGGTCACACCGCTGGACACCGAGACGGTGTTGGCATCGGGGTTCTTGACCACCATGACCGTCATCGCGGTCTTGCCGCCCACTCGGGAGATCGAGGTGGTCTCGACCGGCTGCTCTGTGACCGTTGCCACATCGCCGAGTCGCACCGGGCCGTCGGCGGTAGGAATCTGAAGATCGGCGATCTCAGCGGCGGAGTGATAGGTGTGGCCGGTCTGCACGTCGGTGTTCGCCGTCGGCGTGCGCATGGTGCCTGAGGGAATGGCGATGGAGTTCGCCGGGAACAGCTGGGCGATGGTGGCCGGATCGATGCCCTTGTTGTTCAGGGTCGACGCCGAGTAGCTGATCATGATCTCGTGGGTTTCTTCGCCGGCCACAGAGACGTCACGGACACCGTCGACGGCCTTCAAGGCCGGAGTCACCTGTCGATTCACCTTGTCGGTGAGAGTGTTCAGGTCGTCATTCGATGACAGCGCCAGCATGATGACCGGGACGTCGTCGAATCCGCCGGTGATGACCTGCGGGTCGACCCCCGATGGCAGTGTGCTCGACAACCCGGCCACACTGCTGCGCAGCTTGTTGGTCATGTCGTCCAGGTTCAGGCCGTAGTCCCATTCGACAGTGACCTGGGAGACGCCCGAGGAGCTCTTCGAGGTGACGCCAGTGACGCCGGTGACCCCGCTCACGGCGTCCTCGATCGGCTTGGTGATCTGGCTCTCCACCACCTCCGGCGAGGCGCCGGGGTACACGCTGAGAATGCTGCCGCGAGGAACGTCGATCGACGGGATCATCTCCTGCTTGAGCGCTCCGGCGGCGTACACCCCCAGGCCAATGACGAGCAGGCTCAGCAGGAGGACCACACTGCGTTGGGCCAGGCTGCCCTTGGTAAGTCGGATCACGAGGCGAATTCCCTTCAGCTTGTGGCCACATGGCAGCCGCATCCGTTAGCCTACCCCTAACGATTTCTGCCAGTGACAAGGGGTTAAGTTGCATCGTCTACTGGACGTTGAATCGCTGGGACTGGATCCGTCCCGAGCCGCACTGTTGCGCGAGATCTTTGAACTCCACAGCCAGGTCCATGACCAGGCTCTGGCTATTGCCGGCCCCATGCCGATGCCGGCGGAGTTGACCATGCAGCAGTTTCGGGTGCTGGGCTTCATCGTCAAAGACCCGGGCATGACCGGTCACGAACTCGGTGTGAGTCTCGGCGTGAGCGCGCCCACCGCGAGCGGTCTGGTGGATCGGTTGGTGGAGAAGGGCTTGCTGGAGCGCGCCGATGATGCGACGGATCGGCGCATCCGGCGGTTGCACATCACCGAGGAAGGAATGGCGCTCACCCGACAGTTGGACTCGCTGCTGCAACGGGCCATGATCGAGGTGATCAAGAACACGACGGTCGAGGATCTCGAAATCATGCGTGCCAGCGCCGTTGCCATGTTGTCGGCGATGGAGCGGACCCTGCGGGATCGTTGACGCCGCCCGCCGCAGCCATCACGACGGCGTTTCGTCACTGCCGTCACCCGACACGCCGACGACACGCCGAGGGTGTCGAAAGTTGTCGAATTCAGTTCACCAAAAGTCTTGCGCGTCGTTGCCGATCAGGCTAGAAATTTCCTTACCGGATCGCTTCGGCGGCACGGTGATCAGAAGAAGGAAGTCGATCTAAATCGGGCTCTTCGCTCGTCAAAGCCTCGGTGATGAGGGGTGGACCGGCTGGTAGCTTCTGATCGGCCTCGAAGCATCACGTCGACGTCGAGGGAAGGCCCTGGAGACTCATACTCGCCGGGGCCTTTTCCCTTGTCCGGGACTGATTGTCGAGCTCAGGCCGAGGGGGCGTCGTCGATCTCGAAGCTCACCGGGGTGGGCAGCAGGACGGTGCGCGAAACCGTGCACAGTCGGTCCTGGGACCGCTGCACCGCCTGCGGAAGCACCTCTCGGGCGCGGTCGCCGTCCACTCCTTCGGGGAAACTGATCCGGAACCGTGTCAGCACCGAACCCAGGTGGTTGCCCTGCTCGTCGCTGACCTTGTCGGCGATCACCTCCACCTCGAAGTCGGTGGGCTCGGCTCGCCGGCTCGTCAGGTAGTCCACATCGATGGCTGTGCAGCCGGCGACCGCTGTCAGCAACAGTTCGACGGGGCTGAAGGCGGCGTCGGTTCCCTCACCGAAGACGAGCCTGCCGCCGCGCTCATTGGAGGCCTCGAAGCGTCGCTCGCCGATTCGTCGCACCTGCACTGATCTGAGATTGTTCGCATCCACCGCTCTATTGTGGCGCCTCGGCGTCGGGGGTAGGGGGCGGGTAGGCAACGCTGACTACAGGGATGGTTGTGACAACGATCCCCGCTGCGGGCCTCCCCGGATGCTGTCCGGGCTCTCTAGAGTCAGGGTCGTTCGAGACCGCCAGGTTTCGAACGACAGCTGGGAGATCTACAGGAGGTGTTTGTGGCCCCCCTAAGCGCAGCACCGGTGGTAGCTGAATCCACACCGCGCCGTCGGATTCAGGTGCCCTCCTGGTTCGTCCTGGCTCTGGCACTGCTGGGTGCACTTCTGGCGCTCCTCATCGGAGAGTCCGAATGCACCCAGCTAGCCAGTGTCAGTGCAGTTTCGATGAATGGATTACCACCCCTGGAATGGTTCACCCCCTAAGGGCTGGACAAACACCCGAGTTTCCGGACCGGTGATCAATGGCGATCACCACCTCCGGACTCGGCCGGGGCGGCCACGCAGTCCCCGCGGGCCGCCCCATAAGTCCACCTCGTGATTCGCCTGCGGCGTCGACTCGTCCTCGAAATTCATCGCCGGAGTGGCCTCGCTGGTCACAACTAATGCCCGACACCCGAAAACAGTGGGTGCTCTCTGTTCTCGTTCTCGGGCATGATGGGGTCTGGCGGCGCACATCTCGGAATGTGATTGGGCGGAAGTCACCGTCAGCTTGACGCCCACGAGGAGCGGACCCTGACCCCACCGACGCGACGAAGGCTGCTGGCGCTGATCAACCCCGCAATTCCGGCGATATTCATCGAAGGCGGCGTCGGTACGCACAAGGCCGCGCTGTTGCGGTCCTGGGAGCAGCAGCCGTCGGACGAAATTCGACTCGTGGTGGAGTTCGACCCTCGACAGTCGACGCCGGCAGCCATGGCCCGGCTGTTGGCATATCAACTAGCGCTCGCCGGAGTCCCGCAGGACGAGGATCCGGGCGACGAGACAACGTGGGGTGCCCTGTCCCACCTGCTGGCCACTGCCGTGGACGCTGTCGACACCGCCGTGGTGCTGGGTGTGCTGCGCATGGACGAACTGCCCAGTGAAGCCAGCTGTGAGCTGATTCGGTTGGCGGGTTCGTTGGCGGGCTTCAACCTGGTGGCCACTGCCGTCGACGCGCAGGCGCTGGTCCGGGAAGCCGTGGCCGGCGATGTCGGCCACCAACTCATCGGTGACCGCGATCTCGCCTACTCCCATATCGAAACTGCGGGCCTGCTCGCCGAGCACATTCCTCATGCCACCGACGACACCGTGCGAGCGGTACTGGAGGCAACCCACGGCATTCCGGCGCTGGTCGAACGCGTGATAGCGCTGTTCCCCACCGAGTGCGTGGCCGGCACGATCGATCCGGCGCAGGCCGTGGCCGGCTGGATCCCGGATCGCCAGGGCGCCAAGGAATTCTGGAATGAAGTGCGGCAGTTGGCGCAGGCGTCACGGTTCAGTGTCGCGCTGCTGACTCGCATGTTCGGACGGGAGCGGGCTGCCTACCTGTTCGACCGGCTGCCCCGGATGGGCTTCGGTGCCGTCGCGGAGTCGCCGAGTGGCGAATGGCTGTTTCGGTGGTATCCGGTGCTGCGCCAGCATCTGCTGCTGAACTGGCACGCCGACGTCTCCACCGAGCAATTCGAGGCCGATCGGGCCGCTATCGCGGAGGCCGCTGCCGCGAGCAGCGATCCGGAGTTGGCCTTGACGATGTTGGTGGCCAATTATTCTCTGCCGGAAGCCGAGAAGTTCTGCGATGCCTGGCTGTGGGAACTGTGCGACGCCTCGGCTCGACACCTGTGGACCGAGATGACCGGCATCGACCCGCAACTGTTGGCTCAGTATCCGAGCCTGCTGGCGACTGCGACATTGCTCCAGCCCGGACGGGGCGAGCCGTCCACCGACGCCGCTGTGGCGGCCGTCCAGCAGGAGTTCCTGAGTGGGGCCATCACCGGCAGCGTGAAGGATCAGATGTTCCGGTTGGCGAAGGCCGCAGTGGTGGCCTTCGGAACCGGTGAGTTGGGCATGGCCACCCGGGCGGTCGTGCGCTGGGCCGGTCTCCTGGAGGCCCATCCCGAGGAGGTGCGCGACGGCGTCCCTCCCGAGCTGGTCTCCGACGGGCTGCTGGTGATGCGGATGCTGCTTCAGCTGGACCGCATCGACCTGGTGGCCAAGGTGGCCCGCACCTTGCTGTGGCCGCTGCGCCGTCAGCCGAATCTGGTCATCGGACGGGGTGATCGACGCCTCAGTTCCCTGATCGTTGCCGTGAGGATGACGGCGATCCTGTTGGGCACTTCGCGCGCGGACGTGAGCACTATGGAGGTGCTGCCCCGCCAGTACCACCGCGAATACGACCTGGCCATGAACGCCATCGTCGACGCCGGGGAGGCCTTGGATCGCGGTGACCTCGCCAGCGCAGAGGCCTTCACCCGAGTTGCGTCGTTCCGGCTGCCGCGGGCAGCGGAATGGTCGGTGCTGGTCTACCTCCGCACCATCGCGCTGGTTGCCCTCGGTGACCGCGACACCTTGGAGGAGTTGGTCGACGAGGTTCTCGGGGATCCTCGGTGGGAGGCGTGGCAGCATCACCCGGAGGCCCCGGGCATGTTCGCCCTGCTCACCGAGTCATTGCTGCAGTCCTCGATTCAACTCGGCCCCCGCTCCTCGGCGGAAATCTCAGCATTCGTCAAAGCGCTGCCGCCGGGGGCGCAGCACCGGTGGTCGCCGTGGGGCAAACGGATGCTCGAGGCCTGCGTGCTGGTCGGGGCTGGTGCCGCCCGTGGCCCGATGGTCCCCACCGACGAGGAACTGGAGCCGGATACCCCGAGGATCGGTTGGCACTTGGGTCTGATCTCGGCCATCAACAATCTGCGGGCCGGTGAGGAAGCCACCGCAGTCTCGGTGATGCTGCGCGGTGGTGCCCGGCTGAAGTATCAGACCGCCCCGTGGCCGATGGTGTTGGCCACCCGTGAAGAAGTGGTTGAGCTCATCGAAGGATTGCCGACCAAGACGCCGCCGCTGATCCGCAGCAGCCTGTCGTTGGCCCGGGGCTATGCCGGAGTCGAGCCCCGCAATCGCAGCCGATTGCGGCTGGCCGAGCGGGAAATGGAGGTGCTCGACGGGGTGCGTCGTGGCCTCACGAATACCGCCATCGCGGCGGAGCTGTTCGTCTCGGTCAACACGGTGAAGTTCCACCGGGCCAATCTCTATCGCAAGCTCAACGCCACCAGCCGCGAGGAGTTGCTCGCCGAGGCGCTGCGACAAGGATTGTGACGCTGCGACACCGGTAATGCGGCGGCGATGACGAATCAGGGCAAAGGGAAAGGCCCCGGCGAGTATGAGTCTCCGGGGCCTACCCTCGACCAGAGGTGATGATCTGGATCGATCAACCGAAAACCACCAGCCAACACATCCCTCGCATCACCGGGGATCTCGATGGCAAGCCATCGAACGGCTGACTTCCTGCTTCCGATTCCCGAACCACCGAAGTGATCCGGTACCTAGATTTCTAGTCCTTGGCCACGGTGACGCGCAAGAGGTTTACGCCCTCGAATTCGACGAATTTGAGGGCGTTCGGCGTGTCGTCGGCGTGTCGGGTTACAGAAGTGACGACGGCCTGGAATTGGTCGGCAGCAGCGACCTCAGCGGTCGCACCGGGTGCCCGGTTTCCCGATGCGGCAGCGTCCTCAATCGAACGGCTCGTAGCCGGCCGCCTGGCTGGCGTCGCGTTCCGTGATGCGGACCAGGGCGATGTGACGGCGCCACAGCAGTCCACTCAGCCCCATCAGGACCAACGAGCCGGCCGCGAGCCCGGTGAAGGAAAATGCCAAGAGCGGCGCCACGATTCCGGAGATGGCGGCATTGCCCAACAGCGTGACGAAATTCTGCACCGACGATGCAGCGCCGCGGGTGTCGGGAAAAAGGTCGAGCATGGCCAGCGTCACCACCGGGAAGGTCAGGCCTAACCCGAAGGTGAGCACGGGCAGCGCCACGATCGGCCACGGCAACCCCTGGGTGCCAGGGATCAGGCTGAACGCCAGATTCACCACGCCGGCACTCAGGCTGATCACATAGCCGATGCTGGCCTGGCGCACGGGACTGATGCGTCCGGCCAGATGACTGCTCGCCCACGATCCCAACACCATGCCGGAGATCATCGGCACGAACAGGATCCAGAAGTCGCCCTCGCCCAAGCCGAGCAGGGTCCCGATCACCAGAGCCGCAGCCGAGATGTAGAGGAACATGGCGCCCATATTGAGCTGCGCGGTGAAGGCCAGCCGCCGTCCGCCCGGGTCGCGCATCACGCTGATCAGCCCGGCCACCAGTGGCCGTGGCCGAAACGCAGTGCGCCGTGATTCGGGGTGGGTCTCGGCAAGGAAGAACACCACCAGGATCAGGATGACGAAACCGACCGCGACCAGGAACCAGAAGATCCAACGCCAGCTGCCGAACACCAGCAGTGCGCCGCCGACCACGGGAGCCACCGCTGGTGCCAATCCGAAGATCATGGCGATATGGCTCATGGTGCGCTGGGCCTGCGCGTCGCTGAAGACATCGCGCACCATGGCGCGGCTGATGATCACCCCAGCACCGGCACTGATGCCCTGGAGAGCCCGGAACACCAGCAGCACCCCCAGGCTCGGAGACAGCGCGCAGCCCACCGAAGCGGCGATGAAGACGATGGTTCCGGCGATGATCACCGGCTTGCGGCCCAGGGCGTCGGACAGCGGGCCGTGCACCAGGCTCATCACCGCGAAGGTGAGCATGTAGACGCTGATCACCTGTTGCAGTGCGAATTCGGAGACACCCCACTCGGCGGAGAGCTGGGCGAAAGCCGGGAACATGGTGTCGATGGAGAACGGGCCGACCATGCCGAGCCCGGCCAGAATCACCAGAAAGAGCCCGTGGCGTTCGTTCCCGGCCGTCGTCGGGGCCAGGGGTGGGGTGCTCACCGAGGGATTCTTTCACGATTCAACGAGCGCCGCCCGGCGGTGTGGAGGTGCCCGACTAAGCTCGCCGCGTGCGCACCCCACTCACGAACCCCGACCGATCAGGCGTACTGCGGGTGTGTTTCGTCTCGATGCACACCTCGCCGACGAGTTCGCCGGGTACCGGCGATGCCGGCGGAATGAACGTGGTCGAGCTCGCCGAGGCGTTCGCGCTGGCGCGGCTGGGCCATCACGTGGAACTGGTCACCCGCCGCAGTTCGCCCACCGACGAGGCCTGTCGGGAACTCGTGCCGGGGGTGATCCTGCGCCACCTCGATGCCGGACCGCCCGCCCCGCTGCCCAAGAGCCTCATCGACGACCACATCGACCAGTTCAGCGCGGGGCTGGCCGAGCTGGGCCCCTACGACGTCTACCACTCCCATCACTGGATGTCGGGAGTAGCAGCGTTGCCGGTGGCTGCCGCTGCCGGCGTCCGGCACGTCCAGAGCTTTCACTCGGTGGCGGCCCTGCCCGGCGCCGCGCTGGACGCCGGCGAACCTGCCGAGTCGCCACGCCGGGTCCCGGGCGAAGCCTTGGTGGCTCGTCGTTCCGACGCTGTGGTCGCCATCTCAGCGGCGGAGGCCCGCACTGTGATCGAACGCTGTGGCGCCGATCCGCAGCGCGTGCGCATCATCAGCCCGGGGGTGGATCACGAGCTGTTCCGGCCGCTGCGTCCGGGCGAGCCTTCCTGGCGGCCGCCCGGTGGTGTCGGGTCCAACGGCTTCCTCGCCTTCGCCGGACGCCTGCAGCCGCTGAAAGGCGCGGACCTGGCGATCACCGCACTGGCCGGCCTCGACCCGCAGCTGCGGCCCAGGCTGGTGGTGGCCGGTGACGCTTCGCAGGATTTCGCCGACTACCCTGCCCAGTTGCGCCGGTTGGTCGACGAGGCCGGACTGGCCGATGACGTCGACTTCTGCGGCCCGCTGTCGAGACCGGAGTTGGCCCACCTGCTGCGCAGTTCCCGGCTGGCCTTGGTGCCGTCCCACTCAGAGACCTTCGGCTTGATCGCCCTGGAGGCACAATCCAGCGGTGTGCCGGTGGTCGCCGCCTGTGCCGGGGGCCTGCGTGAGGCCGTGGCGCACGGCGAAACCGGCTACCTGGTGGAATCCCGCGATCCGCTGGCGTGGACCGCGGTGTTGCAGACATTGCTGGCTGATCCGGTCACGCTGTCCAGGCTCGGTACGGTGGCGCGGGTATATGCGCGTCACTTCGACTGGGTGTGGACGGCGCGTCGATTGGCCGCCTGTTATGCCGAGCTGACCGAACCGCGGCCATGAACGCGGCAGGGCAGCTCATGAATGCCGAATCGGTGGTGTTCTTCCATGCCCATCCCGATGACGAGACGCTGAGCGGCGGAGCTCTGCTGGCCGCCCTGGCTGCCGCCGGACGCCGGGTCGCGGTAGTCACCGCAACCCGCGGTGAGCAGGGTGACGTGGTTTCCGGCGTCGACGTGGGTTCCGATCTGGTCGCTCACCGCGAGCGCGAACGGGCGGCGGCTTTGGCCGTCCTCGGCGTCACGGTCGACGCGTGGCTGGGCGGTGAGCGTCGCTACACCGATTCGGGGATGCGTTGGATTCGGCCCGGCGTCGCCGGGCCTGCCGCCCAGGCTGCTCCCGACTGCCTCAGCAGCGCGCCGGTGGCGCAGGCGGCCGCGGATCTGGTGGAACTGCTGCGCAGGTTCGGCGCGCAGGCCCTGGTCAGCTATGACGCCGTCGGTGGCTACCACCACCCCGATCATGTGGCCTGCCATCGGATCGCTCGGGCCGCCGCCCAGGCCGCCGGCGTGCCGCGGTTCGAGCTGCTGTCTCCCGAGGTGGTGCCCGTCGACGGCGCGCAATGGCTGGATCATCCCGAGCAGCGGGATCGTCTGCTCGCGGCATTGCACTGCTATCCCAGTCAGTTCAGGGTGGTCGCTGACGAGATCGTGCATGTCGGCGGTCAGCACCAATCCATCGACACCGGGGTGTGGTTGTTTCGTACTTGATCACGGAATAGGCACCGTGACGCTCGCAGAATTGCCAGAATCATGGCCATGACCCCAGAGGAGCCGAGAATGCGCAGAGTTGCAATCGTGGGAGCCGGGCCGTCCGGCCTGTACGCCGCCGGACAGTTGGCAACCCAGACCGACGTCGAGGTGGCTGTCGATATCTACGATCGACTGCCCACTCCTTTCGGCCTGCTGCGCTACGGCGTCGCACCCGACCACGAGAGCGTCAAGTCGGTCGCCAAGACCTTGGCTGCGGCATTCGATTCGCCCCATGTGCGCTACTTCGGTCTGGTCGAGGTGGGCACTCAGGTGCGTCCGGCCCAGTTGTTGGAGTGCTACGACGCGGTGATCTACGCCTACGGCTCGGAGAACGACCGCAAGCTGGGTATCCCGGGTGAGACCGAGTTGGACGGCAGCCGCTCCGCGCGGGAGTTCGTCTCCTGGTATTCCGGCCACCCTGATGCACACGCCCAGGATCTCGACACGGTTCGCAATGCGGTGGTCGTCGGGGTCGGCAATGTCGCTGTGGACGTGACCCGCATTCTGCTGAAGGACCCCGAGGAACTCAGCGTCACCGATATGCCGGAGTCCGTGCTGGCCGAGCTGCGACGCACCCACGTGGAGAATGTCTGGCTGGTGGGTCGTCGCGGTCCGGAGAATGCCTCATTCACCAACAAGGAGTTGCGCGAGCTGCTCGAGTTGGACGGCGTGGACACCGAACTGGTCGGTGCCGACCTGACCGCCATCGATGTGGACCTCCTGGACCGCAAGGCGCGGTCGAATGTGGAGTCCATTGCGGCTGCCATCGCCGAGCCCAAGCAGGGCAAGCGGCACCTGCATCTGGTGTTCAATCACCGCCCGGTGGCGATCAAGGGCGTCGAGGGCGTGACCGGCGTGGAATTCGAGTCGAATCTGGACGGCTCACGCTTCGAGGTCCCTGCCGACTTGGTGCTGCGCTCGATCGGCTATTTCGGCAACCCGTTGCCGGGCGTTCCCTTTGCCGATGGCCGCATTCCGAATCTGGAGGGTCGGGTCACTGAGGAAGACGGCAGTAGCCGTCCCGGCGAGTACGTCACCGGCTGGATCAAGCGGGGACCCAGTGGCCTGATCGGTGCGAACCGCAAGGATTCTGCCGAAACCGTGGCGCATCTGGTCGCAGATCTGCAGCAGATGCCGCAGCGGGTCTTGGCTGACCCGGAGGAACTGTTGGTTGAGCGCGGCATCAAGGCGAGTTCGCTGGCCGACTGGCGTCGCATCGATGAGGCCGAGATCGCGCGCGGCGATCTGCGTGGTCGCGAGCGCACCAAGATCGAGGCCTGGCACGACCTGCTGGATCTGGTCTTTGCCGAACAGGAAGAAGCCGTCGGCTGAGTCCACGATTCAGGAGCACGATCAGTTAAGCATTTAAGCCTCCTTTGAGGCGCACCCCTGAGCCGGTGATTTAGTGTGCAAGTATGTTTCGAATGCTCCCGTTGGAATCCGGCCTGTTCGACACCATCGGCGGCCTGCCTGTGCATCCGCTGGTGGTCCACGCCGCTGTCATGCTGCTGCCGATAGCGGCCGTGGCGCTGATCATCATCTTCTTCGTGCCGCGCTGGCGAAAGCAGTATGGGTGGCTCACCATGATCGCCATGGCAGCCGGTGTCGGAGCAGCTGTGGTGGCCAAGGAGTCCGGTGAAGCCCTGGCTGCGCGCGTCGGCTTGCCCGAGCAGCATCAACAGCTGGCCAGCATCCTGGTGCCGATCGCCGTGGTCGCCTTCGTGGTGTCAGCCCTCTGGTTCTGGCTGCAGCGCAAGGCCGATGCGGCCCAGACTCGCTCGATTGCGGCCAGAGTCGTCGGTGTGGCGGCGATGGTGCTCGCCGCCGCCGTCATCGTGCTGACGGTGTTGGTCGGGCACAGTGGCGCGACGGCTGCCTGGGCGGGCACGATCGCGGCCTCCGACACTCCCAGCGCCGCTCCCGCCACCTCGACGCCGGCCACCTCGACGCCGGCCAGTTCGACGTCAGCCAGTCCCACCCCTACAGCGTCGGCCACCAGCTTTAGCATGGCCCAGGTGAAGCAGCACGCCTCGGCGTCGTCATGTTGGACCGCGATCGACGGCAAGGTCTACGACGTCACCTCCTGGATCAGTCAGCATCCCGGTGGACCCGCGCGCATCCTGAGCTTGTGTGGCACCGACGCCACCAGCGCCTTCCACGCGCAGCACAGCACCCAAGCCCGACCCAACAGTGTTTTGGCAGGTTTCTACATCGGCACGCTCGGCTGAACGTTCCCTCTCGGTGATTGAGGCCGGCGGGCCCGGCAGCACCGGCAGCACGCCGGTCTTTCGCCACCTGACCGCGGTCACTGAGTTCGGGTCGCCGGTCCTAGGCTGGTCGAGTGATCAAGCACATCGTGATGTGGAACTTTGCCGACCGTGCGGCCGACGCCGACAAGGCCACCAACCTGAAGCTGGCCGCTGACCGGCTCAACGCCCTGGCGGGTGCCGTGCCGGGCATGCTCAGCCTGGAAGCCGTCGTCCCGACAGCGCCCTTCGAGCACAGCTTCGACCTCGTGCTGTACTCCGAATTCGAGACCGCAGCTGCCCTGCACGCCTATGCCACCCACCCCGATCACGTCGCCGTGGCGCAGTTCATCGCGCAGACCCGCACCGAGCGGGTCTGCGCCGACTACGAGCTCTAGTGCTCCGGGCCGAAGATCAACCGTTCGCTCGCTGCCACGATCAAGTCGTAGTAGGCATTCGGTTCGATGATGTCATTGCCCCAGAACCCGAAGCGCTCGGTGAACAGGATGCCGGAGAGCATGTGCCAGGCGGCGACGCCGGTCACGACCGTCTCCACGCTGATCTTCTCGCCGGTCGACTCCAAGAACTCATGCATCTGGGTCAGGTCGATGGTGTCGGGCACCGGTGGCAACTCGATCATCTGGCCCGATGCCTCGATATCTGCGCCGAGCTTCACCAGCAGCCGGTGCAGGCGGATGCCTGAGGTCATCGTCTCACTGGCCGGCACCGTGTAGTCCCGTGGGGGGGTGCCGTTGATGAGAACCCACTCGTGGGGGTGCTCCACACTCCAAGCCCGTAGGGCATAGGCGAAAGCCCGCCACCGGCCGCGTAGATCATCAGCAGGCACTGCGTCGTATGCCGCCTCGACCGAATCGGCCATGTCGCTATAGGCATGGTGGAACAAGATGTTCAGCAGTTCTTCGCGACTGGTGACGTAGCGATACAGGGCGGATGGAACCAGGTTGAGTTCTCTGGCCAATCCGCGCACCGTGAGCGCCTCTTGGCCGCCTGACGCGAGAAGCCGGCTACTCGCGTCGAGAATCGCCCGCTGGGTGATCTCGCGCCGTTCTGCTCGGCTGGTCATAAAACCTCCGATTGTTGGCTGGGACTCCCATCCTGACACGCCGATCAGCTTTCGGCATGGCCTGGCGCGCAACCGGGGAAGAAACTTCGGTAACCCCGTTCGCCGAACCGGCGTTTTTCTTCACTGGAAAGGGGCCCTAGGATTGCGATGGTTTCGCTCGCCGACATCGTTCGGTCGGGCCTAGACAAAGGACGCCAGATGGATTCGATCAGCCGTCGTACGGTCATGCTGGGCACCATCGGAGCTGCCGGCGTAGCGGTTGTGGGCTGCAGCAGCCAGCCGCCGGGACAGTCTGTGGCGCCGGATGCCTCCAGCACTCCCACACCGACGGCCGACACCACACCGCGATGGCCGCTGACGGGCGTGCCGCTGGCCGCCGGCGACGACCCTGCGCATTCTGCGGTGGCCGTCAAGGTCGCTGACAATGAGCGCGAACACATTCACCAAGGCATGCTCGTTCAGCAGGGCATCAACGAGGCCGACATCGTTTTCGTCGAGAACGACGGCTATTCGTCGCTACCGTCCGGTGAGGCCGGGACCCGCTTGGTGCCGATCTACCATTCGAAGTTCGCCGACGCGGTGCAGGCCATCCGGTCAATGCGCCCGGTGGACGCGGCGCTGTTCTCTCCGATCACCGGCGTGATCGGAGACACGGGCGCCTTCCGATGGGTGATGGACTACATGACGTCATTCCCCGACTACTACGTCTCGATCGATTACGCGCACGGCCGCTCCAAGGGCTACTACTCCATCAACTCGAAGTATGTCTTCACCTACAAGGGCGGCCGCATCTACGACAAAGCGGTCATGTGTTATCCGGCCAAGTTGTCACAGGCTGCTCCCAAGCGATTCAAGCAGGGACCGCAGCAGGCCTACTTCCCCTGGGCCAATGAGGCAGAGGCCAGCACCGCAACGGGAGCACCGGCGAACAAGGTCAAAGTGCCCTGGGCCCAGAAGATGAACTGGACGATGTCCTACACCTGGAACGACAAGAAGCAGACCTACGAGCGCAGCATGCCGTGGGGTCCTCATCTCCTTCAGGGAAAGGAGCGAGTCACCACCGACAATATTCTCGTCATTCTCGCCCCGATCACCTACGGTCACATCAACACCAAAGGCAAGATCTCGGCCGGGGGCGCCCATCCGGAGCCGATCTACCACCTGATCGAAGGCTCGGGGAGCTTCTACTACGCCCACGGCGGCAAGTACGTTCAGGGTACGTGGAAGAAGGGTGCGATCAACGAGCCGTTCCAGTTCACGCTCAGCGACGGGTCGCCGTTGAAGATGGCCCCCGGGCGCACCTTCGTCGAACTGCCCGGTGACAAGACCAAGGTGAAGTTCACAGCCTGAGGCTCGGGCCGATAGCTGGATGACTGATCCGCCATGCGGGATGACAGGAGCACCACCACGGTGTCCGCGGGAGTCACAGATGAGTGAAGGGTCTCAGCCCGACCCGAGGCGGCGCGTGCTGTTCCTGTTTTCCGACACCGGCGGCGGCCACCGTTCGGCAACCGAAGCCCTGGTCGAGGCGCTCGAGTTGGAGTTCCCTGGTCGCTTCGATACGACCATGGTCGACTTCTTCCGTGAGTACTACCCGAGTCCGCTGAAGTTCGCCCCCGAGTTGTACCCGCCGATCTCGCGGGTCCCCAAGGCGTGGGGATTGTCGTGGCGGGCCTCCGATGGCCGCGGCCGCAGCAAGGCTGTCTCCACCCTGGCCTATCCCTACGTGCGTCGCGCCACCAACCGCCTGCTGCGGGAGAATCCGGCCGATCTGATCGTCTCGGTGCACCCTTTGGTGAACTCCACGATCATGCGCGCCATGCGGCGTGCGCCGCGTCCCTATGTCACCGTGGTCACCGATCTGGTCTCCACCCACGCGTTCTGGTTCGACCGACGCGCCGATCTGGTCGTGGTGGCCACCGAGGAGGCCCGGCGCAAGGCCATCGAATACGGCATCGCGGAGGGGAACCTGCGCGTGATCGGGCTGCCGGTCTCCGACGCCTTCAACAACCCGATCCCCGATCGGGCGCAGTGGCGCACCGACCACGGCTGGGCGAATGACCGTCCGGTGATCCTCATGGTCAGCGGCGGTGACGGGATGGGGCCGGTGCGACGGGTGGTCAAGGCGATCAACGAGGCCCGGCTACCGGCGTCGCTGGTCGTGATCTGTGGGCGCAACGAGGAACTGCGAACCGACCTGAGTCGAGTGGCCTGGAACATTCCGGTGCACTTGTACGGCTTCACCAAGGAAATGCCGGCCTTCATGTCGGCAGCAGACATGTTGGTCACCAAGGCCGGTCCTGGGTCCATCAGCGAGGGCTTCATCTGCGGTCTGCCGATGGTGATCTATGCCCGCCTGGACGGTCAGGAGGACGGCAACGTGCAATATGCCGTTGACCAGAAGGCCGGAGTGTGGGCACCTCGTCCGCGCGAGGTCGTCGAAACGTTGCGCACCTGGATCGACGATCCGCAGGCTCGTGCCGCGGCAGCCCAGGCCAGCTCGAACGCCGCCCGTCCGCTGGCCGCCCGCCAGATCGCCCGCGTGATCGCCGATCAGATGGGCGTGCGCTAGCCCCACCCCTGGCTTTCTCGCCGGCCACGGCATTCGCCCTCGAACGGGAATGGCCCAGCCGAAGCCTGAGTGGGTTCAGCTGCTGACAGTGGGGTACTGGAGTCGCCAGGTACTGTCGAAGGCTGAGTCGAAGGAGTGACCAGCAGTTGGACCAGAACACCATCAAGGCCCCGCCAGCCAAAGAACCGATCACATTGAGCTTCTCGTTGCCCCAGATCATCGGGGGAGCTCTCGCCGCAGCGACCGCCGCCGCAGTGGGGTCTCAGCTCGGCGTGGCGGGAACCATCATCGGTGCTTCGGTGGCCAGTGTTATCGGTGGTATCGCCGGAACTTTGTACAGCGCGGGACTGGATCGAACCCACCGCCGTGTCGCTGCGGCGCTTCGACGAACCTCTGGACAGACCCAGACCGCTGGCGTGAGTGAGGACCCTCTCTTCGCTGAGGATGCCTCCCCGGGGCAACCCGTCGAAACGACGCCGACGCTCACTGCGCCGTGGCGCCCGCCAAGCCGTCGTCGACTGATCGAGCGCATGGTGCTCAGCGCTGCGGCCATCTTTCTGGTGGCGGTCACCGCCATCACGGTGGTGGAGTTGGGCCTCGGTCGAACTCTGACCGGGGTGGCCGGAACCAGCATCGGCCGCCTCAGCCCGGGCGGATCCACGAATGCGACAGCGACCGCCCAGCCCACCGCCACAGCAACCAAGACGGTCACCGCAACGGCTCAACCCACTCCGACGATCGAGCCGACCCCTGATCCCCGCACTCCCACAGCCACTGCGGATCCGACCACTCAACCCACTGCGGTCACTCCGCAACCGGTGCCGTCGACGAGCTAGTCAGCGGCTGGTTTTGGATGCTGGCTGTGGGCCTCGCCGAACCGGCATATCCTCGTAGGAGAGGGGGCGTGTTTTCGTGTCACGGGTAGCGATCTTGGTCGTCGCGGGCGGTGTGCTGTTGGCCTTGGTGATGGGCAGCGGGCCAGTGAACTCCCCTCGAGCGAACTCCCCGGAGTCAGCCCCCCGAGCGCGCGCGATCGCCGCGATCAAGCAGCCGAAAGCCCCCACCGACCCGAAGCCGACGAAGAAGGTCAATTGCCGGCGCGCGAAGTGCGTGGCACTCACCTTCGATGATGGTCCCGTGTCCCAGACCACGGAGGTGCTCCGTGCGTTGCGCCAGAGCGGTGCCCGGGCCACCTTCTTCGTGCTGGGCAACGAGGCCGTCCACAATGCCCAATTGCTGCGTCGAATGGTCCGTGGGGGCAACGCGGTGGGTAACCACTCCTGGGACCACGCCATGTTCACCCGGCTGAGTTCGGCAGCCATACGGCGCGAAGTACAGCGCACCCAGCGGGTAATCACTGCGGCCACCGGAACAACCAACAATCCGGTCCGAGTGCCCTACGGGGAGAACGATGCCCGTATTCGCGGCGCAGTCACCCGATCCGTGCACGCCCCGACGGTGCTGTGGTCGGTTGATCCCCTGGATTGGAAGTACCGCAACTCTGCGACGGTGTGGCGCAATGTGATGCGCGCGGTGCGTCCGGGCGCCATCGTGTTGCTTCACGACATCCATCCGACCACCCGAGCCGCCGTCCCCAGGATCATCCGCTCGCTGCAGGCGCGAGGCTATGTGTTGGTGACCGTGCCCGAATTGTTCAACGGACACCTCAAGGCCGGGCGGACCTACTTCCGGCGCTGATCAGCCGCGTCCGCGCGCCTGTTGATAGCGCGCCAGGGCCTCGGCGCGTTCGACTGCGTGATCCACGATCGGCTGCGGATATCCCTGCGAGTAGCCGGCGGCATCCGCCCACGGTTGATGTACCCGTATTCCGGTGAGGTGGGATAGCTCCGGCACCCAGCGGCGCACGTAGGCGCCTTCGGGATCGAATCGTTCCCCCTGAGCCGTCGGGTTGAAGATGCGGAAATAGGGTGCGGCATCGGTTCCGGTGCCGGCCACCCATTGCCAGTTCTGAACATTGCTGGCTTCGTCGAAGTCCAACAGCTGCCGAGCGAAGTGGTCAGCGCCGTATCGCCACCATATGTGCAGGTCCTTGGTGAGGAAGCTCGCGCTGATCATCCGCACCCGATTGGGCATTCGGCCAGTCTGGGCCAGTTGCCGCTGGCCGGCATCCACGATGGGGTATCCGGTGCGTCCGCGATGCCAGGCCGCGAAGGGGTCTCCGGGCGGATCGTAGGTCAGCGGCAGCGGATTCAGATCCGCACGCAGCGAATCGGGTCGATGCCAGGTGACATCGGCGTAGAACTCCCGCCACGCCAGTTCAGTGCGAAATCGATCCGAATCGGCATCGCCGAGTTCCCCGATCGCGGCCAGCAAGCTGCGGGGATGCAGCACCCCCAAGGCGAGATAGGGCGACAACAGCGAAGTGCCGTCGCGATCGACTCGGTCGCGGTCGACCGAATAGTCGGCCCGCCGATCCCGCAAGAACTCCAGCCATTGCGCCTCGGCAGCGTCCTGTCCGGCCGGGGGCAGCGAAATGGGGCACTGGGCCGCTGCGGCGACCAGCCAGTCCCACGCGGACGACTCGGCAGCGCTCGACACGAGGCGAAGACCGGTCGCTGCCGGTGCCGGGTGGGGCCAGCCATGATGCAACCACGCCTGCCGATAGGCGCCGAAGACCCGATACCCCGCGCCGTGCTGCGTGCGCAATCGGCCAGGACTGACCGCGTAGGGACTACCAGTCGCCACCCAGTCGACGCCTTGCCTGCGCAAGGCCTCGCGAACCAGAGCGTCGCGGCGGGCACCCTCAGGCTCGGTCTCACCACTGACGTGGACCGCCGTCACGGCGTACTCGGACGCCAGCCGAGGGATCACTTCGGCGGCATCACCCAGCCGTAGACACAACCGGCCGCCCAGGTCGGCGTTCAACGCGTGAAGGTTCGCTGCCAGCCACCCCAGGCGCACCGGTCCGACGTCGGTGATCAGCTTCGGGTCCAGCACGAAGCACGGCAGCACTGCTGCGGTGGCTGCTGCTGACAGGGCGGGGTGGTCGCGGGTACGGAGATCCCTGCGAAACCACATCAGCGTGGTCATGGCGCCCACTATGCCCCGACCCAGGGCTCGGACTCAATCGGTCCAGCCGTGGGTCTGGACGGTTATACCACCGGTATGTACCAACCGTGCTGCGAGCCCCCGCTGGGTGAGCCAGCGGGGCGCGGCATCGCCGAGCGCGAGTGCTGCCATCGCTGCGGCCTTGGCTCGTTCGCAGCTCGGTGCGGCGACGGTGAACACCTGGCAGGAGTACTCAGCGGTATCCCAACAGTCACTGGCGACCACGTCACCGCACCCCGCCGTGTCGAGGTCGGACCGCGCGTTGTTTCATGACTGCAGCCTCGGGTTCCAGGCTGAGCGACGGCTGTGGTGTGGCTCGGTGTTGAGTGTCAGTCGAGCTAGGCGGTGGAGTGCCGCGCCTCGACCGAAAGTCCGGTTCCGTCGGCGACCTCGGCGTCGGGCATGATCTCCGATTCATCCCGGACCCGCTTGGCAATCCGGCTGAGCGCGACACTGGTGATGTTGAGGAAGTTCGCCAGATCCCGCTGCGTCACTCGGTCGATCAGCCCAGGCTGCTCGGCCAACAGATCGCGATACCGCTGCTCGGGAGTTCCCCGCAGCCACGCGACGTCCATCTGCAAGGTCGTGGCGTGCAGGCCACTCACGGTGGCGATCAATCGGGCCCAAGCCGCATGCTTGGCGGCCAGCTGATTGATCGTGGCAAAGGGGAGCCGCAGCAGCAGGCATGGTTCCAGCGCCGTCATGGTGTAGATCGACTGTGCTTCGGCGGCGACATTCAAGGTACGGGTGCGAGGGTGCAGGCTTCGTGCCAGGGCGCGTTGCGCACCGTCCATCGACAAGGCGGGTAGCGAGGCCATGATCTCGCCCTCCTCGGAGAAGAACACGGTAGCGAGCCGACGGCCACCGTCCACCTTCATCTGCGACTTCAGGAGGCCGCGCTGCACGAAATAGACGTAGGGGTGGGCCTCACCGGCTCGGAACAGCACCGCGCCGGGCTCCAGTCGTACTACTCGGATTTGGGCTGCTGCTGCCTCCCATTGGGGCAACTCTCCGGACGACGCGTACGCCTCCAGAAGAAGCCGCAGGCTTCTCAGGGCGTGCGCGGTCGACGCATCAGCTACGTTCATGACCCCTCACATACGTGATTGCTGGTGGGTGCGCTCTCCGTACCGCTGTGTGAGTAGGTTAGCCCGTGACTTAGGATCTGGACAGTCTAGGAGAGCGGAAACCACACGTTTCGGGCGATCATGAAAGCCAACGCAGCGATCGACGCCGTCACGATCCACAGCTGTCGCTGCCCCCAGCGTCCGGGAAGACGCACCGCAGGGCCGCCCAGCGCCGTGATCGTCCAGAAGCCGGCCAAGACGCTCACCACGACGAGTACGACGAAGATGAACTGGTTGGCCGACCACGCCGCGAGCAGGTCGCCGCTGAGCAGGCTCATTCCCAGATGCGTCGAGCCACACAGAGGGCAGGCTGTCCCGGTGAGGCTGCGCCACGGGCATGCCAGGCCGAAACCGGTGACGCGAGAGACGATGCTCGCACCAACCCCGACCCCGACGAACAGGGCGTACCCGCCCAGGTTCTGGCGGGCCTGGACGGCTGCTGCTGCGGTCGATGTCACGCCGCAATTATCGACCGCTTTCCGATCATCGGCGCCTAGGCCCTAGTATTCGGGGCAACATTGCTCTACAGGGAGAACAGCATGTCTGATCAGAGTCCGACCAGCCCGGATCCCAGCGACGCGGTTCCGGGATACACACCGCCGTCGAACGAGCCCCCTGCGTACACCCCGCCGCCGGCTAGCGACCCATATGCCGCGGCCCCCGGCGCCTACCCACCGCCGCCAGCCCCGGAATACTCCACTGCCTATCCGCCGGCGACCACGGGTGCTGCCGGTGCTGTTGTGGATTGGCCCAAGCGCGCACTGGGTGCCCTCATCGACTACGTCGCCCCGGCGATCGTTTTCGGCGTGGTGGGTTCTATCATCAGCAACGCGGTCAGCTCGACACTGGGCAATATCATCGACACCGTCCTGGTCGCCGCCTGGTGGGCCTACCTCGGCTACCTGTCGGGCACCTACGGCATCACCCCGGGTCGTGCCATTGCCAAGACGAAGTTGATCAGCGAGGAGACCGGTCAGTTGATCGGGGTGGGCCAGGGCATTCTGCGCCAGCTTGCTCACCTGCTCGACTCGCTGGCCTGCTACATCGGCTGGCTGTTCCCGCTGTGGGACGCCAAGCGGCAGACCTTCGCCGACAAGATCGTCAAGACCGTGGTCATCGACAACTCCGCTGATCCCAACGCGGGACAGATTCGCTGGAGCTGACCACGACGAGCTCGCTGTGATGTGGGCGCCGCCATCGGACAACGATGGCGGCGCCCAATCCAATTCTGAGAGATTCGCCGGGACTCCGTAACCTTTCGGGAGCGACCAGCGGTTTCCCCTGCGAAAGGCGGCAGATGGAAAACAACCAGACGGACTTCGACCGGCTCTTGGCCGGTCAGGTTGCTCCTGACGACCCCGCATTGGGTCGTGTTGCCGCATTTCTCGACCAGGTGCAGGCCTCCCAAACGATGCCTGATGTTCAGCAATTGGCAGATCCCCATCTGCGGCTGATGCGTCAGGCCACCAAGCTGGAGACGACGGAGTCACACCATCCGCACCAGAGTCGATCGGCCCGTCGATCCCGGCGAATTTTCATCGGTGCCGTCGCCGGAATTCTTGCCGGAATCACCGCCGGGGTCGGCGTGGCCGCAGCCAGTGGAACTCAGGGGCCACCGTGGATCTCATGGTTGCCCTGGACCGCAGCGACGAACTCCGCCGGGGCGTCCTCGGGCTCGTCAATGACCCCACCCGGGAGCCCCTCGAATGGGCAGAGCCCGTCCCGTCAACCGGGCGCTCCTGCCGTGACGGTGCCGCTCCCCACGACAGTCCCGAGTGAGGTGCCACCGCACGCCACGAACCCTGCCGCTGATCCCAGCAAGAGCGACAAACGCGTCGCCGACCCGTCGAAGGGCATCATTCCTTCAGCGACCAATCGTGGAAAGTCGAGTGCTGCACCGGGTCACACCAAGACCGCCGTCCCGCCCTCCGTCAAGCCCACCAGCAAGGATCGGGCGTCCGAGGTGACGGACAAGGTGCCCGACAAGGCACCCAAAGGCTGAACTGGTGAGCCGATTCCCCTGAGGTGTTCACCTCATCTCGTGCCCAGTTCTTCGAACGCCGGGTTGGCATCCCCCGCCGACCCGGCGTTTCCCTGTGCGTTAGCCTTCTCTTGACCGCCACCAGACACTTGGACAACGCTCATGCCCATTGGCCCACGCTTCCCTGAGGTGCTGCGGGCTGCGTCTGACGGAGTCGAGGGAGCTTGGTCGGAGCTGTATCGAGAGTTCGCACCGCAGTTGTTGCGATTCCTGCGAGCCCAAGGCGCGACCGATCCGGAGGACCTGCTCGGTGACTGCTTTGTGCAGATCGTGCGCAAGTTGGGCGACTTCAGCGGTGACGAGACCGGTTTTCGAACTTGGGTCTTCCTCATTGCCCGCAACCGATTGGTCGATGAATGGCGCCGTGCGGATCGGCGCCCCACGGTGCTGCGCGCCGATCCCCTGGTTGCAGCTTCCACACCGACCACTATCGTTCCCGGCGCCGACGAGGCTGCGATCGCACGGGCCGGTCTTGACGAGATCCTGGGGCGCCTCACTCCCGATCAGCGCGCGGTGATCTTGCTGCGATTCGTGGACCGCTTCTCGTTGGCGGAAACCGCTGAGATCCTGGGTCGAAGTGAGGGCTCGGTGAAGCTCCTTCAGCATCGTGCGATCCGGGCGCTGCGGCGGGACCTGGCCTAGCAGCGGCGCACCCAGGCGTTCAGCGAGAGATGCTTGAGGACGGTGCTGAACCCCGACGGCGCCCGTGTGCAGATGCTGTCGATCCGACCCCGGTATTCGATGTGGAAGACAGCCTTCCCCGCCCGCACGAAGGGACGGTAGGCCGAGCACTCGTGATACTGCAGGCATTGCTCGTTCACCGCGAAATCCACCATCGGCAGTGCGGCCTTGATGAGCTTCAGCCCGTTCTTCAGACCGATCGAGAGGCCCAACTTGTGGGCGGCCTTGCTCAGCGCCTTCAGATAGGCGAGTTCGGCTTTGCGGGTGATGGGGAAACTGGTTCGGGCCTGGTAGCCGTCCATGTTGTCGGGGTCGACAGCATCGAATCCCTTGGCCTTGCATAACTTCAGGCGCGCAATCATGATCGGCATCAGGATCGACCGCTTGCGGATGTCGAGCCAGCGTTCGTTGGGCCATCCGTCCAGCTTGGCGCCGATCACCGAGGCGGGGAACTTCTTCTTGTCGGAGCGCCAATCTTCCCAGGCGCCGGCATTGAAGTAGCAGATGACCCGCTTGCCGGAGCGCTTCAGGCTGCGCACGGTCGCCGTGCGGGTGTCTGCGCCGTCGAGATCGATGACCTGTGCGCTGCCGACCCGGAGCTTCCCCGAGTACTGGATCTGGAAGCTCGTCCCCGGGCTTGGGCGCCATCGCTGAGCCGCCAGAGTCGTCGCCGCCGGTACAGCGTCGGTCTCGGCGTCGGTCGGGGTCTCGCTTCGGGGGGCACTGCCGGCAAAGGTCAGCAGCCCCAGCGTGACCAGCACGGCAATCGGGCGCTTCATCGTTCTAGTCTGCCTTGCGGGGTGCTGCGGTGGGTAGTGCCGGTGAGGACGCCACCTCGGCGATCTGATGCAAGCCAGTCGCCAATTCTGCTGCGGTGACGGCGCCGAAGCCGAAGACGATGCCGCGCCGGCTCCCGGCCTGTGACCAATATTGCGACAACGGACTGACCACGACGCCGCGGGCAGCCAGTTCCGAGACGACCTCGGCCTCGTCGCGTTCGGTCTCCACCACTGCGTGCAGGCCGCCGTCCATGGGATAGACGGCCAGGCCTGGCCGATCCCGTAGGGCGCTCACGACCTCGGCGCGGCGTCGGCGGTAGCGCTGCCGCATGCGTTGGGTGTGGATGCGCAGCGCGCCTACCTGCAGGAATTCCGCGATGGCGCGCTGACTCACCAGGCCTTGAGGTTGACCCAGATCGCTGCGGATCGCCGCCACTGCGGGCACCAACCATTGCGGGAGTGCCAGAAAGCCGGTGGCCAGCGCGGGGGTGATCGTCTTGGACAAGGTGCTCAGCAGCACGACGCGGCCATCGACGGGGTCGTCGAGTGCAGCCAACGCCGGTAGTGGTGAGGAGGTGTAGCGCAGTTCAGAGTCGTAGTCGTCCTCGACGATGACCACGCGATGATCGTGCGCCCACTCGAGCAGTTCTTGGCGGCGATCCATGGGAAGCGAACCGCCCAGCGGGTATTGGTGGCTCGGCGTCACCAAGAGCAGCTCGGGTGCCTCGCCCTGGGCCGGCAGTCGGTTGGTGATCAGGCCGTGCTCATCGACGGGCAGTGGCACGACGCTGGCGCCGTATCGGGCCGGCACCCGGCGCAGCGACGGGTAGCCGGGGTCTTCGACGCCGACCCGGAATCCGGGCCGTTGCAGAGCCAGCAGGATCAGCGCCAAGCCATCGCGTCCGCCGCCGGTGACGGCGATGCTGTCGGGATCGCGCACCAGGGCGCGCATCCGGCGCAGGTGGTCGCTCCAGGCGCGTCGCAATTCCGGCAGACCTAGACCGGGGGGTTGGGCGTCGGCTGGTGCGTTGGCGGCCCGTCGCCACGCCGCCTTCCATTGCGGTCCGACCAGATCCCCGGTCCACGGGCGCCCCGGGCGAAGATCCAGCAGCGCCGCCGGAGCCGGTTCGCTGCGCCGGGGTTTCGGCAGTGGAGCGGGCGGATGGACCCTGCGCAGTTGCGGGTTGACCACCGTGCCCTGTCCGGCGGCTGCGCTGACGTAGCCCTCGGCCAGAAGTTGGTCGTAGGCGGCCACCACCGATCCGCGCGAGACGCCGAGGTGCTGAGCCAGGGCGCGGCTGGACGGGATGGGGTCTCCGGGGGCGAGCACATCGGCCCTGATCAGGCCCCGCAATTGGGCAGCGACCTGCTCGGGCAGGGTGCCGTCGGCGGGGTTGATGCGAAGCGGCAGCGTGATCTCCGGTGTCCGGCGCATGCCCTCAGAATACTGGACTAAGCGAAGTCGAGTATTTCTGGCACTTCTCAGTAGTCCAGTAACGAAGCACCATGGACGCCGTGACGACACAACTAGGAACTCCGACGGTCAAGCGTGGTTTGGCCGACATGCTCAAGGGTGGCGTGATCATGGACGTGGTCACTCCCGAACAGGCGCGCATCGCCGAGGACGCCGGCGCGGTGGCCGTGATGGCTTTGGAGCGCGTGCCGGCCGACATCCGCGCCCAGGGTGGCGTGGCGCGGATGAGTGACCCGGATCTCATCGCGGCGATCATCGAGGCGGTGTCGATCCCGGTGATGGCCAAGGCCCGCATCGGGCACTTCGTCGAAGCCCAGGTGTTGCAGGAGCTCAAAGTCGACTACATCGACGAATCCGAGGTGCTCTCCCCGGCCGACTACGTCAATCACATCGACAAGCACGGCTTCACAGTGCCTTTCGTGTGTGGTGCCACCAACCTGGGCGAGGCGTTGCGGCGCATCACCGAAGGCGCGGCGATGATCCGCTCCAAGGGGGAGGCCGGCACCGGCGACGTCTCCGAGGCGGTGAAGCACATCCGGACCATTCGCGCCGAGATCGCAGCGCTGCAAGCCACGCTGGCGGCCAACCCTGACCAGTTGTATGTGTCCGCCAAGGAACTGGCCGCCCCCTACGGACTGGTCCGCGAGGTGGCCGAGACCGGCAAGCTGCCGGTGGTGCTGTTCACCGCCGGCGGTGTCGCGACACCGGCCGATGCCGCCATGTTGATGCAGCTGGGCGCCGAAGGCGTCTTCGTCGGCTCCGGCATCTTCAAATCCGGCGATCCGGCCAAGCGCGCCGCCGCAATCGTCAAGGCGACCGCTGCCTACACCGACGCGTCCGTGATCGCCGAGACCTCCCGCGGTCTGGGTGAGGCCATGGTCGGCATCAACGTCGCCGACGTCCCCGCCCCCCATCGCCTCGCCGAGCGGGGTTGGTGATGCTCACCGCTCCCCTTTCGGTCGTTCGCTGCGCCCCAGGGTGGAGCGAATGACCAGTTCGGGAGCGTTCGGTGGGCCGACGGTGGGAGTGTTGGCGCTGCAGGGCGGGGTGGCCGAGCATGTCGAGTTGCTGGAAACGCTGGGGGCGCGAGTCGCGGCGGTGCGGACGCCGCGTGACCTGATCGGGAGCGATGGAGTCCGCGTGGATGCGTTGGTGCTACCGGGCGGGGAGTCCTCGGTGATCGATCGCTTGCTGCGCACTTTCGAGCTGTTCGAGCCGCTGCGCGAAGCCATCGTCGGCGGTCTACCCACTTTGGCGACTTGCGCGGGACTGATCCTGCTCGCCGAGGAGGTCCTTGATCCGGCACCGGGTCAGCAGTCCCTGCACGTTGTGGACATCACCGTGCGCCGTAACGCTTTCGGTCCGCAGGTGGCGTCCTCGGTGGAATCTCTGGAAACCACTGACGGTCCGGTATCGGTGGCCTTCATTCGTGCCCCAGAGGTGGTTCGTACCGGGCCTGGTGTCGCCGTCGTGGCCCGCCGCGGTCCGGCGATCGTGGCGGTTCGCCAGCGGGCTGTCACCGGACTGGCCTTCCATCCCGAACTCACCGGTGAGACCCGGTTCCATCGCCAGTTGCTGGGCCAGGTGGAGGCGTCCGCCCGGGCGTCCTGAGTGACGACTGGGTGGTTTTGCCACCGGCCATCGACCCGCCCGTCGAGCTGAGGTAGGCTCCTGCGACGAGGGGAGTACTTCGTCAAGTCACCCGCGGTCAATACGGATCCTCAATCCTCGCGGGTGCACCGCCTCAGCGGTGAAGGAGACCTCACAGTTCGACTGTGAGAGGACGACTACCCATGATTCACACCCTGGAACTCGGCATCGGAACCCCGCAGCTGTGGGGCATCACGCTGGTGGCTGTGTTGGCACTGTTCGTTGCCGACTTTCTCGTTACCCGCAAGCCGCATGAGGTGTCCATCACCGAAGCCATCGGCTGGTCGGTGTTATACATCGCACTGCCGGTGGCCTTCGGTGGCTGGATCTGGCTCCAATACGGCCAGCAGATCGGCTTTCAGTACTACGCCGGCTACCTGGTGGAGAAGTCGCTCAGCGTGGACAACTTGTTCGTCTTCATGCTGCTGCTGGCCTCCTTCGCCGTTCCCCGTGAGTTGCAGCAGCGCGTATTGCTGATCGGGGTGGCCGGTGCGTTGATGCTGCGCGGGGTCTTCATCGCCGTGGGCGCCGCCATGCTGGCCAACTTCGCATGGACCTTCCTGCTGTTCGGGGCCATCCTGCTGGCCACTGCGGTCAAGGTTCTCCGGGATGCCCGCAACCCCGCCGAGCAGGAGATCGATCCCGACCGGATGCGCGTGGTGCGCCTGGTTCGGCGGCTCTACCCCGTGACTGACGGCTACCGCGGCACCCGGATGAGCCTGATCGAGAACGGGCGCCGCGCGCTGACTCCGCTGGCGTTGGCCACCGTGGCCATCCTGGCGACTGACGTGGTCTTCGCGGTCGATTCGGTGCCGGCGGTGTACGGCATCACCGGAGACCCCTACCTGGTCTTCGTCACCAATGCCTTCGCTCTGCTCGGCCTGCGGGCGCTCTACTTCGTGCTGGAAGGTCTGCTGGGGGCCTTGGTGCACCTGGGCTATGGCCTGGCCGCCATCTTGGCGTTCATCGGCGTGAAGCTGGTGCTGCACTGGGCGCATGGCATCTGGCCGGCGGTGCCTACCGTGGCGACCGAGGCCTCGCTGGTGGTCATCGTGGCGATCCTGGCCACGGTGGTCCTCACCAGCGTGCTCGCCAACCGTCGGACGGCACGTCGCGAGGCCACCGACGTCGGCGTCGAAGCGCGCCCGGATTCAGCCAAGTTGCAGGATCCGGACGGCGGCCAGTAGCACCAACAGCAGGCTCAGTCCGGCGAACCCGAGCCACTGAATGGTGCTGCGGTTCTTGCGGGGCGCGTAGATGATGATCGCCGTCGCCGCCAGGCCACCCACCAGGCCACCCAGGTGGCCCTGCCAGGAAATGCCGGAACCCATGAAGGTGAACACCACATTGATTCCCAGCCAGATCAGCACTGTCCGGAAGTCGCCGCCCACCTTCAACGTCAGCAGCAACAGGGCGCCGATCAAGCCGAAGATGGCACCGGAGGCGCCCAAGGTGCTGGAGGAAGGCTCCGCGAACCACATCACGGTCACCGAACCGGCGAACAACGAAACCAGGTAGACCGCCAGGAACCGCGCCCGGCCCAGGGCGCGCTCCAACGGTGGGCCCAGGAACCACAGCGCCAGCATGTTCATGCCGATGTGCAGGATCTCGATGTGGGTGAAGCCGCTGGTGAGCAGCTGCCACCAGGCGCCGTCGGCGACCCCGGGCACCCAGGAACCGTCAGAAACCGTCCGACACATCGCAGCAGAGTGCACCGAGGGGTAGTAAGAGCCCGGCTGGGCGGTCGACCAGCACTGTCCTGTCGGGGATAGGGCCAGGAGTTGGCCCAGTCGGCTGCTCTGACCGCCGGTGAGCATGATCGCCGCCCACACCGCCACATTCATCACGATGAGGGTGATCGAAGTGATCATCGGATTGGTTGAGAGGCGGCCACCGAAAGGGCCCTGATTCTGGCGGGTCTGGCGGGCGCCTTCTCGAACACACTCCGGGCACTGGAAACCAACAGCCGCGCTGATCATGCAGTCTCCGCAGATCGGACGGCCGCACCGTTGGCAGGCGATGTACGTGGGGCGGTCGGGGTGCCGATAGCAGGCCGCGGGCGGCGGCGGTTGGGTCATGGTCGAAACCCTACCCGGCGAGTTTTCGGTGAGTGGAGATAATGGCGGTGTGAAACGAGTTGCGTTGGTGTTGGGTTCTGGCGGGGCGCGCGGCTATGCGCACATCGGGGCTTTGCAGGTGCTTCGCGAACGAGGGTATGAGGTCACCGCGATTTCCGGGACTTCGATCGGCGCACTGGTGGCGGGTCTGCACGTCACCAACACTCTGGATGCCTACACCGACTGGGTCACCACCTTGTCGGCCAAGGATGTTCGCAAGTTGCTCGACCCGGTGCTTCCGGGGCCGGGGCTGCTCAAGTTGGAGCGGGTGTTGGGTCGAGTCGACGAACTGCTCGATGGTGCTCTCATCGAAGACCTGCCCATTCCCTACACGGCCGTGGCCACCGATATCGGTGCGCGTCGGGAAGTGTGGTTCACCCGCGGGCCGCTGCAGGCCGCGATACGGGCATCGGTGGGTATACCGGGCCTGGTGACTCCGATCATGGTCAACGGTCGGCTGCTGGTGGACGGTGGCGTGCTGAATCCGGTCCCTATGGAACCGGTGATTGCCGCCGACGCAGACTTCACCATGGCGATCAGCCTCAGCGGTCCCAAGAAGCAGTCCGAGGTGCTCACCCCGGTTCGGGAGTCCGCCGAGCAGCGACCGTCCAATGAATGGTGGGATCGCTTCCTGCGCACGGCCGCCGGGGTGTGGGAGAACGAGTTCGTGGCGTCGATGATGACCCGCTTCAATCGCGGTGAGGGCACCGAGGCACAGACTTCGATGTATCAGGAGCCGCCGTCCGGGCTCGGCATTGCTGATGTCACCACTATGTCGCTGGACACGATGAGCGCATTGATCACCCGGTTCCGGCTGGCCGCCTTGCCGCCTGATGTGCTGGTGACGGTGCCCGGGGACGCGGCGAAGGTGATGGACTTCCACCGGGCGGAGGAGTTGATCGCTCTGGGTCGACGCCTCACCGAGGAGGCCTTGGACGCCGCCTTCGGCGATGGGGGCACAGTGCCTGGTCTAACCCCACCGATCGAACCGGCCATCTTCACCGAGTAGTGCGGTGATCACTCCGATTCGTCGGAGGCGGCGTCGGGCTCGGCGGCGATGCGCTTGGGGATCTTGATGGTGACTTCGCCGGATTCCAGATCGTGAGTCTTGGACCCCGGGCCGCCAGCCTCTTCATCGACGACAAAGATCTTCTCCAGGTCGCGCTGCTCCTGTTGGTGGCGCAATCCTGGTTGGAAGATCTGTAGAAAATCGCTCATGGCCCTCAGTGGTCGATCTTACCCGCGAGTTCTGCAGCGCGGTGGACGCCGATTCCTCGTAGTTGTTCCCACGCCAGTCGATGGTGGCTTGTGGAGTCGACGACCAACAGGGGCACCTCCCCGGGCTTGCGGGTATGGACCAGAACTGGAAGGCCGCGGGTGGGTTGCTCGTAGGGCAGGGCGGTCGCCAAGGTGCCCGGGAGTGGCAGCAGCCGCTCGCGGTCGGCGTCGTCCCAGGTGCGTGCGACCGCCGTCATGTCGGCCTCGCTGAGTTCCACCCACACCGACCACACGAAGGTTCCGAAGTCGTTGTCGTCAACCGGCAGTTGGAGGTGTCCACGCAAAAAGTGACGAATTTCGCCGTTGCAGGGAAGCAGGCAGATATCAGGAGTGAGTTCGGCCTCCAAGCGCTCGCCGACGCCGACCTCCAGCCAGGCGTCGGGGGCCATCGGCCCGAGCAACCGGGCCACATTTCGGTGCACCTTGTGGCAAACCTTGCACTCAAGGCGAGAGCTCCCTGTCAGTTGCCCCATGAATTCGATTCTCCCTCAACCGGCGCGATCATGCGGGCAAACAACCAACAACGCCGGGGCCATTTTTCGCCGACGCGCGCAGATCCCGTCCGAGTGGGTTCGGACGGGATCTGCGTAAAGGTGGTGGCTGGCTGGAACCGATCAGGCCGGTACCGGCTGGCCGATGAGGGCCGACTTCGCCGATTCGGGGAGGAACGATCCGGCGATGGTGTTCCGGGCCAGGGCCTCGGCCTGTTGTTCGGTGAGGCCGTTGTCAGCGACGAGAGCGGCCATGTTGGCGTCCAGGTAGCCGCCGAAATAGGCCGGGGCGTCGGAGGTGACCACGATGGCGACTTCTTCTTCGAGGAGCCGCGCTACAGGCAGATCTGCCTCACTCGCGACGTGCAGTGCTTTGGTCGACAGCGGGCTCATCGTCAACGGAATGCTGTAGTCGGCAAGGTAGTAGAGCAGATTGCGATCAGTCAGGGCGGCGGTACCGACCCGACCCACCTTCAGCGCGTGCAAGCATTCCCAGGTCGTGGCGTCACCGGCTGCGGCGCCGACATGGGCGACGGTGTGGAGACCGTCAGCGCGGGCTCGGCCGAACAGCGGGACCAGGTCTTTCGGTGATGCGTCCGGCGAAGACACGCACACCTCGACGGCGGTGATGTCGGCGCCCGCCGCTTTCGCCTGGTCGTAGACCGCGACAGCATCATCGACCGGCAGATCGACCGGGAAGTTCAGTACCAGGCCGGTGCTGACTCCATGGCTGGTCTGCGAGTCCTTCAACACGCTGCCGATGCCGTTGAGAACGGCCTCGGGTGCAATGCCGCGCGCCACGTGGCGCGCCAGATCGCACGAAATCTCCGCGTGGACGATTCCGATGCTCTGGGCTTTGGTCAGATAGGCGGTGGTGAGTTCAGCAAAGTCCTGTTCGGTGGTGAGCACCGCGGCGCTCGCCCGATAGAGCTCGACGAAATCGTGCACTGACTGGTAGGTGAAGTGGCTGCGCAGCTCGGCCGGATCGGCGTAGGGAAGCTCGATGCTGTTCCGCTTCGCCAAGGCGAAGGTCAGTTCTGGTTCAAGCGTTCCTTCAATGTGCACATGCAATTCGGCATACGGTGACATGTTCCCCTCCTTGAACATTGCGACTCGATGCTAGCTGTTGCTCGCCCGCCAGGTGCCGTATGTGTGAGGTTATCTGCGGGTTTTCCAATTCGGGCGAGCTTTTTGTCACCCAAAAGGGGGATAGCGCAGGAAGAAATCCCGTCGGCATCGCAGTTAGTTTCCCGGAATTGCAGTGGTGGCCGGCCAGGAGGGGTCCCGGCCGGCCACCACTGGGAACTCCGCTGGGCACCCGTTCGGCCCGTGAGTCACCATGGCTGAGATCGGATGAAAGTCCACATGATCGCGGATCTCCCGCGCGGCTGACCACCGAACTCCCCCGAATGTCGGCATCAACCCGGATCTTGTATCCGATCTCGGCACTCCAGTCAGTCAGCTCCGAGCCTGGTTCACCGCTCCCCCCCGAACATCCCCCCGGCTGTGCCTGGCTCGGCGTCGGCGCCTCCCGTACTGGTGTTTTAACTATAGATGCGCGGTTGATCAGCACCTAGGTGTTCCGCCGGAGTAATACCACGTAGCGATGACTGCGTAGCCTTCTGGTGGTCGTTATCGATTTGAGGGGATCGTGATTAGGACTCACCTGGCTGGTTTGATGGGTATAGGCGTCGCCAGAGCGCGCAGCAGGGCATGATTGTGCCGTGAGTGATGAGGCGGACACCATGGTCACCGATGGTGGTGATGCCGGGGGGTTCACGGACGCCGATGCGGTCTTCGTAACCGACCGGGTGGCGTTGGGCGCCGACTTGGCGGCGAATTTCCGTCGGGCCCAGACACAGCTCGCCGAACTCGTCGATGCGGGTATCACCCACATCGTGGATCTTCGTTCAGAGTGGAGTGATGAGGCCCTGGTCGGCGCGTGGGCGCCGCAGGTGGCCTACCTGCATCATCGAGTGGATGATGCAGGCCAGTTCATCCCGCCGGCGTGGTTCGAGGCGCTGGTGCAGTGGGTGCGGGAGGCCCTGGACTCCGACCCGGAGGCGAAGGTCTTCGTGCATTGCCACATGGGGGTCAATAGGGCGCCGTCTGCGGTATTGGCCATCCTGCTGGATCAGGGCGTCGGCCTGCGTGACGCTCTCAACGCGATCCGTGATGCGCGCCCGGTCGCGGTGATCGACTATGCCGGCAGCGTGATCAACTGGTACTGCCAGCGCAGCGACTGCGATTCCCGCACCAAGCGGAACCTTCGCCGTGCGTTGGTGCGGTGGCGGCATTCCCACCACATCGACGGCCAAGAGGTGATCCGTCGGATTCGTTCCCAGGAAACTCCGAACAGCCGCTGGGCTGTGCGGCTGGGGCCTGATGATCCTGAGACGCTCGGCAGGGTGCTGGCCGATTCCGGTGAGGTGGCCGTCGGGTTGACCATCGACACCGAGCCTGCGGAGCTGGGACAACTGGACGAGGTGCTCTTCCTCACCGAGGCGGGGCTGAACGGTCGGGCGCTCGTGGTGGGGCCCGCCCAGCAGGTGGAGGACGGCGGTTGGCTGCTCCCGGTGATGATCACGGACCTGTTCCGAGCCGTGCCGGTGGAACTGCCGGCGTCGGTGGCTGACTGGATGAATGGCGGGGCGAACCCGTGCCCGTTGAGCCAGGAGGAGTACTGGATGATCCTGGCTGCGCGGCGTGCGGTCGAGTGAACCCGGCCGCGACCGCGGTATCGAGCATTGAGATGGTGATTGTCCCCCGGAGGGGGGACATCTACGCTCAGCTAGTCAGAACTTCGCTGTGCAGGCATCGCAGGAAGGTCTTCATGAAACCCCAGATCACGATCGTTGCAGTATCTGTCGTTGCGCTCGGCATGACCATGGCGGTCATGCCTGGGATCGCGCAAGGCGCTGGGCCAGGCAGTGATTTCGCTGCGGCGCCATCGTCGGGACGGCTTAGCGCGACCCGCACACCCCAGGCTCTGGACGCCACGAGGCGCGTCGATGTGATGGTCCAACTCAGCGGCGACCCGGTGGCCGTCGTCGAGGCCAAAGCAGGCAAGAAGCTGACCCGAGAACGTCGCAATCAGGTGAAGACCACACTGCGCAAGGCGCAGCGCGCGCTGCGCTCCGACATCACCGCCGAGGGCGGTCAGGTGGTCAGCGAGCTGCAGTCGGCCTACAACGGCATGCGGGTGCGGGTGGCCTCGAACAAGATCTCTGAGTTGGCTGCACTGCCGGGAGTCGTCGGCGTTCATTCGCTGACCCCCAAGACCCTGGACAACACCACCTCCGTGCCCTATCTGGGTACCGGCGAGGCCTGGCAGAACAGCGGCGTCACCGGTAAGGGCGTCAAGGTCGCCATCATCGATACCGGCATCGACTACACGCATGCCGACTTCGGCGGTCCGGGCACTGCCGACGCTTTCGCTGCAGCCAAGGCCACCAGCACCCAGCCGGTCGATCCGGCCAGCACCTTGTTCGGCGCGAACGCGCCGCGGGTGAAGGGTGGCTACGACTTCGTCGGTGACGACTACGACGCCGAGGTTGCCGGTTCAACGCCCCAGCCGGACGCCAATCCGCTGGATTGTGAAGGACACGGCACCCACGTGGCCGGCACCGCCGCCGGTGGCGGCGTCGCATCGGACGGCTCGGCCTTTGCGGGCCCCTACGACAGCTCCACAGCGGATCTGTCGTTCAAGGTGGGGCCTGGCGTTGCCCCTGAGGCCGACCTGTATGCACTGCGTGTCTTCGGTTGCACGGGGTCCACCGATGTCGTGGTGGAAGCCATCGACTGGGCCGTCGATCACGGCATGGACGTCGTCAACATGTCGTTGGGAAGCCCGTTCGGTGGTCCCGATGATCCTGATGCGGTGGCGGCCAGCAATGCCGTCGCAGCCGGGGTCGTGGTGGTGGCTTCGGCCGGCAACTCAGGCCATAGCCCCTACATCACGGGTACCCCGGCCAGCGGTCAGGGCGTGATCTCGGTCGCCGCGATGGACACCGCGAGCAACCTGCCCAGCGCCTCGCTGCAACTGGCCAATGGCGACCTGGTCGATGCCATCAATGCCAACTCTGCGCCGATCTCGGCCGGAGGTTATCGCGTGGTCTCGGTCGTCGATGATCCGACCACCGCTGAAAACGAGTCCCTGGGCTGCTCGGTCGGTGCCTTCACCGCATCCCTTCCCGCAGACGACGTTCTCACCATCGCGGTGGTCTCCCGCGGCACCTGTGCCCGGGTGGCCAAGGCCATCTACGGTCAACAGGCCGGGGCCGACGCTGTGCTCATGGTCAACTCTGACGACCAATTCCCTCCCTATGAAGGGGAGATCACGAGCAACCCCGATACCGGGGAGCCCTACACCGTCACGATTCCGTTCCTCGGGGTGCCTCTCAACGATGGCCCGACACTGCGCAATGCTGACGGCCAGACGCTCACCATGGTGTCCGGATTCATCGACAATCCGGGCTACCGGGAGTTGGCTGGATTCTCCTCCGCCGGTCCGGTCTCCGGGGAGTCCGGGATCAGCCCGAACGTCACAGCCCCGGGTGTATCGATCAGTTCGGCCGCTGTCGGTACCGGAACCGGTGCCCAGGTCCTGTCGGGCACCTCGATGGCTGCACCCCATGTGGCCGGTGTTGCGGCTCTGACCGTTCAGTCCCATCCGAGTTGGAGCGCCGACCAGGTCGCCTCGGCAATGGTGACGACGTCCGATCCGGGCGGAATCTCGGGGTATTCGGTGACCGGAGCCGGGGCTGGTCTGGTGGATCCGGTGCAGGCGGTGAACACCAAGACCATCGTCACCGGTGACCAATTCCGAACCAAGGCAGGCAAGGTTCGTGAAGCATCGCTCAGCTTCGGATTCGCCGAGCCGAGCACCACCTACCGCGCCACCAAGACCATCACAGTGACCAATACCAGCGCTTCGGCGGCGAGTTACCGGCTGTCTTCGGAGGCCAGTTCGCAGTCGGTGGCCGGCACGGTGACGTTGTGGCCCACTGTGGTGCGCGTCCCGGCGCACTCGTCTCGCAAGGTCTCGGTGACGCTCAGCGTCCCGGCCGGGGCCAGCGGCTCCTCGCTGGGTGATGACCAGTCGATGTTCGCCCAGGTGTCCGGCTCGGTGATCCTGACCTCAGCTGCGGAGACCCTGCGGGTTCCCTATCTGCTGGTGCCGCGGTCGCAGGCGAAGGTGGCTGCCACCATCGGCCGTGATCGATCCCTTGGCACCGAGTTGCGGGCCGGCAAGGCTCAGGCCAGCACGACGTGGTCGCTGCGGTTGAGCAACTTCGGCGGCGCCTTGGATGCCTACGCCGATGTCTACACTCTCGGCCTGACCGACCCTGCTGATCTGTCCAAGAGTGCAGTGCGCACCGGCTATGACCTTCGGGCACTGGGAGTTCAGTCCTTCGACACCGGCGCCGACAAGCTGTTGGTCTTCGCCATCAACAACCATGACCGCTTCTCCAACCCGGCCACCAACGAATATGACGTGTGGCTGGACACCACCGGGGACGGCGTGGAGGACTACATCGTGTTCGCTGCGGATTCCGGTGCCTACCGGTCGGGCACCTTCGACGGCGTGACGGAAGTGTTCATCTATGAGATCGCCAGCGGGGCCCTGTACGCCAGCGGTTACCTGGCGATGGCACCGACCGACTCCAGCACGATCCTGCTGCCCGTGCAGGCCGCGGACCTGGGCTTGAGCGCTGACTCCGGTGCCTTCAGCTACACCGCGACCAGCTACACGGTGAAGGGCACCGACTCCGACGAGTTCGCCGGATGGGCCAGCTACGACCCGTGGAATCGGGCCATCGAGGATGGCGGCGGTGTGACCGTTGTGCGCAATCAGCGCGCTCAGGTGCCGATCATGGTGAACAATGCCGCCGTCGCTCAGCAGCGACCCAAGGGCGTGATGGTGGCGGTCTTCGACAACCGTGCGGGAGCCTCGGAAGCGTTGTTGCTCAGCCTGCGCTGATCAGCGACCCGGTTAGCGCTTGTCGCACAACCGGGGTGTCGGGCCGTTTCCGAAGCGGTAGTCATAGCCTTTGCCGTCCGCGCTGACCTTGGCGTGGACGCCGGGAACCAGCGCCTGGGTGTAGGCCTTGCCTGGTTCGGGACAGCCCCACGATCCGTCCGGCCACGTGACGGCGACAGCGCTGTCCACGGTGAACTCCGCGGTGACCCCTCGAGCGGCTAGATCGGCCTTAATCGCAGCCAACTGAGCGTCGCTGAGCGTGACCGGCGTGCCGGTCGACGGAATGGGGCCGGTGGTCTGGAAGCTGGGGCGTCCGCTGGTGGGTGGGTTGGTCATGTCACCTCCGGGTGCAGAGCAGCCGACGAGTACCACGAGCAGGGCAGCCGCCGCAGCGGCTGAGGCGAGCGGTCGCATGGTGCCTCCTGTTCGCCTTCAGCCTAGTGCGGTGCTGACTCAGCTGCCGAGCTGAGCGCTGAGAAGTTCCTTGACCTGTGAAACGGTGGGCACCCGACCGGACAGCACGACGGTCTCGTCGACGACCAATCCGGGGGTGCGCATGATGCCGTAGCCGGCGATGTCGGCGTAGTCGGTGACTTTCTCGAAGTCGGCGTCCAAGCCCAACTCGGCGGCCGCAGCCCGGGCCGCCTTCTCCAGGTTTACGCAGTTGGCGCAGCCGGAGCCGAGGATCTTGATGTTCACGTGATTCTCCTGTCAGCCGATGATGGCATTGAATAGGTAACCGACCGCGATGATGCCGACGGCCGTGACGGCGATGAACACGCCGATCAGCTTGGGTTTGAGAACGCGCCGCAGCAGGATCATCTCCGGCAGGCTGAGAGCCACCGTGGCCATCATGAAGGCGAGCAGTGTGCCCATCGGCAGGCCCTTGTCGTGCAGGCTCTCCACGAGGGGCAGGATGCCGGCCGCGTTGGAGTACAGCGGCACGCCGAGGAGGACCGCGATCGGTACCGCGACGGGATTGCCGGCCCCCGCGAAGCGGGCGAAGAAGTCTTCCGGTGCCCACCCGTGGATCACCGCGCCCAGGCCGATACCGGCCAGCAGATAGGGCCAGATCTTGCGCAGGATGCTGGCAACTTCCTCTCGGCCCATCTGCAACCGGTCGTCCCAGGTCAGCTCGGCGGTGGAGTCGATCACCTGCCCGCGGAGCTTGGTCTCGAACACGAACCCTTCGACCCAGTCTTCGAGGTGAAGGCGTCCGATGATCATGCCGGCGACGATGGCGATCATCAAACCGGCGCTGACGTACAGCAGGGTGGGGCCGATGCCGAAGAGGCCCAGCAGCAAGGCGATGGCCACTTCGTTCACCAGCGGGCTGGCGATCAGGAAACTCATGGTCACACCCAGCGGGACGCCGGCAGCCACGAAGCCGATGAAGGCAGGCACCGCGCTGCAGGAACAGAACGGCGTGACGACTCCCAATCCGGCGGCGAGCACATTTCCGACGCCCTCGCGCCGTCCGCCGAGCAGGGCGCGGGTGCGTTCGATACTGGCGAAGCTGCGCAGGACGGTGATGGCGAAGATGATGGCGACCAGCAGCAGCGTGATCTTGATCGTGTCGTAGCTGAAGAAGTGGAGCATCGACGGCCATCCGGTGGTGATATCCCACCCGAAGACGCCGGCGTACAGCCACGTCCAGAAGAACTCGTTGAGGGCGTAGAGCCCAACCACAACGACCGCGGCCAGGGTCAGTCCGCCCCAGCGGCGTACCGCAGGTCGCTGCAGGACTGCTTGGGTCACTGAGGGGTCACCAGCTCCGAAATCAGAGCCTCCACGCGCTGCTTGATCTCGTCACGGATGGGGCGAACCTTCTCGATCGGCTGGCCTGCCGGGTCGTCGAGCACCCAGTCCAGGTAGCGCTTGCCGGGGAAGAATGGGCAGGTGTCGCCGCATCCCATGGTGATCACCACGTCGGAGGCTTTCACGGTGTCGTCCTGCAAGAGTTTGGGCTGTTCGCCAGCGATGTCGATGCCGTCTTCGGCCATGGCGGCCACGGCGACCGGATTGAGCTGGTCGCCCGGCATCGAGCCTGCGGAGTAGACGGTGACACGGTCGCCAGCGAGGTGGCGCAGGTACCCCGCGGCCATCTGGGATCGGCCTGCATTGTGGACGCACACGAACAGGACGCTTGGCTTGGTTGCGGGGTCAGTGGGCACGGGGGACTCCTTGAATAGACGAATGTCTAAGCAGAATCCTTGCCCTTGTTTAGATATGTGTCAAGATAGAACGGTGTTGAGCGAACTCCCCATCATCGAGGCGCCGGTGTGTCGGCCGCGTGCTGACGTGCTCACCGCGGAGCAGGCCGCCGGCCTGGCTGGTGTACTCAAGGCGCTTGGTGATCCGGTGCGGTTGCGGCTGGTGGCTCTGATCACCGACGCGGGTCGCGTGTGCGTGTGTGAGCTGACGCCCCATTTCGATCTATCCGGGCCGACCATCAGTCACCATCTCAAAGTGCTGCGGGAAGCCGGCCTCGTCGATGGTGAGCGCACCGGAACCTGGATCCACTACTGGATCCGCCCCGAACTGGAACCGATCGTGCGCACCGTGTTGGCCGTCGAGCCGCCGCAACTCCCAGCAGGCAACTGAGAGATCACCTGCGGCCGGTGAACCCCGGGTGAGCCGCGTGAACGTATTCCACGGCGCCATAGGTGCGCCGGGCCGACTCCACGACCTCAAGACCGACGCCGGCGAGATGGTCCAGCGGGCGCCGCGTGAAATGCTCCCCGGAAATCGGGATAGTGAGCGCCTCCAGCACCCGCTGGCCGCCACGCACCCAGCGCGAAGTGGCCACGATGTGATCGGCCAGTAATAGCCGGCCCGATGGGCGTAACACTCGAACAAATTCCTGCAAGGCGACGTCGACATCACTCACCTCACACAGTGCGAAGGTGCACACCACCGTGTCGAAGGCGTCATCGACGAAGGGCAACGCCAGCGCATCGCCGACTTCGGCATGCAGCGCGAGTCCGGTGGCCTGGGCGCGCTCTTCAGCCAGCACCATCATGTCGCGGTCCTGATCGATCGCGGTGATCTCCACGGTGTCGGGGTAGTAGCGCAGGTTCAGTCCGGTGCCGATGGCTATTTCCAGAGTCTCGCCGACAGCGCGGCTGCACACCCACTCGCGGGCGTCCGGGAACCACTGGTGCTCCATCCAGCGCATCATCGCGTCGAAACGGGTGGCCTTCTTCGGTGCGTTCATGGTTCGTCCTCAGTCGGCGAGGTGTTGGCCGAGGAAATGGAGTTGGGCCGGCGCCACCGAAGTCCAGTACTGGGGGGTGTGGGCACCACGGCCGAAATCGGTCACCAATGGGCCGACGCCGGGTGTCTTTCGGAGCTTCTTGGCGAAGCTGACATTTCCCGGATAGAAGGCGTCCTGCTTGCCACACGCCAGGAAGATCGGCAGATCGGTGAGGCGCTCGGGATGGTTGTAGAAGTTGTTGCGGTCGAACTGTGCGCGGGTCATCCAGCCGGTCTCGGGAATCGCATCGAAGGTGGCGTAGCAGGGCGCACTCAACGGTGCGATCGCCTTCAGCTTGCCGTGCAATTCGTTGCTCGCCAGCCGCAAGGCCCCCCAGCCGCCCATCGACCATCCGGTGAGCGCCAGTCGCGAGGTCATCAGGCCATGGCGCGCCAACTCGGCGACGAACTCGTCGGCGACCAGTGCACCGGCATCGCGGGAGCCGGACTTCTGCCAGAACAAGGAACCACCATTGATCGCCGCAAGGGCGAAGCGCGGCGTGCCATGGTGGATCACAGTGTCGTAGAGGGCCTGGGAGTAGTGGTTCGCATCCAGATCGGCGATGCTGGCGCCCAGGCCGTGCATCACGATCGCCACCGGAAGGGGGTCGCCCTCGACAGTGTCCGGCGGGTAGTAGATCAGCCAATCGGCCGGGGCTTGCATCGCCTGCGAGTTCAGGGTGCCGCGAACGACAGGTCCCAGACCGTTGGCGCCCGGGGCGAGGGTCGGCGTGCGTGTGCCGCTGGGAGTGCCCGCGGTGGCGCCCGGGGGCATCGGGGCGCAGGCTGCCAGCACCGGAAGCAGCGCGGCACCGGCTAGGAGCGTTCGGCGGCTGAATTGAGCCGACGAACCAGCGTCAGGATCGTTCATGACAATCACTTCGATAGGGGGGACGTACTGATGATGTCAGGAGTTCTCGGGCCAGGCCATGGGCCCTTTCACTCACTGGAGTATTTGATCGGGTCGACTCAGCTCGGAAAAGTGGACCGCCACCAGCGACCCATGGGCCCGGGATTGTGCAAGGTGTAGGACTTCTTCAGGTAGTCAGGGACGGTCCATAGCGCCTGTGTGCCACCGTGGAAGGTCGCTGAATCACCGGCATGCAAGGTGAACTGGTTGCCGCGGTAGTCGATATAGACCTCGCCGTCCAGAACATAAACGGTCTCATCCACGTCGAAATGCCATTCGAAGGTCGTGGGGCCTGTACAGGACCACAGACCGTGGCTGATACGTCCGTCGGGGCTGCGGGAAATCTCGACCGAAGCAAAGGTCGGTTCGCCGGAAAGAACCCAATCGGGGTTCACCGTGACGGGCGAGAGGGGGGCTTCCAGCGCCGTCTCCGACGGGGGCGGGCTACTGGCGACGAACTGGCCGGTCTCGATGGCCAACGTCGCGCTCGCGGTGACGGCGACCGCAACAGCGGCGGCGATCAGCGCGCGTTTCACGAGTTCAATCTAGCCAGAGGGGGTCGCCGTTGTCTCGTCGGCGACCCCCACGCTGGACTCAGATAGCGCCGACCAGATCGATCGACGGGACGAGGGTGGCGGCGCCCTCCACCCAACGAGCCGGGCATACCTCGCCGGGGAACTCGCGGACGTGCTGAGCGGCGCGGACCTTGCGAACCAGCTCGGCTGCGTTGCGTCCGACGCCTTCGGAGGTGACTTCGAAGAACTGGATCACGCCGTCTGGATCAACTAAGAAGGTGGCTCGATCGGCCAGACCGGAATCCCTCAGGTTGTCGAAATTGGTGATGACCTCCCGGTTGGGGTCACCGAGCATGAAGAACTCCACCTTGCCGACCTGGGGTGAGGAGTCATGCCACGCTTTGTGGACGAAATGGGTATCAGCGCTGACCGAGAACACCTCGACGCCCATTTCTTGCAGCTCGGCGTAATGATCCTGCAGATCCGCCAGCTCGGTGGGGCACACAAAAGTGAAATCGGCGGGGTAGAAGAAGAAGACCGACCACTTTCCGGCGGTGTCGGCTTCGGTGACGTCGACGAATTCGCCGTCGCGGTAGGCGGTGGCGCGGAATGGCTTGATCGTGGTGCCCAACAGGGACATAGAAGATCCTCTCAATTCAACGGGTGTCGACCACGGTAATCGGCCACCGGTTTCGGCCGAGTAACCGGCCAGGCGGTGAGAAGGGTCGGTTTGACCCCGATCCGGCACGGTGCTAGGCGCGTTGGAGGTACCTCGGCGGTTGGGCTGTGCAGCTGCGGAGCATGGAAGACGCTTGTCACAGCGGGAATGCTGAGCTCGGGTGCGCTGGGCGCCTGGTGGGGTGGAGTGGAATCGCCCGCCCTGTCGGTCAGCCGGGTCCGCGGTGGTCCGCGCTGTGGTCGGAATCCATCGGTAATTCAGCCCCCGAGGCATTGGCCGCTTCGGCGAGCGCTGCCTCCGCAACTGCCGGGTCCAGGTCGATACTGGGGCCATGTTGGTTGCATTCTCAGTATCCCCCTTGGGCACATCGGAGTCGGTCGCGGACGCGGTCGCCGCCGCAGTCCGCATCGTCCGCGAATCCGGACTGCCGAACCGGACGGACTCGATGTTCACCACGATCGAAGGCGAATGGGACGAGGTGATGGAGGTGGTAAAACGCGCCACTGAGGCCGTCGGTGCCTATTCCGGACGGGTCAGCCTGGTGCTGAAGGCCGACATCCGGCCCGGCCACACCGGCGAGCTGGAGGGCAAGGTTCAGCGAGTCGAGCAGCGGTTGGCCGCCGACCAGGGCTGAGGGGAGCTGCCCCTAAGCTGCCGTCCATGGGTATCGGAATCATCGGGCTGGGACGATTGGGTGGACCGCTTGCGCGCGGCCTGGCAGCGGCGGGTATCGCCGAGGTATACGGCTTCAGTCGAAGCCGCGACAAGGCCGAACAGATCGCGCGGCAGGCCCCGGGTCTGGCTCTTCTCAACTCGGCCGCCGACGTGCTTCGGCGCTGTGATCCGGTCTTTGTCTGGATGGCGCCGGGCCAGGTCAGTGAGGTACTCACTGCGAATGCCGAGGCACTGAGCCACCGTCCGATCCTGGTGAACTGCTCGCCAGGCCAAGATCTGGGCGCTTTCACCGATCGCTGGGTCGACACCTATCCGAATGTGAACTCCGCAACCGGGCAGGGGTCGACGCTGGTGAGTTGGGGGCCGGGACTGTCCGAGCCGGACAAGCAGCGCGTCCGCGATCTGCTCAAGGCGGTGGGGGCGGTGTATGAGGTTGCGCCGGCCCACCTCGACGCCTACTGCGCGCTCACCAGCAACGGACCGGCCTTCTACGCGTTCATCCTGCAAGCCTGGGCCGATACCGTGGCCGAGCGGCATGGTTTGGATGTTGATCTGGCCCGGTCGATGGTGCGTCAGACCATGGTGGGGACGGTGGCACTGCAGGAGGCCGAAGGGATCGACGCCGCTGCGGTCATCGCCCAGGTGGCACACCCGGGCGGCAGCACCGAGCCGGGGCTGGCGGTGCTGGCACCGGACTTCGGGCCCATGGCTGAGCGGATGCTGCAGGCCATGGGCCGGTGGTGAGTCGGCGAAGCAGTCAGTCCGGCAGGCCGAAGGGCAGCGTCGGGTTGGCTGCGGCGATCGCCACCAACCGGTTGTACTTCGCGATGCGTTCGCCGCGCGCCGGGGCACCGGTCTTGATCTGACCGCAGCCGGTCGCCACCGCCAGATCGGCGATGAAGGTGTCGGGAGTCTCTCCGGAGCGGTGGGACACCATCTGCCCGTAGCCGGCCTCATGACAGATGCGCATCGCGTCCAGGGTTTCGCTGACGGTGCCGATCTGGTTCACCTTGATCAGGGCGGCGTTGGCCACGTGGTCGGCGATGGCCTGGGTGATGATGGCCGGGTTGGTGCAGAAATTGTCGTCGCCGACCAGTTGAATCTTCTCCCCCAGGGTGGCGGTCAGCTTCTGCCAGCCGGCGTTGTCGGCCTCGCCCAGCCCGTCCTCGATGCTCCAGATGGGAAAGCGGTCGATCATCTCGGCATAGCGGGCGATCATGGCCTCGCTGCTGAAGCTGGTGCCGTTGACCCGGTAGCTGCCATCGGCCTGGTAGAACTCCGAGGCGGCCGGATCCAAGGCGATGGCGACACCTGCCTTGCCGGTGGGGTAGCCGGCGTCGGTGATGGCGGCGACGATCAGCTCCAGCACTTCTTCGGGTTCGGCCAGATTGGGAGCGAAGCCGCCTTCGTCGCCGAGCCCGGTGGCGTGACCATCGGCGGCTAGACGCTTCTTCAAAGCGGCGTACACCTCGGCCCCGGCGCGGACGGCTTCGGCCATCGAGGGGGCACCGATCGGGCAGATCATGAACTCCTGGAAGTCCAACGGGTTGGGCGCGTGGGCCCCGCCGTTGAGCACGTTGAAGCAGGGCACCGGCAGCCGGTGCGGCTGGCCGAAGCCGGGCAGCCAGTCGTACAGCGGTGTATCTGTTGAGGCTGCCAATGCCCGTGCCAGCGCCATGGAGGTGCCGATGAGCGCATTGGCGCCGAGTCGGGCCTTGTTGGGGGTGCCGTCCAGATCGCGCATGGCCTGGTCGACCTCGGCCAGGCTCGACCACGGGTGCGCGGTGAGCGCAGCATTGAGCTCGGAGTTCACATTCGCAACCGCGGTGAGGACGCCACTGCCGCCGAAGCGGGCGGGGTCTGCGTCGCGAAGCTCGACCGCCTCGCGGGTGCCGGTGGATGCTCCCGACGGCACGCCGGCTTCGGCGACGGTCCCGTCGGCCAGAGTCAGGGTGACCGCGAGGGTCGGACGCGCCCGGGAATCCAGGATCTCCAGCGCACTGACGTGGGTGATTTCGAAAGCCATTGTCGGCCCCTTTTCCCGATCACGGACTCCACGGTGGAGTCTCGGTGGTGGCCGCGGGGTTCCTCGGTGGTGGGGCGGGCCTTCGGCTCGTCACCGCACGGATGCGACACGGCACACAGCTAGGGACTGTTGGTCGCGCCTGCGACGGTTCGGTTCGGGTGAGCCCCACCACCTGATTTCGACCCTACCTCGCCCGTGCGTGGCTCGTCGGAGCGCTGCAAAATGGTCACTGCGTGAAACCGGGGAGGTCACGATGTGGTCAAACTGGCTGGTGGAGCGCTGTCCCTGGCGCGACCCGCGCATGTGAAGTCCTCGTGACGAACCCCGCTGTGCCCTTGTCGGCGACCGGTGTCGCTGACCAAGATCGTCGCGACAGAGCAGACCCAGCACCCAGGAGACAGGCCAGCATGAGCGATCGCGAATCACTGGAAGACGAACTGCGTAAGGTCACCTTTTCGGCCAGCCAGTTGAAGCTCGACCTGCACGACTTGGCCGAGGACCTTCCCCTGGACTGGGAGCGGATTCCGGAGATGGCTGCCCGCACCCATGCCGCCTATGCGCGTATCGCAGAGCTTCGTGAGCGCATCGCCGCTCTGGATGTGCTTGAGTAGGGCAGGTCTAGGCGTGGACAACCTTGGGGTGTCAGCCAAGAGCGGTATTGGGATGTCAGAACCTTCGTTTGGCTGGGATGTGGCCGGCGCACTGCCTTTGATAGGCGAGGCAGTCCAGTCTCTGGGTGCTTTGCCACCCGGGAGCGACTTGGCGCTTTCGCATGAAGACTGATTTGTGTTGGAGGCACTCGTTCGTTACCGAACCTTGACCAGGGATTCGGGACCGGGCGTTGACAGGACCGCGGTCTGGATGTGCGGATGGCCTCATGAAAAGAGCCGAAGCGATTGAGCTGTTGGCACGACGGATACTGGCCTTGTTAGCGGCCCGAATCACATGACGCTGCGCGAAGCGCGGGTGAACGTCCAACGCCTTGGCGCGGCTAGCGAGAGTGCGCGAGAGCACGTGCTCGCTGACGGTCGGACACGGTACGCATCGGCCGATAGCTGATCCCGCCCTGCCTGAGAGCACCTCCGAACCCTCACCGCGGACGCGGCGACACCATCGAACGCGCCAGGACCCAGCACTTCCGCCACGACCCCGATCCACCTGTTAGCCCGATCTGACTTTCCAGAGGTGCCGGACTCATGACGTCCGATGGCTCCGCCACGTGGGCCTTCTGACTCGTCCTTCGATGTATACGGACCCCGGTTCTCACCGTGCACTGCGTCTCCACATCAACGGTGTGGTTCACCCGTTGGTGGTTCGGCTCACCTGGTTTCGAGACGGACGCTGCGCGTCCTCCTCAACCAGCCGGGAAAGTGACATCGGCGTTGTCAACGAGTTTCGGGACGGGGCGCTCGTTGTTCTGGGAGGGCTGGACTGAGTGACGGTGGCGGTTCAGTGCTGCATGTCGACGAAGCGGCTGTAGTGGCCCTGGAAGGCGACGTTGACGGTTCGGGTCTGGCCGTTGCGGTGCTTGGCGACGATCAGGTCGGCTTCGCCGGCGCGCTCGGACTGGTTGTTGTACATGTCCTCGCGGTGCAGCAGGATCACGACGTCGGCGTCCTGCTCCAGCGAGCCGGATTCACGCAGGTCGCTGAGCATGGGCTTCTTGTCGGTGCGTTGCTCCGGGCCACGGTTCAGCTGGGACAGGGCCACCACCGGCACATCGAGTTCCTTGGCCAGCAGCTTCATCTGGCGGGAGAACTCCGAAACCTCCAACTGTCGGGATTCCACCCGCTTGCCCGAGGTCATCAGCTGCATGTAGTCGACGATGACGAGCTTGAGGTCATTGCGCTGCTTGAGGCGACGGGCCTTGGCGCGAATCTCCATCATCGTCTGGTTGGGTGAGTCGTCGATGAACAGCGGCGCGGACGACACCTCGGCGGTCTTCTGAGCGATCCGGCGCCAGTTCTCCTCGCTCATGTTGCCGCGACGAATCTCGTTCAGCGGCACCTGGGCCTCGGCCGAGATGAGGCGCATCACGATCTCGGTCTTCGTCATTTCCAAGCTGAAGAAGGCCGCACACAGACCGTTCCTGATCGACGCCGCTCGAGCGAAGTCCAAGCCGAGGGTTGACTTACCCATACCGGGACGGGCGGCGATGATGACCATCTGGCCCGGATGCAGACCATTGGTGAGGTCGTCCAAGTCCAGGAAGCCGGTCGGAACCCCCGCCATCACGCCGTTGTTGCTCAGCGCCTCCATCTCGTCGAGGGTGGCCTCCATCAAGACACTCAGCGGCTGGTAGTCCTCGCTGGCCTTACCTTCGGCGACCTCGTAAATGGCTTGCTGGGCGACATCGACGATCCCGGCCACATCGCCACGTCCGGAATAGCCCAGCTGCGAGATTTTCATCGCCGCCTCGACCAGACGACGCAGGACCGCCTTCTCCCGGACGATCTCGGCGTAGTAGGCGGCGTTGGAGGCGATGGAGACCGTGGCCAGCAGATCGTGCAGATACATGTGGCCACCGGCGCGAGCCAGATCGCCACGCTTGGTCAGTTCATCGGCCACGGTGATCGCGTCGGCCGGTTCGCCGCGGCTGTACAGATTCAGGATCGTGTCGAAGATGATCTCGTGGGAGGGCCGGTAGAAGTCACGGCCTTTGAGGACTTCGGCGACGTCGCCGATGGCATCCTTCGACATGAGCATGGCGCCCAAGACGCTCTGCTCAGCACCGACATCTTGTGGGGGCGTGCGATCAACACCACCGTGTTCTGCGTCGGCTTCAGCGCCGTACGGCATCACTTCAGCAAGTGACATTGCACACCTTCCAACCGTGTCCTGGTTCGGGGGGCGGATCCTCTATGGAGCAACCTAGGACGCGGCTCTGACAATCATTCAGCTCCTCGATCGGGCAACCGTAGTCCTGCCGGGGACGCAACCTCAATGCCTTCATCCACAGCCCCCTGTGGATGAAATGGGGATAACTGGGGGGCTGCGGCGCGAGGCCTGTGCATGGCCCGGTGGTCGTTGTGTGGACACGGTTCACTACTTTCCCAGAACATGGCGCTGACAAGGACAGTTGCTTCCGCAACAGTGTGGACCAAGGAATTCCTGAGTGAACTTTCGGCAACGATCAACCACTTGACAGACCACCCTGAGGAGGGTGTAGTGCAGGCCTTTGGTGGTGGGTTATGCACATTGCGTCCACATCCTCGCTTGGGTACGGGTACCCCAGGGGGGTATTCTGGCTAGGGAGGATAGAAAATGCCTGAGGATCAACTTTCACAGTTGTCACACGAGCCCGCCTGTCATCACGACGCCGGGCATGGCTACTTGGACAACAAGAGCGAGTATCTGCGTCGGCTCAAGCGCATCGAAGGACAGGCGCGCGGGCTGCAGCGGATGGTCGAATCCGACGAATACTGCATCGACATCCTCACTCAGGTGTCAGCCACCACCAGCGCCCTCGAATCGCTGGCGCTGGCGATGCTGCATGAACACCTGAGCCACTGTGTGGTCCGCGCCGCACGAGGTACCGACGAAGAAGCGGCCGCGAAGATCGACGAGGCGCATGCAGCCATTGCCCGTCTGGTCCGCTCCTGACCCCCCACCCAGAAAGAGAACAATGAACGCTACCTACACCGTTACCGGAATGACCTGCCAGCACTGTGTCATGCACGTCACCGAAGAAGTCTCCGCCATCCCTGGTGTCACCGATGTGAAGGTCACCCTGGCCGACGGAAAGCTGGACGTCACCTCCGAGACCCCCATCGACTTCGACCGGATCGTTGAAGCCGTTGCCGAGGCCGGGGATTACAGCGTCGCCTGAACGGCGTTGACCCCATCATGAGCACCCCCACGCAAGAATCCGTCGAACTCGACATCACGGGGATGACCTGCGCCTCGTGCGCGGCACGCATCGAAAAGAAGCTGAACAAGCTCGATGGCGTGCAGGCATCGGTGAACTACGCCACCGAGAAGGCCACGGTCGTCTTTCCCGAGTTGCTCAAGATCGACGATCTGATCCGTACCGTTCAGAATGCCGGGTACGACGCAGCCATCCCCCAGCCGGAAGCGGAACCTGTTGATCACGCAGCCAGCCTGCGCGTCCGGCTGGTGGTGGCTGCGATCATCGGCTTGCCGGTCATCGCACTGTCGATGGTGCCTGCCTGGCAGTTCCCCGGTTGGCAGTGGGTCAGCCTGGTGCTGACCATTCCGGTCTACACCTGGGCGGCCTGGCCGTTCCACCACTCCACGCTCGTCAACGCCCGGCACGGCTCCACCACGATGGACACCTTGATCAGTCTGGGCACCACCGCAGCGTTCGCCTGGTCGGTGTACGCCCTGCTGTTCACCTCAGCCGGGCAACTCGGCTATACCCATCCTTTTGAATTCACTCTCGTACGAGGCCACGGCCAGGCTGCGATCTACTTCGAGGCCGTCGTAGGGATCGTGTTCTTCCTGTTGCTAGGACGCTTCCTGGAGGCACGCGCCAAGCACACCGCCGGTGAGGCAGTGCGTTCGCTGCTGAAGCTGGGCGCGACCAAGGCCTCAGTGATCGTGGACGGCCGCGAGAAGCTCGTCGGAATCGACCAATTGGCCGTCGGCGACGAGTTTGTGGTGCGTCCGGGCGAGAAGGTCGCCACCGACGGTGATGTGCTCACCGGCACCTCTGCTGTCGACAACTCGCTGGTGACCGGCGAGTCGGTGCCGGTCGAGGTCGGCCCCGGCGATTCCGTCATCGGCGCCACCCTGAACACCACCGGACGCCTGCTGGTGCGTGCCACCCGGGTCGGCAAGCACACCCAACTGGCGCAGATCGCGCGACTGGTCGAGCAGGCGCAGGCGGGCAAGACTCGGGTGCAAGCCCTTGCCGACCGGATCTCTGCGGTCTTCGTGCCGGTGGTGATCGGGCTGTCCCTGGTCACCTTGATCACCTGGCTGCTGCTGGGGGAGAGCCTGTCGTTCGCCGCCGCCGCAGCAGTCGCCGTCCTCATCATCGCCTGCCCCTGCGCGCTGGGTCTCGCCACGCCCACCGCGCTGCTGGTCGGAACCGGACGCGGCGCGCAACTCGGCATCGTGATCAAGGGTGCCGAAGCCCTGGAGCGCGTCAGTGACATCGACACCGTGGTGCTGGACAAAACCGGCACCGTGACCACCGGCACGATGACGGTGGTGAGTGTTGATCCCGCCGAGGGCGTGAGTCGCGTCGAGTTGAGCCGCTATGCCTCGGCCGCGGAAGCCGGATCAGAGCATCCAGTGGCCAAAGCCATCGCGGCGCTGTCCGATACCGCCTCCGCCGATGATCTGGTGAACACTCCGGGCCAGGGCGTTACCGCCACCGTCAACGGGCATCAGGTGCGCGTCGGACGCAGCGACTGGATCGGGGCACCGTCGACGCAGACCGATGATCTGTCTGCCGCGGGCGCGGTCACGACCGTTGCGGTGGAATGGGACGGTGAGTTCCGCGGCACCATCGCGGTCGCCGACACGATCAAACCGACTTCTGCCGCCGCCATCGAGTGGTTCACACGACTGGGCTTGGAGCCGGTCCTGCTCACCGGTGACAATCGTGCCGCCGCCCAACAGGTCGCCACCGAGTTGGGCATCGCCACGGTGCTCGCCGAGGTGCTGCCGGCGGACAAGATGCAAGCCATCGTTGACCTGCAAGCGCAGGGGCACAAGGTGGCCATGGTCGGTGACGGTGTCAACGATTCCGCTGCGTTGGCGCAATCCGAGTTGGGCATTGCCCTGGGTAGTGGCACTGATGCCGCGATCCAGGCCGCCGACCTGACCTTGATGCAACCAGATCTGCTGCTGGCGGTGGATGCCGTGCGCCTGTCGCGGGCGACGGTGGGGACCATCCACGGCAATCTGTTCTGGGCATTCGGGTACAACGTCGCGGCCATCCCGCTGGCGGCATTGGGCCTGCTCAACCCGATGATCGCCGGTGCCGCTATGGCTTTCTCCAGCGTCTTCGTGGTGCTGAACAGCTTGCGGTTGCGGGGCTTCCGATCGGTGAAGGTCGACCGCCGCTGATCGATCCCGATACTCAGCCCTGCGACGGTGGCGGGTCGAAGGAGGCCGTCACCGTCCGGTTCGGGAAGATCTTGCGTCCATAGTCAGGGCACAGCCCTTCGGTCAGCGGCACCTTCTCTCCGGCGGCCAGCTGCTCGTAGATGCGCACGAACTCTTCGGACTGGTTGGCGATCGTCCACTGAGCCGCCATCTCTTGGGAGCGGGCGCGGGCCCGCGCGGCGAACTCGGGATCTTCCAGGGCATTGATCATGCCGATCATGGCGCCGGCCAAAGACACGGCGTTGGGTCGGGCGAGTACCGCGTTGACGCCGGGGTCGATCACCAGGCGGAGCTCGTGGTCGACCATCACGAAGGGAAGCCCGGCATGGGCAGCTTCGTGAAGCACCAGAGCCTGAGTGTCGGTGAGCGAGGCGAAGACGAAGGCATCACCGGAGGCGTAGTAGGCGCCGAGCTTCTCCCGCGGCACCTGCCCGGGGAGTTTCACGCCGCCGAAGCGGGAGGCCCGCTGCAGCTTGCGGCGCAACTTCGGGGGAGTGCTCTTCCAGTCGCCGACGATCATCAGTTCGGCATTGGGGATCTGATCGCGCACCAACTCGAAGGCATCCAGCATCAGACCGATGCCCTTTTCCAGCGAGATCCGGCCTACATAGAGCAGCCGCGGTCCGCGGTGTTTGCTGATCGGAGGCAACTCGGGCAGCGCATCGGTGCCGTTGGGGACTACCCGCACTTTGGCATTGGGCGCAATCTCCAGGACGCGCTTGGCGGTCTTGTCCGACGGTGTCGTGACCAGATCGGCGTCGGTGAGCATGTTGGCCGACAGCTCCAGCAGGTCGACCTGGGCTCCGCCGCGCCGAGGTCGCTTGAAACGCGTCTTCTTGATCTGGGCCCACGACGGCTTGTCCATGTGCAGCTTGTAAACCTTGTAGGCCGCATTCAGCAACGGCACCAGATGCCAGTAGTGATCGGCGTAGGCCTCCAGGTCGGTATGCCACGTGATCACCATGGGACGGTTCGTGCGCTCGGCCACCCACATTCCCAGCAGCCCGATCGAGCCTAAACCGTGAATATGGATGACGTCCGGCGGGTTGGCCACCATCTGGGCGAGCCGGTAGTCGAAGTCCTGGCCCATGCTCAGTCGGATACCCGCGCCGGGAATCGGGACGCTGGGCAATCGGATTTCACGCCGATTCGGATTGCCCGCATGCGGGTTCGGGCCTTTCGCCTCAGGGGCGACCAGCAGCACTTTGTGTCCGGCGGCCAGAACCTGTTCCTCCAAGAACTGAACCGCATACAACAGGCCCGAATGAGCTGGGCCATAGTTGTCGGTGAACTCCGCGATCGTCAGTGGCCGGGCGGGGGTCAGGGGATCGGAGACATCGCTGATGTCACTGTTGTCCTGGTCGCTGATCTCGGCACCCTTCCTGTGAGGCGTCGATCACACTCTAGTCGTCGAACAAACCGGTTCGCAGGTCGCCGACGGTGCGCTCAGCCGACGGTGGACCCGTAGGTTATCTGGGCCTTCTCCAGCGCAGCCAAATAGTCATTGCGGGCAGCGACGTCGCCGTCGGTTTCGGAAGGAAGCGCCAGCTTGCCGCGCATTTCGGCGATGGAGGCGAATCCGCGCCGCGCCCGCCACTCCTCGACGCCGCTCAGCAGCGTTTCGGCGTAGCTGATGCCATGACGCACCAGTGCGGAGGTGGTCATCACCACATCTGCGCCGGCCAGTAGGTAGGCGATGACGTCGGCGGCGGTCTCCACCCCGGACGTCGCCGCCAGCGAGGCAGCGGTGCGATTGCGCAAGGTAGCGATCCACGCCCGCGGCAGATGGCTCTCCTCCGAGCTCGACAGCGTCACGCCAGGCTCCACCGACAGCGTCTTGATGTCCATGCGAGGCTGCAGGAAGCGGTTGAACAGCACGAGGCCGTCGGCGCCGGCGTCGATCAGTCGCAACGCGAAGTTGCCGACGCTGGAGAAATGCGGCGACAGCTTCACCGCGACCGGCACATCCACCGCACCGGTCACGGCTTCCACGATCTGAAGGTGACGCAACTCCACCTCGGCCCCGGTCAAGGTGGCATTCCCCGGCACGAAGTAGATGTTGCATTCGATGGCCGAAGCGCCGGCATCGGCGAGCTGTTGGGCGTAGCTGACCCAGGTGCCGGTGTGGGCGGCGTTCAAGCTGGCGATAATCGGGATATCGACGGCTGCGACGCTGCGCTGAACCAGGTTGAGGTAGTGGTTGGCCGGATCGACGTCCTGCAGTGGTTCAGGGAAGACACTGGTGGCTTCTGCGGACAGCTCGGCGTAGGAGTCCTCCATGGCGGCGTCGGCGGCAGCATCTCGCAGCAGCTTTTCAGCGAACATCGAGTGCATCACGATGGCGCCCACGCCGGTGTCAGCGAGCCGCTTCACCTCGTCGACATTCTGAGTGAGCGGACCTGCAGAAGCGACGAGGGGGCTTCGCAACTCCATTCCGAGGTAGACGGTGTCCATGCTTGATCTTCCCTTCCGTGTCGCGGTGCCCTGAGCGTTCGGACGGTGGCGTTGTGAAGCTGACCCGCGGCGGTTGAACACCACTCGGCTGTTATGACCATCATGGCGAAGTGCGACCGGCAATAGTGGGAGTTTCGCGAAGATCCTGACCGGTTCTGAACAGATTCGGGTGCTAGCGTCGAGCGCGACACTCCCCGAACGGAAAGCACTCAATGAGCAACGCCCACGACGTGGCGGCCTTTCGCAGATGGTTGCCCATGCCCGCGCTGCCTTCGAGCCGCCAGCGACCGGTCAGCAGCCCGGACCAGGCCCGCGAGCGCTTCGCCGAACTCCTCGCTGCAGACGACGGTATCGGCGAGGCGACGCGCGCCAAGCTGTTCGAACCTGAAGCCGAAGCCCGTGCCACCGTGGTGCTGTGGCACGGCTTCACCAATGCGCCCTCCCAGTTCACGCTGGTCGCTGAAGCGTTGGCCGCTCAGGGTTTTCGTGTGTTGCTGCCGCGGATGCCTCTCCATGGGAGGGCCGATGTGCTCAACCGCGATCTGGCGGAGCTGACCGTTGCGCAGCTGCTCGATCACGCGGATGCCTGCATGGACATCGCTGCAGGGTTCCCCGAACCGATCTGGGTCGGCGGCCTGTCTGCTGGCGCGACCTTGGCCGCCTGGGTGGCGGCGAATCGGCCGCGAGCGACGCGGCTGGTATTGGCCGCACCGCTGATCGCTCCGAAGGCCACCCCGATGCCGCTGGTGCGGCTCTTTGCCCGCTCTCCCCAGCGTCTCCCGAATGTCTACTACTGGTGGGATCCGCGCAAGAAGGCCGATCTGCCGGGGAGTCCCTATGCCTACCCCGGGTTCCCAACCCGTGGAATCCTGCCGTTCCTGCAGATCTCAGAGGCGATGTTCGACCGCTCCGTGGTACCTGGGCATCGGTTGGAACGTGTCGTGCTGATTGCCAATCCTGGTGACTTCGCCATTCGCCGCGATGTTGCCAAGGCCTTCACCGAGCAGGTGTTCTTCCCGGTGGCCGAGACCTCCGGTGTCGCGAATCTGGATCCCGAACTGCGCTGGATGCACGACTTCGTCGACCCGAACTCACCCGACACCGGAACCACCGAGCAGGTGGTCGAGGTCTTCTTGGCGGCGTTCGGGGCGGGGAGTCTTGATGCGGACGGCCTGATCGTTCCGGCCTTGGAGCGGTGAGGATTTCGCTGCTTCGGACCGTAGCGACCGGTAGCCTCGCGGTGTGAACACCCCGATCAGGCTGCACCGTGGCGGCTTTGCACTCACCCTGCTCCCGCTGGGAGCCACCCTGCACGGTTTCGATGTTGCGCTGCCCGATGGGTCCTGGCGAAATGTCGTGGTCTCCCGCGACGATCCCGATGCCGTGCATTCCAGCTATCTGGGCGCCAGCGTGGGACGCTGCGCGAATCGGATCGGCCATGCGCGTTTCGAGTTGGACGGTCGCAACTATCGCCTGCTCGCCAACGAGGGCGGCAATCAGCTTCATGGCGGCCCGGGCGGATTCTCCGAGCGGATCTGGCAGGTGGCCGAGGTCACCGAGAACTCGGCCACCTTCACCCTGGTCAGCGAGGACGGCGACCAGGGGTATCCGGGGCGAGTCGTGGTTCGCACGACGTACACGGTCTTGGACGATGGCGCCGAGGTCGTCTATCGCGCCCGCACGGATGCCGCCACCCCGGTGAACCTCACCACGCATCCCTACTTCCGATTGGGCGGTACGTCGATCGACGATCACCGGCTGACCGTGCCGGCGTCCGCCTACACCCCGGTTGATGCAGCCTTGATTCCAACCGGAGAGATTCGTGCGGTGACGGGCACAGCGTTGGACTTCCGTGCCGGCGCCATGGTGAAGCAGGCCTGCGCGGCGGCCGTGTCCACCGGACTCGACGCGAATGGCGGGATCGATCACAACTTCGTGGTCGACGGATCCGGGTGGCGTGAGCACGTACGGCTGGACGGGCCCGATGGCCTCACGCTGCGGGTGCTCAGCGATGCTCCGGCCGTCCAGCTCTATTCAGGGGAACTGATCGGCCGCGCCGGCCTGGCGATCGAGCCGCAAGGCTTCCCCGATGCTCCTAATCAGCCCTCCTTCCCGTCGGTGACGCTGCGTCCCGGCCAGGAATACCTGCGGCGGATCCGGTGGTCGATCACAACTGGCTGACCCACGACCCTGCGCGAGGGGCCGATGACTGCGCACCGTGAACGCTGTGCGCGCAGCCGATTGCTCACTAGACTCCCAGCATCACCGAGGCTGATTGAGGGGCGACATGGATGCACCGACGTTCGCTGAGCGACTCCGATACTGGTTCGACAACTGGATGGCGCGAGGCACTCTGGCGCTGATGGGCTTGCTCGGCTTGGCGACCATTGCGCTGGTCACGGTGATTGGCACGGTTGCTTTCGTGGTTCACGCCTACCCCGATGACGCCGCTGAGGGCGACTTGATCGACATGTGGTGGGGTGGCCTGATGCGCACTCTCGACCCGGGCACGATGGGCGGCGACGCGGGTTGGGGATTTCGCCTGTTCATGTTGCTGATCACCATTGGTGGCTTGGTCATCGTCGCCAGCTTGATCGGCATCATCTCCGGGGCGTTCGACAACAAGATCGCAGAACTCCGCAAGGGCCGCTCCAGGGTGCTCGAGCGCAACCATTCACTGATCCTGGGCTGGAGCGACAAGGTGCACTCGATCGTCAACGAACTCGCGATCGCCAACGAGTCAGTGGGCCGGGCGAGCATTGTCATCGTCGCTGAGCGCGACAAGGTCGAGATGGACGACGAGATCAAAGCCCAGTGCCGCAATCTCGGCCGCACCAGAGTGATCACTCGCAGCGGTGATCCTAGGTCGTTGGCAGACATCAACATGGGAAGCCCGCAATGGGCGCGCAGCATCGTGTTGCTTGCACCCGAAGGCTCTCCAGACCCGGACTCCGATGTGATCAAGACCGCGTTGGCCCTGACCAATAACCCCCATCGACCGGAGTCGTCGTATCACATCGTCGCCGAGCTCAGTCACCCGGACAATCTGGAAGTCGCCAGACTTGCCGGTGGCGAAGAGGTCCACTGGGTGGTCGGCTCCGAAGTCATTGGGCGGATCACCGTGCAGAGCTGTCGGCAGTCCGGGCTCTCGGTGGTCTACCAGGAGTTCTTGGACTTCGACGGTGACGAGCTGTACTTCACCTCTCAGCCCGCCTTGGTAGGGAAGACCTACTTCGAGGCGCAGCAGGCGTTCAACAAGTGCGCCGTCATCGGACTGGTGGTGGATGGTCAGCCACTGATCAATCCGCCTGCGGAAGCCGTGCTGGCTGAGGGTAATGAGATCATCGTGATTGCCGCTGACGACAGCGAGATCTTCCTGGGAGCTATCCCAGAGAGCATCGACACGACGAACATCGTGCTCGGCTCACCCAAGCAGAATCCGCCCGAGCGAACCCTGATTCTGGGGGTCAACCCGGTGCTGCCAGTGATGGTCGCTGAACTCGACGAGTATGTGGCTGCCGGTTCGCAGGTGACAGTGGTCAATGACGGCCCCATGCCGTCGATACCGGAGCTGAGCAACGCCACCGTCACTCACGTCGACGGCGATCCCACCCATCGTGCGGTCCTCGATAGCCTCGACATCGCCAGCTACGACCACATCATCTTGCTCGCCGACACCAGTCGCCACGACCTCGCTCGAGCCGACAATCGAACCTTGGTAACGCTGCTGCACCTGCGGGATCTGGCCGACAAGCTGGATCTGCATCTGAATATCGTCAGTGAGATGTTGGACGATGCCAACCGGGAACTGGCTGAGGTCGCTCGGGCCGACGACCTGATCGTCAGCGACAAGCTGGTGGCTTTGCTGCTTTCCCAGATCTCAGAGAATCGCGGCTTGGCGCAGGTATTCACCATCTTGTTCGAGGCTGCTGGCAGCGAGGTGTACCTTCGTCCGGCCGAGCTGTACGTGGCCCTCGCAGAACCGGTGAACTTCTATACCCTGCTGGAGGCTGCGCGTCGACGCGGTGAGACGGCCATCGGTTACCGGATCGCCGAGCACGCCCATAGCAGCCAACATGCCTACGGGATTCGACTCAATCCCGAGAAGAGCGAACTGGTCAGCTTTGGCCCCGAGGATCGGTTGATCGTCCTCGCCGAAGACTGAGGATCACTCCTGGCCGGTAGCCGCGATGAGCTCGGCTGGCGTCGCGGCAGGGTTCGAGGCGTGAGTTCGAATGAAGGGCGGTTGCGCCGGCGCCGGCTCGAGCAGTGCCTCGAATTGGGTCGAGCACCCAGCCAGCACCACCGTGTTCAGGACTTCGCCCTCGTCGGCTTCTCCAGGACAGCCAGGCCGGCTGCGAGCGCCAGGCACAGCGGCGAATAGAGGCGAAGGTCGTTACGGGTGAACTCCTCGGTGGCCGCGTCCGGGGCCAGCAGGGACTGGGCGAAACCGCCTACGCCGCGAAGGGCCAACACCGCGGCCGCGGGGAGCGTGATGAGGCGTGCCGCCGTGCGGGTCCGGGGATTGACCGACGTCCGTGCCACGGCGGCGGCAGCTGCAGCGGCGAGTGCTCCGCTCACGGCCATAGTGGCCGCTGGTGGTGGCACGCCGGGTGAGTCGCTCAGGCCGAGCACATTGCGGGCCAAGGTGGGGCCGTCCGGATAGGGCCACGTACTACCGGCGCCCCACGCAGCGTGAATCGCGGCGATGGCGAACAGAGTCGCCGAAGCCCCGATGGCGACCGGCCGCAGCCGAGCGAGCGTCTGGCAGTCCTGTAGCGGCGGCGTCAGAACGCGTAGCGCCGCAGGGCCGCTCGGTGTGGGGGTGTCGGGCGGGGTGGCCATGGCTTCCTCCATACAGTGATGTATGGAAAGTGACCGTGCACCGCTGTACGGTAGGCTCGCAATATGGCTGCCTCGAAGCGCCGCTTGTCCCGCAACGACTGGATCGACGCAGCGATCGCAATGGGGGCCGAGCAGGGATTTGACCGTATTGCAGTCGATGCCCTCGCGCCGCGCCTGGGTGCCACGCGGGGCAGCTTCTACTGGCACTTCCGTGATCGTGCCGAGCTGGTGCAGGCCGTGCTGGAGGAGTGGGAGCGTGCAGCCACCAGCAACACCATTGAGCGCCTCCAAGGGGTCTCGGCCGACGAGGCGCTTGAGCAGGTGATCTCGGTGGCCTTCAACGCCGGTCACCTCGAGGATCAGGCCGAATGGCGTCTGATCGGCATGGCCGATGATCCGCAGATCGGTCCGGTAGTGGCACGGGTGCATCAACGGCGGTTGGCCTTCATCGAGCAGCTGCTCACCGCCAAAGGTCTGCCGGACGCCGAGGCTGCCGAACGTGCCCGCCTGGCTTATGTGGCCTACCTCGGCTGGCTGGCGCTGCGCCAACTCGAGCCTGATGGTCCCAATCTCGGGCCAGCTCTGCTTCGCCTGATCGGCTGAGCCGGTGAAACCACACGCCCTCGACTCCTGAGATCCCCGGCGAATCGCAGGGTCAGTCGGTGAGTCGAGGGCGTTCGGTTGCAGTCAGGCCAGGGTGATCACCCGGTCGCAGCGGGAGATCACTGCCGGGTCATGGGTGATGACCAGGACGGCGGCATCGGAGGTGTTCTGCCAGATGTCGTCCATCAGCGCGGTGGCCGTGAGCAGATCAAGGTGCTCGGTGGGCTCATCGAGGATCAGGACCTGGAACTCGCCGACCAACAGGCGCGCCAGCGCTACCCGGCGGGCTTCGCCGCCGGACAGATGAGCACCGGTCTCGCCGACTAGGCGATGCGGATCGACCGCCAGACCCGAACGATGCAAGGCAGCTCGCACCTCGTCATCCGTGGCGAACTTGTTGCCGATCTTCACATTCTCCGCGACTGAGGTCGTGAAGATGTGGGCATCCTGCGGCAGATAGCCGACGCGTCCCCGAATCACCGCCTCGCCGCTGACCGGTGGGATCAAACCCAGCACGGTGGCGGCGACCGTGGTCTTGCCGATGCCGCTGGGTCCAACCAGACCCACGATCTCGCCTCGGGCCAGGTCCAGGCTCAGACCGGTCTGCACCGGGTCCTGGCCAGGCCAGCCGACACTCAGATCGTTCAGGCTCAAGCCAGGATCGGCCACCGGATCGGGCAGCGACGGCAAGTCACCAGCTCCGACCGGCTCGGCGTCCAGAATCTCCTCCACACGGGCCAGGGCGGCTTGGGCGCGGGTGTTCACCTGCGCTGCCTGCACCAGGTTCGAGAGAGCCTCGTGGAGGGCCAGCGGAGTGAGCACCAGCACGGCCAGCACTGTGGCCTGCATGGCGTACATCGGCGGTGGGGTGGCGTTGAGGAACACCATGTTGGTGATCCAGTCCATCATCTGGGGCAGCAGGACGCCGTTATGGGCCTGTGCGCCGCCGATGAGCAGGGCACCGACGACCGCGATGCCGGCGGCCAGCAATTGACCGGCGGTGGTGATCCCGCGAACCCAGGTGCTGCGCGCCTCATCATCACGAAGCTTGCCGTCGATGGCGAGCAGCTTCTCGGTGTAGGTACCGTCAGCCCCGTAGGCCACCAGGTCTGGCGCCGCCGTGGCGATCTCGTGCACGGCGTTGCCGAGTTCACCGCGCAGCGGAACGGCCTCGGCGTCAGCCTTAGCCGAACCGCGTTGGGCCAGCCAGGGCAGTAGCAGACCGGCGACGGCGGCGCTGGCGAGCACCACCAGGCCGCTTCCGGGTGAGATGAAGCCCAGCGCGAGACCGGTGATCAAGATCACACCGGTGGCCGAGATGAACGGAATCCACACCCGAACCATCAGGTCCTTGACGGCCTCGACATCGGCGACCACTCGCGTGAGCAGGTCGCCGCGGCGACGTCCCAACAGTGTGGTGCCTGCTAGACGTTGGTAGGTCACCATGCGCAGCGCTGACTGCATGCGCAAGGCCAGATTGTGGCTGGCGAGACGCTCTGCGTAGCGCAGTGCTGCCCGCGAGATGGCGAAGAACCGCACCAGCACCGCGGGGGTCTGCAGGAACAGCGGAGGCACGATCAGCGCCGCAAAGGTGAGCAGCCAGGCCGAGGTGCCCATCAGAGCCACCTGGGCTGCGGTGGCGCTGAAAGCCAGGAAGATCGACAGCGCCAGCCACTTGCGTGACTTCGGCACAGCGTCCATCAGGCTGCGGATCAGCCCGCTGGTCTGCGGGGCTTCGTCAAGCTCAGCCGACGGGCTATCGCCGGGCGCTGTGTCGTCGTCGTTCCCTGAGTCCGCTCCATCGTTCCCTGAGCTTGTCGAAGGGCTGTCGCCCTGGGCTTCGTCAGGCTCAGCCAGCGGAGTGTGCTCGGCCAGCGGAGTGTGCTCAGCCAGCGCGCTGCCGCCAACCAGTGGCTCCCGACCGTCTTCGGAGTCTTCCTCCCCGTTCCCTGAGCCTGTCGAAGGGTCAGCCTCGACGGCCTCGACAGTGATCACTCGATCCGCCGCGCTGAGCACTGCGGGACGGTGGCTCACCACGATCACGGCGACCCCCGAGTTACGCAGGCTCTCCAGCAACGTCGCCTCGGCATCGGGGTCCAAACCCGCAGTGGGCTCGTCCAGGATCAGCAGGCGTCCGTGGTCGCGATTGATGCGCAGCAGCGCTCGAGCGGTAGCGATGCGTCGCCGTTCACCCGACGAAACGCCCTCGGCGTTGTCGCCGACCGAATGGTCGAGGCTGAGCTCCGGCGCACCGGCGGCGTCCAGGGCCGCCCGAATATCGGCATCGGTCGCATCGGAACTGCCCAAGCGCACATTGTCGGCGATGGTCCCGTTCACCAGACCCGGGAACTGGCCCACATAGGCCACCTGGCGGCGCCAGGCGGGCCAATCAGAGACCGGAGCACCGTTGACCAGCAGGTCACCCCCGCTGGGGCTCAGGAAGCCGAGCAGGGAGTTGATCAAGGTGGTCTTGCCACCGCCGCTGCCGCCCGCGATCGCGACGACGTCGCCAGCGGCGATGTCGAAACTGATCGGCTGCAGAGCGGGGACGTCCATCCCCGGGTACGTGTGCGTGAGGCCGCGCACGCTCAGCAAGGGGCCGTCGGTCGCAGCAGCCTCAGGGTGTGCATCGGTCGACGCCGTGTCCGACACCGAGGAACCAGGCTGCTCGCTGAAGACCAGCTTGGCTGCGGCGCCGACGCCGACCCGCTCAGGCTCGTGGGCATCGATCAAGGCGAAGGCAGACTTCGCGGCAGCCACACCGTCAGCGGAGTCGTGGTAGTGGACGCCCACCTGACGGATCGGCAGATAGGCCTCGGGGGCCAGAATCAGCACGAACAAGGCGGTGGCCAGATCGAGCTCACCGAAGACCACCCGGAAGCCGATGGTGACCGCGATCACGGCAACGCTCAGGGTCGAGAGCAGTTCCAGCACGCCGGCAGACAGGAACGAGACGCGCAGCGTCGCCATGGTCTCGCGAACGTGCGCTGCTTCGGTCTCCTTCAGGCCGCGGGCCTGGGCCTTGGCGCGTCCGAACACCTGGAGTGTCGGCAGGCCGGTGACCAGGTCGGCGAAGTGGTGTGCCAGTCGGGTTTGGACCGCCCAGCGTCGCTTCGTGATGGTCTCGGTGGTCCAGCCCACCAAGGCCATGAACATCGGGATCAGAGGCATCGTCACCGCCACGATCACCGCCGACCAGAAGTCGGAAGTCAGGATCGCCACGCCGATGATGATGGGTACGGTCACGGCCAGCACGAGTTGTGGCAGGTACTTGGAGTAGTAACCGTCCAAGGCGTCCAAGCCTTGGGTGACCAAGGTGATCAATCCACCCGTAGTGGTGGGGGAATCGACAGGATGAGCCAGTCGGGCGCCGATGATGTCGCGCCGGAGTTGCGACTTCACGGCCGCGGAGGTGCGATGTGCAATCCACTGGTGTAACCAGCTCAAGAGTGCTTTGCCGGCGAAGACCGCCAGCAGCAGCAGTGCTGCGGTCCATAGACCGTCCAGACTGCCAGTATCAAATATTCCCGCCACTGAACGCGACAACAGCCATGCCTGACCAAGAGTCAGGATGGCTGTTGCGCTTCCTACCGCGACCCCGGCGACCAGGAAACCCCTGGTCGCCGAGGCCCGGCGCAGTAGACGGGGGTCAATAGGCCCCGCCATCGTCAACTCGCCAGCGCTACCTCATCGGGCATGTTCTCAACGCCGAGGCGCTTGCGGAACACCCAGTAAGACCACGCGGTGTAGGCGAGCACGATCGGCACGAAGATAACCGCGACGATCGTCATGAGAACCAGAGTGGTCTGGCTCGAGGATGCGTTCAACAGATTCAACGGCGCCGTGGTGCGATCACCAGCAGCGTCAACGAATCCGAGGCCCGGAACCATGGTCAGGAAGGTGATGACTGCCACGGACAGGATCGCCACCGAAGTGGAGATGAAGGCGATGCCTTCGCGTCCGTGACCGACGAACCACCAAGCTGCGATCAGAGCCACAGCCGCAACCACGGTCATGATCCAACCGGCCAGCTGAAGAGCCGGAGCCAGGTTCACGCCCAGAGCAGCCTCAGTGAGAGCCGCCTCGGCCGGGAACATCAGGTTCTGCCAGATCAGGTAGACCGCGCCACCGACGATGGCCACCAGACCGATGGTCTGAGCGAACTTGCGTGCACGATCGTGCAGTTCGCCCGGACGGGTCTTGAGGGTCAGGTAGATGGCTCCATGGAACAGGAACGCCACGACCAGCACGATGCCACCCATGAGGCCGAATCCGTAGCCGTTGATGAACAGCTGCAGGAAGTACGGCGCCGGAGTCAGCACGAACAGGTGCTCCGCTGCAGGCTGCAGCAGGACCGGGGTGTTCATGTCGCCGGTGGCCAGGGCAACCGGCAGTCCCATGATGAAGTTGGCGAAGGCAATGCCGAACACCAGCGGCACGATGAACGAGCCGATGGCCGCCATCCAGTCGAAGGTGTTACGCCACTTGGTCTCGGGGTGCTTCGAGCGGTACTCGAAGGACACACCACGAATGATCAGGCCAACCAGGATCAGGAACAACGGCAGGTAAGCGCCCGAGAACAGGGTCGCGTACCAGGCGGGGAAGGCCGCGAAGGTGGCGCCACCAGCGGTGAGCAGCCAGACCTCGTTACCGTCCCAGACCGGGCCGATGGTGTTCACCATGACTCGCTTTTCCTTGTCGTTCTTGCCAAGGAAAGGAATCAGCATGGCCACGCCGTAGTCGAAGCCTTCCAGAACCAGATAGCCGATCCACAGGACGGCGATCAAGATCACCCACAGAATCTGCAAGCCCACCGCGGGAGCTGCTACTTCAAGTGCAAACATTTCTCAGCCTCTCTCAGTACGCGAAGCTCACGGGAGCGTCGTCGTCGGTGAGCACAACAGGCTCGGTGACTTCCGGCAGTCCCTGCTTGATGAAGTGAAGCTGCAGCCCGACCTCGACCACCGCAAGGGCGCCGTAGATCACGGTGAACAGCACCATGGTGAGACCGACCTCGATGGCGCTAACGCCAGGAGAGTTCGCGCTCATGGTGGGCAGCACGCCGTACACGACGAACGGCTGGCGGCCCATCTCGGCGAAGATCCACCCGAAGCTGTTGGCGAACAGAGCCATCAGCGGGGTTGCGATCATCGCAGCAGTCCACAGCGAACCACCCTTGGGGTCCTTGCCCTTGTTGGTGGCGATGAGGACCCAGATGCCCACGATGATTGCCAGACCGCCCAGCGCGATCATCGTCCGGAAGGTCCAGAACGAGACCGGAATGCTCGGTGCGAAGTCGAACGGTGCATCAGCGTTGGCTGCGTTGTAGGAGGCAACATCCTTGACCAGTGAACCGGCGGTGTCCTTCTGCAACTGCACGTTGCTGAAGCCTTCCTTGGTGTACTGCTCGTTGAGGTTGTTGATGCCGTACATCACAGCGTTGACGTCGTAGTTCTCCGAACCCAGGATCGAGAACAGGCCCGGGACGGTCAGAGCGGTGATGCTCTGGCCCTCGGCGACACCCTCACAACTGCTACCGACCAGGATCAGCGAGAAGCCCGCTGCCGACTCGGTGTTGCACAGGCCCTCTGCGGCAGCCATCTTGATCGGCTGCTCAGCGGTGACGACCTTGCCCTGCAGGTCACCGGTGATGATCACGGCTGCGCCGGCGATGATCAGGACCCAGGCGCCGAAGCGAGTCGACCAGTGCCAGGCCGACTTGGTCTCGGCGTCAGCGTCGCCAGCTTTGGCGAGCTTGGCCAACCACCAACCGGAGATGCCCACGATGATGCCGCCCGCGGTGACATATGCACCGGCGATGACGTGCGGGAAGGTGACCAGGTTGACCGGGTTCACCAGAACCTGCATCAGATCGGTCATTTCCGCACGACCGGTCGCCTCGTTGTAGAACGAGCCCGCAGGATTCTGCATGAAGGAGTTGGCCGCCAGGATGAAGATCGCCGACAACAGTGTGCCGATAGCGCCCAACCAGATGCTCATCAAGTGAAGCTTCTTGGGCAAGCGATCCCAACCGAAGACCCAGACTCCCAGGAACACCGACTCCAGGAAGAAGGCCAGCAGGGCCTCCATCGCCAGAGGTGCACCGAAGATGTCACCGACGAAGCGGGAGTATTCAGACCAGTTCAGACCGAACTGGAACTCCTGCACGATGCCCGTCACAACGCCCATAGCGAAGTTGATCAGGAACACCTTTCCGAAGAACTTGGTCAGGCGAAGGAACTTCTCCTCCCCTGACCGGTACCACAACGTCTGGAGTACAGCCACCAGCATCGACAGCGCGATGGTGATGGGTACGAAGAGGAAGTGATACACGGTGGTAATACCGAACTGCCATCTGGCAAGGGTTTCCGCGCTCATGGCGCGCAATCTACTACTGGCTGTCGTAGACCGCAATCTTTGATCTACCATGTGCGCCATGGCAGTCCCGGGTGAGTTGGAACAGGCGGTGATGAGCATCCTGTGGTCGCGCCCGGAATCTGTTTCCGTGAGGGAAGTCCACGATGCCCTCTCCGTCGACCGTGACCTGGCCTACACCACCGTCATGACGGTGCTGGATCGACTCGCGAAAAAGGGTCTGGCTACCAGACATCTTGAGGGCCGAGCCTGGCTGTACCGAGCGGCGCGCACCCAGGTCGATGAGCTTTCGGCCACCATCATCGAGAGTCTGGCCAAGCTCGGACCCGCCGAACGACGCGAAGTCCTCGAGGTCGTGTCGTCCGCGTTCGCCTGATTCGCGGCGTCTTGCCAGGTGGCCCATCGGCGGTCCGATTATCAGGAAAATCTTCCTTTCTCAGACCCTCAAGAAATGTTCTAACAAAGGAGGCGTGGATATACCGGTTCGTACGCTTTCGAATTCGCCGATGGTCAGCGGCAGGCGTCGACGTTCACCGCGCGCCGGCATCGAGCAGGCGGGTTGCGAGTGGGCGAAGCTCGGGATCCGTGGTGGCCGCCATGAGTGCCTCCCGGGCGCGCTCACCCAGGCTGCCCAGGCTCATCAGCGCGGTCTGGCGTACCTCGCGGTCCGGGTCGTTCAGCGTCTGACGCAAGGCCGGTATCACGAGATCGACGGAGGCTTCCTCGACAAGCCCAAGGCACTCGGCCGCCGCGCTTCGTGCAGCCGCGGTGGCCGAGTGAAGTGTTCGGACCAGCCCCGCGATCGCTGCCGCGCCATGATGAGCCAACGCCGTGATGAGGCGGTCGCGGTTGACCCTGTCGCCACCCAGCAATGCGATGAGCGCTGTGGTGGCTTCCGGGCAGACGAGCTGGCCCAAGGTGTCCACCGCCTGGTCGCGAACGGTCGGATCGTCGTCGCTCAGGCAGTCGATCACCGCTGGTGACGCCGTTAGATCCGACCATTTGGCGACGGCTCGCAGCAGTGCGCGGCGGTATCCCGACGTCGATGCTGCCAGCTCCGCCCGCACCGCCGGGGCCTGCTGCGGGTACTGGACCAGCGACCAGATCAGCATCTCCTGGACCGCCGGATCGGTTTCGTCCCGCAGGGCGTTCAGGAGCTCGGCCGGGTCGGCGGGCAGTTCCATCGCGGCCCGCAGTCGAACCATCGGGTCGGGGTGTGCCAGTAACTGGACGGCGGCAATCGCGGCCAGCACGTCCTGCCAGCTTTGCTGCCGATTACGGGCCAACCCGGCCAGCCGGTCGGACAGTTGCTGCTCGGCTGCGATGCGCCGGGCCAGAGCTTCGCGATGAGCGGTGAGCGTGGCCGTTGCGTCCAGGTTGGGATCAGCGAGGGCGTGACCGATCTCAGCGAGGTTCAGCCCCAGAGCTTTGAGGCTCTGGATCTGCAGCAACCGCACGAGATCGGTCTGGCTGTAGAGGCGGTAGTCACCCGAACTGCGACCTGAGGGCACCAGCAGCCTCAACTCGTCGTAGTGGCGCAGGGTGCGACGAGTCAGCCCCGTTCGCTCGGCGACCTCTCCGATACGCAGCGCGCGCTCCATGACCGCAGCGTAGTCGCGGCTCCCGGCCCTACGGCGCGACGACGGTGAGCGTGGCCTCAGGTCCATCATAGGCCGCGACACCCTGCCAGGCCACCAGATGGGCTCGAACGGTGACCGTTCCGATGGCGGTGGGGGTGTAGGGCAGCCATACCCGACCAAAGTTGTCGGTGTAGCCGTCGGCGACGGTTACCCACGTGGTGGCATCCTGTTTGACCTGCAGCTGGACATTCCGCGTTCTGCGGTTGGCGTTGGTACGGATGTAGACCTCGTAGGGCTCATTGACCACGATCGGACCGAAGATGTCGACGATGGTGGCTCCCTGCGGCATTGTCTTGAACACCTTGTACCGCGAACGCACCGTGGGGTAGAAGTGATTCCTGGTGCGGACCTTCTTGGCGGTCACCCGCAGCTTGATCTTCTTCTCCGGGGCTCGCAGCGTGAAGCGGTAGTTCCCGCGTTTGTCCGTCTGGGTGGTCGCGAGCTTCTTCCATGAGCCGTTCTCCCACTGGCGCAGGGTTACGAGCCGTGAGATCGTCGTGCCAATGTTGCCGTGAACGCCGAACTTCTCATTGGGCATCGGCCAAGCCACATCAGTCCGAGAGGGCGAATGGGGTTTGCTTGCGGCATTGGCGGTGTTGACTCCGGTGCCGACCAGCAGCCCTAGTGCCAGCGCGATGGTGACGATTGATGCCGTAAGTCTGCGCACAGAAAGCCCCCCCTTGGAAGGGATAGAGAACGGTCTTCACTGTTCGTAGGCTACCACCCGGAGGGTTTCGATGAGGGCTGAGTGATGCGGAGCTTGCTGCCCGACTCGATGCATCATTCGATCAGGCGGCGGAGTCCTCATCGTCGGTAATGGCCGCGGCGAACTGGGCCTGATAGAGGCGGTGATACGCACCCTCGGCCTTGATCAGCTCGTCGTGACTGCCTTGCTCGACGATGGCGCCGTCCTCCATCACCAGAATCACATCGGCATCGCGAATGGTGCTCAACCGGTGCGCGATGACGAAGCTGGTCCGATCCTGACGCAGCTTGTTCATGGCGCGCTGCACCAGCAGTTCGGTGCGGGTATCCACCGAACTGGTCGCCTCGTCCAGAATCAGGATCGAGCGATCTGCCAGGAAGGCGCGAGCAATCGTGATGAGCTGCTTCTCGCCAGCAGAGAGGTTCGACGCCTCTTCGTTGATGACGGTGTCGTAGCCATCAGGCAGGGAGTGGACGAATCGGTCCACATAGGTCGCCTTGGCTGCGGCCAGGATTTGCTCTTCGGAGGCGCCGTCGAGTCCGTAGGCGATGTTGTCGCGGATAGTGCCACCGAACAGCCAAGCATCCTGCAGCACCATGCCGAGCTGACTGCGCAACTCGCTGCGCGGAACGGTGCTGATGTCGACGCCGTCGATACTAATGTGGCCGGACTGCACCTCGTAGAAGCGCATGATCAGATTCACCAAGGTGGTCTTGCCGGCGCCGGTGGGGCCGACGATCGCCACCGTCGAACCGGGCTCGGCGACCAGATTCAGATCGGTGATCAGTGGCTTGTCGGGATCGTAGGAGAACGACACATCGGTGAAGGCGACGCGTCCCTGGATCGGCATCGGAAGCGCCGCTCCGGTCTCGGGCTGCTGCTCCTCGGTGTCCAACACTTCGAAGACCCGCTCGGCCGAGGCCACCCCTGATTGCAGCAGGTTGGCCATCGAGGCCAGGGTGGTGATCGGATGGGTGAACATGCGGCTGTATTGGATGAACGCCTGCACCCCGCCGACGGTCAAGGTGCCGGTGGTGACCATCAGACCGCCCACTACGGCGATGACCACATAGTTGAGGTTCCCGACGAAGAACATCACCGGCATGATGATCCCGGAGACGAACTGTGCGCCGAAGGACGATTCGAACAACTCGGCGTTCTTCGCCTTGAACTCGGCCTCGATCTCGCGGCGGCGTCCGAACACGGTGATCAGATCGTGGCCGGTGTAGGCCTCCTCGACCTGGGAGTTCAACTCGCCGGTGGCCTTCCACATCTTCGCGAACAGCTTCTGGGATCGCGACCCGATGATCATGGTCAAGCCGCCCGCGATCGGGATCGTGATCAAGGCCACCAGGGCCAGCGGCCAGGAGACCACGAACATCATCGCGACCACACCGACGACGGTGAACAGATTGGACACGATCTGCATCAACGTCTGTTGCAGCGACTGCGAGATGTTGTCGACATCGTTGGTGACTCGGCTGAGCAACTCACCGCGGGGTTGGCTGTCGAAGTACTTCAAGGGCAGCCGGGCGATCTTTTCGCTGACCTGCTTGCGCATCCGATAGATGGAGCGCTGCACGATGGAGTTGACCATCAAACCGGCGGCCCAACTCAACCCGAAGAAGCCGATGTAGAGCACCGCGGCCAGGATCAAGACCCGGCTCAGTGCCGTGAAGTCGATGGCGGTGTGGTTCACCACGACGGCGTCGTAGATCAGGTTGGTGCCCTGCCCCAGCACAGCCGGGCCGATGGCGTTGCCGGCGGTGGCCAAGGCCACCATGACGACCACCGCAATGATGAGCGGTAACTCCGGACCCAGGTGGCTCAGCAGGCGCTTCATCGACGGACCGAAGGAGATCGCCTTCTCCCCGGTGCCGGTACCGTGCCCCATGGGTCCACCACCACGGCCTTGCGGACCGTATTTGGGGCGCTCGTTGGCCTTGACAGGTTTGGTGTTCTGCTCGCTCATGCGGCCACCTCCGAGGCCTTGAACTGACTTTCCACGATCTCGGCATAGGTGGGGCAGCCGTCGATCAACTCGGTGTGGGTTCCGATGCCGACGATGGCGCCGTCCTCGAGCACCACGATGGTGTCGGCGGTGCGAATCGTCGAAACCCGCTGCGCGACCACCAGCACCGCAGCGTCCTTGACCTCGGGTGCCAAGGCGGCTCGTAGTGCGGCATCGGTGGAGACGTCCAAGGCGGAGAAGGAGTCGTCGAACAGGTAGATCTCCGGACGCCTCACCAGTGCCCGGGCGATCGCCAGCCGTTGTCGCTGGCCGCCGGAGACATTGGTGCCGCCCTGGCTGATCGGTGAGTTCAAGCCGTCGGGCATCGCGGAGACAAAGTCCTCGGCCTGGGCCACGCGCAAGGCGTGCCACAGCTCTTCATCGGTGGCGTCGGGCTTGCTGAGCCGCAGATTGGAGGCCACGGTTCCGGTGAACAGGTAGGGGCGCTGTGGCACCAGGCCGATGCGGCCCCACAGCACGTCGGGGTCGAGGTCGCGGACGTCGATGCCGTCCACGCTGACCGTGCCCGCAGTGGCGTCGAACAATCTTGGGATCAGATTCAGCAGGGTGGACTTTCCGGCACCGGTGGAACCGATGATGGCCGTCGTGGTGCCGGGCCGAATGCTGAAGCTGATGTCGGACAGCACCGGGTGGCTGGCTCCGGGGTAGGCGAAGCTGACGTCGGCGAAGCTGACCTCGCCGTAGCGACTCAACTCGGTCACCGGATTGCTGGAGGTGACCACCGAACTGTCGGTGCCGAGCACCTCGTTGATGCGTCCGGCCGAGACTATCGCGCGCGGAGCCATCATCAGCATCATCGTAGACATCATCACGCTCATCAGGATCTGTGCCAGATAGGCCAGATAGGCGGTCAATTGTCCTACCTGCAGATCGCCGGCCGCGATGCGGAAGGCACCGAACCACACCACGGCGATCGAGGAGAGGTTCATCACGAAGAAGACCGCGGGGAATAGCGTCATCATGCGACGTCCGACGCGGATCGCGGTGTCGGTGAGTTCATGGTTGGCGGCATCGAAGCGCTGATGCTCCTGGGGTTCGCGAACGAACGCCCGGATGACGCGAAGGCCGGAGATCTGTTCGCGCAGCACCCGGTTGAGGTTGTCGACGCGGGTCTGCATGAGTCGGAACAGTGGTGTCATCTGCGAGACCAGGACGCCGATGATGCTGCCCAGCACCACAACCGCGACCAGGATCAGCCAGCTCAGACCGGGATCTTCGCGCAGCGCCATCACCACGCCGCCCACCATCATCAGGGGGGCGGCCACGATCATGATCGCGGTCATCAGCACCAGCATCTGGATCTGCTGGACGTCGTTGGTGTTGCGGGTGATCAGGGTGGGGGCTCCGAAGGAGTTCATCTCCTTGGATGAGAACGACAACGCCCGATCGAAAATGGCCTGGCGCAAGTCGCGTCCGAAGGCCATGGAGGAGCGAGCGCCGAACCAAGCGGCGCCGATCTGGGCGATGATCTGAACGATCGAGACCAGCAGCATGATCGCGCCGAGCTGCCAGATCACCGCGGTGTTGCCGGTTGCCACACCGTCGTCGATGATCGAGGCGTTCAGGCTGGGCAAGTACAGCGCTGCCATGGTCTGCAGCAATTGCAGACCCACAACGCCCAGCAGAAGCGGGGTATAGGGGCGCAGGTAGACCTTGAAGAGGCGGAACATCAGACTCCTTCAGCAATGCCGTGCAAGACGACATTGGCCATCGTTTCAGGCGTGGGGGACAGTTCGTTGGGCGTCGGGAAGCTGCTGGCGAAAGCCAGCGCGGTCAGCACCCGTCCGGCGGTCGGCGCGGGGACGCGGAGCTGGTCGGCATAGGGGGACAGGGCATCGATGGTGGCCTGCAGCAGTCGCTCGCGGCCGTCGTGAATGCCACCCGGATGCAGGCCGCGGTGACCGTGCTCGCCGGGCGTGCGGCCCTGGTCGTGGGTGAGGATCACCAGCAGGGAGCGAGTGCGGTGGATTTCGGCGATCAGAATGTGCAGCAGCGCCTCGACCCGAAGCTCAAGGGTTTGATCGTCGGACAACTCGGCGATCTCGTTCAGGCTGGGGGTCGGTTGCAGGGCGGTGCAGACCGCAGCGTGAATGACGTCGTCCTTGGTCTCGAAGGCTCGGAAAATGGTGCCCTCGGCGACGCCGGCGGCCTGAGCGATCTCTTTGGTGGTCAGGTCGGTGCCCTTGTCCAGGAGCAGGCCGACGGTTGCGTCGACGATTGCGCGGCGGCGCTCATCCGGCGCCATGGGGGTTGCACGACTCACATCGAAGATCATAGTGAGTGAGTACTCACTCATCAACTGGAGAGACGCGAATCCGCGGGGTTCTGCCGCAGAATTGCTGCTCGCTGTGCGATCAACTCAATCCGCGACCCGGTCTCAGCCTTTGACCAGCGTCACATCCATGATCAGGTCAGCGGCCAGTGGTGTGGACATCGTGGCCGTGGTGCCGTCGGTGGCGGTCTCGACCACCGTCGAGCTGTAGCGCTGCCAGGCTGCGGTGCTCGTGATCTTCCAGCCCGCCGGCGCGGTCACCGTGACCGAGATCGGATTGTCCTCCAGATCTGCCTGCCGCATCACGTACAGCCGGTAGTGGAAGCTGCCGTCCCCGGCCGATGTCGGCGTTGCCGGTTGGGCCGGCAACGCGGGGGCTGCCCCGGCGACCAGGGCATTGGGGACGGTGTTGGTGAAGGTGAGGGTGCGCGTCTCGCCCAGCAGCACCGAGTAACCCTGGGTGATGGCGGCACTGCCGAGTTCGCCCGACGCCATGGCCGGTTTGGTCTCCGCGCTGCGCTGTTGGTGGTTCACCGGCTTCATGCTGCGTTTGGAACTGGCGGCGTCCAAGGTGGTGCCGGCGGGTCGGTACACCCGGAGATACCCGCCGAACCAATCGCGTCCCACGCTGAGCAGTCGCTCCTTGTCCTTGACATAGGTCAGGGCGAGCGTGGTGGTGGCGCTGCCGGATTCGTTGAGCGAGACCTGGTAGTCGGCCGATTTGTGCATGCCGAAATTGAGCTTGCTGGGCCAGTTCAGCACATTCACCACACCGAGCTGGTCGGTCATCCCCTGTGGCGGTGTGATCGTTGCCCCCAGCGCGAGCGTCGACAGCGCCGCCTGGGCCTGGGCGTCGCGCACCGAGAACTGCAGGTGCTTCTCGTTCGCCATCTGAGCCAGAATCTGGGCGGTGGGCACCAGCCGATCCGGGGTGACGTTCATGATCTTGGTGAGGAGCGCTTCGCTGAGCGCGCGAAGGATGTCCTTGCGGGTGTCCACCGATGCGGTGGCGAGATCCTGGGTGACCAGCCGACTCAGGGTGGGGATCATGTTCTTGGCGGTGATCGTCTTGTGGAAAGCGGGCAACTCGATGGGGCCGAATTCGGCCAGGAGAGCCTTCACGGTGACCAGATCGATGGCGATGACGCCGTCCACCGACCGCTGCTTGGGGGTGAGCCCGTCATAGATGGTCAGCATGGTGTTCGTGCTCGTCGGAAAATCCAGCCACCAGTTCGCATCCCAGAAGGCGAGGTTCTTCCATGACCCCATGCGGGCACCCGGTGGACGCTTCACGTGAGCGGTCGAGGTCCACGGCAGCGAGTAGACGTTCTGGTACTTCTCGAGTTTCAGTCCGCTGGGGCCGGCCTTCACCCAGCCCATGCTGCCCATGAAGCCGCCGGTGGCGCGGAGTTCGGCATTGTTCTGCGACACCAGCAGGAAGCGGTGATCCTGATCCAACAGATAGGTCACCATCGTGGTCAGCGCGTCGGACTGAGCGAACAGCGGCTCCAGGGGCGCCAGGGTGTCCTGCATCGTCTGGACGGCATCGGCCAGCGGCGGCGCCAGGCCGTCGGTGCTCAGCTGCGGAGCGACCGCGGCTATGCGATTGAACGATCCCAGCGCACTGAGCAGGTAGGGCTTGGCCACCTTGATGATGTCGTTGACACTTCCGTCGGGTCCGCCGGCCTTCGAGGCGTCCATCAAGTCGATCACCTGAATGGCTGCCGAAGAGCCCTCGCTGCCGATCTCGGCGAGTTGATCGACGGCCTCCACCTGCCGCCCGACGACGGGGATCGATTGCAGCCAATCCGGTCCGGCCAAGGCGCGGCTGCGATCGAACTCGGCCTGGGCCTTGGTGAAGTCGGCGCGCGCCGTGGTGAGGTCACTCGACTTCAGGGCGCTCATCCCCTCGGTCAAGGCGCTGCGTCCGGAGGTCGCCGAGGCCTGCAACTGCCAGCCCCACGCGCCAATGCCCAAGAGCGCGGCGGTGGCTATTCCCCCCACCGCCGCCACCCACACTGTGCGGCGTTTCACGTCTGAACTGTAGGTGGCGGCCAGAAACAGTGATGGCCTGACGTGGGGATTACCGAGCCTTCGAATGGTCGGGCAGTGGTGCTGGTGGGCCGAAATACCTACCGCGTCGCAAGGCCCGCCTCAGTCGGTTCCGTTCGTCCCGGGCGAGTACCCGACGCCGGCCTCGGACCGGTCCGGCTGCCTGAGATCACGGCTTCGGCAGCGAATTAGGAGCGCAATTCCGGGCGCACCCCAAGATTCCCCAACGACCGTTAGGTGGATGTTTTTGAATGGGGGCCTCGGGCCGCTAGGCTGCCCGGCGTGCGCCCTCAGAATGTGGAAAAGATCGTCACGCTGTCTGCGCCTTCGGTTTATCCCGATGGTGGGTGGGCAGTGGTCTCGGTGACCCGTCCCAGCTTGTCAGCCGATGACTATGTCGGCCAGCTCTGGCGGATCTCATTGGCTGGAGCGCCTTCACAGCGACTCACTAGGGGTTTTAGAGATACGAGCCCCCAATTTTCTCCCGACGGGCGAGTGATTGCATTTTTACGCTCCGAACCGGGCGCTGCTGCCCAATTGGCGATCATTCCCGCGGACGGCGGCGAGCCGATGGTCGTCACCGATGCCAAATTGGGCGTTCGAGAATTTGCATTCAGTCCGAATTCTCAACGCCTGGCATATGTGGCTTCGGTCCCGGCCGAGGGGCGCTTCGGTACCACGGACGGCGTTGATACCGGTCACGAGGATCCTCGGCTGATCGATCAGCTGAAGTTCCACGCCAATGGCGTTGGCTATCTCGGCGACCAGCGCCGCCAGGTGTTCGTCCTCGATGTGCCCGATCCGCGCGGTGAACCGGTGGTGAAACCGGTCGGACGGGCGGCGCTGGACGCTTCTGGTGCCACCTCGGTGCCGCCGTCGCAGCAGGTGTCGTTCGGTGACTTCGATCATGACGCGGTGGCCTGGATCGGTGGCTCGGTGATCGCCATTTCGGCGCGCCACCCTGGTGCCGACCGTGACCTGCGTGCCGATCTGTATCGCTTCGATCCTGATGCCGCGGAACCGGTGCGACTGACCGAATCGACGCTGGGCCCCAGCGTGCTGGGCTCACCGGTGGTGGTGGGTGATCAGGTGTTCTTCGTCGGAATCCACACCGGCGCCTCCGGAATCGACGTGGCCGGGGTGAACGCCGGGGTGTGTGTGGTGCCAACCGCGGGGGGCGTGGGCCACATGGTCACCAACCCGGAGACTGTCGGGATCGAAGGCTCGCTGGCGGCCTTCGGCGACGCGGTGCTGGCCATCGACCACGTGCACGGCAATGGGCAGGCGATCGTCGTGGATGAGCACGGCGAGCGGGAACGCATCAGCGCCGACGGCTCGCTGAAGTGCCTGGCTGCGGCTGGACCGGTGCGAGTCGGCATCCTGACGACGCCGACCTCGGCGTGCGAAGTGGTCGATCTCGACGATCCGAATCAGCCGCTGACCGGTTTTCACGCCGATTTCCCCGATCCGGTGGTTGCGCCGCGTCCGCATCAGACCAACGCCGCAGATGGCTATCCGGTGCACGGCTGGACGTTGACCCCCGCTACCGCAGGCCCGCATCCGGTGGTCCTGATGATTCACGGCGGCCCGTTTTCGGCCTACAACGGGAACTTCCACGACGAAGCCCAGGTGCTGGTCGGTGCGGGCTACGCGGTGCTGATGTGCAATCCGCGCGGGTCGGCCGGCTACGGCCAAGCTCACGGGCGAGCAGTCAAGGGCGCCATGGGGGAGGTCGACATGGCCGATGTCACCGCCTTCCTGGATTCCTGCCTGGACACCATGCCCGAGTTGGACCGCGAACGTGTCGCAGTGATGGGCGGCTCCTACGGCGGCTTCCTCGCGGCCTGGCTGATCGGCCACACCCACCGCTTCTCGGCGGCCATCGTCGAACGCGGTTACCTCGATGGCCGCTCCATGATCGGCGCCTCCGACATCGGCTGGTTCTTCCCGACCGAATACCAAGGTGACTTGACCGACATCGACCAGCATTCACCGCTCTACTGCGCGCACCTGGTGGACACCCCGACGCTGATCATCCACTCCGAAGATGACCTGAGATGTCCGATCAGCGTGGCCCAGCGCTACTACACCGAGCTCAAGCTCCGTGGCGTCGAGGCTGAACTGTTGATCTTTCCCGGCGAGAATCACGAACTCAGCCGATCGGGGACCCCGCAGCATCGACTGGCCCGTTTCGACCACATCCTCACCTGGTGGAAGCGCCACCTGTAGCCGCCCGGCGTATCCCACGGTGGCAGCACAGTTCCACCACTGGGCACCGGATCGACGCACAGCCGTCACACTGAATTGCCCCAACGGTCGATCGTCGACCCTAGCCTGCGCCGTGTGAACGAAACGATCACCGCGGACCTCCGGTGAAGATCGCTGTCGCGGGCACCGGCTATGTCGGACTATCGCTGGCGGTCCTGCTGGCCCAAGCCAACGACGTGACCGCGATCGACGTCGACGCCGAGCGGATCGAACGCATCGCAGCCGGGCAATGTCCGCTGGTCGATTCCGACCTTGAGGAGTGGTTCGCAACCGGCCGCGCGACCCTGACGGCCACTGTCGACCCGGATCAGGCCTATCGCGATGCCGACCTGGTGGTGGTCGCCACTCCGACCAACTACGACCCGGAGACCAACCAGTTCGACACCTCCTCGGTGCAGTCGGTGGTGGCGCAGGTGCTGGCAGGCAACCCTGGCGCGATCATCGTGATCAAATCGACGGTGCCGGTGGGCTTCACCGACTCGCTGCGCCGACGCTTCGACTCAGACGCCATCGTGTTCTCCCCCGAGTTTCTTCGCGAAGGCCGAGCCCTGCACGACAACCTGCACCCTTCGCGGATTGTGGTCGGCGACACCGGTGACCGCGGACGCGTCGTGGCCGACCTGCTCAGCCAGGCCGCTGCCGATTCCGACGTCGCGGTGCTGCTCACACAGTCGGCGGAGGCAGAAGCGATCAAGCTGTTCGCCAACACCTATCTGGCGCTGCGGGTGGCCTACTTCAACGAACTCGACACCTATGCAGTGGTCCATGGCCTCGACACCGCGCAGGTCATCGAAGGCGTGGGGCTGGATCCCCGGATCGGCGCCCACTACAACAATCCGTCCTTCGGCTACGGCGGCTATTGCCTGCCCAAGGACACCAAACAGCTCCTGGCCAACTACCTGGCCGTCCCCCAGAACCTGATCGCGGCCGTCGTTGACGCCAACACCACCCGCAAGGACTTCATAGCGGCCGACATTCTGCGTCGCGAACCCCGCGTGGTCGGGGTGTACCGATTGGTGATGAAGTCCGGCTCGGACAATTTCCGATCCTCCTCGGTTCAAGGCGTGATGAAGCGAATCAAAGCCAAAGGGGTCGACGTCATCGTCTACGAGCCAACGCTGACCGCCGACGAGTTCTTCTTCTCCGAGGTGGTACGGGATCTGGACGAGTTCAAGCAACGCTCCGACATCATCATCGCCAATCGGCGTACCGATGTTCTCGATGACGTGTCCGCCAAGGTCTACACCAGGGACATCTACGGCCGGGACTGAGCCCTCGGAATCGTGGGGCCGGCTGGTCGGGATGGATACGACGTTCTCTCACCAGATGCCGTGGCACGGCGCTGACGTGTACCATTCCTAAGTCATTGCATTGGACACCTCGGCCCAGGACCAATGCGCAGTTGGCGGCTGAAACGACCACAGTCTCGGGGGGGATTTCTGGTGTCGCGCCTTCCGGCGAATCCGCCCGTGATCGCGGGCTTCACCTATCTGCGTCCGTTGGGCTCAGGTGGATTTGCCGACGTCTTCCTCTATGAACAGAATCTGCCGCGTCGCCAGGTCGCCGTCAAAGTGCTTCCCACCGAGGTTTCCGATCCGGAAGTGCGCCGCATGTTCCACGCCGAGGCCGACGCCTTGGCCCGACTTTCGGCCCACCCGTCTATTGTCACCATCCACCAGGCGAGCGTGTCGGCCGATGGTCGGCCCTACATCGTCATGGAGTTGTGCGCCTCCTCCATGGGACAGCGCTATCGCAGCGAGCAACTGTCGCTGGCCGAGGTGCTCAACACCGGAGTGAAGGTCGCCTGTGCTCTGGAGACGGCCCACCGTGCCGGCGTCCTGCATCGGGATGTGAAGCCGTCGAACATTCTGATCACCGAATACGGCGCACCGGTGCTCTCCGATTTCGGGATCGCAGCCTCCTTGCGGGTGGCCAACCCGCGCGACGTCTTCGCCATGTCGGTGCCGTGGAGCGCGCCAGAAGTGCTGAGCGTCAGCACCGTCGGTTCGGTCGCCTCCGAAGTGTGGGGGCTGGGCGCCACCGTGTACTCCCTGCTCGCCGGGCGCAGCCCCTTCGAGGTTCCGGACGGCCAGAACGGCTTGGACCAGATCAAACAGCGCATTGTGCGGGTCGCGCAGCAGCCGACCGGACGCTGGGATGTGCCCGCACGGCTGGAGGAGGTGCTGTCCCGATCCATGAGTCTGGTGCCGAGGGACCGGCACCAGAGCGCGGCCGAGTTCGCCCGCGACCTACAGCAGGTGCAGCGCCTCAACGGCCTGCCTGAGACCCCGCTCGAACTCACTGCATCGGGATGGTCGTCGGCACCGGCCGCCTTCGACGCTGACTCCGACTTCGGGGTGACCCGCGTGAAAGTGGCCCAAACCAGCGAACGAAAGCGGCCCGCCGGGATGGGGCTGAGCAGCCGCAGTGCCGGCAGCGACTCCACCTCGATGACCCATACGCCGCCGGTGCGTCGCTCTTCGTGGCCATGGGTGGTCGCCGGGGTGGTCATCACCGTGATGGTGGCGGTCGTCGTCTGGCTGCTGGTCGGAGTCCTCTGACATGAGTTGGCGTCGCTGGCTGCCCGCAATCGGGATTGTGGTGACAGTGGCGGTGCTGGCGGCGTTGGCGCTCGTGTGGCCGGGCTTGGACACCGAGACGGTGCGACGGCCCAGCGCGTCGGTGTGGATCCTGCAGACCGGCACCGACCAGCGCTACGCCCGCGTCAACACCGCCTTGGCCGAACTGGACACGGTTCGCCAGGCGAAAGACCCCAGCAGGGTGTTCCAAGGCGGCGACCAGGCCTATCTGGTCGCTGACGGAATGGGGCGCATTTCACCGATCGACGCTGGGACGCCGACCAACCTGGATGCCGAGGCTCTCGCCGAGGCCACCGCAACCCCCGCCGGAACCGAACAGGTCGCCCAGGCCGGGCCCTATGTGGCCTTTCGTTCCAATACCGGGACGGTCAGCTACGGACGACTGGACACGGTCGCCTCGCTCACCCAGCTTCACGCCGCAGATTCTCCCGACAGCGTCTTCACAGCCGCCGCCATCAGCGTGAATGACAACGGTCTGCTCACCGCCTACTCCGCAGTCACCAGCCAGGTACTCCAGTACGACATCAGCGCCGGCGTCCAGCGGTCCCTCAGCGCGGTGCGCGCGGGCCCGACCGATCCCGGCTCCCAGGTGACTTCGGTCGGGGACCATTGGATGGTGGTCGGCGCGGACGGTCGCACCTGGCTGTCGGGACGCTCGGAGCCGGTGAACCTGCCGATCGTCGGGGCCATCGCGGTGCAGCGACCGGCGATCTCCGGTACCGGCTTCGCGGTGGCCGACCAGCAAGGGCTCTTCGTCCTCGACTTCGAAGCGAACATCACACCCACCTATCGACCCGGTGGAGCTTTGGGCGTGCCCATCGCACCGACCGTTCTCGACGCAGATCTCGTCGGTGCCTGGTTGCCCCGCGAGGGCGGCGGCACCTTGTGGAGTCACGGCCGGGCGACCGCCCTGGACTATGCCGGTCACCGACTCGTCGACGATGCCCTGCCGCAACTGATGATGACCGCCGATCGGGCCGTCCTCAACGAAACCCGTTCGGGTTGGGCGTGGACGCTGCCGGACGGCGCGCTGGTGCCGTCCAGCCAAGACTGGCAGCTGGCCGTTCAGGACCAGCAGCAGAGTTCCGATACCGGTCAACGTGCCAAAACGGTGCGCGAACCCAAACCCCCCGTGGCGGTCAACGATCAGTTCGGAGTGCGCGCCGGGGCCCTGGTGAATCTGCCGGTACTCCTGAACGACTACGACGCCAACACCGACATCCTCACCATTGACGGCAAGCAACTCGGCGATCTGGATCCCAACTTCGGAACGGTCGAACTGACCGACAACAATCAGCGTCTCGCCGTCCGCGTCGCCTCCGGGGCCACCGGTTCGGCCAGCTTCACCTATCGCGACAGCGACGGCACCTCCGCCCAAGGCCGCTATTCCAACACCGCTACTGTCCGGCTCACCGTGCAGAGCGGCAACCGGGCCCCGCAGTGCGACGATGCCTGCCGGGCCCAATGGCCGACCCCTGAAGTCGCGCCGGGCGGCACGATCCGGGTCCCGGTGTTGAACGGCTGGGTCGACCCCGAGGGCGACCAGGTGCTGCTCAGTAATGCCAGCACCCCCAACACGGCTGTCCGTGTCGCGGTGAACCCCGAGGGAGATGTGGTGGTGCAGCATCGCGATGCCAACGCCACCGCCGACCAGCGGGTGCCGATCACGCTGACCGTGTCCGACATCAACGGGGACACCGCCACCAAGACTCTGGTGGTGCGGGTCACCCGCCGTCCGACCCTGGTCGCAGAATCGTTTGCGGTCACCCGCCAGGCCGGAGCGCCGACGACCATCGACCTGTCCCGGCACCTGCTGGGCACGATGGATCAACTGTCGATCTCCGAGGTGCGTCCGCTGGGTGGGGAGAAGGTCAGCTTCGCGGCGACCTCCTTCACTTTCGAATCCGACAAGGTCGGCACCCATTTCGTGGAATACGTGGTCACTGACGGCCAGAGCAAAGCCACGGGTCAGGTGCGCATCACCGTGACCAGCGGGGAGCCGAGTCTGACCACCGGCGCCGTGGTGGCCTTCGTGCGTCCGAATGAGGACGCCACCGTCGACGTGCTCAACGCGGTGGACAATCCAACCGGGCGGGTGCTGCTGCTCAGCGGCGCTCAGCCGCAGGCTGTCGCCGGTGGCGAAATGTCGGTGGACGTTGTCGGGCAGCAGTACCTCCGGGTGTCAGGCACCACCCCCGACGACACACCCGGCAAGATCGGCGTGATCAACTACGCCGTCGCCGACGGCCAAGGTGGTGAGGCCCGCGGTCAGGCTGCGGTCTACCTGCTCCCCGAGGCCCAGCAGGTCGCCCCCATCGCGGTAGCCGACGCGGTCACCGTGCGTGCCGGTGCTCAGCTCGACATTCCGGTGACCAAGAACGACATCGCGCCGGTCGGTGGGCAACTACGCCTGGACCCCCGAGCGGTGTACGCCTCCGATCCCACCATGCTCGCCTTCGCCTCCGGAAACATGGTGCGCACGCTGGCCCCGACCAAAGCCGGCGTCTATCGGATCAACTACGGCTGCTATGTGGCGGGCAACCCGCGGCTGGTTGCCGAGGCGACCATCGTGGTGACGGTGCTTCCCGGTGGCGCGAATCAGCCACCGGTGCCGGTGACCTTGACCGGACGGGTGCTGAGCGGTCAAACCGTCGCCATCGGATTCGACGACTACGGCATCGACCCCGACGGTGATGCGGTCCGGCTGGACCAGGTGCTCACCCAACCGAAATCCGGCTCGGCGGCGGTGTCCGGTGACGGAAAGTCGATCAGCTACACCAGCGTCGCCGGCTTCTCCGGACAGGTCGAGTTCGGCTATCGCGTGGTTGACAGCGAGGGTGCGGTCGGGGTCGGGGTGGTGCGCATCGGTGTGCTGGACCAGGCCATCAATCCCGCTCCCATCACGTACACCGACTACGCCGAGGTTCAGGTCGGTCGGGGCAATCAGATCCGGGTGCCGGCATTGGCCAACGACATCGATCCCAACGGTGGCACGCTGACCATCACCGAGGTGAAGCCCAACACTCGTGAATTCGCCGAGGATGGCTCTGCGAACCCCGAATACCAGCGGCTGTCGGGCCTGATCGATCAGACCACCGATACCGAGATCGTGGTCAATGCGGGCAACCAGACGGGCACCACGTCGTATCGCTACCGCGTCAAGAGCGACTCCGGAAACACTGCCGACGGTCTGATCGTGATCCGGGTGGTGGACACCGAGGTGCCGAACTACCCGGTGGTCACCGACACCGTCCTCACCGCTGAGACCCGCGAACAGTTCCCGGCGGGGGTTGACGTGGTCACCGACAAGGCGACCTGGCCCGGCGGCGAATCAGGCCAACTGCAGTTGAGCCTGTGGCAGGGGGACTCCGGCGGCAGCGCGGCGGGGGTGTCGGTGTCCGGCTGGTCGCTGTCGGGCGCCCTGAGTGAACGTACTCGCATCATCCCGTTCCAGGTGACAGCCACCGGCGCGGACGGCTCCTCACTGACCACCAGCGACGGAGCCGTCATCGGCACCTATGCGTTCTTGCGGATACCGGGCACCAGTGATCTGCCGCTGAGCCTGCGCAGCGATCTCACCGCCCAGGTCGTCGCGGAGAAGGAATCGGTCAGCTTCGATCTCAACGATGTCGTGGCCCGACCCACGGCGTCGGTGCTCGAAGTCAGCACCGAAGGGTTGGCGGCGTCCGGCGCCCGCAGCGAGGCAAGCTGCGTCCTGGTTTCGGGAACGGTGTTGGAATACCGCGCCGGACGGGGCGCACCGTGGGATGACTCCTGCATCGTGCCGGTCCGGTTGGCCGGTCAGGACGCGTACACCTATTTGGCGGTGCCGATCCGGGTGACCCCGGAAGTGCCGCAGCCCATCTTGAAGGCGGCCTCGGTGACCGTCAGCCCGGGGGAGACCGCAACCTATGATCTGGCGGCCATGACGACCTGGGCCGGGGTGGCCGACCAGGCCGCAGTGCATTACGCCATCAGCGCCGCAGCCCCCGACTTCGCAGTGACCCTGACCGATCAGCAACTGACGATCATCGGTGCTGATGATGCCGTCGTGGGCCGCGATGATCGTGTGACGGTATCGATCCTCAGCCACGAGGCCGTCGTGCCGGCGGTGTTGACGATTCGGGTCGGTCCTGCCCCGGCGTTGCAGCCCAGCGGTGCCAGTTACAACAAGGTGTGCTCTCAGAACGAGGGAGATTCCTGCGAGATCACGGTCGTCGGCGGTGCCGGTGAGGTGAATCCGTTGCCGCGCAGCCCGCTGCGCGTGGTGAGCGTCGCCGGTGGCCCCGAATGCCCCGGAATGACCTTCACCAAGGCCTCCGACAGCTCGGTGCGGGCGGCATGGACGAGCTCGGTGAGTGGGCGTTGTTCGGCCAGCGTGGTGCTGGCCGACATGCAAAACCGCGTCACCGCCGGGGAACGCAATGCCACCGTCACCGTTGATCTGCAGAGCTATCCGCTGGCGCCGGGCAGTGTGTACCAAAGCGGCTACACCGCAGACAGCGTGCAACTGAGGGTGCGTCCCGGCGAGGCTCGCAGCTCCTACCCCGAGGTCACCGACTATGTGGTTCGTCAGGCAGGCAAGGTCGTCGCCCACTGCGACACCGCCGGGGTGTGTGAGTCCATCTCGGCGCCGCTGGGGGAGATCCGCACCTACGACGTGACCTCGCACAACTCCGTCGGCGAGTCGTCCAGCGGAGTCTCGGTCCAGGCCTGGGCCTATCTGGCGCCCAGCGCACCCAAACAGGTCACCGCGGCTCCGGTGGTGACCTCCGACGGTTCGGGAGGTGTGGTGTCGCTGACCGTCTCAGGGATCGACACCGTCCGTACCGGGTCGCTGCGGATCACCACCTCCAGTGGAGTGAAACAGACTGTCGATCCACACGGCAACGACACCGTGGTGGTGGACCGGCTGGAGATTCCCAATCACGCCACGTCGATCACTGTCACCCCGGTGTCGTCCTGGGATGTGCCGCCGGATCTGGAGGGATCGACCGCCGGCGAGGCGGTCACCGTCACAGCCAGTGGCATCGGCAAACCGACCGGGCTATCGCTGACGCTGGCCTCCAGCGAGAGTTCGGGCGCCACCGCGGTGATCACCGCCAAGGGGGCGGCCTCCACCAATGGTGACGGATCGGTGCTGCGCTACGGATTCTCCCAGGCGGCCAAGTCGTGCAACCCGACTGAGACCAGCGCCAATGCCCAGTTCTCGGTGCCGGCCGGGGAGACCTACACCTTCACCATGTGTGTTGCTTCGTTGTTCAACGGAGTCACGTACGGGTCGGACTCGGTCACCCAACAGGTCAACGCGGTGCAGTTACCGGATGCGCCCTCGGGATATGTGTACACGGTGAACAGCACTGTTCAGGGCACCGATACTCACCCGAAGTGGCTGGTGACCGATACCCCGGTCTCCGCCGAACAGCCACCCAACAACATGGTCGCGAAGTTCGACAAACCTGATGGCTTCGGTACCAACTTCGCCGACAACTATCGCGTCCGCTACTGCCACACCAGCTGGACCGATGTGTGTGGGGATTGGGGCAAGGTCGGCGCCGATCCTCATGGTGCACCGTTCCCGGTACAGGCGACGGTCGGGGTCACAGCGTGCACCCCCGGCTCGGAGCTGCAACTGGCCAGCGCGACCACCATGGACCTGGGAACCGTCAACTACTCCTTCGGCAGGCTCGAATACGAGGTGGACGGGTCATGGGTGGCGCCGACCGACACGGTGGTACCCGAGGGTGCCACCGCCTATCGCAATGTCGGGGTGACGGTGAGTTGGCCGCTGTCATGGAATTTGGACTCGCACGTGATCAAGCCACAACAGGGCCTGTCGGGAAGCTGCGGGTGACGACGATGAGCAGGACACCAGGAGGCATCCTCGGATCGCCTCAACCAGGAGGGGAAAGATGGCTGTGACCACCGAGCAGTTGGCGACATTCCAACGCGATTTCCACAGCGTTGCCGACAACGTGGAGCAGGTGATCCTGGGCAAGCGTCACGTGATCGAGTTGGTACTGATCGCGATGATCAGCGACGGCCACGTGCTGCTGGAGGACGTCCCGGGTACCGGCAAGACCTCGCTGGCACGCGCCGTGGCGCAGTCGGTGCAAGGCACCAATACCCGCATCCAGTTCACGCCGGACCTGCTTCCCGGTGACGTCACGGGCATTACCGTCTACGACCAGAAGACCGGCGATTTCGAGTTCCATGCCGGTCCGGTCTTCGCCAATGTGGTGCTCGCCGATGAGATCAACCGGGCCAGCCCCAAGACGCAGTCGGCGCTGCTGGAAGTGATGTCGGAGGGACGGGTGACCGTCGACGGCGTGACTCGGGAAGTCGGCCGACCGTTCTTGGTGATCGCCACCCAGAACCCCATTGAGCAGGCCGGCACCTATCGCCTTCCCGAGGCCCAACTGGACCGGTTCATGCTGAAGACCTCACTGGGATATCCCGACCGGGCGGCGACCGTCCAGATCTTCGAAGGCTCGGTGCGCACTCGTCGCGATGTCGCCCCGGTGATCACTCGGCAGACCATTTCGGCCATGTCGGAGCTGTCCGGCCAGGTTTATGTCGATCCGCTGATCTATGACTACATCGCTCGACTGATCGATGCCACCCGAGACGCCGAGCAGGTTCGGTTGGGTGCCAGCGTTCGAGGTGGCATGGCGTTGACCCGGGCGGTTCGTACTCGAGCACTGACCCAGGGCCGGGACTATGTGGTTCCCGACGACGTGAAATTGCTCGCGGCACCGGTGCTGTCCCATCGACTCATCCTGCACCCCGAAGCCGAGTTCGACGGCGTGACCGCCGATGCGATCATCGGCCAGGTGGTGCTGGCCGTGGCGCCGCCGTCGCAGCCGGTCACCCGCTAGCAGCAAGGCCCACCGTCCATGGAACCGTCCCGCCTGTGGCAGAGCAACTCGGCTGCTGAGACGCGCACCCATACGCACACCCGTGCGATGGGCGAGACGCGGCGGGCGCGGACGATGGCGACCGCCATGGTGCGACTCGCCCGCACGATCGAACGCCTGCGACGAGCCTCGCGCCGAACAGTCGGCGCCATCAGCCGAACGGTGACCGCGGCTGGCTGGCTCGCCATCGCGGTGGCCGCCGTCGGCACCTCGATGGGGCTGATCTTCGGCTGGGTGGAGTGGACCATCGCCGGCGTGGCCGCACTGACCCTGGTGCTCCTGGCGCTGCCCTTCCTGCTGGGTCGCGCCGACTATCAGGTGGAACTCGACATTGGCGACCAGCGAGTGGTGGCCGGTAGCGAGGTCGTCGGCCAGGTGCGGGTGCGCAATGCCGGTCGCCGCAGCGCACTGCCGGGGCGGCTGGACGTCCCCATCGGCGAGGGCCTGCTGGAGGTGGTGCTGCCGCTGCTGCGTCCGCAACGGGAATGGGTCGAGGAGTTGGTGATCCCGGCGCACCGCCGCGGTGTCATCACGATCGGGCCGGTGACTGCGGTGCGCGCCGACCCGGTGGGGCTCTTCCGGCGCGAATCGACCTTCGCCGAGGTGCACGAGCTGTACGTCCATCCGCGCACCGTTCGAGTGCCTTCGACCAGCGTCGGGCTGGTCCGCGACCTGGAAGGCAATCCGACCCGGCATCTGGTGGATTCCGACATCGCCTTCCATGCCATTCGTCCCTATGCCCAGGGTGACTCGCGGCGTCAGATCCACTGGAAGTCGACGGCGAAGACCGGCCAGTTGATGGTTCGCCAATACGAGGAGTCGCGCAAATCGCGTATCGCGGTGGTGCTGGCCACCAGCGAGGCCGAGTACACCGATGCCGAGGAGTTCGAGCTGGCTGTCAGCGCGGCGGCCTCGGTCGCGGTGCAAGCCGCCTCCGACGGTCGCGAACTCTCCATGATCACCGGGGCTGCCCTGCCGGAGCTGATTCGGGCGAAAGTGAGGACGGTCAACTCGCTGCCCACGCTCACTCCGCGACTGCTGATGGATGCCTTCTGCACCGTTGAGCGGTACGTCCGGGGAACCAGCCTTGAGGAATGCTGCCGGGTGGTCTCCGACACGGTGCCACAACTGTCGCTGGTGGTGGCGGTGTGCGGCGCACCGGTCGGTTTGCACTCCCTGCGGCAGGCTGCACTCGCTCTTCCCGGAGATGTCGAGATGCTGGCCGTGGTCTGCGACGAGCAGGTGCGACCGGGCATGGTCCGTTTCGGGCAGGTGAGTGTGCTTCGGGTCGGTGTGCTGGCGGACCTGAGCCAACTGCTGCTGCGGGGGGCGCAATCATGAGCCGGCGGGCGACGCGCCTGGCCCGGGGCGACTTCGGGCGGGTGGAGGCCGGCGGCGCGATCTACGCCGCTGCGATGGTCACGGTGGCCGCGTTCGCCGCGTGGCCGATCTATGACAACCTCCGCTTCCTGGCGGTCGTGCTGCTCTCGGTGACGGCGGCGACGACGATCGCCGTGTTCGCCCACCGCCTGATGTGGACCCCGGTGATCACTGCCGTGTGGCTGATCGGTGCGTTGCTGGTCATCGGCCTCACCGTCGTCGTGCCGCTCTTCGGCAACGGATTGGCGCGCGGCCTGGCGCTGTTCTTCGGCGGTTTCGTGACCTCCTGGAAGGACCTGGTGACGGTCGATCTCCCGGTGGGGGGCTACCGCAACCTGCTGGTGCCGGCCTTGGTGGTCTTCGCGGTGGGCACGCTGGCGGGGTTGCTGCTTTCGTGGAGTCGAACCCGAGCGCACCTCGGCGCCGCACTGGTGTTCGGAGTGATGACCTGGTTCGGGCTGTTGTTCGGCGCCGACCGTACCGGCGCCGCCTGGCAGTGGAATGGCATCGTGATGCCACCCATGCGCGAGGCGCTGCTGGGTCTGGTCGCCCTCGGCAGTTCACTGGCTTGGCTGGTGTGGCGATCCCGAATCGTTCGCAGCGAGGCGTTGCGGCAGGCCGCCCGCGTCAGCGGCGTGCAGTTGACCCGCCCGCATGCGCTCTCCGTGTTGCGGGTGACAACTCTGGGCCTAGCCCTGATCGTGATAGCTGTCGCGGTCTCGGTGGTCGCAACACCGGTGGTGCTCGGCGGCTCGACCCGGGAAGTGTTGCGATCGCGCGCGCAACCCGAGCAGCAGCTGGCCACCGAGTTGACTCCCTTGGAGGTGTATCGCAGCGCGTTCAGCGACGCGAACTACCAGCGGGTCCTGTTCACCGTGAGTGGTTCCGGGGCGCTTCCTGATCGGGTGCGGTTGGCCACTTTGACCGATTACGACGGCGAGACCTTCACCGCGTCGGGTACCGACTATCGGCGGCTGCCCGCCTATCGTGACCCGGGCGGCGGTCAGCGGACCACGATCGCCATCACCAGCGCCGGCTCGGGAACCGTCTGGCTGCCCAGCGCCGGTTCGTTGGCGAGTGTGACCTTCACCGGGGACCGAGCCAGCCAGCTCAGCGACGGGTTCTACTATGACCCGGCCTCCGGCGCCATGATCGACACCGTGCCCGGTGGTGTGGCCGCCAGTGACGGCTACACCGCGCAGGTGGCGATCGCTGATCCGGTTGCGGTGAGCGAACTGTCCTCGCCGGGACGCAGCGCCCGCTTCACCGCCCCGGACAGCCTGGTGCGGTGGGTGAAGCTTCAGAATCAGGACAGCAGCGGAGCAGGCTTGGCGGAGCTGGCTCGGCGGCTGACGGCCCGGGGCTACCTCAGCCACAGTCTGACCGCCACCGATCCGGTTCCGGCATGGGTCGCTGACCTGGGTGGCGGCTACCAGTTCCGGGCCAGTACCGCCGGCCATTCCTTGGCCCGCTTGACGGAACTGTTCGACGCGCTACTGGCCCGCCAACAGGGCGTCGATGATGATCCGGAGTCGACGACGCTGGTCGGTGCCGTCGGCGACGACGAGCAGTTCGCGGTGGCGCTCGCCTTGATCGCCGACCAACTCGGCTTCCCGGCCCGCGTGGTGATCGGTACTCGGCTTTCCGGGCGCGACGACGGCATTCCGGTCTGCGCCGACGGTGAATGCCGCGGCAAGAACCTGTCGGCGTGGGTCGAGGTCGAGGGCGCGGACGGCCGGTGGGCGGCGGTGGACGCGACGCCACAGCATGAGGTGAACCCCGATCAGAAGGTGGAGGATCGGCGCGATCCGCAGAACCGGACCCAGGTGCGCCCGCTTCCGGCCAGTGAGGTCGACCCACCCGATATCGGTGGCTCTCCCGGCACCGCCAACGATCCACCCTCGGAACTGAACCTGGCCTGGTTGTGGCCCATCCTGCGCATCACCGGGATCGTGGTACTGGCCTTGCTGCTGGTGCTCGGACCCTTCGGGGTGATCGTGGTGGCCAAGAGCCTGCGTCGCCGTCATCGCCGCCGGCACTCTCAACCGGCCCTGCGCATGGTGGGGGGCTGGGAGGAACTGGTCGACTCCCGGGCTGATGCCGGCCTGATCGTTCCGGAAAAGGCCACCCGAACCGAGATGGCTACGGTATTCGGTGATGAGGCGTCGCTGGAACTGGCCGTCGCGGTAGATCGCGCCGTGTTCGGTGGCGTCCCGATCTCAGCGGCCGAGGCTGACATTTTCTGGAATCAGGTAGAGACTGAGCGTCAGCGCACTGCGCGACGAGGGAGCATGAGACAGAGAATTCAGGCGGCGATGTCGCTGACCTCATTCTTCCGGGGGCTACGAGCAGGCGAGGGGAGGCGGCGCTTGTCGGTGTCGGAACAACATGGGTAGCGGCGATTCGGCAATATCGCTGATCTACTTGGTGATGGTGGCCGTTGGCTACGTGTGGGTGTCGTTGGCGCTCGCCGCGGTGTTCGGCAAGGTTGGCGTGGCGAAAGCTCAGGCCTGGATTCCGGTGTGGAATCTGGCCGTCCTGTTGCGCTTGGGCGGATTCTCGCCGTGGCTGATTCTGATCCCCGTGGTCGACGTGGTGCTAGTGCTGATCGCCTGTCATCGCATCGGCCTGGCCTTCGGCTACGGGCCGGCGATGACCGTCGTGGCCGCTTTGTGGTTTCCGATCTGGGCCAGTGTGCTGGGCTGGGGCAATGCCATTTGGTCGGGGGTCGTGAAGACCCCCTCGCGGATCTGGGCAGATGAGCCCACCCCGCTGCCTCGGGTGACGTTCGCCGATGAACCGACCGACCCCATCCAACCGGCGGCGGTGCCGTCGATGATGGCCGAGGACCACCTGCAGTGGGGGCTCACCCCACCACAACTCGCCGATGCTGCGGCTGCTGCTTCGCCCAGCATCGATGATCCCGACCCGGCCGTCGAGGCCAAGGAAGGCGACGACATGACCGATCCCGACCGGGAACAGACTCCCGAGCCGAGCCGTTGGACGCCGGTTCCCCGGGAGTCTGCTCCGATTACGGCTGTCGACCTGGTGGCTGCCGCCTTCGACCGTCCTTTCGATGACGATCTCGGGATCAAGCGGGCGCGCCCCTCCCAGGAGACGGCGGTGCCGAGCCCGGCTTCGGCACAGCCCGCGGAACCGACACCGCAACCGGAGTTGGCGGCCAAACCAGAGACCTTGGCGGCGCAGCCTGCCGCGGCACCGGAGCCGCAGCCGCGCCCGCCGGCGAGATCCGCGCCGCCGTCGCGTCGGGTTGGAATGTCGCTGGTCGAGGAAACCACCGAACTGGACCAGACCATGTTGGCTTCGCGGTTCCGCCAGAACTGGGCCATCGTGGGACGCGACGGTAACGCGGTCGAACTCACCGGCAACATCGTGGTGGCTGGACGCAAGCCGGGCACAATGCGGGCCCATCCGGATGCTCAGCTCCTGATCGTGCCTGACACCAGCCGCACCGTGTCCAAGGCCCACGCGCTGCTGCGGCTGGTGCGGGGGGTGTGGATGGTGCGCGATCTGGGATCCACCAATGGTGTGATCCTGGTGGGCGCCGACGGCACCGAACGACTGCTGGCGCCCGACCAGGAGGAGCCGCTCACGGAACGGTTCTTCCTCGGCGATGCTGAGTTCACGCTGGTGTCGAATGACTAGGCCGGGGGCCACCGGTCAGTGAGCGACGATGCCCTTGACGTCACTCGGAGATCCACTCGTGGGCTTCGATCCGACGACGACACTCAACTCGGCTCCCGGGACGCACGTGTTGAAGCGGAATTCACCCAAGTCGCGGCACCGCGGGTGTTGCACTCCGCGCCTCCGGTGCCCGAGGTGGATCGATCCGACGATCCACCCGTCGAGTTGCTCCGCGAGCACTATCCCGTCCGTCCGATTCCGACGCAGTTCGGCTCCGAGCCGGTCGCGCCGACCGAGGGCGTCGAGATTCCTGTGGTGGATGTCGAGGCAGCACAAGCCCAGGTCCGTCGAGCCCGGCTGCTGGGCGTGATAGCCCTGGTGGCCGCCATGATCGCGGTGGTGGTGTTGGCCGGGTTGGGCCTGGCCTGGCTGCTGTGAGGCGTGGGCTGCGGCACGCGAGGTCGCCCGAACTCGGTAGCCTTAGCCCGTGACTGAATCAGCCGGGCCGCAGGTGTCGATGAGCGAGCAAGAACAGGTGCGCCACGACAAACGCGCCAAGCTGCTGGCTCAGGGGCGTGCTCCCTATGCGATCACGGTGCCGCGCACTCACACGGCCGCCCAGGTTCACGCCCAGTGGGGTGGGTTGGAACTCGGCGAGGAGACCCAGGATGTGGTCAGTGTCAGCGGCCGGGTGGTGTTCCTGCGCAACACCGGCAAGCTGTGCTTCGCGACCCTGCAGGACGGCTTCACCCAGCAGGACGCCGGCGCCCGGCTGCAGGTGATGATCTCGCTGGCCGAAGTGGGAGCCGAATCCTTGGAGACCTGGAAGGCTGATGTCGATCTGGGTGATTTCATCTCGGTGACCGGCCGGGTGATCTCGTCTCGCCGCGGCGAACTCAGTGTGCTGGCCACCTCCTGGCTGATGGCCTCCAAGGCGCTGCGTCCGCTGCCGACCTTGCACAAGGAACTCGGCGAGGAGACCCGGGTTCGGCAACGCTATGCCGATCTGGTGGCTCGTCCCGAGGCGCGCGATATGGTGCGCACCCGTGCGGCGATGATGCGCAGTCTGCGCGAAACGCTCCACGATGAGGGCTACCTGGAAGTGGAAACCCCCGTGCTGCAGTTGGTGCACGGCGGCGCGGCGGCCCGTCCGTTCGGCACCCACCTGAACGCTTTCGACATCGACATGACCTTGCGCATTGCGCTGGAGCTGTACCTGAAGCGAGCCATGGTCGGCGGTGCGGATCGGGTGTACGAGATCGGTCGAATCTTCCGCAATGAAGGCATTGACTCCTCTCATTCGGCCGAGTTCACGATGCTGGAGGCCTACCAGGCCTGGGGTGATCAGAACTCCATCGCGGCCATGACCAAACGCCTGGTGCAGAACGTCGCGGACGCCACCTTGGGCACCCGGGTGATCGACACCCCTGCCGGCGAGATCGATCTGGATGGCGAATGGCAGTGGCGTCCGGTGTACCCGACCTTGTCGGAGACGCTGGGGGAGGAAATCACCCCCGACACCGCTGCGGAGCGGTTGCGCGTGATCGCCGATGCCCACGATGTCGAGTACGACCCCGCTTGGCCGGCCCAGAAGCTGGTCATGGAGTTGTTCGGTGAGCTGGTGGAACCCCACCTGTTGCAGCCGACCTTCGTGTGCGACTATCCGCCGATCGCCCAGCCGCTGGCCCGTGAGCATCGCAGCGATTCGAACCTCATCGAGGCCTGGGACCTGATCATCGGTGGCGTGGAGCGCGGCACGGGTTTCTCTGAGCTCATCGACCCGGTGATTCAGCGGGAGCGCCTGGTTGCCCAGTCATTGAAGGCAGCCGCCGGTGATCCCGAAGCGATGCAACTGGACGAGGACTTCCTGGCGGCGCTGGAGTTCGGCGCACCGCCCATGGGCGGTATGGGCCTGGGCGTGGATCGGCTGTTGATGCTGCTCACCGGAGCCGGCATTCGGGAGACGATCCTGTTCCCGCTGCTGAAGCCGCAGGGCTGAGGTACTCCTCCCGCGCGGCCGGGATCGACTGGCGTGAGCGGTGCTACTTCCACAAAGTGGCGATGCCGAACGAGGCCGCCATCAGCCCCATGCCGATGATGACATTCCAGCCACCCAGGTCGGTGAGGTACGGAACGGTGATGCTCGCGGCGACGCTGATGTAGTACACGACCAGCCAGAGCACCCCCAGCAGACCGACGGTGATGAAGGTCGGCGGTACCCACTGGCGGCTGTCGGGAGCCTCCACCTTGTCCCTGCCGGCGGCACGCTGGGCGGCACGCAGCTTGTTGGCCTTCTTCAGCGCCGCCGACGCTTCCTTCTGGAGCCGGCCGGCGGTGTCCTGGGCTGAGGCGGCCGCATTGGCGGCCTTCTCGGCTCGTGCGTTGGCCTGATCTGTCGGGTCCTTCAACACAGCATCGTTGGCCTCATCGGCTGCGGCCTGCAGCTTGTCGGCGACCTCCTGGGCCTTGTCCGCCTTCCGCTGCAGTGCGGTGGCTTCCTTGATGGCCTTCTGGGTCTCCTTCTCCGCTTGGGCACCCTTCTTCATGTCGGCCCGGTGAGCCTCGGCCTCGGCCTTCTGGCGCTCCTTGACAGCCTTCTGGCGGTCCTTCTCAGCCTGCACCGGATCAGGTCGGCGCGACGGCTTGGTCGGCTCCTCGGCGGGCGCGGGGGCGTCCTCGGCGGGCGCGGCGGCATCCTCGGCGTCGTCGAGCACCTCGGGGGTGGAATCGTCGGCCACGTCGTCTACGGCGTCGTCGGACTGGGTCGTGGACTTCGGGCTCTTAGCTTCGGGCACCGGTCGCTCCTTGTTGAGATCACGCTGAACCGTCCAACAGGATATCCGAGCCCGGACCAGACCACTGCCACGTCGCTCAGTGAGGGAGAATGAACCCCATGGCCCGCATCCTGGTGATCGACAACTACGACTCGTTCGTCTACAACCTCGTGCAGTACCTGTCGCAGATCGGGGCTGAGGTCGAGGTGTGGCGCAACGACGATGAGCGCTTCGCCGAGACGTCCTGGGCCGATGGTTTCGACGGCATTCTGCTTTCACCGGGTCCGGGTACTCCCGAAGGTGCCGGGGTATGCATCGACGTGGTTCGCAGCCAAGCCGGCAGGCGTCCCATCTTCGGCGTGTGCCTGGGACTGCAGTCGATTTCGGTGGCTTTCGGCGGCGTTGTTGATCGCGCGCCGGAGTTGCTGCACGGCAAGACGTCCCTGGTGCACCATGACGGACGCGGCGTCTTCGCTGGCCTGCCTAGTCCGTTCACCGCCACCCGCTACCACTCGCTGGCTTTGGATCCCGCAACGGTTCCCGCGGAACTGGAGGTCAGCGCCACTACCGACTCGGGAGTGATCATGGCGGTGCGCCATCGGACGCTGCCGGTGGAGAGCGTGCAATTCCACCCGGAGTCGGTCCTCACCGAGGGCGGCTATCAGATGCTGGCCAACTGGCTGGTCACCTGTGGCGACACCGAAGCGCCGACGCGCGCGGCCGGGTTGACCCCACTGATGGCGCTCGGCGGCTGACCGGCGTGCGCCTGGCCTAGGCCGTCGGTGACACCGATGGTGATGGGCTGGGGATCGGCTCGACCGCGATCCACAGCGTGATCGCAGTGGTGCGCGACACCACCGTGCCCGGTGACGGGTTCTGTTTGAATACCAACCCCGGGGTTTCGGTGCTGGATTCCTGCTCCTTGAACGTCACCGTGAATCCGGCATCGTTGGCGACCTGCTCGGCTTGGGCCTGGTCGTAGCCTTTGAAGTTCGGCACCGGTGACTTGCCGGTGGCGTAGTACACGGTGATATCGGTGTCCACCGGCACTGCCTGCCCTTCGGCGGGAGTGATGCTGGTCACCTCTTTGGCCTTGGCTGAGACGTCCTCATTGGGATCGGCCAACTTGTGCACATTGGTGAAGCCGAGGTCGCTGAGTTGCTGCATCACCAGGTCGACCTTCTGACCCTTCAATCCGAACGGGATCGTCGCTTTGGTCGGCCCGGTGTTGACCTGGATGGTCACCGTGGTGTTGATCGGCACCTGGGCACCGGACTGCGGGTTCTGATCGGTCACCTGATTGCGCGTGCCATCGTCCGGCCCGGCGACGGAGACCACATTCACTTGGAGTTGGCTGTCGGTCAGGATCTGGGTGGCCTCGGCCGGACTGCGGTACAGCACCGAGGGGACGGCGACCATGTCAGAGCCACTATTCGCCCGCACCACAAAGAAGATGCCGGTACCGATAGCGACCACGGCCAGGGCGACCAGGAAGGCGATCAGACCGATGCGTCGCTTGGGCTCGGGCTCCTCCTCCGGCGGCAGCGCCGGCAGCGGGCTGGCTGTCGTCATGACGGCAGTGGCATCGGTGGACGCCGGCATGGCGGCCGCTACCGGAACCGGTCGGGCGAGCACCTCTTGGCCGGCCAGCAGCCGTCCGATGTCGGCGCTCATCGCCGAAGCCGTTTGGTAGCGATCGGCCGGGTCCTTGGCCAACGCCTTGAGCACGATGTTGTCCATGTCCGGGGTGATCATGGCGTCCAGGTGACTGGGCGGCACCGGGTTTTCCCGCACATGCTGGTAAGCCACACTCACCGGCGAATCGCCCTGGAACGGCGGACGCCCGGTCAGCAGTTCGTAGAGCAGACAGCCGGCGGAGTAGATGTCGCTGCGGGCGTCCACGGTTTCACCGCGGGCCTGTTCGGGAGACAGATATTGGGCGGTTCCGATCACCGCAGCGGTCTGCGTCATGGTGGCTGACGTGTCGGCCACTGCCCGCGCGATCCCGAAGTCCATGACCTTGATCTCGCCCTCGGGGGTGAGCATCACATTGGCCGGCTTGATGTCGCGATGCACGATGCCGGCCTTGTGGCTGTAGGCCAGCGCATCCAGGACGCCCTTGGCGAAGGCCAACGCCTTGGTGGGCTGAATCTGACGACCGGTGCGCAGCAGGTCGCGCAGGGTGTGGCCCTCGACCAGCTCCATGACGATGTAGGGCACCTTCACACCGGTGGCCGGGTCGGCCGCGTCGCCGGTGTCGTAGACGGCCACGATGTTGGGATGGTTCAGCGCACCTGCCGACTTGGCCTCGCGGCGGAAGCGTTCCTGGAAGGTGGGGTCGGACGCCAAGTCGACGCGAAGCTGCTTGATCGCCACTTCACGACTCAGCAGCAGGTCCTTGGCTCGCCGGACTTCTGCCATGCCACCACGTCCAAGCGTCGCTCCCAGTTGGTAGCGTCCGCTGAGGATCCTTGGCTCATCGGTCATCGCCTAATTCCTTTCCGCCCCGCGGTGCCGTGGGGTGATTCAGCGGCGCAACGGCTCCATTGTTGCCGATTGTGGGGCACTTTCGCTCCTTGCTTCATCGAAGTGCCTCGATCACAGATTTCGCGATCGGGGCCGAGATCCGTCCGCCTGCGATTTCGGAGGCCGAGATCTCGGCATCCTCGACGAAGACGCAGACGGCAATGTGGGGGTCATCAGCCCAGGCTGTGAACCAGGCGTAGGGGTTGCGTTTGTAGTCGGAGTTCGCGGTGCCGGTCTTGCCGCCGACGGTGACGCCGGAGATCTTGGCCCGATAGCCGGTGCCGCTCTGCACTACCTTGACCATCATTTTGCGCAGCTCGGCGGCGGTGCTGTTGCTGATCGCCTTGCTCCACTGTTTGGGCGTGGCCTGGCTGGTGACGCGCAGGTCCGAATCCAATACCTGGTCGACGATGTAGGGCTCCATGATCACGCCGCCGTTGGCGACGGCCGCCGAGACCAGCGCCATCTGTAGCGGAGTGGCGGCCACCTCGTACTCGCCGATGGCGGTCATGGCGGTCTGTGCTGCGTCCAGGTCATCGGGGTAGACACTGGCCACCGACCCGATGTCGGCCAAGAACTTGGTGCCGAAACCGAACTTCTCGGCTTGAGTCCGCAGTGCGTCTTGGCCGAGATCCACGCCGAGCCGGGCGTAGGCGGGATTGCAGGAGACCATCAACGCCTGGGTGAGCGTGATCTCCTTGCCGCCGCAGTTCTCCGAGATGGACTTGGTCGACCCGGGTAGCCGGTAGGAGGTGGCGTTCACCGGGGAGTCTGCGCTCATGCCTGCTTCCAGGGCGGCAGCACTGGTGACCAGCTTGAAGGTCGAGCCCGGCGGATAGATCTCTCGGGTGGCTCGATTCGACAACGGCTTGGTCGAGTCGGTGTTGAGCTTCTTCCACGCCTTCTGTGAGGCCTGCAGATCGTGGGTGGCGAGGTCATCGGGGTTGTAACTCGGTGAGGTCACCAGGGCTTTGATGGCGCCGGTCGTGTAGTCGATGGCCACCACCGCACCTTTGCGCCCGGCCAGGCCCTTCCAGGCTGCCTTCTGGGCTTTGGCGCTGAGGGTGGTCTCCACGGTGCCACCCTTGGTGCTGGCCCCGGAGGCCAATTCGATCAGGCGCGACAGGAACTGCGAACTGTCCTGGCCGGCCAATTCCGCGGAGAAGGACGATTCCAGCGCCGAAGCGCCATAGAGATAGGAGTAGTAGCCGGTGACCGGCGCATACAGTTCGCCGGCGGGATAGGAGCGCTGGTAGCGGTACTGGTCATCGACCGGCGTGGACTTCGCGATCGGTGTGTTGCCGACCATGATCGGCCCCCGGTCCTGACCGAAGCGGGCATCGGTGACTCGACGGTTCTCCGGACGGTCATTGAAGTACGGGGCCTGCGCCAGATAGGCGATGCTCAGATTGATCATGAGCGCCAGCGTCATCAGCATCGACACCAGCGCCACAGCGCGGATCGGCCGGTTCATTCGGGATCCTCCGGCCGTTCGATGATGTCGGTGATCGATTCATCGTGGGGGATCTGAGTCGTCGTCGCCGGAGCATCGTCGGTATCGACCGATGGCACCATGGCGGTTTCCTCCTCAGCTGTGGATGCAGCGTCGGCGTGCACCAGCGGAGCGTCCGCATCGGGAGTCGACACCTGTGGCGCCGCTGGTGCCGGTGCTGCACCTGCCAGTGAACCAACCTCGATCAACTCGGTGGTGTCACCTTCCAGCGAGGCGACCGGCATGGTGGCGATATTCACTGCCGGGCGGCGTACCTGGTGAGTGATCACCAGCAGCAGGGCCACCATGATCCAGTTGGCCACCAGCGAGGAGCCGCCTTGCGACATGAACGGTGTGGTCAATCCGGTCAGCGGCAGCAGCCGGGTGACGCCGCCGAGAATGGCGAAGACCTGGACGGCGAAGACGAAGGACAGCCCGGTGGCCAGCAGCTTGCCGAAGGGGTCGCGGGCGCCCAAGGCGGCCCGGAATCCGCGGGCCACGATGAGCCCGTAGATCAGGATGATTGCCAGCAGGCCGGTGACGCCGAGTTCCTCACCCAAGGCGGCACCGATGAAGTCGGTCTTGGCCAGCGGGGTCAGGTTCGGTCGACCCAGCCCCCAGCCGGTACCGAAGATGCCGCCCCAGGCGATTCCGAACTGTGCCTGGATCACCTGATAGTTGCGGTCGTAGTCGGAGAACGGGTCCAACCAGGCCGAGACGCGGGTCTGCACATGGCCGAAGGCGAAGTAGGCGCCCACGGATCCGATCAGGAACAGGCCGGTTCCCAGGATCGCCCAACTGGGCCGTTCGGTGGCGACGTAGAGCATCACCACGAACAGGCCGAAGAACAGCAGCGAGGTGCCCAGATCCTTCTGGAAGATCAGGACGGCCAGGCTGGCCAGCCACATCACCAGGATTGGGCCCAGGTCTCGCGGGCGGGGCAGGTCGATGCCCAGGACGCGTCCGCTGGCCTTCTTCAACACCTCGCGCTTCTCCACCAGATAGGAGGCGAAGGCGACGGTCAGGACGAGCTTGGCGATCTCGGCGGGCTGGAAGCTGTACGGGCCGACGTGGATCCAGATCTGGGCGCCGTTCTTGTCCAGGCCGAGGCCGGGCACCATCGGCAGCAGCAGCAGGGTTATGCCGGCGAGGAACAGCAGATAGGGGTAGCGCTGCAGGACGCGATAGTCGCGCAGCAGCACGATCACCGTGATACAGACCGCTGCCGCGACGAACAGCCATACGAGCTGCAACTCCGCACTATGTGGCGCTTTGGTGTCGCTGAGGTCGAGGCGGTGGATCATGGCCAGGCCCATGCCGTTGAGCAGCATGACCATCGGCAGAATCAACGGGTCGGCGTAGGGAAGCCGCCAGCGGATGACCAGATGCACGGTGATCGCGACGCCGCCCAGGGCCGCCAGAGCCCACGGCCACTGCGGCGGCAGCTCGCCATAGCGGTCCAGATGGGTCAGGATGTATCCGGCCATGGCCAAGGCGATGGCGAAGGCCAACATGAAGGCTTCGACGCCGCGTCGTTTGCGATAACCGACTATCGGTTCCATCAGCAGTCCACGGACGCCGTCGGGGTTGCCGTCGGTGACGGGTCGGCAGAGACTTCAGCGGAGGCCGTACTGGTCGGACCCGTCGGTGAGATCGACGGCGAGGGCGAGGGCGAGGCCGTTGCGCTGTTGCGTATCTGGACGCATTCGGCTGCCTTTTCCTGCAGCATCACCAGGGTTGCGCGGGCACCGTCCAGGGATGACGCCGGGATGGTCTGCTGGACCTGCTCCTGGTAGTAGGTAGGCAGGTCGGAGATCAGCGTTGCGTCCGGTTGCACCAGGTGGGACAGCGGCAGGCCGAAGGTCGGTTCGGGGATGCCCTGGTAGATGCCCAGGTATTGGTCGTGAGGTCCGACGTAGTACTGCTCCTGGGTGTAGGAGTACCACAGGAATCCGCTGCCACCGATGACGAGTATTGGCACCAGGACCGCAGCCAGGATCTTCAGCCAGGCGAAGCCGTGACGCTTGGTGGTCGGCGAATAGCGAGCCACCTCGCCCTCGACGGGTGCGGCTTGGATGGTAGGAACCTGATCGGCCACCTTCTGCACCAGGGTGGATTCGGCGTTGAAGTTCGCCACGTCGATGAGTTCGGCTGCTCCCAGGATCTGGGGTTCACCCTCGGCTTCGCCGTCGACGACGTCGGCGATGACGATGGTGATGTTGTCCAGGCCGCCTTCAAGGTGAGCCACCCGAATCATGGCGTCCATGACGTCTTGGCGTTCGCCGGAGATGCGGGCTGCAATCACATCGTCGGTGACCAGGCCGCACAGGCCGTCGGAGCACACCAGCAGCCGATCGCCGACCTGCACGTCCAGCAGCGCTACGTCCGGGGTGTGCTGGGGTTGGCCGTTGATGACTTTGAGGATCAAGGAGCGGTGCGGATGCTCCAAGGCCTCGGCCTCGGTGATCTTGCCCTCGTCAATCAAACTCTGCACCCAGGAGTGGTCGCGCGAGAGCCGGGTGAGTTCGCGGTCGCGGTACCGATAGGCGCGGGAGTCGCCGATGTTGGCCAGCGCCAACTGCTCGCCGTCGAACATGAGCACACAGGCGGTCGAACCCATGCCATCCAGAGACGGATCGGTGTCGACCAACTCGTTGATCAGATCGGAGGCGTCACTGATTGCGGTGGTCATCGCCGACAGCATGTCCTCGCCGCCGGGATGTTCGCTGTCGGCCTTGGCGAGCTGGTCCACTGCGATCGCCGAGGCGAGGTCGCCGGCGGCCGCGCCACCCATGCCGTCGGCAACGGCCAACATGGTGGGGGACACATACGCCGAGTCCTGATTGTTCTTGCGAACCAGACCGATCTCGGAATGGGCGAGGTATCGCAGCGCCAAGGTCATCTATTTCTCCACACTCATCAGGGTGCGTCCGATGCGGAGGGTGTCACCGAGCCCGAAGGCGGTCGCTGCGGTGAGTCGATGTTCGTTCACGAAGGTGCCGTTGGTGGAACCGAGATCCTCCACCTGGTAACCGGCGGTGGTCAGCACCAGCCGGGCATGGTGGGTTGAGACGTAGTCGTCGTCGAGGATCAACTGGCAGTCGGTGCCTCGGCCGATCAGGACGCCGCCGGCTAGGGGAATCACCATGCCGGCTTGGCGGCCGTGGGTCACCTTCAACTTGGTCGGTAGTTGCTTGGCCACCTTGCGGGACAGGCGTTCTTGCTGTCCGGGCGGTGCTCCGGCGTCCAGAGTGGCTTGAGCGAGCTCGACGGCGGGCACCTTGCGTCCGAAAAGGTCGGTTCGGATCACGTTCGCCACGAACGCGATGAACAGCCACAGCAGTGCCAGGAAGCCCAGCTTGAGGCCGAGGACGACCAGATCGGACATCAGCTATCGCCCACCGGGGAGAGGATCGTCAGGTGGGTGGAGCCGATGTCGATGCGGCTGCCCTGGGTGAGCATGGCCTGCCGGGTGCGCACCCCGTCGACGGTGATGCCGTTGGTCGAGCCCAGGTCTTCCACGCTGACGCTGACACCGGTATCGGTCTGAACCACTTTGACTTGGGCATGGAGCCGGGAGACGCCCGGATCGTTGATCCGTAGGTCGGCCTCGCTGCCGCGTCCGATGGTGAGCCCTGGCGGGGTGAGCGGGTGCCGCACGCCATTCACTTCGATGACCAGGGTCGCCGGACGGCTGGACGGCTTGGCCGGTGCCGCAGCGTCGACCACTCCGGCGACGGCGTTGGAGTCGACGGTGAAACGCCCGATGGGTAGGGCGGCATCCAGTTGGTAGTCGATGGTGATGGGGCCGTTGAAGATGTAGCCCTTCTCGGCGGCGTAGGTCATCAACTGTTTGCCGATCTCGGCGTTGAGGGTCTGGCTGTAGGGCATGAGTCGGTCGTAGTCGTGCTGGGACAGCCCGATGGTGAAGGTATTAGGCACCAAAGTACGGTCACGACTGAGCAAGGTGATCTCTGAATCCAGCTCACGCTGAAGCCGTGCGGTGATCTCCACCGGCTGCACATCGCCCTTGAAAGCGCGCGCGAAAACACTGCCGACGACGTTCTCGAGTCCCTTCTCGACTTTGTCGAAGACTCCCATGCGCCCCTCCTGCACCTGTGGCTGCGGCCCAAGCCTATCTATGGACCATCCATCCACCATATGTGCGCCACCCGCGCGCCTCCGGGTCTGAACCCGTGCCGGAGGTTTTCGCACTTGTGGTCGTCGCGTCAAACCCGCCCTGGGTGACCGCTTCTGTGACGAGTCGGTGCGTCGCTCCAAGAACGTGCGCTCGACCGAGCTGGGGACGCTGTCCGGTTTGGGGGCGGACGGGGGCGCTGTGGTAGCCTCTTTCGGCTGGCTCTACGGAGTTTGCGCGCGAGTGGCGGAATGGCAGACGCGCACGGTTCAGGTCCGTGTGTCCGAAAGGACGTGGAGGTTCAACTCCTCTCTCGCGCACCACATCAGAAGGCCTCGTGGCTGGGGATGACCCCCGGTTGCGAGGCCTTCTGGCGTAGCCCGCAGCGCTGCGTCGAGGGTCATACCGAAAGCGGGGGAGGTCGCAGCGAGAGCTCAGGTGAGTGATCGCGCGGGGGGATTGGCTTTGGCCAGGGCAGCGTGGCTGGGGTCAGATCGTCGCCACCTGGGTGGGGCGGGTGAGGGTGCCGTCGGTGGCATGTTCGGCGACGAAGGCGGCGCTGCGCGCCGACAGCGCCATGATCGTGAGCGCCGGCCCGACCGTGCTCCCGCTGACGAAGGACGCCGCGTCGGGCACGAACACGTTCGGGGCGTCCCAGAGCTGATTGACCCCATTGACCACCGACATTGCTGGATCGTTGCCCATCCGCGCGCCACCGGTCTCGTGGATGGCGGCACCGAGCACGATCGACAGTTTGATGCCTTGCTTGAAGATCGCTCGCTGCAGCGGGTTGAAATCGGGCCATACCTTGGGCGATTCCAGTCCTGCGGCCGAGCCGATGAAGTTGACCCGCAAGCCGGCTTCGTCGGCCATCTCGCGCAGCACCCCCATCGTGCGCTGCAACAGCTTGCGGTCGTTCTCGCCCATCGACAGGTCGATGAACGGTAGCGGCAGGCCCCACTTGTCCTTGCGGGAACTGAGCCGGACGTGATTGTCGAAGCGAGCCAGCATCTCGCCGGAGCCGCCGAGGCCGAATGCGGCACCATGGCCGTCCGGGACCGGGAAGCGGCCACCCAGACCCTGGAAGGAGATGCCCCGTTTGAAGCCGGCATCCTGCTCGGTGTCGAGGTTCTCGTAGCGCGGAATCAGAATGCCGCCTGGTACGCCGTAGAAGGGGTCTGCGGGCACATTGTCGGCCGGATCCCACACCCCGGGGAACCTCGGCGCGTCGAAGAAGCCGACGCTGATCGTCTGGTCCATGAAGTAGTGCCCCAGGATGCCCGAGGAGTTGCCCAGGCCGTTCGGGTGGCGGCTCGAGCCGGAGTTCAGCAGCAGTCGGATCGACTCGATAGTTGAGGCGCACACCACCACCGCATCGGCGAAGACGCGGTGCTCGCGCCGGGTGTTGCGATCAACGAAGATCGCTCCGGTTGCGAGCCCGGTGGTGTCATCGGTGGTGATGTGCACCACTTCGGCCTCGGTGCGGATGGTGAGCCGACCGGTTTGCTTGGCATCGGCGATCCCTGGGGGCACTCGGTCAAGGAAGGGGGCCTGGACGCGCCAGGAGATCACCTTTCGCTCAGGCCAGCGTCCCTCGATCTTCTCTTTGAAGTCACGCTCGACTCCGGTGAGGAAGCCCGGACCGCGGTAGCTGCCATCCGGCGGATGCACCAGGCCATCGGCGTCGCCGTAGACGCCCACCGATGTCTCGACCCGCTCGTACCACGGCTCCAGGTCGGCGTAGCTGATCGGCCAGTCCGAGCCGTAGCCGTCCAAGCTGGCGGCGTGGAAGTCGACATCCGACATCCGCTGCAGCACTCGCCCGTAGCTGTGCATCCGTCCACCGAGGAGCTTGCTGCGCACCCACAGATAGGGGTGGTTCAACGGGTGGGTGTAGGGGTCCTCGAAGTCGTTGACCAGGAACCGGCTCGAGGCCGGGCTGAAGTACGGTCGGCACGCCTGCCGGAACTGTCCGGACGCCATCGCCTTCGCGCGGGGCACGAGATCCATGCCCATCACTGCCGGCTTCTTGTGCACCGGCGGGATGAAGTCCTCCTCACGAACCTCACGGCCCGCGTCGAGCAGCAGCACCTCCAAACCGCGCTCGGTAAGTTCCTTGACCGCGGTGCTGCCGCCGGGACCGGAACCGATCACGATCGCATCGAATCTGCGCTCCACATTAGCCATGGCTCCTCCTCGAACCGCTTAGATGGTGATGGTCCGAGTGCGTTCGCCGCCGAACGGCACCGGGATGTAGGCCACCCGGATCTTCAGCCGCAGGGTGACGTCGTGGTCGCCGGTCGGCAGCCCCCCGTTGAGCCAGCGGACGGTCAGTGGGGTGCCGTACTCCCACCGGTAGCTGGTGACGGTGGTGGCCTCGTCGAGAGTGAACCAGTCGGTGCCGTTCGGTGAGATGCGGAGCTCTGCTGGTGCGACATCGCAGCCGTCGACGACGACTTCGACGGCGTGCACCATCGACAGCGGGATGCCGCGGTAGTAGGTGATCAGAGTCGCCAACTGAAAAGCAGTGGAGCCATCCTCAGTGGTGACATTGCGGGCGGAGTTCTCGGTGAAGACGTAACTGTCGAACACGGCGTCACTTCCCGTCGTTGAGGTGAGCGGCGAGCATGGCCTGGTGGGCGCGAACCTGGCCGACATCGTCGACCGGTGCATCGATCGGGGCGAAGCGGTTGCCTTCGTACTCGCTGGCGATGTAGCCGTCATAGCCCACGTGGTTCAGGCGGGTGAGAATCGCCGGGGTGTCGATGGAGTACTCGGTGCCGTCGGGCAGCATTTCGTAGAACTTGCCGTGGATGTGGCGGAGGTAGTCGATGTGCTCGTCCAGAACGCTGAGCGCAGTGTTCTCGTACCCAGTCGAGAAGAAGGCGTACTCCGGGTCCACCGGAGCACGGAACAGGCTGGTGAGTTCTGGCGGGAAGCTCATTCCGTGGTCGCTGCCGTCGGCGAAGATCCGCAAGGTGTCGCCATTGGCGGCGTACAACTCGTCGATCTTCTCAGCGACGGCTGCGGTGAGCCCGATGCTGCGGAAGTAGTTGGTTGAGACCCGCGGATGCCGCTGGCAGAAGATGCCCAGGTCGATGACCAAGCCGAGGTACTCGGACTGAGCCTTGGTCATCATCTCGATCCAGCGCTGGGTCAAGGTGCCCTGGAAGCTCATGCCGGCGTGGATCTCCAGCGCCATCGTCACTCCGATGCTCTCCGCGTACGGAAGTGTGGCCAGGGTCACCTCCGGTGAGGTGTCCGAGACCAGCCGGACCAGGCTGAAACCCAGTCGTTTGCTGACATCGAGATCGCGCTTGAGTAGTTCCACTTGTTCGGGGAGGCGCAAGGTGCGATTGCGGTACAGCGTGGAGTTGATGAAGATGTCGTTGCAGACCGGCATCAGGCCGGACGCATCCAACCCGCGCCGCCAGGCGCTGATGGTCTCCTCGCTGGGGAACGGCGTGCCGGGGATCATCTGATCACTGATTAGTTCCACCCCTTGGGCGCCGGTGTCGGCAATGAACGACAACACGCCGGCAAGGTCGAGACGGCCTCTGGCGTAGGAATCCTGCAGGCTGTAGCAACTCACCGCGGTCTTGATCTGGCTCATGACAGGTCTTCTTCCTCAGGCCGGAACAATGTCGGCGGCGGGAGTGCGTGCGGAGTCGGCGGCACCGATGATGCCCGCGTCGTTGCCGAGCTTCGCGGTCAGGATCTGAAGCTCGCCGCGATGGCCGCGTCCTGACAGGTTCTTCACGAAGTACTCGCGAGCCGTGGGCAGGATGAGGTCACCGGCGACGCCGGTGATGCCCCCGCCAATGACGACCAGCTCGGGATCGGTGACCGCTGCCAAGGTTGCGATACCCAGGCCGAGGTAGCGTCCGAACTGGTGCAGCAAGCCCAATGCTGCTTGGTCGCCGAGTCGAGCCGCCGCAGTGACGTGGGCTCCGGTGAGTGGCTTGCCGCCGGCCTGGTCCAGCATGGGCTTGGCCGCGGTGGCAAACTCGCGGGCGAAGCGCTGCGCGTCCCGGGCCAGTGCGGTACCGGAGGCGTAGGCCTCCCAGCAGCCGCGTTGTCCGCAGCCGCAAGCCTCGCCGTCGGGTACGACCTTCACATGGCCGAGTTCGGCACCGGCGCCGAAGGCACCGCGAACGAGGTCACCGCCGGTGATGATCGCTCCGCCCAAGCCGGTGCCGAGCGTCAGCATGACCACGTCGGCTTTGCCCTGGCCGTTGCCGAACCGGTATTCGGCCCAGGCGGCGGCATTCGCGTCGTTCTCGATGATGACCGGGTGCCCGATCAGGCGTTCGAGCCGATCTGCCAAGGGATGGTTGCGCCAAGCGATGTTCGGTGCAAACAGCATTTCGCGTCGGTTGGCGCTGACGAAGCCGGCTGCAGCAATACCGATGCCGACCACGTCGTGGGTTTGCATGAGTTCGGTCACCACGTCGGCGACATCGGTCTCGATCTGAGCAGGATCGGTCGGGTCGGTGGCGCGTCGGGCATTGGCCACGATGGTGCCCGTGCTGGTGACCACTCCGGCCGCGATGTTGGTGCCACCGATGTCGACGCCGATAGTGAGGCTCACCTCAGGCCTCCATTCCGGGCTGCGCGGTCTGGCTGAAGGCGGCGTCGAAGGACGTGGTCGGCGGATCGAAGAGGTTGGCGCGGACGTAGTCGAGCGCCTGCTTAGCACCCCGAAGCCGATCCATGCCCGCGTCCTCCCATTCGATCGAGATCGGACCGGCGTAGCCGATCGCGTTGAGAGTGCGGAAGCAGCGTTCCCAGGGCACGTCGCCGTTGCCGGTGGACACGAAGGTCCAGCCCCGTCGCGGGTCTCCCCAGGGAAGATGGCTGGACATTCGGCCGTTGCGGCCGTTGCCGGTGGCCAGCTTCGTGTCCTTGCAGTCCACGTGATAGATCTGATCGGCGAAGTCGACAAGGAAACCGGCCGGGTCGATCTCCTGCCACATCATGTGGGAGGGGTCCCAGTTCAGGCCGAACGCCGCTCGGTGGTTGATCGCCTCCAGGGTGAGCTTGGTGGTCCAGTAGTCGTAGGCGATCTCGGAGGGATGCACTTCGTGGGCGAACCTCACGCCTTCGGCGTCGAACACATCCAGGATGGGGTTCCACCGGTTTGCGAAGTCGGTGTACCCCTCATCAATGACGCTGTCGGGCACTGGTGGGAACATCGCCACGTACTGCCAGATCTTCGAGCCGGTGAAGCCCACCACGGTGTCGACGCCGAGCTTGCGGGCAGCGATGGCGGTCAGCTTCATCTCTTCGGCCGCGCGTTGCCGCACACCTTCGGCTTCACCGTCGCCCCAGACCCGGTCGGAGACCATGTCGCGGTGTCGGAAGTCGATCGGGTCGTCGCAGACCGCCTGACCTTTGAGGTGGTTGCTGATCGCCCACACCCCGAGTCCGTAGCGCTCTAGGGTGGCCTTCTTTTCGGCCACATAGGTGTCGTCCGCTGCAGCGCGGTAGACGTCGAGATGGTCACCCCAACAGGCGATCTCCAATCCGTCGTAGCCCCACTGTGAGGCGTATTTGCATACCTGCTCAAATGGCAGGTCGGCCCACTGGCCGGTGAATAACGTGACCGGACGGGTCATCGCAGATCCTCCACACTCGTCTCGTCCTCGAGACGTCCAGGCCCGCCGACCGACGTGATCCGTTACGGGCGCAACATGGCAAGTACGCATGTACTTATGCACACAATATGCACAAGTGGTGGTGGAGGCAACACTTCGCCTAGAACTGGCTCTCTCTGGTGTGAAGCTGGTCGACACGATCGGGTGCACCCAGTGGTCCCCAGGCTGACAGGAACGTCTGGGAGAAGAGGGCGTCGCGCACCATGGTCAAGGCTCCGAGGACCTCCTCGAAGTGATCGGACCGGCCTTGGCGCAGTTCGAGCTGGCGGACCGACGCGGAGAGTGCGACGGCATACAGAGTCCGGCTCATGGCACCGTGAAAGAGCTGGCTCGACGCCAGCGCGTTGCCGCCGATCACGACTCGGCGCGGGTTGAACCAGGTGACGATGGCGGCCAGCACCCTGCCCAAGGCATCGGCGGCGCGCAGTACGATCTCCGCCGCGGGAATATCCCCGGATTCCGCAGCGTCGACGATGGCGTCGAGATCGACTTCTGCTTGGTCCTTCGCTGCGAGGACGGTTGGACGCCCCTGGGCGATCGCCTTGTGGGCGTCCGCTTCGACGGCCCATGCGCCGGCGAAAGCGTCGAGGCAGCCGAGGCGTCCGCACATGCAGATGCGTTCGGAATCGGGCTGGACCACGATGTGATTGGTCTCCCCAGCAATCCAGTCCGCACCGCGGTGGACCTTGCCGTCGGAGACAATTCCGCTGCCGACGCCCAGTTCCATCCTGATGGCGATGAGGTCATCGGGGGCACCCGGCTCCGCGGCTGCCCCCAGTGCCATGAGGTTGGACAACGACTCCACCCACACCGGGGTGTTGAGGCGGCGCACGAACCACCGACGGACGTCGAAATCCCGGGGCCAGCGCTGTCCGGCAACGGTCGGCGTCACGGGATCAGCGCTGCGTCCGGTGAAGAAGTCGACCGGAGCCAGCATCCCGATTCCCACACCCCACAAGGGCAGGGGCTCGTCGGCGAGCAGTGCCTCCATCTCTTGGGCCATGCGCTCGCAGGTCTCCTCAGGGCCTGAGTAGGGCCAGTCCACGATGTGATCGGCAATGGGCTTGAGGCGTAGATCGGCGAGGACGACGCGCAGTTGGTTCGCTCCGATGATGCCGACGAGCAGGCGGGCGGCATCGGGGTTGACCTCCCAGACTTCTGCGGCCCTGCCGCCTCGTGACCGCAGCTCGCCGGATGGCTGGATCAGGCCGAGTGATTCGGCGGCTTGAATGCGCAGGGTGATGACGTTGCGGCCAAGGCCGGCGGCGTCGGCGAGCTCGGGGCGGGTCTGGGCCTCGCCGGAGCGGATCAAACGGAGCACCTCGGAGACCTGCGCCCAAGGTTCCTGCGGGGAGATCGGGGGCACCTGTGCCTGCCTTCTGAGTTGGTGATCCATGTGATCATAGCGAGGCATTGACTTACGCATGTTGTGTGCATAAGCTGCGCAGAGTTCTGATTCTGCGAATCGTAAGACTGGCCCTGGAAGGACTTCAATGACGAAACTTCGTATCGGAATCATCGGCTTAGGTTTCATAGGAACCCAGAAGCACCTCGTGGGCCTGTCCCAGCATCTCGACAAGTGCGAGATCGTCGGGTTCTGCGACTTGGACGTGCAACGGGCTCAAGAAGCCAAGGACAGCCATGGTTCTGCCGACTCCTACGTGACGACCGACTACCGCGAACTGCTCGCAGATCCGTCGATCGACGTGATCCACGTGTGCACCTGGAACGTCACTCACTGCGAGATCACCTGTGCCGCCCTCGAAGCCGGCAAGCATGTGCTGGTTGAGAAGCCGATGGCCGTCACCGGCGCCGAGGCGCGCCAGATGGTGGAGACCGCCGAACGCACCGGCAAGAAGCTGTCGGTCGGCTTCCAGTACCGCTTCCGCAAGGAATCGCAGTTCCTGCGCAAGGCCGTCGATGAGGGCCGGCTCGGCGAGATCTACGCAGCCAAAGCCCACGCCGTCCGCCGCAAGGGCGTGCCGATCTGGGGCGTCTTCACCGACAAGTCCAAGCAGGGCGGCGGTCCGCTGATCGACCTGGGTGGACACGCCATCGACCTGGCACTGTGGTACATGGAGAACTACGACGTCGAGTCGGTCACCGGAGTCGTCAACTTCAAGCTCGGCGACAAGCCGGAGGGCAACATGGTCGGTCCTTGGGACCCGGCGACGTACAGCGTGGAGGACTCCGCGTTCGGGTTCGTCAAGTTCACCAACGGCGCATCGTTGTTCGTTGAGGCCGCCTGGGCGCTGAACGTTCAGGACTCACGCGAGGGATGCGTCACGCTCTGCGGCACCGACGGCGGTGCCGACACGGTTCAGGCCAAGACCGGAGCCGACCTGGTCGTCACCCTCAACAACGTTCAGGGCGGCGATTTGGTCAAGACCCAGCCTGAGGTCGGTGCTGCCTACTTCGGAGCCGGCGGCGGTGCGATGAACGGCTTCGCCTACATGGGCGGCCTGGAGGCGGAATCCTGGCTCGACGCGATCGCCAACGACACCGAGCCCTACGTGAAGGCCGAGCAGGCCTGCGTGGTGACCGAGATCCTCGATGCGATCTACACCTCAGCGCGGACCGGTCAGCCGGTCGTGTTCACCCCCAACAACTGAAAATAGTCGGAGCGGAAAGCTCCGACGGCCCTGAGGCTGCCTTCGGGCACCCACCTGCGTCCTGGTGGAGACAGGACGCAGGTGGGGCCTCAAACGGTACCGGCGCCGCCGGTGCCGGCTGGCAAAGCCAGCAAACACAGTGTTGTGTTAGTGAAAAGGAATTGGAAATGGCAGAGCAGACTGTGGCGGCCCCAGGGGCCTCTTCGGCCGCTTCCGTGGACAAGCTGACCTTCGGTACCAAACTTGCCTACGGACTGGGCGATTTCGCCAGTCAGCTGATGTGGACCCTAGCCTCGAGCTACTTGGTCCTCTTCTACACCGACAACGTCGGCCTCGCTGCCGGTGCGGTCGGCGTCCTGATGCTCGTCGCCCGCGTGGCCGACGCGCTCTTCGACCCCATGCTTGGCGCATTCGCCGAGCGACATCCAACCAAATACGGACGATTCCGTCCCTGGCTGTTGTGGGCCTCACCAATCCTGGCAGTCAGCGTCATCCTCACCTTCATGACGGTGCCGGGTGGCGATACGGTGAAGCTCCTCTGGGCCGGTGGCACCTACCTGCTGATGGGCTTCCTGTACTCCGCAGTCAACCTGCCTTACGGTGCGCTGTCGACCGTCATGACGCGCGATCCCCAAGAGCGGGTGGCCCTCAACTCCTTCCGCATGATCGGCACCAACCTCGGCGCTGTCGCGCTGAGCGCCCTCACCATGCCGCTGATCCTGCACTTCTCCGGCTTCGGTGATGGTAAGACCACGAGTGTGATGGGCTTCACCATCACTGCGGGCATCATGGCAGTCATCGCGGTGCCGATGTTCTGGATCGTCTTCGCCAAGTGCAAGGAAGTGATCCAGCCCGAGGTCACCCAGACCAGGGTTCCGCTGCTGACCACCTTGAAGGTTGTCGTCGGCAACAAGCCGCTCATGCTGGTGGCGCTGGCGCTGTTCTTCATCCTTACCGGACTGTTCGGACGCCTCGGCGTCGCGGTCTTCTATTACATCTACGAGATGCATCGCTTCGACCTCATCGCCCCGTTGATGATGCTGCCATCTCTCGCTGGTGCGATCGGCATCGCGCTGTTCGCCCGGTTGGCCAAGTACATCGGCAAGAAGAAGACCGTCATCATCTCGATGCTGGTCACCGCACTGCCGACGATCATCTTGTTCTTCGTCGACCCGTCCAATGTGACGATGGTGTTCGTGCTCACCGGGCTGTACGGCTTGGGCAACTTCGCGGCGCCGGTCGTGATGTCCATGGTGCCGGACTCCATCGACTACGCCGAGGACAAGACGGGCGTCCGCAGCGATGGTACGGGCTACGCCGCCGTCAGTCTCGGCACCAAGATCGCCTCCGCGTTGGGAGCATCGCTGGGTGCGATCCTGCTGGGTGCCTTCGGTTATGTGGCCAACTCCCAGGAGCAGACAGCGCAGGCCGCGCTGGGTATCAACTTCACGGTGAACATCATGCCGGCGATCTTCAGCTTGCTGGCGATCATTCCAATCATGATCTACCCGATCACCGAGAAGAAGTATGAAGAGATTCGCGCCCGGCTCGAAGCCAAACGCGACTCGGTGGAGGCCTGACCAAGACCTTTGGCGGGCCGGCAGGCCCGGCCCGCCAAGGATCCACACCTCAGTAGTGGACCTCGTGCACAATCGAAAAGGAACGGACACGAATATGCACAACGTCGCAGGACCGGAAGCTCACCGGCCAGGGAGTGCGGGAGAGATCCTCCAGATCCTGCGCGACGGCAAAGCCCGAACCAGGCGCGATCTCGCCGGACTCACCGGCCAGGCCCGCACGACCGTGGCGCAACGCCTCAGCGTGCTGACTGACGTCGGCCTGGTTCGTGAAGCCGAAGAAACCGCGGCTACCGGCGGACGCCCGTCCGCTGCTTTCGCGTTTGATGCTGAGGGCAAGGTCGTACTGGCCATCGATCTGGGGGCGAACCACGCCACCTACGGCGTGGCGGATCTGCGCGGCGAGATTCTCGCCTCTGCCACCGACATGGTTCGGATCGGCGACGGCCCGAAGGTCGTCATGGAGTTGGTGCTGACCCGTCTGGAGGAGCTTCTCGCCACACCCGGGATCGCCAAGCGCGACGTGCTCGCAATCGGAGTCGGCTTGCCCGGCCCGGTGGATCAACACACCGGGCGCCCGACCAGCCCGCCGATCATGCCCGGCTGGGACGGCTATGACATCCGCACGGTGCTGGCAGACCGTTACTGTTGCCCGGTCTTCGTCGACAATGACGCCAATGTGCTGGCCCTGGGCGAACGCGCAGTCGCTTGGCCCGACGTCGCCGACCTGATGTTCGTCAAAGTCGCCACCGGCGTCGGGGCGGGGATCATCAGCGGTGAACACCTGCTGCACGGCGCCCAAGGCGCGGCCGGTGACCTCGGCCATGTTTACAGCAAAGCCGCAAACGACCGTCCCTGCCGCTGCGGAAACCGTGGCTGCCTGGAGTCGCTGGCCGGCGGGATGAGCATCGCGGCGAGGCTCACTGAGCAGGGCGTTCCCGCTGACTCGCCCAGCGATATCGTCTCGCTGGTGCGGGCGGGCAACCTCGAAACCGTCCTGGCCCTGCGCGAAGCGGGTCGTGCGCTGGGTGAGGTGCTCGCCACCTGCACCGCGTTGTTCAACCCGCGCGTGATCGTGATTGGTGGCGAGATCGTAGAAGTGGGTGAGCCGTTGCTCGCCGGCGTGCGAGAGTCGATTTATTCGCGGGCGCTGCCGCTGGCCAGCCGAGATCTTCGGGTCGTGGTCGCCAAATCCGGTGCCCTCGGCGGGGTCATCGGTGCTGCTCGAATGGCGCTGGACTCCGTCTTCTCTGCGCAGTTCCTGGATCAAGTGCTCGACAAAGAGCCGGCGGAGGTCGGTCTGACCTCCGCCTGATTCGGCTTACTCCTGCGTCGCCGCCACAGCGGGCGACCGCGCCTTCAGACAACGAATACCTAAGGAACAGTCATGCTCAACCGAGACATCATCCAGAACACCGGCTTCTGCAACACCACCGACGGCGAGACCGTCACCGGGTTCCAGGTGCAGGTGCGTAATCCGAACTACCGAGGCCTGGCCAGCAGTCTGGTCGATGGCGTTGACGTCACCATCGACGGGCGCACCTGGTCTCACGAAGAAACCACTGTCGTGCTCCAAGGCACCGAGTTTTCTTTGGCAGCGTTGCGCACCTCCACCGGGCATCGGTGGGCGCTGGATGAGCCGATGACGGTGAAGGTGCACCATCCCGGCGGTCTGAGCGCCGGCGTCCACCGCGTTGCGGTCGATATTCGCCACCGCGCGCCGTACATCCCGATTGAATTCCAACCGAACCTTGCCCATGCAGACAGGGAGCTGACGCTCGTCGATCCGATCGCTGCGCCGGCCTTCTCCTACGGGGTCTCGCTGTACAGCTACACCGGAGATATGTACACGCTGATGAGCCTCGAAGACGCCATGGCCGAGATCGCCGATCTTGGTGCAAGCGGCATCGAGATCCTTGGCGAGGGCAACATCCCCGGATACCCGAAACCGTCCGCGCAGTGGATCGACACGTGGAAATCACTGCTGGCGAAGTACAGCCTCACGCCGACCAATTACGGCTCCTGGATCGACAGCCGGATGTGGCTCGATCGCGATCTCACCGTCGCCGAAGGTGCTGCTCAACTGGCCACTGACCTCCGGCTGGCCGCCGAACTCGGCTTCTCCTTCGTCCGGCCCAAGATCGGTGTGGTCAGCCTCGATCTGATCCCACACCCCATCTGGGACCAGGTCGTCGAGCGCAACCTGGACCTCGCCCACGAACTTGGCATCGTGATCTGCCCCGAGATTCACTCCCCGACTCCGATCCGTCACGAGGTCGTCGACGGCTACCTGGACTTCATCGAACGCACCGGCACCAAGAATTTCGGTCTGCTCATCGACACCGGCATCTTCATGACCAAGACAGCCTTCCTGGGCTGGGACGGTGAGGAGCCGACCTCCGAGGAAGAGGTCCCCGTACCGATGCGAGCCCTCAAGGTGCCAGCCAGCGACCTGATCGACGTGCTGAAACATGTGGTGTTCATCCAGGCGAAGTTCTACGAGGTCGACGAGTCCTTGGAGGATCCGCATATCCCGTGGCGTGAGCTACTCACCGTCTTGAAAGACAACGGCTACACCGGCTATCTGTCCAGCGAGTATGAAGGCCCGCGCGACCCCTATCGCGGCCCAGTCCAGGTTCGTCGCCAACACGCGATGCTCCACAAACTTGAGCGAGAACTCTTCTCCGCCTAACCCCTGAACCTGACGAGAATAAGGAGACCATTGTGCCCACGCTGTATATGAAGCTTCCCCATGAGGACCGGGTGTTGCGTCCCGGCGCCCTGCGGGAACTCACCCTCAACGACCAGACCGTCGGGTTCGCCCTGTCGATCGGCATGAACTACTACCGCGGACTGCCGCTGTCGGCGATTGAGGAGCTCGAGATCACCGTCGACGGCCAGGCGATCCCTGGCGCACTGATGCTGGCGGAGTTCAACGAGAAGCTGTTCATGCCCGATCAGCTCGCCCTGGCCTGGACCGAGTTCTGGGGGATCAAGCGCTATCTGACGGTTCGCGTCTACAACGGCGGCCTCGCCGACGGTGAGCACGAGGTCGCCGTCCGGCTGATCCTGCGCAATGTCTACATGCAGTTCGGGCCCGGCGCCTACGGCATGGTCGATAGCTCGGCCACTCGCACCCTCACCCTGCAGAAGGAGAACTGAGATGAAGATCGGAACGATCGAACAGGCCGTGTCGCTGTACGGGTTCGAGCAGCGCTTCGTCGATGTCGATGATTACGGCGTGCCGGAGATGTTCACCGAACTCAACGAACTCGGCATCGAGAAGTGCGAACTGATCGGCTCGATGGTCTTCGACCAGTACCCCCGGCCGAAGGCGAGCGAGATCGCTGCGGTGCTGGCCGCCGCCGAGAAGTACGGCATCACGATCAATAGCTACGGTGGCTATCTCGACAAGGGCAAGATCACCGGACGTGACGCGACCGACGCCGACATCATGTACGACATCACCGCCGACCTGATGACCGCCCGCGACTTGGGGGCGCCGTTCCTGCGGGCCGGCGACATCCCGCCCCACCTGCTGGCTGCCTCGGCTGCGATGGCCGAGCGCTACGGCGTCCGGATCGGTATCGAGATTCACGCACCGTCCAAGCCCAGTGACGAGCGGATCCAGCAGATGCTCGCGGTGATGGACGACATCGACAGCCCCTTCATGGGTATGGTGCCGGACTTCGGCTGCTTCATTGAGCGCCCGGCCCAGCCTGCCCTTGATCGCCACATCGCCAATGGCGCCAATCCGGCGTTGCTGGACTATGTGATCGAGAACCGGCACGCCGGGTTGGATGAGGCAGGCATGCAGGCCAAGATCGCCGAGATGGGGGGCGGCGAAGCCGAGAAGTGGGCCATCAGCGAGATGTTCGGATTCTTGTCGTTCGGGCCGGCCGACATCGAGGGTTTCAAGACCCTGCTGCACCGTACCCAGTACTTCCACTCGAAGTTCTACCACGTGACCGAAGAGCTGACTGATCCGCAAATCCCGGTCGACAAGCTGTTGGCCGCGATCGTGGAATCCGGTTTCGAGGGAGTTCTGCTCAGCGAATACGAGGGCCATGCCTTCCACCTCGATGACGCCCACGAGCAACTCGAACGCCATCTGCGCCTTGAGCAGAAGATCCTCAGCAGCCTGCTCGATTGAGGCTGCGCCGGCCTGCCTGTGAACACTGTGACGGGGCTCGACAGGCAGGCCGGCAGACCACAATCGGATACAATCTTCGTGTCTTGGCCGGGCAGATCCCGGTGGTGGCCGACGTCTCGGACGTGCTGGTCGAGGGCTGAAAACCCGCCTGACCCACCCTGACTGCAAAGGGTTTTTTTCGTGCCAAGACTCGCTGTTTCGGCGTCTCGCCGCTGGTGGACGCTCGCCACGGTTTCACTCACGCAACTCCTGATCGTGCTCGACGGGACCATCGTCAACGTCGCGCTACCCAGCGCCCAAGCCGATCTCGGCTTCTCCGACGCCAGTCGGCAATGGGTTGTAACCGCCTATGCCCTCGCCTTCGGGTCGTTGCTGTTGCTCGGCGGGCGCGTTGCCGATCTGTGGGGACGCAAACGCACCTTCTTGGTGGGCCTGGTGCTGTTTGGTGCCGGATCGGCCTGGGGTGGCCTCACCCACAGTGGCGCGGAACTCCTCGCCTCGCGTGCGCTACAAGGCAGCGCCGCGGCTTTCATGGCACCGGCAGCGCTGGCATTCGTCACCCTGACCTTTGCCGAAGGGCCGGAGCGCAATCGTGCCTTCGCAATTTTCGGTTCGCTGGCAGGGCTGGGCTCAGCGCTGGGCATGCTGCTCGGTGGTGTGCTGACGGAGTTCTTCTCCTGGCGGTGGTGTCTGCTGGTGAACGTGCCAGTCGCCCTGCTCGGGCTGGTGGCCGGATTGATTCTGCTGCCTGAGAGCCGCGCCGAGGGTGACCGCCGCTACGACCTCTGGGGAGCTCTCAGCGCTACTGTCGGCTTCGCCGCGTTGGTCTATGGGCTCACTCTCGCCGAGTTCTCCTGGACCGCACCAGCCACCATCGGCTGCGTCGTCCTCGGGGTGGCCCTGATTGCGGCCTTCGTCGCCATCGAGCGCCGAGTGTCGCACCCGTTGCTGCCGCTTCGCATTCTGATGCACCGCACCCGAGCTGCCGCTTTCACCATTCAGGCGCTGGTGGGGGTGGTCGGTGTCGGAGCGATGGTCTATCTGGCCTTCCATCTGCAGTTGGTGCTGCATTTCCCACCGCTGCTGGCCGGGCTGGGCACGCTGCCGTTCACCGTGTCGTTGATGGGTGCCGTTCCGTTCGCGCTGCGAATGATCGACCAGTTCGGGCCCCGTCGGCAACTGGTGTTCGGCCCACTGATCAGTACTGCCGGAATGTTGCTGCTCAGCGGGATCAGCGTCGATGGCAACTACTGGCTTGACGTTCTGCCGGGGGTGGCGCTGATGGGCGTCGGGATGGGTTTCACCGTCGTGCCGTTGAACAACCTTGCCCTGAGCGGGGTCGATCCCCACGACGCCGGCGTGGCTTCGGCCACGGCTACGGCCACCAACCAGCTTGGCGGGTCGATCGGGCTGGCCGTGCTCACCGCGATCTACGTCGCCGTTGCGGGCGGCCACGCAAGTCCGTCGGCAATGGTGGCCGGGTATTCGGCAGTGTTCGTTGTCGGAGCTGGTGTGTTTGCCGCTGCTGGTTTGGTTGCCTGGCTGTTCATCAAACAGACGCCGGCGGCTGTTGCTCAGCCGGATCGGCTTCCGGCGGGTGCTGCGGTGCAGTAACACTGCGTCCGGCTGGAGTCGAGCGCGGTCACAGAACGCCGAGCTTGCGCAGCCCGATCCAGATCATGGCGGTGCCCACCAGCGCTCCGAAAACCAGCATCACCCAGTAGGCCTTACGCAACAGCCATCCGCGAATCGCGGCCAGTACTCGATCAGAGCGGTCGGGCGCCAGGAAGGGGATCAAGGCCAGCGCGATCATGGGCGACAGACTCAGCAGAATGAAGCCCAGGAAGATCAGCGCCGCGTCGAGTAGTGGGAGGCGGTCCTCCTGGATGGCGGTCACTGCTCCCAAGGTGAACACCCACAGTCGCAGTGAGGTCAGATCCCCGACCACCCCCAGGCCGAAAGCGCGCCAGGGAGTCAGCCCGCTCATGGCTCCCATGATGCGATCGATGCCGGCCACTTCGTTGCGGTGCAGATAGGACCTGACGGCAAACGCATAGAAAACCGCTGCCGCGATCAGCAGCATGACGCCCGTAATCGAAGAGCGGGTTTCCTTGGGGAGTCCCCAGGCCACACCGGAGAACAGCAGACCGAACACCACGCCCTGGACGAACTTGGTGGTGGCGAACCCGCCGACGAAAGCCGCTGCCTTGTGCGGGCCTTTCTCCGACTGGAGTAGCAGGATTTCCCCGATGAGGAAGGTGGGCAGGATCAGTCCGGCCAGGATCAACGGCGTCAGGGGTGCCCACACTGCTGCCATAGCTTGACCCTAGCCGGGGTTGCGGCGGGGCAGGGCGCGTTCTCGATGCTGTCGGCGGATCGTGACCGCTCAGAACGCAGCGCGGAGGTCTGCCTCGATGGCTGCGGGCTCGGTGGCCGGAGCGTAACGACGAATGACCTGGCCGTCGCGTCCGATCAGGAATTTGGTGAAGTTCCATTTGATGGCGTCACCGAGCACGCCGCCGGCTTCGCTTCGCAGCCAGGTGTACAGCGGGTGGGCATTGGCGCCGTTGACGTCGATCTTGGCGAACATCGGGAAGCTCACCCCGTAGTTCAGCTGGCAGAACTCGGCGGTCTCCGCATCGTCGGCGAACTCCTGATTCTTGAACTGGGAGCACGGGAAGCCCAGGATGACGAAGTCTCGGTCCTTGAAGTCCTCATACAGCTTCTCCAGGCCCTCGAACTGTGGCGTGAAGCCGCATTTGCTGGCCGTGTTGACGACGAGCACCACCTTTCCGAGGTACTCCGACAGGGCTTGGTCGGAGCCGGTGATGGTCGTGGCGTGAAAGTCGGCGAGAGTGGTCATCGCATCTCCAAATGGGTGGGGTACTCCTGTGAAAGCGAACGAGGATGCCGCGGTATTCCCGCGGTTCCGGCAGCATCGCTGCTGCGGTGGCGATCCGGGGTCGCTGATGATCTTCCAGAATTCAGCGCGGCGCGATGCTGATCCGCTGCCCGCGGAGTTCAGGAGTCGGCGGGTCCGTCCAGCGGTGCGACGATCACTTCCAGCCCCTGCTCGGCGATCAGCTGCTGTTCGGTGAGCGACACTCCGGAATCCACGACGACATGAGTGAATGCCGAGACCTCGCACAGTCGGAACAAGGCCCGTTGACCCACCTTCGAGTGATCAATGACCAGGACCCGTCGACTGGCGGCCTTCATTATCGCCTTCTTGATAGCCAACTGAAGCTGGTCCTGGTGATACAGCGTGGTGCCATGCAGTGATGAGGATGACAAGAAGGCCACGTCGGCGGCCAAGCGTGACACGCCGTCCTCGCTGAGCACGCCTAGATAGGACGCCGAGCGACGGTTGTACTGGCCACCCAGGCAGATCAGATTGATCCACTCGGACTTGCGGAGTTCCTCCACCACGATTTCGGAGTTGGTGATGACAGTGAGGGCCTCGAAGCGATTCAGCAGCGGCACCAATTGCAGGGCGGTGGTGGAGTCGTCGAGCAGTACGACGTCGCCCTCTTCAATGAGATTGATGGCGGCATTCGCGATGGCCTGTTTTTCCTTCAGGCGGGCGCGCATGCGGTAATCCCAATCCGCCTCGAATTGCGTGGAGGAGGTGATCGAGGCGCCGCCGCGGACCTTGCGAACCAGACCCTTCTGGTGCAGATCGTCCAGATCACGGTGAATCGTCATGCGACTCACGCCCAGGGCATCGGCGAGATCGTCGACATGGGCGAAACCGCTGGCGTGCGCCACCCGAAGGATGTACTCCAGTCGGGCCGCCTTACCGCGGATCGGCTTTTCGCTATCGATGGCGATCTGCTCGCTCATATTCCACGCCCGTCCACGAAGTACCGCCCACTTTGAGGATCACAGCCTCGGATTTGTAGTCCTGAAGAGTTCCACTTGGTTCAGATCGACGATTCCCGCATCTGATCCAAGATCGGTTGCGACCAACGAACCGCACGCGAGGCCGCGCTCGACACTTTCCTCGAGACTCAGGCCGCTGATTATGCCGGAAATGAACCCGGAGGTGAAGGCGTCACCGCAACCGGTGGTGTCGACGACGTCGACTTTGAATGCCGGCACCACGATTTCCGATTCGCCGCGGCGGGCCACGGAGACGCCGTCGCCACCCATGGTCAACAAGGTGGTGTTCGCCCCGTGGGAATGCAGCCAAGCGATAATCTCGGCGCGGTCCTCGGTGCCGACCAGCCAGCTGGCCTCCTCAATATTGGGCATGAGGTAGTCGATATAAGGCAGGGAACCCGAGATGAGTTCCTGTGCGTCGGCCCGCGGGCTCATCAGGAAGTCGCAGGTAGTAATTGCTCCGAGTTCCTTTGCCTTGGCCAGGACGCGCGCCATGGGCGGACCGTCCAAGCCCGGTAACACGAAGGCGCCGCCCATGTGGAAGATGGTTCCTGGTGTGACCAGATCCCACGGCACGTCGTGCTCGTTGAGAGCCGCATTGGCTCCGATGACATGGAGAGCCGGACGCGAGCCGTCAGGGCGGATGGGCAGCAGACTCGACGAGGTTTGAAGCTCGGGGTCGATCACCATTCGGCTGGTGTCTGCGCCATAGCCGCTCAGCGCGTTCAGCAAGAACTGACCGATGTTGTCATTGCCGATTCGACCGACGCTGACGACGTCATGGCCGAGCTTGGCGAGGTTCATCGATGGCGCGGCGGCAGTGCCGGCGACGGTGAACTTGATCCGCTGCAAGAAGGCCAGCTGCTGGCCCGGGGGGACCTCGGTGAAAGGCCAGCCAAGAGCATCTGCGATGTAGGCGCCAAATGAGATGACCCGAGTCATGAGGGTCTCCTTCCGGGATGCGGGGCGGGATGCCGTCGCTTCATTGCGTTGTCGGTCCGTTGGTGGTTGCCCGCCGTGATGCTCGATGTTATGCCGTGTGAGAAGTTGTGGCAAGGCCCTGCGAAGTTATCACAGGAGTTGTGAACTGCGTTCTGGCTGTCCGTTGTTCGCATCGCAGGGGTGGGATGCGCTCGAGTGGCAGAGCAATCCCTAGTCAGGCCGATATAGCGGAACGGCTGGAGCGCGTCGAGTGGGCTGCGGAATCGCGAACTCTGTTCCGTTGCTGAGGGCAGTTGCGTAACAGAATGCTCACTCGAGGTGTTGTTGATAACAGTTTTGTAACACAATGGCACCGAAGGTAACAACGGAGCTAACGGCGAAGCTACAGTCCACTCAAGTGCTGCAGTTCGCTTCCGCTCAATGGTGATGCGAAGGCTTGCGGACCGACCGTGGTTGTGGAAGCAGCGCCCACCACTATCCCTAGTGGGACGACACGTCCATTGAAGTCGCTGCGTTGGGGCGCACGGCTTCGATCGAGCTCGAGGGAGACTCACGTCGATGAAATCACGTAGTTGGAAGATGCTGGGTGGTGTTGCAGTAGCGACATCGCTCCTGCTCATGTCCGCCGCTTGCGGCACGACCGGAGGAGGCACCCCGACCGGGGGCGCATCACACGAAGGAAAGTACAAGATCGCCACTATTCCCAAGATTGATGGCATCACCTGGTTCGATGACATGAAGCGAGGTGTCAACCAGTTCAACACCGACTTCGGTAGCGAGGTTGAGGCCTGGCAGATCGGACCGGACTCCGAGGACGCCGCCAAGCAGGTCCAGATCATTGAGGATCTGATCGCTCAGAACGTCGATGCCATCGTCGTCGTGCCGAACGATCCGCTAGCGCTGGAGCCGGTGCTCACCAAGGCTCGTCAGCAGGGCATCGTGGTCATCAGCCATGAGGGCCCCGCGTTGGCTGACACCGAAGCAGTCGACTACGACCTGGAGGCTTTCAGCAATGACGCCTTCGGCGAGTTGATGGGTCGCAAGCTGGTTGAAGGCATGGGCAAGGACTCCGGCACCTTCGTCGGTGAAGTCGGTTCGCTGACCTCCGAGACCCACATGGCCTGGTACAACGCCGCGGTGAAGTGGCTGGCTGAGAACTACCCGAACATCAAGCCCGTTCAGGCTCAGCCTTACGAAGATGCCAACGACGATGCCAAGGCTCGCTCGAACGCCATCGAGATTCTCAAGAAGTACCCGAAGCTGGACGGGATGATCTCCTGCTCGGTGTCGGCTGGGTCGAACATGGCCCAGGTTCTGAAGGAGAAGAAGATCAAGACCGTCACCCTGTCGCAGTTGACCCTGCCCTCGGTGGGTGGCCCCTACATTGAAGAGGGCTGGATCTACTCCGGTCAGGCGTGGGAGCCGGCTGGCGCTGGCTACGCAGGCAACATGCTCGCACTGCGCATCCTCAAGGGCGAGAAGATCGACTCCACTGTTGATCTGAAGTGGGACAACTACACCGCCTCCAAGGTGGACGGCAAGATCGTCATCGGCGATGCGATCCTGCAGTTCCAGAAGGGCGAAGACCCCTTCGACTCGTGGAACGGGAAGTGGCCGTTCTGATCAAACCCAGCGCTCGTGTCTGGCGGGGAGCAATCCCCGCCAGACACGGCCGACGGAACAGACCCAGAACCAGCCACTGCTGTCGGCAAGGAGCACGCCACATGTCAGTACCCATCCTCGAAGCACGAAACCTGTCGATCTCGTTCGGCGGAGTTGATGCTTTGGTCGATGTCGACCTCACGATCAATCAAGGCGAGATTCGCTGTCTCGTCGGCGAGAACGGCTCAGGGAAGTCCACCTTCGTCAAAATCGCATCCGGGGTGTACCGCCAAAATGCGGGAACCGTAGCGATAGACGGTGTTGATATGCCCTCCGGTGACCCGGGCGCGGCCATTGCTGCCGGCGTACAGGTCGTCTTCCAAGACTTGGCCCTCTTCGGTGGACTCAGCGTCGCTGAGAACATCGCCTTCAGCTACATGCTGGAGAACCGCACTCGCCAAGTGAGCATGAAGAAGATGAGCGAGCTGGCCCAGCAGGCGCTGGACATGATGGAAGTCAGGCTTGATCTCGAAGCGCCGGTATCCAGTCTTTCGATGGCGAACAAACAGTTGGTCGCTATCGCCCGCGCATTGCTGTTGGACGCTCGCCTGATCTTCATGGACGAGCCGACTGCGGCACTCACGCGAAAAGAGGTGAACCGGCTGCTGGAGGTCGTCGAGGGCCTCAAAGCAAAGGGCATCTCGATCGTGTTCATCTCGCACAAGCTGGACGAGGTGTTCCGCATCGCCGACACCATCACGATCTTCCGCGATGGCCACAAAGTCGGCGACTTCGAAGCCGGCGAACTCACCCAGTCGGACCTGACCTTCCACATGACCGGACGTCGCGTCGAATACCCGGCCTACCAGCGCACGCCGCGCGACACAGACGGTGTGACGCCTCCGGTGCTGGAGGTTCGTGAGCTGGCCGATCGAGGTCACTTCAGCGATGTCTCCTTCGCCATCCGTTCTGGTGACGTGCTCGGCCTGACCGGGTTGCTCGGTGCCGGGCGCACCGAGATCGCACTGTCATTGTTCGGACTCAACGCGCCTTCTCACGGCGAGGTGCTGCTCGACGGCGAGCCGGTACACATCCGAACCCCGCAGGATGCGGTGGGTCGAGGTATCGCCCTGGTGTCGGAGAACCGTCAGGTCGAGGGGCTGTTCATGGAGCAGACCATCGGCCACAACATCTCCTCAACCCGGCTGGACACCCTGGTCAATCGGCTCGGCATTCTGAACCTGCATCGCGAGCGGGAGCTGGCCCAAAGCGCGGTGGCTCAGATGGGTGTCAACAACCGCAATATCGACACGCTGGTGGGGCGGCTCTCCGGCGGAAACGCGCAGAAGGTCGTCATCGGCAAGTGGATCCTCACCGATCCCAAGCTGCTGATCCTGGACTCGCCCACGGTCGGGATCGACGTGGGCTCCAAGGCCGAGATCTACGAGAAGATCCAGCAGCTCGCCGACGACGGCATGAGCATTCTGTTCATCTCCGATGAGCCTGAGGAGATCGCGGCCAACTGCAATCGGATCGTCGTCATGTACGAAGGCGCGATCGTCAACGTCGTCTCCGAGGAGGAGCGCAATCAACCCAACTTCGTCGAGGTGCTGTCCCAGATGATCTCTGAGCCGACCACCCGCGTCGAGGTCGACTCCGCAGCCCAAGGAGGGTCGCAGGCATGAAGTCTCCTTTTCGCGCCGTCTTCCATCGCCGCTCCACCCCAGTAGAGCGCTATCTGACGCTGCTCATCATCGGCTACGCGATACTGGTCACCTCACAGAACCCGCGCTTCTTCAGCCTCGAGACGGTCTTCGATCTCGTCCATGAAGGTGCTCCCACCATGATTCTGGCGGTCGGGGTGTTGTTGGTGCTGGTTTCCGGCGGCATCGATGTGTCCTTCCCCGTGGTGGCGATCACGTCGGCCTACATGTCGATCAAGCTGATGTGGGCCTTTGGACTGGACACGATGGCATTCATGCTGCCGGTCTCGATCCTCTTCGGCACCATCCTGGGCCTGATCAACGCGCTGCTCATTCACTTCCTTCGATTGCCAACGCTGATCGTGACCCTGGGCACGATGGCGGTCTACCGCGGCTTGATGGCAGTGCTGCTGGGGACCAGCCAGTATCCGGTCGCGCAAATGCCGAAGTCCTTAGCGGAGTTCGGGCTGCTCGACATCGTCAGCGTCACCCGGCCCGAAGGGGTCTACGGGCTGTCGATCTTCCTGCCCATCGTGGCAGCGGTGATGGCCCTGACCTGGTTCCTGCTCTACCACACCATGATCGGACGCTCCGTCTTCGCGATGGGCTCCGACCCTGAGGCTGCTTCTCGAATCGGCGTCAACATTTTGCGCACGCGCCTGTTCGTCTACGGCTATACCGGGGCGTTGGCGGGCCTGGCCGGCTTGATCTACTACGCGGCGGTTCAGAACGTCGATCCGGTCGCGCTCAGCGGCTTTGAGCTGATGGTGATCGCGGCGGTCGTCATCGGTGGTGCCAAGCTGACCGGCGGTGAAGGCACCATCTTGGGCACCTTCTTGGGCGTGCTGCTGTTCCAGTTGTTCCAGACGACGCTGGTTCAGCTCGGCCTGGCGTCAACCTGGGCTTCCTTCTTCTTCGGTGCGGTGCTGCTGGCCAGCCTGGCCATGATCTACATCCGCCAACGCAGAGCAGACCAGCGAAACCTGGTCTTCCGGGTCGGCTGAGGGGACAAGACAATGCAAGCAATACTTGACCGCTTCAAGGGTCACGGCCATGTGAGTGTGCTGGCCGGAGCCAACATCGTGGTGTTGGTGCTGCTGGCCATCGGGCTGGGCAGCAGCTTCTTCTCGATGAACAACATGCAATCGATGATGACCCAGGTCGCCGAGTTCGGTCTGCTGGCGGTGGCGATGAGCCTGGCCATGCTGACCGGCGGAATCGACCTGTCCATCGTTGCTACCGCAGTGCTGGCCGGCATCGTCGGTGCGGAGTTCCTCACCGGCAAGGTCGTCGACCTCGCCACCACACCGGCGCCCGTAGTCATGGCGATGGCTGTGGCAGCCATGCTGATCACCGGGTTGCTCTGTGGCCTGTTCAACGGCCTACTGATCGCCAAGGCATCGATTCCACCGATTCTGGCAACGCTGGCCACGTCGATCTTCTACACCGGCGTCGGCACCGTGATGACTGGCGGCGCCTCGGTTCCGGTGAAGGTGAAGGAGTTCTTCAAACTGGGCACCGTCACGGTCGCGAACATTCCGATGGTCTTCCTGATCACCGTGATCGCCTTCGTCGTGGTGGGCATGATGCTGCGCTGGACCCGCACGGGACGACGGATCTACCTCTACGGGGAGAACGCCATCGCGTTGCGTTTCAGCGGTGCCCGTCACGAGCGTCTGGTCATTCTCACCTACGCCATCGTCGGTCTGATCTGCGCGCTGGCCGCCATGATCATGGTCTCGCGCACCGCCTCGGCGCGCGTCGGCTACGGCGAGGCCTATCTGCTGCAGGCGATCCTCGTCGTCGTGCTGGCCGGCTTCGATCCCTTCGGCGGACGCGGCCGGGTCTCCGGCCTGGCACTGTCTTTGATCCTGCTGCAGCTGCTGTCGTCGGCCTTCACCATCATGCGCTTCGGCCCGTACATGAAGGTGTTCATCTGGGGTGCGATGCTGCTGGCGGTCATGCTCGTCACCCGGATCATGGCCGGTTTCATGGAAAGACGGGAACGAGCCCATGTGGCTCCACCGGGCTCCGGTGGATCACCGGCGGTCGTCGAGGCGGTGTCGGCATGAGCGACTTCACTGAAGACAGCACCCAGGTCGCCGACGAAATTCGCGCCACCTTGGCACGCATGGACACCGAACAAGTCGAAGCGGTCCTGGCGGCCATCGAAGCCGCCGAACGGATCTTCGTCATCGGAGTGGGTCGCGAAGGGCTCGCCAGCCGAGCTTTCGCGATGCGCCTGATGCACTGCGGCTTCGACGTCAGCCTGGGCTGGGACGACACCACGCCGGCAGTGGGACCTGACGACCTGCTCATCATGGTCAACGGCTCCGGACAGATCGGGCACCTGGATTACGTGTTCGGCAAGGTCGCCGCCATCGGCGCAACCACCGTGGTCGTGACCGGAGTGCCGTCCGCTGCCACCCCGACCGCAGCCGATCACGTCCTGCAGGTGCCTGCGACGGTCTATCTCGGCGAAGGCGATCTGGTGGAGTCCATTCAGCCGATGGGCTCGTTGTTCGAGCAGTGCACCTTGATCGTTTTCGATCTCATGATCCTGCAACTCATCAAGCGGCGCGGGCTGAGCTATCCAGAGCTCGCTGCCCGTCACCGCAACTTCGAATAGGCCACATCACCCCAGGGATCGCACACAGCGGTTCGGTCCCCACTCGCGAAAGAAGGAATGTGAGATGACGCGAATCTATGAAGACCCCGCAGAGTTCACTGCGGACGCGGTCACCGGCTTTGTGCAGCTGTATCCGGAGCTGGTTCGTCCGGTCACCGGGGGTGTGGTGCGACGCCGCCGTCCGGCCGAACCCAAGGTCGCCATCGTCTGTGGCGGCGGTTCGGGCCACTACCCGGCCTTCATGGGCTACGTGGGCCCGGGCTTCGCCGATGGTGCGGTGATCGGAAACATCTTCACCTCACCGTCGACCGCTCAGGCCTACTCGGTGGCCCGCGCCGCCAACAGCGGCAAAGGAGTGATCTTCGCCTACGGCAACTATGCCGGCGACGTGATGAATTTCGGTCTGGCTGGCGACCGGCTGGAGGCCGAAGGCGTGCCCGCGCGGCAGATGATCGTCACCGATGATGTGGCCTCGGCACCCGAACTCGAGAAGCGACGCGGCATCGCCGGCGACTTCATGATCTTCAAGATCATCAGCGCCGCCTCCGAGAAGGGCCTCGATCTGGATGAGGTCATGGCGGTGGGCACCAAGGCCAACCAGCGCACCTTCACCCTCGGCTTGGGATTCTCCGGCTGCACCTTCCCCGGTGCTGAGGAGCCGCTGTTCACCGTGCCTAAAGGCATGATGGGCCTGGGCCTGGGCGTCCACGGCGAGCCGGGCCTGGAGGATGTACCGTCGCTGCGAGCCAGCGAGCTTGCCGGCCTGCTGGTCACCAAACTGCTCGCCGAGCGTCCCGAGGGGGCGGAGGATCGCGTCGCAGCGATCGTCAACGGCTTGGGTGCCACCAAGTATGAAGAGCTCTACGGTCTGTGGGGCTACATCGCTCCGCTGCTGCGTGAAGCCGGGCTGCGCATCGTCGCCCCCGAGGTGGGCGAGCTGATCACCAGCCTCGACATGGGTGGAGTCTCGCTGACTCTCACCTGGCTGGACGACGAACTCGAAGAGCTGTGGACCGCGCCGTGCCGCAGTTCAGCCTTCACTCGCGGCTCCCTGGACGCCGGCGACGGCGCCGACGTGGTGAGCGCGGATGACGAGGACGAAGCCGACTACGGCATCACCATCACTCCCGGTGACGCCGATTCGCAAGCAGTAGCCCAGGTCGTGCTGGCAGGGCTGGTTGCTGCGCAGTCAGCGATCCACGACGCCGAAGCCCACCTGGGCGAGCTCGACGCAGTCGCCGGCGACGGCGACCACGGCCGGGGAATGGTGCGTGGCTTGGACCATGCGGTCACCGCTGCCAACCAGGCCGTCGAGCAGCACGCCGGTGCGGCAGGACTGTTGGCCGCAGCCGGTGACGCCTGGGCCGAATACGCCGGTGGCACCTCCGGGGTGCTGTGGGGCGCGGGTTTGCGGGCCTTCGGGGCTGTCTTGGGCGATCAGGGCGATGTCAGCGACGAACAGGTTGTGCGCGCCTGTCACGCCTGGCTCGATGCCCTCACCGAACTCGGCAAAGCCAGCGTGGGCGACAAGACCCTGTTGGACTCGGCTGTCTACTTCGTCGAGGCCTTGGAGAAAGACCTGAGCCTCGGCCTGGCGCCGTCCTGGCAGGCCGCCGCCGTCGTCGCTGAGGAGGCTGCGCAGCGGACGGCCGAACTGAGCCCCAAAGTGGGCCGGGCCCGACCCTTGGCTGCACGCAGCATCGGCACCCCTGATCCAGGCGCGGTGTCCTTCGCGCTCTGCGTCCAGGCTGTCGGCGCGACCCTGGCCAACCAGTAGCAGCGGACGCTGCCAGAAACCCCAATGGCCGACGAAGCCGACCATGCATGAGCTCGAAGGAGGAGCAATGGGATTGCGGATAGCGATCGGTGCCGATAGCGCCGGTCTGCCTTACAAGGAGGCTCTGCGCACCCAACTGGAGAACGATCCGCGCGTCGATGAAGTCATCGACGTGGGCATCGACGGCGACGAGGACGTTGACTATCCCCATATCGGAGTAGCGGCAGCCCGCAAAGTCGCCGATGGGCAGGCCGACCGAGCTCTCCTGATCTGCGGAACCGGCATCGGGATGGCGATGGCCGCCTCCACCGTGAAGGGAATCCGCGCCTCGGTGGCGCACGACGCCTACTCGGTGGAACGGCTGGTCAAATCCAACAACGCCCAAGTGCTCACCTTGGGACAACGGGTGATCGGCCTGGAGTTGGCGCGCAATCTGGTCAACCACTGGATCGATCAGCACTTCGACGAGAGCAGTCCGTCAGCGCCGAAAGTGGCGGCCCTGGAGCAATACCAGCTCGGCGAAGACGCCGATCAGACCGGAGAGTGACGTGAACCTGCAAGAAGCCCGCGCCAGCATCGTGACCGAGTTGGCAGCGGTGTGCCGCAGCATGGGAGCCGACCGGACGCTGGTTCTCGGGGGTGGCGGCAATGCCTCGGTGAAGACCGTGGTGACCGACATCACCGATGCCACGGTGCCGGTGCTCTTCGTGAAAGCCAGCGGCCATGACCTGGCTACGATCACCGCCGACGGTTTCGCGCCGCTGCGCCTGGACCGGGTGCGTCGGTTGCTGCCACCGGTGAGCGTGCCCGCAGATCAGCTTCGCAATGAGTTGCGGTGTGCCCTGATGGATGCCGACGCCACCGACCCGTCGGTGGAGACGCTGGTGCATGCGCTGCTGCCCGACGAGGTGGTGTTGCATTCCCACGCTGATGCGGTGTTGGCACTGTCCAATCGCGTCAATGGCGCTGCTGTGGTTCGGGAACTGCTGGGCTCGCTGTGCGTCGTGGTTGATTACGCGATGCCCGGGCCGGATCTGGTGACGGCGTGCGATAGCGCTTGGCGAGGGCGTCGGGGCGACGAGGTCGGACTCGTGGTGCTCGGCCATGGGCTGTTTACCGTGGGAGCGACTCCCGAACAGGCCTGGCAGCGTCATCAGCAGGTCTGCGCCGCGGCGGAGGCTGCTCGCCACCGGCCAGCGGCCGCGGCGGAGCCGCTTCCTGCCGGTGACCTCAAGGAGATAGCGGCCTTCCGCAAGGCGCTGTGTGACCAGGTTGGGCATGCCTTGGTGGTGCGTCGAAGCTCCGACGAACAAATCGCGGCCTTCGTTGCCGATCCGGCGATGTTGGCCGCCACCGCTGCCGGTCCGGTCACTCCCGATCACGTCACGTGGACCAAGCCGTTTGCGCTGATTGGCCGCGATCTGGCCGGTTACCGCGCCGCCTACGACGCCTACTTCGTCGCTCAGCAGACCCGAACCGGTGCTGCGGTGCCCATGTTGGACGACACGCCTCGGGTGATCCTCGATCCGCAATGGGGCATGCTCACGGCCGGCCGAACGGCTCATGAGGCCGAAACCACGGCAGAGATCTACCGGCACACCATGAGCATCATGACCGAGAACGTCGCCCAGGGCGGATATCAACCGGCAGGATTGAATCACGTCTTCGACCTCGAATACTGGAGCTACCAGCAGCAGAAGCTGGCCCGCATCGCACAGGATGCAGAGCTGGTCGGACAGGTTGCGCTGGTGACCGGTGCCGCCTCGGGAATCGGTCGAGGTTGCACCCAAGCACTCCTGGATGCCGGTGCCTGTGTTGTCGGTTGGGATCTGTCAGAAAAGGTGCTGGACGCCTTCGACGGGCCCAACTATCTGGGTCTTCAGGTCGATGTCACCGATCCGGGCGCCGTAGCGGCTGCCCTGGCGCGCCAGGTAGAGGTCTTCGGCGGCATGGACATCTTGGTGGTGGCGGCCGGTGTGTTCCCCACCAGCGCAAATCTCGGTGAGCTGACCGCCGACGCCTGGCGGCGCACCATGTCGGTGAATGTTGATGCCGTCATGGAGTTGTACGGCCAGTCGATGCCGCTGTTGGCCGCGGGCTTCCCCTACGGCCGGGTGGTGCTGATTGCGTCGAAGAATGTGGCCGCACCCGGACCGGGCGCGGCGGCGTATTCCTCCTCGAAGGCCGCGGTGACCCAGCTCACCCGAGTGGCAGCGTTGGAATGGGCTTCGGCAGGGATTCGGGTGAACATGATCCATCCCGACGCCGTGTTCGACACCGGCCTATGGACGCCGGAGTTGCTGGCTGCTCGCGCCGAGCACTACGGCATGAGCGTCGATGACTATAAGCGGCGCAACCTGCTCCATACCGAGATCACCAGCGCCGACGTCGGCCTGCTGACCCGGGAGCTGTGTACAGCATCGTTCGCCTGTGTCACTGGTGCACAGGTTCCGATCGATGGCGGCAACGAGAGAGTGATTTAGGAGTTCAGCAATGCAATCAGGACGTCTGGATGGGGTTCCGCCACGCAATGGTGACTGGGGTCCCGCCTACATCATCCAAGGACCGACCAGCGACATCGGCTTGCTGACACTGCGTCCCGGCGATGAGATGACCAACCACATTCATCACTTCTGTGACGAGTCCTTCATCGTGATCGACGGTGAGGCGACCTTGTGGGTGGACTGCGGCGAGCCACGCGCCATGGTGCCCGGCGATGTGGCCCGGTGCGCCCCGGGGGAGATGCACTACTTCCGCAACACCTCCGATGACATCTTCACGATGGTCTTTATCAAGTCTCCGGCTAGCCCGGGCGACACCATCAACCTGCCCTGGCAGCCCGGACAACGTCCGCCCGAGGTGCCGGCACGCCCCGAACCCACAACCGAAAGGAACTAGAAATGGCCGACCTCGACGGCAACATCAACGCCAAGGATTGGGGTTTGGATACCCCGCAAACCTCCTGGGATTTCCCGATCAAGGGGGCTGGCCAACTCGACTTCGGAATGCGCCACCGGCTGGCTCGCATCTTCGGCGAGGACGGCCACACCGCCATGCTCGCCTTCGACCACGGCTACTTCCAAGGTCCCACCCGTGGTCTGGAGCGCATCGATTTGAACATCGTGCCGCTGGCTCCCTATGCCGACGCGCTGATGGCCACCCGCGGCGTGTTCCGCTCGGTCATCCCGTCCACTGCGGACAACGCCTTGGTGATGCGTGCCTCCGGCGGGCCGTCCATCTTGAAGGAACTGTCCAATGAGCGGGTGGCCATGGAGATGGCTGACGCGGTGCGGATCGATGCCGCTGCGGTGGCCGTCCAGGTGTTCATCGGTGGGGAGTTCGAAACCCAATCGATCGCGAACCTGAATACCCAGATCGATGCGGGTTACCGTTGTGGCATGCCGGTGCTCGGTGTGACTGCGGTGGGCAAGGAGCTCACTCGCGACGCCCGTTACTTCGGGCTGGCCACGCGGATCATCGCCGAGTTCGGCGCCCAGATGGTCAAGACCTACTACATCGATGAGGGTTTCGACGAGGTCGTGGCTGGCTGCCCGGTGCCGATCATCATGGCCGGCGGCAAGAAGCTGCCCAGCCTGGAGGCGCTGACCATGGCATTCAATGCCATCGATCAGGGTGCTGCCGGTGTCGACATGGGACGCAACATCTTCCAGCGGGTTGCTCCGGTGGCGATGATTCAGGCCGTGCGCGGCATCGTCCACGACGGTCTGAAGCCTGCCGAGGCCCATCAGCTGTATCTGGAGTTGTCCGGTGGCGCCACCGACTGAGCTCGGGCGGCCGAGGTCGCCCTTTCTGCTGATCAACCCGAAGGCCTACTTGACTGGTGCGGCCATCAAAGGCTTCGCCATTGTGGCCGACGGGTTGGCAGCAGAGCTCGATGTTGACGTGGTGTTCACCGCTCAGCATGTTGATCTGGCTCCGATCGCTGGTGCGACGACGAATCTCATCGTCGCCGCCCAGCACCTGGACCCGATGGGCTTCGGGCGCGGCATGGGCCACATCCTTCCCGAAGGGGTGGTCCAGGCCGGTGCTCGGGCGGTGGTGCTGAACCACGCCGAGCACCCGCTGTCGCTGGGCGAGTTGGACGCTGCGATGCGGCGGGCCGAAGAGGTCGGGTTGACCACGATCGTGTGCGCGGACTCGATTCGACAGTGTCGAGCCGTGGCACAGCTCGATCCGGCGATCGTGATCTGTGAGCCGACGGTCAACATCGGTACCGGCGTGATGGCCGTCGATGACTACATCACCGAAAGCACCGCGGCGGTCAAGGCCGTGAATCCGGACATCCTGGTCGTGCAGGGTGCTGGGGTTGGCACCGGTGTCGACGTGACCCGCATGATTCGGCTGGGGGCCGATGCTGCTGGCACTAGCAGCGGGCTGATCAACGCCGATGATCGATCGTTTGCCCTTCGGGGAATGATCGAGGCGGTGGCGCAACTCCGCGACGAGCGGGGGGTCTGACCATGCTGATTGGACTGCCCGAGGCGCTCGCCTTCGCTGAGAGGCGACAGGTGGCCTTGGCTGCGATCAATGTGCCGTTCTTCGAGGCGCTGCTGGCCGTGATCACGGTCGCTGAGGCCACCAGAACTCCGGTGATTCTGCAGCACGCCGAGGTTCACGAGCATCTGATGAGCATTGAGGATATTGGCCCGGTGATGCGGGTGCTGGCCGAGCGCAGCTCGGCGCCGTTCGTGCTGCACGTGGATCATGCCTCGAGTGCCGACTATGTGGCTCGCGGCTTCGAGGTGGGCTTCAACTCGGCAATGATCGACGGCTCCTCGCTGCCTTTCGAGGAGAACGTGGCGCTGACCTCCGAGGTGGTGAAGCTGGCCCGCCAGCGCGGCTTCGGCATCGAGGGTGAACTCGGCGTCATGACCGGCAACGAGAATGGCAACCCCTCCCAGGGGGTGGCCGACGCCTCGCTCTACACCGACCCGAAGCAAGCACGGGAGTTCGTGGCGCGCACCGGGGTGACCGCCCTGGCGGCGTCTTTCGGCACGGTGCATGGGTTGTATCGGCGCAAGCCTGAACTCAACTATGAGTTGATTGACCGGCTCCGCGCAGCCGCCGGGGTGCCCCTGGTGATGCATGGTGGTTCGGGGCTCAGCGCGCCGGAGTATCAGGCCTGCATCCAACACGGCGTCCGCAAGGTGAACTACTACACCTACGCGGCCAAGGCCGCCCTGGACGCCGCCCGTGACGAACTCGCCAACCCCGACACGGTGCTCTTCCCCGACATCGCCCTAGCCGCCCAGCAGGCAGTCACGATCGACGTAGCGTCGCTGGTCGATGTGTTGCGCGCCCCCGCCGACCCCGTCGCCGTCTAGGTAGCGCCGCTGCAACGATTCGCCCCCGATGGGTGAGAACCGCAGCGTGTCGTGGGGCGAATCGCCTAGGTCGGTGCAGATTGTTGCGCCTACTGAATTCGACGCTGGTGCTGCAACACCGGCAGTCGCTCCCGGACGCCCGCGACGCTGTCTAGCTCGAGGTCGATGATCGCCAGTTCGGGGTCTTCGCCGAGATCGAGCAACACGGTGCCGGTGGGGCCGACCACCATCGAATGTCCGATGCCGGTCGGGGTGCGGCCGTTGGGGTCAGTGGGCGGTTTGGCCTGATCGACGCCGACCACGAAGGCGGTGGAGTCCATGGCCCGGGCGGTGACCAGCGTGCGCCATTGATGCAGCTTCTCCGGGCCGTCGGCCCACGAGGCCGGGAGCAGGATCGCCTCGGCGCCGCGTCCGGCCAGCTGGGTGAACAGGGCAGGGAAGCGCACGTCGTAGCAGGTGGCCAGCCCCAGAGTGCGACCGGAAAGCTCAATGGTGACCGCCTGCTCGCCGGCCCGGATCTGCCGGGACTCGGCGTAGCCCAGAGCGTCGAACAGATGAATCTTGTCGTAGCGCGCCTCGGCACCTCCGGTGACCAGCAGCGTGTTGTGGACCTGCGGGCTGTCGGTCGTGGTGAACATGCCCACCACGACGGTGACGCCGGCATCGGCGGCGATAGCCCGCACGGCGGTAGCCCACGGCCCGTCGAAGGGCTCAGCAGCGTCGGCTCGGGGGCGGGCGAAGGAGCACATGGTGGCTTCGGGGAAGACGACCAGTTCGGCCTCCTGTGCGGCTGCCTGGCCGGTCAGCTCGGCGACCAGCGCCAGGTTGGCGTCCGGGTCGGTGGTGGACAACAGTTGCCCCAAGGCGATGCGCATGGACCCACTCTGTCTGGCGCGCCCGGTTCGCGGCAAGGGCAGGGCTGGGTGTGATTGCGGCTGCCTGGACAAGCTGACGCCGCGAGGCAACCTTTTGCCCGCAGTCTGCGTAGGGGAGGGTGATCACGAGGAAAGGAAGCCGATGTTCGGATCATCGACGGCCGCGCGGGATGCTGAGTTCGCTGAGTTCGTTACCGCGTCCTCAACCTCGCTCGGACGCACGGTCTATCTGCTCACCGGTGACCGCGAGTTGGCCAGCGACTTGGTGCAAGAAGCGCTCGTGCGCACCTACGTGGCGTGGCGTCGCGTCCGGCGTGGTGAGGCTCTTGCCTATGCGCGCCGGACGTTGGTGAATCTCAACATCGATCGCTGGCGCCGCCGTCCGGCCGTGCCGGTGGAGTGGGTAGATGGAGTGAGCGGCGACGGTCAGGCAGTGGTCGATGACCGTGACGAGATTGTTCGCGCCCTGGCCACGTTGCCCGCCCAGCAGCGCCGGGTTGTGGTGTTGCGCTACCTCGACGATCTGTCCGAAGCCGCTTGTGCAGAGCATTTGGGCATCACTATCGGTGCAGTGAAATCTGCCTGCTCGCGCGGCCTGGCGGCTTTGCGCGAAAACTACGCGCCTACCAGTGAAGGGAGCTCGCGATGATCGATCTGGAGAATCGTCTGCGTGAGGAGTTCAGCGCCGCGGCGGAAGTCTGGGACGCCGACATCGACGCTGTGGCAGTCATGTCGGCCGGACGCACGGCTCGGCGCGGGCGAACGGTGCGTCGGTTGGCCGTGGCAGCGGCCGTGATCGTGGCGATGACGTCGGTGTCGATCGTCGTCGCCCCGCCGATCATTGCGCAGATCCTCGATCACCAGACCATGGAGGTGAACAGCTACTTCCAGTGGGACAAGACACGCTCGGAGTTCGACGAGGTGTCGGTGAAGCTTCAGAGCAAAGGCGGGGTGGTGACCGCCACTGCGACCGGCTCGCGGGAGCATGCGGTGGTTGCCAACAAGACGTGGACAGTGCCCGCGGACTCCGCGCCGATGCGGGTGGCGTTCGGTTCCCGGGCGGTGGTCGTGATCTTCCCTGGTGAGGTCACGCAGGCTCAGATGATGCTGGGAATCAACCAGGGTGGTTCTGGCGGATCGCAGGAGTGGATGCCGGCCTTCGGCGTGACCGTCGCCGTGTGGCAGCTGGAGTCAGCCAAGGTTCGTCCCGAGACCGTCGACTGGGTATGGCTGGACGCGGCGGGCACCGTCCACTCTTTTGAAGGGGCACGTGGCGCCGCGGTGACCATGGGCGCGGAGACCTATGTGGTGTACGAGAGTCAGCAGACCGACGTCGTGGGGATCATTGGGCGCTTCGGCATACCGCGGTCGTCGGCCAAGGATTCGGACCTTCTCGACGGTGCCGTGTCCTGGGGCGGCACCGAGGCGGTGTCGTGGCAATTGGGAGTGCTCCCGGTGGGGGCTCACGATGTGCAGCTCACGCTGTCGAAGCCCGACGGCGAGTGGGCAGCATCCACGCTGAGCGACGGCTCAGTGCTCGTGCTGGTGCGGATGCCCGGTGAACCCAACAAGGTGGTGACCGCGCTGAGCTACGTTCGCGCGGACGGCACCACAGTGAAGTACGGGCACTGATGCGTAGCCGGTAGCTGGGCCTCGATTGGAGTCGAGACCGACCCACCGGTAGCATCTCCGACGGAGGATTCGCCTAGAGGCCTATGGCGCTCGCTTGGAAAGCGGGTTGGGTTCACGCCCTCACGAGTTCGAATCTCGTATCCTCCGCCACTGCGGAATCGGCACTGACAGGTGTGCCCTGTCAGAGCCGGTCCGTTATGCAATGGCGCACTATCTAGTTGGGGGGGGTAGCCTTCGATCGTCCTGAAGCTAGCCACCTGGGCGGACGGCCAGCAGGCGCTCGACCAGCAACTCGCGCTAAGCGAATTGGCCGACCGTCAAATTTTCGCACCAGTAGTGTCAGCGATGAAGGAACCCCGCGCTGCCGATCGGTGGAGGAGTCGAGCATGGCAGAGCTTCCACCCGCCGGTTGGTACACACAGCCAGACGGTACGCGGCGCTTTTGGGACGGCGTCCAGTGGGCCGAGCATGAAGTCTCAGCGGGCTTCTCGAACGGGGCCCCGGGTGCGCCCACGGTCGGACTGCCGACCATCCGAGAACATGCAGCCTGGCATCCCGACCCTTCCGGCCGCCACGAGCTTCGCTGGTGGGACGGGTGCCAATGGACCGAGCACGTCGTCTCACTCGGACAGCAGCAGGTGGACCCGCTGACACCAGCTGTTCGCGTGGCGAAGGTGGCGACGCCGAGCTGGAGGGTTCGCCGCCAGGTGCGGAAAGCGGGCGCCAAGCCGGCCCGCGCCGCGACCGGCGGAACACTCCTTACGGAACCCATCCTGATCGTGAACCAGAAGGCGAAAACTGTCGGGGTCAATGCCGAGTACGCCATTTTCGGCCAGAACGGCCAGCAGGTCGGGGTGGCCCGTGAGTTGGGCCAGACCCAAATCAAGAAGTCACTGTCGCTGATCCCAGATGAGAACCGGCTGCACACCCTGCAGATATTGGACATGGACGGCCGGATGTTGCTTGCGCTCACCCGCCCAGCGAAGCTGATCAAGTCCAAGATGCGGGTAGCTGCGGCCGATGGCACCCCGATTGGCCAAGTCGTTCAGAAGACGACCGGCTTCATTCACGACGTTCGGTTCACCCTGGAAGCGGACGGCAAGGTTCTGGGCACGCTGGAGACAGATTCAGCGGAATCGATCCGATTCAGTATTCGAGACGCTGCCGGAACTGAGATCGGCAGGATCTCCAAGACATGGGCCGGCCTCCGCAAGGAGTGGTTCACGAACGCCGACAACTATGTCGTGCAGATCCACCGGCCGCTGGATGAGCCGCTGCGCTCCCTTGTTGTGGCGGCCGCGATCGCAGTCGACATGGCACTCCGGCAAGGTGACTCGGCTCACGAGAAGGCGCGACGCGACAGACATGACGCCTTCTGGATACAGGGCGACCCGTTGTAGCCCGTCGGCTTGCGGCTTGCGTGGACCCTGACGACCCAAAGACAGATGTCAGAACCTCGACAACCAGCGCCAGGACAGCGGTCCTCAACCTCACACACCTCCCACCACCGACAAGAAGCATCTGCACGGATCGGCACCCCAATTTGCTTGAGGGAGTAGCCAGTCCCGTCGCTTGCGACGCTGATCGAGGAGCCCGCCGTGACCATGAGTGCCGCGGACGTGAAGCCGGAGTTCATCTCCCTGCGGAGGTGCCCGTGTTGTATCGCGTTGGCGGCGGTCTGCTGCGTCAGCGAATCGCCCCGGGAGTTGGGGCCACGCCGGGCGGCGGCTGATCCGGGCCCGGCCGGATGACCTAATGCGGTTGTTCCTGCCCGTTCCCTCGGTGTGCTCGCGGCCTCGGCGTGCAATGATCGAGGATATGACGACGACTGAGACGCCCATCCGCGGTCAGCCCCTGGTGTCGTACGACCTGCTGCGGCAGACCGTGTGCTTCAAGGTCGGCGGGGCACACCCGGGCCTGCGAGTTACGGCAAGCGACGAAGCCGAGCACCTCCTGGTCGTGCAAGACCGGTACGACGAGGCGGTACCGGAAGCGATCGAAGCCGTCCGGTGGAGGTGGTGGTCGCGACGCCGGCGGTGATCTGAACTCTTGAACGGAGGGCCGACGTTGTGCAGTCGCTGTCGCAGACGTCAGCGGTACTCGCGAGAACGGTGGTCTGTGAGCGCCCGATGCAGGTTTGGGGTGCGTAGCCGACGGTCTACATAGCGGGTGATGGGCCCGTTCGGGAAGTCTGATTCAGCAGGTCGGCCAGTGTCTCGTTGCCCGCGAGCCGGCGAGCCATGTCGCGGATACCCAGTTCCGCAAGCTTCTCGGCTGTCGCGAACGGACGGCCAGGATCACCAATCTGCAGGATCTCGAGGAGGTCACGAATGCTCGTGCCGGTTTCCAGCGTGCCTAACGCATTGAACTTGGTGATGTAGCCACCCTGTGGCGCGTCGTCCAGATTGAGGCGCGCCCCGATCGCGTAGGCGATGGCGAACCGATACGCATCCTGCTGGCTACCCCCGAAGTGCTCGGCTGCGATCGCGGCGATGCTGTCGTTGGCTTCTGGCGTCAGCCCGATCTGCTGTTTGTCGTCCTTCTCGCTGGCCACGGCTACTGCGTCCTCTCGATTGTGGCTTCCTCCGGGTCATTGTTCGGTCGGCGGATTCGGTAGGCCAGCCCGATACGGTTGCCCATAATCGTGCGTGCCTGCTCCTCGGTCAGCTCACCTGACTGCACGAGCAACACAGCCTGGCTTCCGAGTTCAGGCACCCACGAGTTGAGCACGTTCTCGCGATGCTCAAGATCGAGGCGAGCGAGGGGGCTGTCAAGCACTACCGGCCCGCCACGGACGGCAGCCCGCTTGAGTGCCCCGATCAAGGAAAGGGCTATCAGCTGGCGCCCGCCTTCACTGGTGCTCATGGATGGCCCATGCTTACCAACCAGATCGACCCGATAGTCTCGGCTGATCGTTATGCCCTGGTACTCGCTGGCGTCGCGGATGAGTTTCATGAACATGCTCGTCGCCATTGACTCCACTTCGGCACGGGTCCGTTCTTGGTATCGGTCGATTGTTCGTCTCACGAGGTCGGACACGTACTCGAAGAAGTACGTCTCGGCCGCGAGCGCTGGCTGGCCTCCGCCTAGTCGGCGCAGAACACCAGCTAGCTTGTTCTGGTCGGCGGCGACCTTCGCCTCGTCGTCGAGCAGCTTGCCCAGGCGGCGCTCGTAGGTCTCAATCCCGCGCTCGAGTCGCTCCTGCTCGTGGCCCAGCTGACGGATCGCAGCGGCGTCGTTGTCCTTCAGCCGGTCTTTGATCGATCCGAGTCGACGGTTGCGGTCGTACTGTGTGCTGACGATCCTGTTCAGTTGCCCCTGCTTGTCGGTGAAGCTGTCGATCGTCTTGGTATCGATGAGCGCCCGGATGCGCCGCTCGAGCACGAGGTCTGGGCCTTCGCCAGCCTCGCTCCGCAACTCCTCCATGTCGGCCTCGGCGTCTTTGAGTGCCTGCTGGGTCGCGGCGTCCGGTGGTGGCAACTCCTGCTGGCACGCTGGACACCTTCCGCCCTTGAGTTGCTTCTGTAGGAGTTCCACTCGATCACGGGCTCGCTGGATCGCTTGTTGCTTGTCTTGGGCTGCGTCGTTCCTGGATTGCACCGCGAGGAGAGCGATATGCAGTCGGGAGCTAGCGGGTGCGAGCCAGCCTCTAGTTAAGAGACTCCGCATCTCCTCGCGGAGCACCCTCTCCTCCTCTTCCCCGCCCTTGATCTGTGCCTCAAGGGTCTCCATCTCGCGGGCGTCGGCCTTGAGATCATCGACGGCGGCGATGCGCGCGTTGACGTCCTCCAGATCGTGCTTCGCCTTCAGCACGGACTCGGTGATCTCCTTGAGATCCTTCTCCAGGCTTTCCTGCCGCGATCTCAGGTCCTTGAGCTGACGCCGGGCGTTGTCGGCGTCCTTCTGGCTTCTCAGCGCTTTGGCCTGGCGTTGCATCACGTCGGTGCGCATGGTCTCGATGTCTCGTGAAGCGAGCTGAAGTGCAGGGATGCCGAGCACGCTCTCGATACTGCTGCGCAGGAGGTCGCGCTCGCGGTCGGAGTTCAGGCGGTTGTAGAAGTCTTGGAGCAGCTCACCGTCGAAAAGGAAGAACTCGGAGATCTGGGGATGGAGTAGGCGTCCGATCTCGGCGTCGATGGACTGCTGCTGTACCACCAAAGAATCGATCCGAAGGTCGGCGGTGATGCGTGGCGTTCCGGGGCCGTCCACCGTGGCGGTACGTGTGAGGTGGTATTGGTGGCCGCTGGCACGGAAGCTGATGCCGACTTGCATCTCTGTCTCGCCATCGGCACGGGCTGGTCGATTCATATACTCGGCCAGACCGCGTGCTGACTCGGCCTGAGTCTTGCCGGCCTCGGGCGCACCATACAGACACCAGCGAAGTGCCCGGAACAGTCGGGTCTTTCCGAGGGTGTTCTCGCCGTGGATCACCACGACTGGGGACTCAGGGGCTGTAGCGAGGTTCAGCGAGTCGATGTCGCGGTATGGGCCGAAGTTCTTCAGGCTCAGACTCTCGAAGTGCAGGGTCATTCGCTTAGCTCCAGTCGCGCAAGAATCCGTTCACTGACGTGCTCCTGCAGTTCGCGTAACTCGCGCTTGAACTTGGAGCGGTCGTCGTCGAACTGGTAGCGCCAGGCCAGCCTGATGATCTCTTCATAGTCGTCGGGCTCGAAGGACTCGATGGCGGTGCCGAAGCGGCCGGCGTCGGCCTTGTCAGCCGCTTCTCGGAGTGCTTCCAGCGCACCGTCTCGGCCATGTCCCGTTTCGTCAGACTCATCCGTCACGTCAGTCTCCCTCTTCGTCATCAATCGGTAGGTCGGGCAGTTCTATTGGGTCTTGGCTTAGGGAGACGATGACCTTGAGCCTGTCTCGCGCGGCGGGGTTGCGGGCTAGGCGAACGAACTCCAGCGCCCGGCTAGCCTCGCTCTTGGTGAGTGCACCCCCAATGGCGTCGACCAATAGGAGGTCATGCACCTCGGCACTCACCTTTCCGGTGGCGGGCGCGCGGCGGAGCACTCTTCCGCGACGCTGGATGTACTCGCGCTCGACGGTCGAGCTGGCCAGGATGAGTGCGTGGTCAGTAACGGGGATGTCGATGCCCTCGTCGAGGCAGCGGATCGCGACGACGATACCGCCGTGCTGACCGAGACTTCGGACAACGGCATCTCGGTCGCTGGGCATGCCTGAGAAGAAGGCGAGCGCGGGCAGGCCGGCCGCAAGGCACTGGTCGATGACGGCGCTCAGCTGCTCCTTGTCGTCGCAGTAGACGAGCCAGCGGTCGCCTGACTGGTATTCGCTCGCCAGAATGCTCACGGCGACTGGCACCTTGGCTTTGGCTTGCTTGAGAACTCGTGCCCGCTTGAGAAGCAGCATCCGTAGTGGCCCGTCGGGGTCGCTAAGCGACTCTCCTTGGCTGACGAGTTGACCGATGCGCTTTGTCAGGTCCTCGTACTGCTGTTGCTCATTGTCGTCGAGAGTGACCTCGTGCAGCCGGTAGTCGTACGGCACCAGCAAGCCGAGCATGAGTGCTTCGGCGAGACCGATGATCGGCGACAGGACCGGGCCGAAGAAGGTGACGAGCCTGTCGGTGCCCTCGCTATCGAACTGTCGTCGAAAGGTGGCACTCAGCCCAAGGGTGGCGCCGCAGTCGGTCTGTTCGAGAATCGGGAGCATCTTCTTGCTTCCGGTCCGGTGCATCTCGTCGGCAACGACCAGGAGGTGCGACCCCCCTTTGAGCCGGCGTTGGAAGTCTGCTGACGCGAAGGTGGCGTTCGTGGTTACGACCAAGCGACGCGTGTCAGGGGAGTTGCCGGGCGCGGTGAAGATGGGCAGCAGCTGAATCCAGTCAGCCTTGCTGTGCCCGGCTCCCGCCGGAAGGATTTGTACGTTCGGCAGCTCGGTCTCGATCTCCCTGATCCACTGGGCATGAAGGTCGCGTCCGGGTACGAGAATCACTGCTGCCCCGCCAGCGTCAGTCCAGCGTTTGACGCCTTCGATGGCGGTCAGTGTCTTGCCGGCCCCTGTGGCGAAGTTGACGATTCCGTGATGGCCCTTCGCGTCCCAGTCCTGAAGCACGAGCTGCTGATGCTCCATCAGCGGACGACCCACGACGCGGTCAAGTTCCCGGCCCCCGAGGAGCCGGACTCGCTCAGACGCGACGTCGAGGTCATCGTCGGCAATGGCGATCAGCTGATCGCGTGTGACCTCGTCCAGGCGGGCTGTCTGGACCCCGGGTTCGCGCCCCCTCCAGACATCCTGGAAGCTGTCCGCGTGCTCGCGGGTCCGGAGCAGATCTTGCTCGTTGCGCCAGCTACACGAGACGTCGAACGACTCGTGGTTGTAACCCCAAGCACGCCAGGTCTCGTTGGCGCTACCACGGAAGGAGACGCGCTTGCCGTCCTCGTCCTCAAACACCCCGAGCTTGTCGTGGAACAGGCCGCTTGGCTTGTCGGCGAAGGCGATGCGGACGTCAATGATGTCGTTGGCGATCAGGGTAGCGAGCAGCTTGGTCGCGGGAAGCGCGGCCGGGTTGCTGAGCAGCCGATCCAAATCTTCGCGGACAGTTTCCTGGGCGCGACGGCCAATCTCGACGGCGTCCTTCATGGCGTCAAAGTCCTCAGGCGTGAGCGCGGGTGAGCACACAAGTCGCATTCGGCCACCCCGTTTGGCAAAGTCTGCGAACGCCAGCCCCACGACCTGATAAAGCGTGCTGGAGAAGTAGCCCACGGCCCGGTCGTAGCGGATTGCCTCCTGCAGACATGGCACGTAGAAGTCGTCAAGGAGCATGTCACGTCCCGACCGATAGCTGGTCTGCAGAGTGAGGTCCTGCAACATCTTCGTACCACCTCCTACCGCTTTACCCTATGAGATAGTTCGGTGCACTGTGGGCCCATCGGCGGTGTCGACTTCGGAGGATTCTGAGGGCCGCTCGTGCTGTGTTGTTTTGAGCGCGCGTGTCGGAGTCGGCGTCTACGGTGGCAGGAAGGTGACGGGGTTCGTGGCGGCGACTTCCAAGGCCCGCTGGAGGCGGGTGTCATGTCGGGTTCAAGACGAACTTCTGAAAGAATCAGGCGAAACGGTGAAAGGGCGGTGTGCACGGGTGACAACGCGGATCGAAGGTGCAACCTCGAACCCGGACAGTGCGACCAAGCTGCAGCCGGACCACCACGCGTTCCCCGTACAGGAGGTCCTGGTCGCGAGGATTCGGCCGGAGGGCGGCCTCGGCCGCAAGCGTGACCGGGCCGGCCATAGGGAGCTGCAGCGTTCTATCCAACGGTTCGGCGTTTTGACACCCATCACGGTTCGCCGCGCTACAGACGAGAGTGGTGACTTCCTGCTCATTAAGGGCCAGGGTCGCACACTGGCGTGCCGCATGCTCGGCATGGCGACGATCCCGGCGGTGGTGGTCGACGACGAGTTCGCGGAAGCCGAGAAAGTCCAGCAGTTCCTGGTTGAGAACGTGGCCCGGCTGAAGATGCGTCCGGTAGATCGAGCGCTCCTCATTCAGCGGGCTCGACAGGAGGGCGAGGAAACCTCAGCCATCGCTGCGCGATTCGGCCTCTCTGCTTCCACGGTGCGCAGATTGCTCGCGCAGTTGGATGGCGCGACCTCCAACGAGGTGGAGGCGTTGCGTGCCGGTGAAGTGAGCCTCGCGATGCACGCAGTTATCGCGCGGCACGTAGAGCCTTCTGAGCGCCCGGCGGTCCTTGCAATAATCTCGGGGCTGTCGATCAAGCTCAAGGAGCTCGAGGCGCTCTTCATCGCGCTCGGTTGGCAGGAACTCGCATCGCTCGGCGAGAACCTTGGCGAGCGCATCGTCCTGCTCGACTGGGCCTGCCGGAAGCTTGCTGAGCTGCCGTCAGGCACCCTGAGGGAGCGGTTCCGACTGCTCGCGCTTGAGTTCCCCACCGCCTTAGAGCGGGATGATCACGGTTACTTGGTCGTGGCACAATGAGGCTCATTGAGGTCGCTCCAAGCGAACTGAGGGTGAGCCTGGACCTTGTCCGCTCTGGCAGCGCGAAGTCGTTCGAGGATCGACTCCGCTCGTCAGTCGAGGAGATTGGCCTCGCTGAACCGCTGAAGGTTGCTGCCGATCCGGACGGCGGGTACCTCGTCATCGACGGCGCCCTTCGCCTCCGGGCCGTGAAGTCGATCCGAGAGAGGGATCCCAGTCGCTTTGAAACGGTGCCTGCCTACCTGCTCGACTACGGCCTCCGCTTCGAAATTCGATTCCAGTCGGACGTGTACCAGGATCTGTTGCCCAGCCAGCTCGCGACCTTGGTCGAACACCTTCACCAAGCGGAGAACGTGCGCAAGGTGGACATCGCGCGCTACATCGGAGTGTCCCCTGCCACACTCCGCAACTACACCGGACTGTGGCGGCTGATACAGCGAGGGGGACTCTCAGCGAGCATTGTCGAACTCATGGACGTCGGCGTCTTCCCATCCTCAAACCCGTATGCGTGGCTCCGCCTGACCGACGCGGGCCTAGAACAGGCACTACGTGAGAAGTTCGCCAACGGCGACGAGCCGGACCAGTGGGTCTCGAGAGTGGCGGAAGCGGCACGCCTTGGTGACATCGAGCGCTACCCACTCAAGTTCATCGAAATGGTGACGGCGGCCCTCCCGGCGGAGTGTTTCAACGCCGATGAGGATGTGCGGGCGATCAAGCGGGATCTTGGCCTGCGTCGTGCCGCCGGGCGAGCGACGCAACAGAAGTTCAAGGAGGCACGCAACCACCTGGCTCGCATCGTCAGGGAGTCGAATCAGCCAGTCCTTGCGGCCGCTGCCAAGTCGTTCGAAGCGTACTTAGGGTGAGCATGATGGCTGACTGGTCAGAAGACGCCTACTTCGACGCGCCAGGCCGTGGATCGCTCGACGGCGGGACGACGTCGGCCGGAGACCTCTGGCATAGCATCAGCTCGCGCTGGGGGCATTCGATGCACACGATGTGCTCATATCACGGAATGTTCCCGGCGAAGGTAGCTCATCAGTTCATTCAGCAGTACTCAAAGCCCGGCGACGTGGTGCTCGACCCGTTCAGTGGGCGGGGCACGACACCACTTCAGGCGCGGGTCGAGGGCCGGCGAGCGATAGCCAACGATCTGAGTCCCTTGGCGTACGTGCTTTCGCGGGCCAAGACCGAGCCTCCGACGTGGGATGAGGCCAACGGCTTCGTAGACGAGCTTGAGAAGGCGTACAAAACAGCCCACGCGGAGGACCTGGATGTCTCGCCTGATATTCGGATGCTGTATCACGACAACACGCTGGCCCAGCTGTGCTTCATTCGTGACCGGCTCCTCGCGAAGGATCTGACGGCGTGGAACCGGCGCGAGCTCATGGTTGCCGGGTCTCTTGCTGGGATCATGCACGGCGGCTGGCGGCGCGACGGCACCAGCCAGTATCTGAGCATCAGTATGCCGAACACCTTCAGCATGTCGCCGAGCTACGTCGAGAAGTACATCCGCACGAATGGTCTTCAGAAGCCCGATCAGGATGTTTTCGAGCGGCTCCGCGACAAGCTCGCTCGCCTATACCTGGACGACAACCCCGGGGAGCCCGGAGACACCCACCATGCGGACGCCGCTACGCTGCTTTCCAGCAGGACGCTAGCGGAGTCATCGGTCGATCTCGTGGTTACGTCGCCCCCCTATCTCCAAGTGGTCAACTATGCGCAGTCGAACTGGATACGCCTATGGTTGCTTGGCATTGAGGAGGTCGGCCGTGAAGCGGGCGAGGGCCGCAAGAAGCTCAACGCGATGCTCGATCATCGACACACCTACGCCTCCTACTGTGATTTCATGCGACGCACGGTTCTCGGGTTACAACGGGTCTTGAAGAAGAACGGCGTGGCGGTGCTCGTTATTGGCGACGTCAAAGATCCAAGCAAGGAGGATGCTCTGCCTCTTGCCGAGCAGATGTGGGGTGACATCAAGGGCCAGACTGGCCTGCGTCTGATCCAGGTTGTTGAGGACGATCTTCCCGCCTCGAGTAAGGTCAGCCGAATCTGGGGAGATACCAAGGGCCAAGCCACGACCCGCGACTGCGCGCTGGTCCTCGCGCACGCCGACGGCAATCCTGATCTCGGTCACTCTGCGGTTGACTGGGACGAACCGTGGAAGGACGGTGGGCCAGATGCAGCTCACGAGCGCCTGCGTGGCATCCGGTACGCCCAAGACTGACCAGCCGCTCGCAGGAGCATCGCCGCTGCTCCTCGCCGTGCTCCTCAATCCGCCGGCAAACACGGTCGGCGCGCGTAGCCGAAACGCGGTCACCCTTGCTGCTACTGCACTCGGCTATGAACGGGTCGTGGTTGCAAACCTCTGCGAGGCGGCGACTCCGTCGGTTGTGGAACTGAACGACGTTGGCGCCGACGCCTGGATGTCGGCGCGCGACCATCTCGCTCCGTTGTTTCCGTTGGCGTCGGCTCTGCTTGGCGCGTGGGGCGTTGCCGGACTCAATGGAGACGCCCGCCAGTTTCGCGATGCCCAGGTGGAGTGGCTTGCGCGCGAGGCCGGCGCTGCCGGCCTAACTCATATGTGGATGCTCGGGGGCCGGCCGCTTCATCCGTCGCGGTGGCACCAGTTCGTGTCGGACAAGTACGGCCGCACTTCGGGCGGCTCATTCGAGGAGAGGATCGTCCAGGTGTTGGTCGAGGTCCCACTGGCAGTTGCGACGGCTACCGGAGACTCAACGACGGCGAAGTAGCTACGTTCGGTCCGGCGACCTGAGTGAGCGCGCGGCCGTTTTTGTCTTTCTGGATCTGGAATCTTGTCGGGCATGCCCCTCTGCGTGGGTCCTGGCTTGGCGAGGAGTGGGATTGAGGGCCCCAATCGCGCAGGGTGTCGGCCGCACGAGCAGGTCCAGATGTCACCAGTCCATGCAGCGCACCCCATGGCTGACAGCGAAGCAGGGGCTAGCCCTTCGGTGCTGCTGAACCCTGGGCCAATGGTGTGCTCGACGTGGCTCGCGCTGCCTGCTGGGCGTGTGTAAGGGGCCGCGGCACTGCCTGCCAGACAGATTCGGACCCAGCAACGTGCGTCGGATCGCCCAATGCCGCATTGTTTGTGCAAACCCCACAACCTCTGCACCCGATTCTTGGCTGTCAGAGCCTCTCCTTTGGCGGGTCTATCCAGTTGGATCAATACGATGCCCGTTCGACGGGTGTCTGTCGGTTGTCAACGTCGAGGAGAGCCCGTGTTCCAGCGCATCGTGATCGTCAATCGGGGTGAGGCGGCGATGCGGCTCATCCATGCGGTCCGCGACCTGAACGCCGAACGGCCCAACGCTGAGCCAATCACCACCATTGCGCTGTACACCGACGCGGAGAAGTCGGCCATGTTCGTCCGGGAGGCCGACGAGGCCTACCCGATCGGGCCCGCTTCGGCGCGTCCCTACCTGAACCACGACCTGCTGATGCGCGTCCTCACCGAGACCCGCGCCGACGGCGTCTGGGTAGGTTGGGGCTTCGTCGCCGAGGATGCCGACTTCGCCGAAAAGGTCACCGCCGCCGGCATCACCTTCATCGGGCCGAGCGCGGCAGCGATGCGCAAACTCGGCGACAAGATCGGCTCAAAGCTCCTCGCCGAACAAGTCGGGGTACCGGTCGCGCCCTGGAGTGGCGGCGGCCTCAACTCCCTCGACGAAGCCCTCGCCGCAGCCGAACGCATCGGCTACCCGCTCATGCTCAAGGCCACCGCTGGCGGTGGCGGACGCGGCATTCGCCGGGTCGATTCCGCCGATGACCTCGCTGAGGCCTACCAGCGCACCCGTGACGAGGCCGAACGCGCCTTCGGCTCGGGCGTGGTGTTTCTCGAAAAGCTCGTCACCGGCGCCCGCCACGTCGAAGTGCAGGTGATCGCTGATGCCCACGGCACCGCCTGGGCCCTCGGCGTCCGCGACTGCACCGTGCAGCGGCGCAACCAGAAAGTCATCGAGGAGTCCGCCTCGCCGCTGCTCACCGCCGAGCAGACCGCCGACCTGCGGGCCTCGGCCGAACGACTCGTGCAGGCCGTCGGCTACGTCGGCGCGGCAACCGTCGAGTTCCTCTACCACCCCGGCGAGCAGCTGTTCGCCTTCCTTGAAGTGAACACCCGCCTACAGGTCGAACACCCGATCACCGAAGTCACCAACGACTTCGACCTGGTCAAGGCCCAGTTGCACGTCGCCGACGGCGGACGCCTGGGGGAGCGTCCCGTCGAGCAGGGCCATGCCGTCGAAGCCCGCCTCAACGCCGAAGACCCCGACCGCGATTTCGCACCCTCCCCAGGCCTGATCACCCGCTTCGACGTGCCCGTCGGACCGGGCGTCCGGGTCGACACCGGCGTCAGCGAAGGCGACACCATCCCGGCCGACTTCGACTCGATGATCGCCAAAGTCATCGCCTCCGGACGCACCCGCACCGAAGCCTTGGGCCGGCTGCGCCGCGCGCTGGCCGAAACCACCGTGATCATCGAAGGCGGCGCCACCAATAAGAGTTTCGTGCTCGACCTACTCTCACGCCCGGAGGTCGTCGGGCCCGATCCGGACGCCACCGGCGAGCAGGTCTGGGCCGACACCGGCTGGATCGACCGCGTCCGCGCCGACGGCGACCTGGTCGCCGACCAGTACTCGGGGGTAGCCCTGATCGGAGCCGCGATCGAGGCCCTCGGCGAGGTCGAGCGTCGCGAGATCACCCACCTGCTGGAAACCGCCCACGGCGGACGCCCGCAGGCCCAGCACAAGGCGGGACTGACCGTGGAGCAGAAGCTGCGCGGCGCCACCTACACCCTGGTGGTCTTCCGCACCGGACCCGACCGGTACCGCGTCCGGCTCGGTGACGACGTGGTCGACGCCGAACTGACCCGACTCGACGACGCCCACGGACGGCTGCGGATCGGCACCGAACAGTTCCGCATCGTCACCGCCACCCACGGACCCGTGCAGTTCATCGAGGTCAACGGCGTGGCCCACCGCGTCTCCCGGGACGAGGGTGGCGTGCTGCGCTCACCCGCCCCGGCACTGGTGGTGGCCACCCCGGTAGCGGTCGGCGACGAGGTCGCCGCCGGAGCTCCGGTGGTGGTGCTGGAGTCGATGAAGATGGAAACCGTCATCGCCGCACCGTTCGCCGCCCGCGTCAAAGAACTGATGGTCATCTCCGGGAGTCAGGTGGAGAGCCTGGCTCCGCTGGTGCGCCTCGAACCGCTCGGCGAGACCACCGATGAGGTGGCCGAAGCCGGCGAGATCGACCTGCCGCAGGCGACCTCCGAGCTATCGGCACGCGAGCGGGCCGCCCGCCGACTCGACGAGTTGAGTGCGCACCTGATGGGCTACGACACCGACCCCACCGCCGGCGTGCTGCCCGCCTACCTGGCCGCTCGCGACGCTGCCCGCGCCGAAGGCGTCGACGTGCTGTCCGGCGAGATCGACCTGGTCACGCTATTCGCCGATCTGGCCGAACTGAGCCGCAATCGTCCCGTCGGTGAGGACAGCTCCGAGTTGCGCATCCACTCCGACAAGGAGTTGTTCCACCGTTATCTGCAGAGCCTCGACAGCTCCCGGGCCGCGCTGCCGAGCCGCTTCGTCGACCGGCTGATCCGTGCGCTGGCCCACTACGACGTCACCGAGCTGGACCGGACGCCCGAACTCGACGAGGCCGTCTTCCGAATCTTCCTCGCCCAGCAGCGGGTGGCCGAAGATGTTCAGGTGGTGCTGGCGATCCTCGATCGCTGGATCGGCGAAACCGCGCCCGATCAGGAACTCGCCACCTCGGCCCGGGCCCAGCTCGAACGCCTCGTCCGAGCCACCCAGCGACGCTTCCCCGCAGTCAGCGATGTGGCCCGCTCGGTGCGATTCCGCTGGTTCGACCAACCCCAGGTGGACGCCGAGCGCGAGCAGGTGTTGGCCGGTGTGGCCACCGAAGTGGCCGAGCTGGCCGCCCATCCGGACGCCGCTGACTACGCCGAACGCATCGCCGCGCTGGCCATCATTCCCGAACGCATGTCGCCGACGTTGGCTGCCCGGCTGGTCGACGGCGTGACCGCCCACGAACCGCTGCTGGAAATCCTGCTGCGCAAGCACTACCGGGAGTATCAGCTCAGCGAGGTGCGGGCCTTCAGCGTCGCCGGGCGATCGGTGGTGACTGGTGATTGCGTCATCGACGACCGCCCGATCCGGGTCATCACCGCGAACGCAGTCGCCGGCGAACTGGACGCCGATGGCCCGGTCGCGGCGATGGTCGCCGACCAGCTGCGCGGCCGTCCGGCCGACGGTGAGGCGATCATCGAGTTGTACGTCGGCTGGCCGTCCGGGCCAGACCCCGACCGAGCCACCACGCTGCGCGAGCACCTCCGAGGCTGGGAACGCGAAGGCGTGAGCCGGGTGACCATCGCGGCCTGCTCGGCCGACGGCGACGTCGACTATCTCACCTTCCGCCCCGACGCGGACGGTGAGCCGGTCGAGGACGAGCGGGTCCGCGGCGTCCATCCGATGGTCTTCCGCCGGTTGAATTTGTGGCGGCTCAGCGAGTTCGACGCCACCCGACTGCCTGCCCCCCGGGGAGTGTTGCTGTTCGACTGCGTCGCCAAGGCCAACCCCGAAGACCGCCGACTGGTCGCCATGGCCGAGGTCAGCCAGCTCGCCGCGGTCCGTGACGCCAACGGCCGACTGATCGGACTGCCGCACGCCGAACGGGCGGTGGAGAACTGCCTGGAGTCGATCCGGCGGACGCGCGCCGCGCGCGGTGCGACCGGCAGTCGACTGGATATGAACCACGTCTGGGTCTACGTCTGGCCCGAGATCGAACTCGACCTGCGTGACGTGATGACCCTGCAGCACAAGATCACCCCGCTGTCGGACGGCACCGGCATTGAGGAGGTGCTCGCCGAGGGCACCTTCGTCAGGCCCGACACCGCACCCACCAAGCTGGCGATCCGGTTCCACGCCAAGCCCGGATCGGGAGTGGCCGCCTCCGTGGTGCCGCCGCCGGACGAGCCGCTGCAACCGCTGGACGACTACGCCGCGCAGGTGATCCGGGCGCGCCGCCGCGGGCTGGTGTACCCCTACGAACTGTCCGAGACCCTGGCCGGGCCCGGCGGCACCATGGTCGAGCTCGACCTCGATCCGAACGTGGCCGCCGGCGCCCCCGACCGGCTGATCGAGGTGAAGCGCCGTCCGGGACAGAACAAGGCGGGCATCATCGCCGGCCTGGTCACCACCCCGACCCCGCTGTATCCGGAAGGCATCACGCGCATCGTGCTCTCCGGCGATCCGAACCGCGGCCTGGGTGCGGTCGCCGAACCCGAATGCCGACGGATCATCGCCGCACTCGACCTGGCCGCCGAAATGGGCGTCCCGATCGAGTGGTACACGCTGTCTTCGGGTGCTCGGATTTCGATGGAATCAGGCACCGAGAACATGGACTGGGTCGGAGCCGCGCTGCGCCGCATCGTCGAGTTCACCCAGGACGGCGGCGAGATCAACATCGTGGTCGCCGGCATCAACGTGGGTGCTCAGCCGTATTGGAATGCCGAGGCGACCATGCTGATGCACACCCGCGGCATCCTGGTGATGACGCCGGATTCGGCGATGGTGCTCACCGGAAAGCAGTCACTCGACTTTTCCGGGGGAGTATCAGCCGAAGACAACTTCGGCATCGGCGGCTACGACCGGGTGATGGGGCCCAACGGGCAGGCGCAGTATTGGGCGCCCGACCTGGCCGGCGCCTTCGGCATCCTAATGGGCCACTACGAGCAGACCTATGTGCTGCCTGGTGAGGAGCGTCCGCGACGCGCAGCCACGACCGATCCGTCCGATCGGGACGTATCGGAGCATCCCCACGAGCTGGCCGGCAGTGACTTCACGACCGTGGGCCAGATCTTCTCGGCCACCCACAATCCCGACCGGAAGAAAGCCTTCGACATCCGCACAGTGATCGCCGCGGTTTGTGACGCCGATCATCCCCGAACCGAGCGCTGGGCGGGCATGGCTGATGCCGATACCGCTGTGGTGATCGACGCCCGGATCGGCGGCTACCCGGTAGCGATGTTGGGCATCGAGAGTGCGCCGGTGCCGCGGGCCGGGTTCCCGCCCACGGACGGTCCGGACACCTGGACGGCCGGCACCTTGTTCCCGCGGTCGAGCAAGAAGGTGGCCCGGGCGATCAACGCCGCCTCCGGTAACCGTCCGGTGGTGGTGTTGGCGAACCTGTCCGGCTTCGATGGCTCCCCGGAGTCGATGCGCAATCTGCAGTTGGAGTACGGCGCTGAGATCGGTCGGGCGATCGTGAACTTCGACGGCCCGATCGTGTTCGTGGTGATCAGCCGCTACCACGGCGGTGCCTTCGTGGTGTTCAGCAAGCAGTTGAATCCGAAGATGACCGTGTTGGCGATCGAGGGCTCCTTCGCATCCGTGATCGGTGGGGCTCCGGCCGCTGCGGTGGTCTTCGCTGGTGACGTCGCCAAGCGCACCGCCGCCGATCCGCGGGTGGCCTCGATCGAAGCCAAACTGCGCACCGCCCGCTCCCATGAGCGCGCCGCGCTGCAGTTGGAGCTGGCCGATGCCCGGGCCGCTATTCGTGCGGAGAAGATCAGCGAGGTGGCTGCTGAGTTCGATGGCGTCCACGACATTCACCGCGCCGTACGAGTGGGTTCGGTCGACAAGGTGATTTCCGCCGCTCGGCTGCGTCCGGAGATCATCGAGGCCATCGAGACCGGGCTGGGTCTGGGGTAAGGCCGCCCTGGTGGTCTTTCGGCAGTCCAGTGGTTGATCGGCGACTGTGCTCGGTCGCCCCTGTCACTGATACGCTTCGATTCGTGATTCGATCTGTCGTGAAAATTGGTGCGGCATTCTTCGCAGTGACCTTGGCAGTATTGCTCGGCGCAACCCCCGCCGGTGCCACGCCAACGATCATTCCCCAGGCAACGGGAAAGACGCTTGACTCAGGCAACATCATTGTGATGAAGCCCGACGTTGCCTATCAGGTGCCGCTGGCAGGCAAGATTTCGGCGGTCAAACTCGTTCAGGTCAACACCGGTGGTGTTCTGCTCGACCAAATCTCTGTGAATGGGTTGGTGGTGCGGCAGTTCAACGATGGCGATGCTGACGGCCAGGTATTCCTGGTTCAGGTGACTTCCACAGACACTCTCATCTACCAGCACGGCCTCATCGCCGAGGGTGAGTTCTTCGTGCACAGCGTCGTGTTCAGGTTCGACGGCAGCAAACTCGTCGATGCCATGAAACGGGATTCAACTGGCCGCGGCCGAGGCTGGTTCGAGCTCGACACCGCCTACAGCTCGATGGCGGGTGCCGGTCAGATCGTCACCAAGTACAAGGGGATTACCAATACCTGCAGCTATGCGAAGAGCCAAGTGTCCTGCTCTGCAAAGGTGCCGCGTCCGAAGTTCTCCGGCCGTCTGAAGGTCAAAAGGGTCCTTAGCCTGAGCGCTCCCCGGGTCGGCGAATATACCGATCCCCTCTGGTATCGGTGCAAGACCAAATCTCTATCGTCCTGCAATGGCATTGCCATCAATGTGAAAAAGGGCATCGCAGCGACGAAGCCGACCTACCGGCTCCGCCGCGCGGACAAGGGCAAGTGGATCAGGGTCTGTGCCACTTATCAGTATGGGCACTGGGGGGACTGGCTCTGCTCCCGACGGTCCGCCGCCAAGATCAAATAGACCGGCGTCGCACCCACGCGGACGGCTGCTCCAGCTGGCGTGAACCAGCTGCGCTCTGCGCGCCCTCAGGAGCGGGCCGAGTTCAGTCGGCTTCGTCCTCACCGGCCACGACGACGGTCGCGCCCACCTCGGCGGCTCGGTCCAGTAGTGCTCTGCCTGGTCGGCGCTCGGTCACCAAGGTGGTGTTGGCAGCAAGATCGCCAACCTCAGCGAACTCGCGCTTGCCGAACTTGCTGGAGTCGGCCAACAACAGGGTGTGGCTGGCGCAGTCCATCATCGAGCGCATCATGCCGGCCTCCGGCAGGCTGGAAGTCCACACCGTGCCTTCGTCGGTGACGCCGCCGACGCCGATGATCGCCCAGTCGGCATGAATTGCTCGCGGACGCCCAGCGCCGTCGGAGAGCACCACTGGGCCAATGGTGACCTGGGAGCGCAGCCGGTAGGCGCCACCGATCAGATAGATCTCTCGGGCTCCCCGGGAGTACATCTCCGGCGGCAGCGGCAGCGAGTTGGTCACCACCGTGAGGCCGCGCTTCGCTGAAAGGTGTTTGGCCAGCGCGAGGGTGGTGGTGCCGCCGTTGATGACCACGCTTTGGCCCTCGTCGATGTGGGCGACCGCGGCTCGGGCGATTGCGTCCTTGGCGTCAGCATTGGCGTGGATCCGCTTGAAGAAGGGGATCACCGCGTTGAGGCGATCCTCCTGGGTGATGGTCACGCCGCCATGGGTACGATCCACCGACCCCTGCGTTGCTAACGTTTCAACATCACGGCGAACGGTGTCGTCCGAGACTCCGAACTCAGTGGCCAACTCGGCGATCGAGGCCTGGCCTCGATCCCGCAAGAACTCAAGGATCTCCGCGCGACGTCGGGCGGGGTACAGGCTCTCCTTGCTCACTTTTCCTCCAAGGATGCGGAATTCTGCGTCTATCTTGCCACTAAGTGCGCAAAGATGGCAAGAGTCCGCGGATGTTATCGCTCTGTGACAGCAGAAAACCGCAAAAATCCTTGACTAGCCGAGGAAGTCGGCGTGATCATGGTGCAGAAAGGTGTTGCCGCGAGTTCCAGAGCGGAGTCTCCGCTGTTCGGCACACCACGCACGACAAGGGAGTGAGATGCGCAAAAAGTACTTGGCGGGAATCGCTGTGATGGCAGCGGCCGCCCTTGCTATGACTGGTTGCTCCGGCGGCGGGACCACCCCGTCGGCCGGAGGAGATGTGACCCTCGAATTCGCTCAGTGGTGGGAGCCGGAGCTTCCGGCTGGCTCGCTGCGCGGACTGATGGATCAGTTCGAGGCTGAGAATCCTGGAATCAAGGTCAAGTTGATTTCTGGTCCTTACGCCTCCACTAAGGAGCAGGTTGTCGCCGGTGCCGCCGCAGGCACGATGTCCGACGTGGTCGGTCTCGACGGAGCCTGGGTCAACGACTTCGTGAAGCAGGGTTCGCTGGCGAACCTCTCCGAGCTCATGAAGGCAGCCAACTTCGATGAGAGCCAGCTTGCTGCCCAGGTGCAGCTCGACGGCTCGACCTACATGATCCCGGTGGCGAACTTCGTCTATCCGATGTTCGTCAACGAAGATCTGCTCAAGGCCGCCAAGGTGTCTGCGGTGCCGAGCAATCGCACCGAGTTCACTGCTGCGGCCGCCGCGATCACCAAGACCGGCAAGGCTTCCGGGTGGGTGCTTCCGCTTGATACCGCCGTGCCCAACGGCATCCAGAACGACGTGATGAGCTGGGTGTGGGCCTCGGGTGGCTCGATGTTGAAGGACGGCCAGCCCTACCTGGCCGGCAACAGCGAGGTCAAGGACGTCATGACCTTCATCAAGGGCATGTACGACTCCGGCTCGATCGCCAAGGGCACCTTCACCATGAAGGAGCAGGACAAGGTCAACGAGTTCACCAACGGCCGCGTCGGCATGATGATCGACTCACTGGCTCACGTGAACCTGATCCGCGATGAGAACAAGGATCTGAAGTTCTCCGTGGCCGCCATTCCGGCAGCCGACGGTTACTCCGGTAAGCGCGGCATGCCGTACGCCTCCTGGGGTATCGGTGTGGCCAACAACAGTGAGCATCAGGCCGAGGCCTTCAAGCTGGTGTCCTTCCTGATGGGCAAAGACGTCAACGCGACGCTGTGCAACTCCGCCCATGCCTTCCCGGGCAACACCGAGTCCGTCCCGGACTTCGTCAATGCTGATCCGATCTTCAAGCAGGCCTTCGAGATCTACCAGGCCGGCACCCCCACCAATGAGTTCACTGGCTTGCCGGTGGCTGAAGATCTGATGCGGTCCTTCGATGAGCAGTTCCAGAAGTACCTTGCTGGCAAGCAAAGCGCCGATGAAGCGCTGACGGCCAGTCAGAGTGCCTGGGAGACGGCCTTCAAGGGCTGATTCCAGCAGGCACCGGAGTGGGAGCCGCACCGCCCTTCGGCGGCTCCCACTCCACAATCGAAAGGAGGTGGTCAACGGTGACCAGCGCAGTGCTGCCGGACGCAGAAGCGCAACAGCTCGGTTCGCCCGAGCCGCGTCCCGGGGCAATCAGAAAACCCAAGAAGACGTTCGTCCCCTACGGCTACCTCACCCCCACCATGGTGCTGTTGATGGTCCTGATGGTGATCCCGATCGTGATGGTCATCGGCTACTCGCTGATGGACAACGTGATCATGAAGAAGAACCCTCAGTTCGTCGGCTTCAAGCACTACAGCGACATTCTGACCAGCGAATCATTCTGGTCCGCAGTCACCAACACCTTGTTCTTCACCGGCGTCAGCGTGATCGCCCACCTGATCATCGGGCTGGCCTTCGCCATGATGCTGAACACCGGCCTGCTGGGCAATCGCACCAAGGCCCTCTTTCGCACCATCTATGTGTTGCCGTGGCTGTTCACCGTGGCGATCATCGCCGTGTTGTGGCGGCTGCTCCTCGAGCCCAACGGCGTCGTCAACTATGTGTTGATGGCCGCCAACCTCACCGGCACCCAGGTGGAGTGGCTTTCGCAGCCGGAAACCGCACTGTTCGCGGTCACCTTCATCAACATCTGGTCGGGCTATCCGTTCTACATGGTCAGCCTGTTGGCCGGGCTGCAGGGCATCCCCACTGATTACTACGAGGCCGCGCAGGTCGACGGGGCCAGCGCCTGGCAGCGTTTCACCAGCATCACCTTGCCTCAGTTGAAGCCGATCATCATTTCGATGGCACTCCTGGACTTCATCTGGACGACCCAACAGTTCGCGCTGATCTGGATGACCACCGGCGGCGGCCCGTTGGGCTCGACGGAGATGTTGAGCACCTTCACCTACAAGCTGGCCTTCAGTAAGTATCAGTTCGGCACCGCATCGGCTGCCGCGGTGATCGTGCTGGCGATCTCGATGGTGCTGGCGTTCTTCTACGTGCGAGCGCAGAAGGCGAGGGACTGACATGACGCGGATTCAACGTCGCCGTTTGGCACAAGTCGGAGTCCTGGTCGGGCTGGTCATCGGCGGGCTCTTCGCAGGGCTGCCCGTGCTGTGGATGCTGTCGAGTTCGTTTAAGCAGAACACCGACATCTTCGCCTATCCGCCGCAACTGATCCCGTCCAACCCGACGCTGGAGGCCTACACCGCGATCTTCACCGACCCGGTCAAGGTTCGGTTCTTCATCAACAGCTACTTCGTGTCGCTGTCGGTGACCGTCCTCACCCTGCTGGTCGCCGTGCTGGCCGCCTATGCCCTCAGCCGCTACCAATTCCCGTTCAAGCGGATCCTCAATGTGGTCATCGTCAGCGTTCAGGCGGTGCCCCCGATCACGCTGCTGATTCCGTACTTCGGCCTGATCATGTTCCTCAGGCTTTACAACAGCTATCAAGGGCTGATCCTCACCTACATGGTGTTCACCCTGCCGTACGCGATCATCATGATGACCGGCTACTTCAACACCCTGCCGCGCGAACTGGACGAAGCGGTCAAGGTCGACGGCGGCAGCTCCTGGACGGCGCTGTGGCGGGTGCTGGTGCCGATCTCGGTGCCGGGGCTGGTTTCGGTCGGCATCTACACCTTCATGCTCGCCTGGAACGAATACCTGTTCGCTCTGACCCTTACCAAGACCCCGGATATGCGCACCGTCCCCATTGGCATTCAGCTACTCATGGGACAGCACTCCTATGAGTGGAACCAGATGATGTCGATGTCGATTCTGGGCAGCATTCCGATCCTGCTGCTGTTCCTGTTCTTCCAGCGTTACTTCATCGGCGGCATGACCGCCGGTGCCGTGAAGAACTGACCCCAAGACCCACCAATTAATAGTTCACAAGGAGATATGACATGCTTACCAGCGGTGACGGCGTACTTAAGGTCGCCAACGAGGCGGGCTTCGCCGTACCGGCGTTCAACATCAGCGACTATGCAATGTTCGCAGGGATCTCTGATCTGTGCGAAGAGCTGCAGGCGCCGTGGATCGTCGCCATTCACCCCGACGAGTACGACCACATCGGGCCAGACCTGCTCAAGGCGATCATCGCCCGCGCGCACCGATCCTCGGTGCCGATGGCGATCCACCTCGACCATGGCGGTACCTACGAGCAGGTGTTGACCTCGATTCAAAGCGGCTACACCTCGGTCATGATCGATGCCTCGATCAAGCCGTTCGAGGAGAACGTGGCGATCACCAAGAAGGTCGTCGCGGCGGCCCATGCCGTAGGCCTGTCGGTTGAAGCCGAGCTGGGCACCATCGGTGCCAACGACTCCTATGGCGAGTCCGGTGCCAACGAAGTGATCTACACCAAGCCTGAGGATGCGGTGAAGTTCGTCGAGGCCACCGGAGTGGACAGCCTGGCCATCGCGATCGGTACCTTCCATGGTCTGTATCCGGCCGGCATGAAGCCGCAACTCAAGCTGGAGCTGCTGAAGGAGATCAAGGCCCTGCTGCCCATGCCGCTGGTACTGCACGGCGGCTCCAACAACCCCGATGACGAGATCGGCATCGCCGCTCGCACCGGCATCAACAAGATCAACATCTCCTCCGACATCAAGGTGGCCTACCACTCCAAGATGCGCGAGGTGCTCGGTGATGATCCCAAGCTGCGTGAGCCGCTGATGATCCAGCCGGCTTGCGTGGCCGCCATGAATGAGGTTGCCGCGCACAAGATCACCCTCTTCGGCGCGGACGGCAAGGCCGGCCTCTACCGCTGAGCGAAGCTGAACTGATGAATCACCAACTCGTCCTCGGATTGGGCGGCTGTGTCGACTTCGAGATCACCTGGAACGCCAGCGTTCTGGCTGATCTCGCCCGCGAGCATCACATCGGGCTCGCCGACCTCGACCCGGCCGTCCCGATCCAGGACGAGCGTTCTTTGGTCTGTTCCCTGCTCGGCTTTCTGGCTGCCGATCAAGGCGGAGAGCGCTTCGTCAGCTCCTCCCAGATAGCCATCGATTTCGCCGATCGCTTCGGCTACCGGGTCAGTCTCGGTGGTACCTGCGTGCGGGCGGCCATGGCCATCGCCAAACTAGGGGTGCCCAGCCTGGTGCACCTCGTCAGCATCGATGACAACGTGCGTCGCCTGCTGCCAGCAACCGTGGACTATGTGTGCAGCGCAGCGGAGGACAGCCTCGACCCGCACGTGATCGTGCAGTATCCCGCTGGTGCGACGGTGTCGGTCATCGACGGCGAGGTGCACTCCACCCACCCCAACCGCATCATCTACGTCAACGACCCGCCGAACCGCGACCTGGTGCTCAGCGAAGACCTGCCGGCGGCCCTCACCGAAGCCCGAGCATTCTTGCCGGCCGGCTTCAACGTCATGACCGACCCCGAACTACTGCGCCAGCGGTTGAGCTTCCTGCAGGCCGCGATGCGCAGATTGCCCGATGAAGCCGTGGTGTTCTACGAGGACTCCGGCTTTCACGACCCGGCACTACGGGGCATCGTCAGTCGCGAGTTCAGCGGACGTATCGACGTCCATAGCCTGAATGAGGACGAACTGCAGTCCTACCTCGGCCGGCAGATCGACCTCCTCGATGCTCCCGAGGTGAAGCAGGCACTGGCCGACTTCTTCCACGAGTTCTCGATTGCCCCCACCGTGGTGGTGCACACCCAGTACTGGGCCCTGGCCTTCGGCAGAAATCCGCAGCGGTATTGCGATGCCCTTGCCGCGGCCATCGATCTGGCCGGGGTGCGCTATCGCAACGGCGACGACTTCACCACCGACGATCTGGCCGCGGTTCGCGCCTTGCCGGTGCGTCCGGACGGGCAGCAATTCGCCGAGCAACTGGCAGCGGTGATGGGTCCGTCGGTGTGTTGTGTGCCGACGCGACTGATCGACACCGACACCCCGACAACCATCGGCTTGGGAGACACCTTCGTCGGCGGCTTCCTGGCCGCGACGCTCGTCTCAACCCCACGAATGGAGAACCCCTCATGACGTCGACGCGATGGATCAGCCAACCTGATCACCAGAGCTGGTTGCGCCAGCAGTTCGCGGCTCAACTGGGTTTCGCACGACACTTCCCGCATCCCGACGGCGGTGCCTACTACCTTGGCGACGGAGGTATTCCTGATCTCTCGCGCCCGGTGCACACCTGGATCACCTCTCGGATGCTGCACGTCTACTCGCTCGGCCACTTGGCCGGTCTGCCTGGCAGCCGGGCGCTGGCGGAGGCCGCACTGAGCGGTCTCACCGGGCAGCTTCATGACCCCGTCAACGGTGGCTGGTACGCCTCGGTGGGCCCTCGGCCCGGTGATCGGGATGGCAACAAGGCAGGCTACGCGCACGCTTTCGTCGTCTTCGGTGCCGCCTCGGCCAGCGTCGCCGGCCTCGCCGGTGCCCGCGAACTCCTGGACGAAGCCTTGGCCGTTCTCGACGAGCACTTCTGGGAGGACGGCCCCGGACTGCACCTGGATTCGGCCAGCGAGGATTGGCAGACCGTCTCGGGGTACCGAGGCATCAACGCCAACATGCATTCGGTCGAGGCGCTACTCGCGGCGTCCGATGCCACTGGCGATCCCCGCTGGCGGGAGCGAGCCGGGCGAATCACCCGAACCGTGCTCGGCTGGGCTGCGAACAACCATTGGCGGATCCCGGAGCATTTCGACCGCACCTGGCAGCCGTTGCTTGAACACCATCGCGACCAGCCCGACCACCCGTTCGAACCTTATGGTGCGACCGTTGGGCACGGGCTGGAGTGGGCCCGGCTTGCCCTCCACGTGCACTTCGCGCTCGGCGACGCGGCACCGTCCGGCCTCATCGATAGCGCCACTCAGCTCTTCGAGCGTGCGGTCGGCGACGGCTGGCGCGCCGATGGTGCCGACGGCTTCGTCTACACCACCGACTGGGAGGGTCATCCGGTGGTCACCCAGCGCATGCACTGGGTGTTGGCCGAAGCCATCTCGGCATCGGCCGCACTAGCCACAGCCACCTGGGAACCCAAATATGAACAGTGGTATCGCCGCTGTTGGGATTACGCCCAGCGTTACCTCATCGGCAGCGACGGTGCGTGGGTCCACGAACTGGATCCGGCGAATCAGCCCGCGGGCACCGTATGGCCGGGTCGACCCGATCTGTATCACTCGGTGCATGCCGTACTGCTGCAACGGCTCCCGCTGGCCCCGTCGGCACCAGTGGCGATGGCCAAGGGCCTGCTCGTCTGAGGGGCCCATCGGCCGATGAGGTGCCGACCGTCGGGTCATCACATCTGCCCATGGGCCGGCAGCTCCTATCCCGGCACGTCGACTTAGACTGCAAGAACAGCCCCACAATGGGCTGGTCAGCCGAAAGGGAGACAATGAACGACTTCCACCCCCTGGGCGTCCGCAGTCTCGGCACCACCTCACCGATCGAGGTTTCCAGCCTCGGCCTGGGATGCATGGGCATGAGCGAGTTCTACGGTGCCCCCGATGAAGCTGCTGGTCTGGCGACGATTCGGCGCGCCCTCGACCTCGGCGTCACTTTCTTGGACACCGCCGACATGTATGGGCCGTTCACCAATGAGCGTCTGGTTGGACGTGCGATCGCCGGACGGCGCGACGAGGTGCAGCTGGCGACCAAGTTCGGCAACGAGCGCCTTCCTGACGGCACCCGGTTAGGGATCAATGGGCGACCCGAGTACGTTCGCGCCGCCTGCGACGCCTCGCTGCAACGCCTCGGCGTGGAAGTGATCGATCTGTACTACCAGCATCGCGTCGACAAAAGCGTGCCCATTGAGGAGACCGTGGGTGCCATGGCCGAACTGGTCACTGCCGGAAAGGTGCGCCATCTCGGTCTGTCGGAGGCGTCGGTGACCACCATCCGCCGCGCGCATGCCGTCCATCCGATCACGGCGCTGCAGACGGAATACTCCCTGTTCACTCGCGACGTGGAGGACGAGATTCTCCCGGTGCTTCGGGAGTTGGGCATCGGATTGGTGCCTTACTCGCCGCTCGGACGGGGGATCCTGACCGGGGCGCTGACGGTGGGCACCGAGCAGGATTCGCGCGCCAGTGCCTACTTCCCCCGACTCAACGGGGAGAACCTGGACGCCAACCTGCGCTTGGTGGCGGCTGTCGCTGCCATCGCCGAAGACAAAGGCTGCACGCCGGGCCAACTGGCCCTGGCCTGGGTGCTGGCTCAAGGTGACGACATCGTGCCGATCCCCGGCACCAAGCGGGTGACCTACCTGGAGCAGAATGCCCGGGCGGTCGCCGTCCGACTCAGCGACGAGGATCTGACCGCACTCACCGCTGCGGTTCCCCGCGACGCGGTCAAAGGGGCGCGCTACGGCGATATGAGTTCCATCGACGGCTGATCCGGCGAATCAGCCCGCTGTCAGCGGCGGCCTCGCCACAGCAGCCAGGCGCACGCAACACCTTGGATCATCACGACTGCGCTGATGGTTGAGGCGATGACTCCAGCCGAGACGTCGGCGGCCGTGAGCAGGTCGAATCCGGCATGCCAGAGCAGGACGGGCACGATGCTCCATTGGGCACCGGCGGTCATCCAGGCGAGCAGGCAGGAGCCGCTGATCAACGCGAGCATCCAACCGATGATGCCCGGGCCCATCTCGATGTAAGTCGGATTGAAGAAGAATGCTGGCAGATGCCAGGCGATCCACACTCCCGCCACGATCAGGCTTGCCCAAAACAACGACAGCCTCCGCGACAAACGGGGAAGCAGCCAGCCACGCCACCCCGCTTCCTCGCCGAGTCCGAAGGTGAGCACCCAAACCATGGCCACGGCTGGCCAGACCAAGCCCGGCAGCTTCTCGGTCAGCCCAAACTCGGCCAGGTCAGGCCACGCCCCGGTGACCAGAAATGCCGTGATCCAGCCCATTGCCAGGTAGGCGATCGGCATACCGATCGCGAAAGCCCACCAGACCGGGGCAAACCCCAGGGCGAAGGTTCGCCGCGCCCAGGCAGTCAACTCCCCGATACCTCCACTCCACAGGGAGGCGGCAATCGCGCCGCAGCCCGGGCCGAGCGAGGCCACGAAGAATGACGGCGGCATGATCGCAATTCCCGAGGTGTGGGTCTGGATCAGGATGGGCAGCCAGATCGTCCAGGTCACGGCAAAGGCCACCACGAGAAACACCACGAGGCCACCGCGTCGACCACCGTCCGTCGGTGGCGGTACCTCGACCAACCCTGGCTCGAAAGCGGGGCTGCGCATCCCGGGCATCGTGGCGCCTTTCACAAGTCCTGATGGGGCAGCCGCAGCCTGAAGGTCGCGCCACCACCGGGCGTGGGTTCATAACTCAGGCTGCCGTCATGGCGTTCGGCGATGCCGGCGGCAATCGCCAGTCCAAGACCGGCGCCGCCCTGGCTGCGAGCCCTGCCGGCATCGGCGCGCTGGAATCGCTCGAAGACCACCGCCTCGCTGCCGGGAGGCAGCCCAGGTCCGCGATCGATCACCGAGACGACCACCTCACCATCGCGGACGCCGACCTCGATCGCGATCGGCGATTCCACCGGTGTGTATTTGAGCGCGTTGGCGAGCAGATTGGTGAGCACCTGGCGCACCATCCCCTCCTGTCCGAGCACAGTGGGCGCGACATCAAGCCAAGGCTCGGCGGTCGGATGCTGCAGCGTGATCACCCGGCCCGGCTCCCGAACCCGGGCATCGACCAGCGATTCGGTGGCGATCGCCAACACATCGATCGGCTCACGAGTGAGTTCGCGGACGTCATCCAAACGGGCAAGCAGCAGTAGATCGTCCACGATCACCGACAACCGACGCGACTCGGCTTCGATGCGACTGATGCTGCGCTCGACATCGGCCGGGTCGTGTGAGCCCCGGTCTCGCAGCAGTTCGGCATGGCCTCGGATGGTCGTCAGCGGGGTCCGTAGCTCGTGACTGGCATCGGCCACGAACCGTCGCAACCGTGTCTGAGTGGCGTCGCGCTGATCGAGTGCACCGCGCAGCTCGGACAGCATCGCATTCAGTGCGGACGCGAGGTGGCCCACCTCGGTGTGCGGCGCTGGGATGGCGATCGTGCGACTGAAGTCTCCAGCTGCGATCTCCTGCGCCGTTCCCTCGATCGCCGTCAACGGACGCAGCGCCACCGAGACGATCATCAGTCCTGCCAGCGTGGCGATCAGCAGGATTCCCAGACTTACCAACACTGAGATCAGCGTCAACCGGGCGACCGATTCTTTGGTGCTGGCCAGGGATATGGCCACGATCGCGTAGCCGCCGTCGATGGGGCTGACGGTCGCTCGCCAGCCCGCTCCGTCCGGATTGGCGCCGGGGAGGGCAACGACCCGATTCTCGGCTGCGGCCCGCGCCAATGCCGGGCCATCGAGTTCAAGAACGGGGCCGCCGGATTGGTTGTTCTGCGCGAGGGTGCAGGTTACGGCGCCGGCTTCATCGGTCAGCACTACCGCATAGTCACCGGGGAGTTTGAGCCCGCCGGCAATCCGGCTGGTGTCGCAATCCTCGCTCAGTCGAGTGAGGACCTTCGGGATCGTCCCTGACTGGAAGGGCGCCTGGAGGGTCTCATCGATGCGCTGCAGCTGGACTGCGCGGAAGATCGCGATCCCGGCAACCTGAGCGGCTATCAACCCGGCGGCCATCAGCAAGACCATGCCGAGCACAAGTCGGGCTCGAAGCGAGAGGGTCGTCATGGCGCGTCACTTCTGTGGCCGTGGCAGCCGCAAGCTGTAGCCAATGCCGCGCACGGTCTCGATCAAGGGTGGATCGAAGACATCGATCTTGCGTCGCAGGTAGCGGATGTAGGAGTCCACGACTGAGGAGTCGCCGTTGAAGTCGTAGTGCCAGACGTTGTCGAGGATCTGAGCCCGCGACAGCACCTTGCCTGCATTGCGCAGCAGGAAGCGCAACAATCCGAACTCAGTCGGGGAAAGCTGAACCAACTGCTCCTGTCGCCACACCTGGTGGGCATCCTCGTCCATGACCAGATCGGCATACCGCAATGACTCGGCGTCCACCGTGGCTTCCGTGCTGCTCCTGCGCCGCAGCAGAGCACCCACCCGGGCCACAACTTCCTCCAGGCTGAACGGCTTGGTGACGTAGTCGTCGCCGCCGAGGGTGAGGCCGTGCACCTTGTCCTCGACCGAATCCCGTGCCGTCAGAAACAGCACGGGAGGCAGTCCGCCGACGCGCAACTTGCTGAGCAGGTCGAAGCCACTGATGTCAGGCAGCATCACATCCAGAATCACGAGATCGGGGGTGCCCGATCGCAGTGCTCGCAGCGCGTCGGAGCCCGTTGCGACGGCGGTTACCCGGTGACCGGCGTAGCGCAGACTCATGGAGAGCATCTCGGCGATATAGGGCTCATCGTCCACGACGAGGATCTCGGCGGCCTGTTCCATGGTGACAATCATTGCTGGTGAAAATGACAGTTCGGTGAGAGTGCGCCATTCTCACCGAACTGTCACCGATCTCCCACGGGTCTGGCAGAAGCCGAAGGCAATGTTGCCGGCATGGACATCACTCGAAGCTCTGCACGATGGCTGGAGGGACGCCGATGAAACGTCGCCTGCTGATCATCTCGGCCATCGCGGTCGCCCTAACCCTTGTCGGCGGCGGAGTCGTCATCGCCCGCGCAGCACGTCCCGCGAAGCCGGCCGTGCCCACTGCTGAGGTCGTTCGGGGCGACGTTTCTGCCACCCTCACCGCCTCCGGCAACACCGAGGCCGGCATTACCTCGCAGTTGACCATGCCAGGAGCAGCCGGCATCGTCACCGAGGTCTATGTGTCGTCGGGGGACCGAGTTCGCACCGGTGACCGACTGGTCGCCATCGACAACACCGCAGCCCGTCAGCAGGTCGATTCTGCCGAGGCCGGCCTAGCCGCCGCCCGGGCATCGCTGACCACCGCCACGCAAACACGCACCAGTGCCGAGCGTGCCGCCGACAGCGCAGGTATTCGCGCTGCCGAGCAGACGCTGCACAATGCCCAGCGTGCGGTGGCAGATGCCCAAGACAACTACGACCTGGTGGTGAAGCAGCAAGCCCAGCTCGTTGCCGCCGCCCAGGACCAAGTCGTGACCGCCCAGACCGCTGTGAACGCCGACACCAAGCAACTCGCCGCAGCCAAAGCCGAACTCGCCGGACTCAACCCCGCCGACCCTGCCGAGGCGGCGCGCATCGCGGAGTTGAACGCACAGATCACCACGGTGCAGATGCAATTGGCTGCCGATCAGGCTGCGCTCGCCACCGCCAAAGCCGCGCTGGCACAGGCGCAGCGCACTCAGGATGCGGCCGTGCTGCAAGCTCGCTCTGCGCTGAGTACTCAACGGGGTGTTCGGGACTCGGCGAAGAAGGCGCTCGACCAGCAGCGAGCTACCGTCGCGGTGGCTCAGCAGGGTCCCCGCCCGGGCGCGGTCGATGCCGCCGAGGCCCAGGTCGCCGCCGCTGAAGCCGCCCTTGACCAGGCCCGCACGGCTCTGGCTGACACTGTCTTGTATGCACCCTTCGACGCGACGGTGTCCACCGTCAGCGCCGTCGTCGGCCAGCCCAGCTCAGCTGGTCAGGTGGGTGGTTCGAGTGGGGTGCAGGGGCTGGTCACCCTGGTCGATCCGGACGTGGTGTCGGTCTTGGTTGCGGTGGCCGAGGCCGACGCGAACGGACTGGCCGTGGGCCAGCCTGCAACGGTGGCCCTGCCGGCCTCCGGCGATCAGCTCACCGGGACGGTGGCCGCGATTGATCCGGCCAGCACCGTCGAGGCCAACGTGGTCACCTATCACGCAGCGATTGCGCTCGCCGGCGACACCTCGGCGGTGCGCGTCGGTCAGACCGCCAGCGCGACGATTACCACGGCGTCGGTATCCAACGTGCTGAAGGTGCCCTCCAGCGCCGTACTCACCGAGGGCGATCAATCCTGGGTGCTCAGGGTCGACGGTTCCGGTGAGTCGAAGGTGCCGGTGAAGACCGGACTGGTCACTGCCACTGAGACCCAGATCGTCGAAGGACTGCAGGCCGGTGACCAGGTGGTTCTCACCGCGAGTGTGGGCGGCGGCGCGAAATGAGCTGTCCCGCGGTGATCGAGCTCACTGACCTGCACAAGGTCTACCAACAAGGCGATTCTGAGGTACGCGCCGTTGATGGCGTGAGCCTGCGGGTTGACCCCGGCGACTATGTCGCCATCATGGGTGCCTCGGGTTCGGGAAAGTCCACGATGATGAACATCCTCGGCTGCTTGGATGAGCCGACCTCGGGCACCTTTCTGCTCGACGGGGTCAATGTCGGTGATCTCGACGACCGGGCGCTGGCACGAATCCGCAACCGCAACGTCGGTTTCGTCTTCCAGCACTTCAACCTGATCGCCCGCACCAGTGCGCTGGAGAACGTCGAGTTGCCGCTTGCCTACGCTGGGGTGCCGCGCACTGAGCGGCGGCAGCGCGCCATCGCTGCCCTGACTCAGGTCGGATTGGCTGCTCGCCTCGATCACACCTCGGCCCAGCTGTCCGGTGGTCAACAGCAGCGGGTCTCGATCGCGCGGGCCATTGTGGGCGAGCCGGTGCTGCTGCTGGCCGATGAGCCCACCGGTGCGCTGGACAGCCACAGCACCGCGGAGGTGCTGGACCTGTTCGACGGCCTGGCTGTCGAAGGGCGCACCTTGGTGGTGATCACCCATGAGGACGAAGTGGCCGCCCATGCCAAGCGAGTACTGCGGATGCGCGATGGACGCATCGAGTCCGACACTCGCCAGGCTGCGGTCACCGACCCACCGCCGTGCTGGAATCGGCTGGGGGCAGTCGGATGAATCTGGTCGAGAGCTTTCGATTCGCCTGGCGCGGCGTCACCGCGAACAAGGCACGCAGCGCGCTGACCATGCTCGGTGTACTGATCGGCGTCGCCGCCGTGATCGTCCTGGTGGCGGTGGGTAACGGTGCCAGCCGCAGTGTCACCTCGACCCTCGCCAGCCTGGGCACCAATACCCTCACCGTGACTCCCGGAGTCACCAAGAGCTCCGGACTCCTTGGGTTGCATCGCACCGCTGCCGGGGAGGATGCCAACACCGGCACCCAGACTCGTGCTGCCGTCCTCACCAGCGAGGACGCCCACGCCCTCGCGGACCCGCGGCTGGCCGCCGATGTGACTGCCGTTGCCCCTGTGGTGTCTCCTGCGGGTGTGGTCGCCAGCTACGCCGGTGCCTCCCACGAGGTGGCGAGCACCATCGGTACCACCAGCGAGTATCTGACGATTTCGAACGACCAGGTCTCGGCGGGGCGGGCCATTACTGCCAGCGATGAACAGAGTCACGCCAGGGTGGTGTTGGTCGGCACGAGTGTCGCGGCCGCCCTCAGTACCGAACCGCCCGAAACCTTGATCGGCCAGGACATTCAGCTCGACGGCACCCCGTTCACTGTCGTTGGGATCCTCGTCGAGAAGGGATCGGCAGGGGCTCGCGATTCCGATGACCGAATGATCGCGCCGCTCTCGGCGGTTCAGGATCGGATATCGGGCTACGGCGATCTGAGCAGCATTGCAGTCCAGGCCTCCAGCGCCGATACGGTCGTTGACGCCCAGACTCAGGTTGAGACGATCCTCGACCAGCGGCATCGGACCACTCCGCAGGCTCGTGACTTCACGGTGGTTACCTCGGCCAGCATGCTCTCGGCGGCCAGCTCAATCACTGGCACCTTGACGATCATGCTCGGTGCCATTGCGGCGATCTCGCTGCTGGTCGGCGGAATCGGGGTGATGAACATCATGCTCGTAACGGTCACTGAGCGAACCCGGGAGATTGGTGTCCGCAAGGCGATCGGGGCGGATCGCACCGAAATCATCGTCCAGTTCCTTATCGAGGCCACGCTGCTGTCTGTCATCGGTGGCGTGGCCGGTATCACCCTCGGTGCTCTGCTGTGCCAGGTGCGGATCGCCGGCTTCCAACTGGTCATCGACCCCTGGTCGGTGCTGATCGCCTTCGGATTCGCGCTGGCGGTCGGGCTGTTCTTCGGCATCTATCCAGCCACGCGCGCCGCTGCACTGCGACCGATCGACGCACTGCGTCACGAATGAGGAGCGCCTGAGATGAGACGGCTTCGCATTGCGGTCCTCGTGGTGGCGGTTCTGACCACCTTGGCCATCGCAGCGGAAATCGCCGGCCGCTATGCGGTGAGCGAGCAGCTCGCGGCCAGAGCGCCGATCGGCGTCGACCTGCAGCTCAACGGCCCGGTCTTGCCTGGTCTGATCAGTGGCACCATCCCGGTAACCGCCAAGATCGAATCACGCACTCTAGCCCGGCTGGGCGACGACGCACAGGTGACGATCGATGACAGCGTGCAGGTCACTACCCAGCGTCAAACCGCGCTCGGACCGCTACCGGTGACGATCAATCTCGAACCCACCGTCAGCGAGGGCCGGGTCGTCTTCGCGGTGTCCTCGGCCACCGCAGCCGGTATCGAGCTGCCCGATCGGCAGCGCGCGAAGCTTGCCGACAAGCTCGGTGCATTCACCGTTGGCGGGCAGTGCCTGCACGCTACGACTGCCCGAATCGAGGATCACCGCCTCGTGGTGGAGGCGGTGATGCCCGTCCGTATTGACGGCTCAGCCCGATGCCCGTGATCGGCCCATCGAGTGACATCGCTGCCCGGCGCACTCGGCCTCGGTGTTGCCATTTCCGCCGTGAAGCGGGGATTGCGCAACGTCGTTGGCACGCGTTGAGTTGAGGTGGGGCCGATTCTCTGCATGACGCCGGGTCGCGCCCATGGATGCGGGATCGTGTTGACGCGGCATCGAAAGGAGCAGCATGCACGACAGCTACGACATAGTGGTGATCGGAGCCGGACCGGCCGGGGAGAACGTTGCTGACTACGCCCTTCGCGGATCTAACCGTACGGCATTGCTGATCGAGAACGAGCTGGTCGGCGGCGAGTGCTCCTACTACGCGTGCATGCCCAGCAAGGCGCTGCTGCGTCCGGTTGAGGTGCGCGCCACCGCTGAGAATCTGCAGGGACTGCCCGACCAGGTCGACCTCGACCCGGTAGCACTCTTGCGCCGTCGCGACGCCTGGGTTTCGGGCTATCGCGACGCCGGTCAGGTGGAGTGGGCGAACAGCGCCGGGATCGACGTTGCCCGTGGCCGGGGACGTATCAGTGGCCCTCGCCGGGTCGACATCACCTCCGACACCGGCACGATCAGCGTCGAAGCCCGTCACGCGGTGGTGGTCGCCACCGGAAGCACTCCGGTGATTCCCGACTTCCTGCAGGGCCTGGAGCCGTGGACCTCCCGGGACGCGACCGGTGTGATCGAGATCCCTGAGTCCATTGCGGTGATCGGCGGCGGTGTGGTCGCGGTGGAGGCCGCCCATTGGCTGGCAGCACTCGGATCTCAGGTGACGCTGCTGGTGCGCGAGCAGCGGGTGCTGACTCGACTGGAGCCGTTTGCCGGCGACTTCGTCGTCGACGGGCTGCGCCACGCCGGGGTCGAGGTGGTCTTCGATGCTGTGATCTCGGCGGCGCAGCGTCCGACGGCGACCGCCTCGGGTTTGGGTCGGGTGCATGGTGGTCCGGTCCAGGTGACGGTGGCCGGACGCGCGCGCGAGTTCGCCGAGGTGTTGGCCGCGACCGGACGCAAACCGGCGAGCGACGACATCGGCCTGGCGGCGGTCGGACTGACCCCGGCGACCTTCGCCGATCCGTCCGTCCGTCCGGCCTGGCTGTATGCCGTGGGCGACGTCAGCGGCGAGGCTCCGCTCACGCACTGGGGCAAATATCGCGCCAGGCTGATCGGTGAGCAGATCGCGGCGCGGGCTGAAGGACGCGAGTTGCCCGCTGCTCCCAGCGAGGTGCCGGTTCCGCAGGTCGTCTTCAGCGACCCCCAAGTGGCTGCCGTAGGCATGACCGAGGAGGCTGCGCGGCGAGCCGGCATCGCAACGCTGTGTCCGAAGGTGCCGATGTCGAGTGCGGCCGGCTATGCGCTGCTGCGTGACGATGCGCCCGGCCAGGCTCAGCTGGTCATCGATGCCGACACCGGGCGGTTGCTCGGTGCCACCTTCGTCGGTACCGAAGTGGCTGAGCTCGTCCATGCTGCGACCGTTGCCATCGTTGGGGGTCTGACGATCTCGCAGTTGTGGCATGCAGTGCCGTCCTATCCGACGTCGAGCGAGGTCTGGCTACGACTTCTGGACACCTGCCGCTGAACGACCAGGCCCTGCGGCGTGCACCCGCTGCAGACTGTGAAGCCTCGACAGCCGATGAGGGTCACGATTGGGCTACGAAGGCCTGAGCTCCGTAACTCCTGAGGTCCGCGCAGCGATACAGCCATTCGAGGTCTGACTAGTGTCTACGTTTCCGAAAACGGTCACAGCGTGCCTCGGGAGGAGTTACCCTTCTACTGAGTGAATCATTCAAGATTCAATTAGTTGGAGGGGGAAACCTCAGATGAAACGCAGTGCTCTGGACCGCCTGGTCTCCTGGATCGGCCTCACCCTGGCTGTCGTCCTGTTGGCCGCCGGAGTCTTGCTCGCCGTTGCAAGCAGCTTCGTGAGCGGTCAGGTGTCGTCGCAGTTGGCAGCCCAGAAGGTCACCATGCCGACTGAGCAGGCCTATGGCAGCCTCGATCCTGCCGACCAGGCTGCGCTGGCTCCCTATGCTGGCCAGCCGATGACCACCGGTGCGCAAGCCGAAGCCTTTGCAAACCACTACATCGCTGCTCACCTCAAGGCAATCGGAGGCGGCAAGACCTACGAAGAGATCAGTGGCGAGTACATCCAGATGACCAAGAACCCGAATGCGGATCAGACTGAACTGACCAAGCTGGGGCAGACCCGTCAGACCATGTTCATGGGTGAGACCCTGCGCAGCATTCTGCTGACTGCCTACGCCTTCGGAACCATGGCTCTGATCATGGGCATCGCATCGATCGCGGCCTTCGTGGGTGCAGCGGTGCTGTTGGTGCTGTCGATTCTCGGCTTCCGACATGCCAAGTCGGCCCAGGGGGACGTGCTGGTGAACGAACCCGCGACGGAGTAGTCGCACAGTCCGTTCCGCAGTTGCCCGGTGGGGAAGTCCGCGCCCCCACCGGGCAATCGTGCGTTTCGGGGCGGTCAGCGGATGCCGCGCATGAGCTTCAGGATCAGCGGCGCTGAGATCAGCACCAGAATGCCGAGAATGACGGCGATTACACCGAGGATGCCGAAATAGAGACTCTCCGGCACCTGCGTGTAGTACTCGCCGAGGGTGCCGGCGATCGTGGTCCCCAAAGCGCTGGACAAGAAGAACAGCGCAACCATCTGGGTCCGGTATGCCTTCGGTGCCAACTTAGTGGACGCCGATAGTCCGATCGGTGACAGCAACAACTCGGCGACGGTGAACACGAACAGGATCCCGATCAGCGCCACAACCGGGGTCGAGTTGGGCCCGCCCCCGGCGAACGGCAGGAACAACCAGAAGGCCACGCCCATGATCACCGTGGCCAGACCGAACTTCACCGGGGTGGACGGTTGGCGGCTACCCAAACGTCCCCACAAGGCGGCGAAGGCTCCCGACAAGGTGATGATGAAGATGGGATTGATCGACTGCACCCAGGTCACCGGGAACTCCCAACCCAGGATGTTCCGGTTCAACTGGGAGTCGGCGTAGAAAGTGACCACGGTGAACTGCTGCTGATACAGCGACCAGAACGCCACCGAGGTGAGGAACAGTGGAATGAAGGCCAGCACCCGGGAGCGTTCGGTGGCATCGACCCGTTTGCTCGAAAGCAGCAGCCCGAAGAGCCCGACGGCGGCGATCACCGTCGCCACGATGACGGTCTGTGACAAGGTGTCGACCTGGATGACCCCCGTGAGCACGAGCGCCACGATCACGACAACTCCGGCGGCACCGATGGCGATCGCTCTGGGGTAGTGCTGCCGGGCCAGCGGGTTGGGGGCGACTCGTGCGACTGCCGGAATGCTGCGGCGGCCGAAGGTGTACTGCACCAAACCAAGCGCCATGCCCAATGCCGCCAGGCCGAAGCCCCAATGAAAACCGGCGACGTTCTGAGTCAGCCCCGTCAGCAACGGGCCGAAAAAGGCACCCAGATTCACTCCGAGGTAGAACAGTGAGAACCCGGCATCGCGGCGCACGTCGTCGGGCGCGTACAAGGTGCCGACCACGGAGCTCACATTCGCCTTCAACCCACCCGAGCCGATCGCGACCAGCACCAGGCCGATACCGACACCGGCGAATCCAGGGACCACCCCCAGGGCGATGTGCCCGGCCATGATGACGACCGCTGACCAGAACAGCACTCGTTCGCTGCCGAACAGTCGGTCCGCCAGCCAGGCGCCCAATACCGTCGACAGATAGACCGTGCCGCCGTAAGCGCCGACGATCCCCGACGCGACGGCCTTGTCGATGCCCAGACCGCCCTGGTCGACGCTGTAATACAGGTAGAGCAGCAAGATGCCCTGCATGCCGTAGAAGCTGAACCGCTCCCACATCTCGACGCCGAAGAGGTTTGCCAGCGCCCACGGATGCCCGAAGAACGTTCGCCCGGTCTGTACCGGAGCCGAGGGGGTGGTGCTCGACACGGACTCTGCCATGGCAGGAGCCTAGCGACGCCATTGTGGCCATGCGCGGAATGCAGGGGAATGTCCGCTGTCGCCTTTTTTGTGAACTCGTGGCGCCGCGGCTCTGGATGGACTTCAATGTGCGTTATGCCCCGTCCAGCTGAGCCAGGTAGTGCCTACCTTCCGGGACTCGACGGTGTGCGAGCCATTGCTGTGGCCGCTGTTCTGGCCTATCACCTCAACCCTGATGCGCTGCCCGGCGGGCTGTTGGGAGTGGGGGTCTTCTTCACGCTGAGCGGCTTCCTGATTACGTCGGTGCTGCTGCGGGCGTGGGAAAAGACCCAGCGCCGGGGTTTCGATCTGAAGAACTTCTACCTGCGCCGTGCGCGTCGACTACTGCCGGCCGTGGTCTTGGTGCTGCTGGTGGTGGTCATCGCCTTGTTGATCAGTGCCCCGTTCACCGGCATGCCCATTGCCATCCTCCTGATGCAATTGGGTCAATCGTTGGCGGCGCTGTTCTATGTGGCCAACTGGTACACCATCGCCTCGGGACAGTCCTATTTCGAACGTTTCCAATCCGGCCCGATGGATCATCTGTGGTCGCTGTCGGTCGAGGAGCAGTTCTATCTGATCTGGCCGTTGCTGCTGCTGGGAATGCTCTGGCTGTGGAAGGGCAAGACCATCCCGGTGGCGGTCATGACCGGAATCCTGGCGATCGGCTCGTTCGCGCTGATGTGGTTCCTGTTCACTCCTGGTTTTGATCAGACCCGGTTGTATGAAGGAACCGACACTCGCGCCGGTGGGCTGTTGGTTGGGGCAGTGGTCGCATTGGCCTGGCACGGTAGGGAGCGTGGCCGCCTGTTCTGGGCGGATCGCGTTGGACTGGACGCCGCTGCGCTCGCCGGCCTGGTCGTCATGGGTCTGCTCTTCGCCTTCACCGATCAGTACTCGGCGTTCCTCTACCAAGGCGGCATCCTGCTGCTGTCGCTGGCCACCGTGGTCGTGGTCTTCGTCGCTGCGCACCCCTTCACCTGGACCTCACGCGTGCTCGGGATCACCCCGCTGCGCTGGATCGGTGAACGCTCCTATGGCATCTACCTGTGGCACCTGCCGCTGTTCGTCTTCGCCCCCGAGGTTTTCGTCGCCGACCAGCCATGGGTGCGACCACTGGTGCTCACCACCGCCACCGTGGTGCTGGCTGCCCTCAGTTGGACCTTCCTCGAAGATCCGATCCGGCGCCATGGATTCCTGGCCTATGTGCAGTGGGATCGCCGCCAGGCCGTAGCGGTGCCACCGCGGACGGTGCGTCCAGCGGTGTGGCTGCCGGGATTGTTGGCGTTGACGCTGGTGACGGCCGGATCGTTGACGGCAATCGCCGTGATGCGCGGCAATAATCAGTCTGCTGCTGCCTCAGTGCCTGGCAGCGCCAACTCCGCGCCGGGCGGTGCACAGCCCGGCGACATGCCGCCGGTGCCGACCGACACCGCTGAGCCGTCAGCGTCGGACTCGGCCACCCCAGGCGTGCCGGCGGAACCGACCAAGCTGCGCACCAATTGCACCGCAGTGGCGTACATCGGCGACTCCACATCGGTGGGTCTGACGTCGGGCTATTACATCCCGAAGAAGAAGGACCGGCTGCCCGCTCAGTTCAAGCAGGTCGGCACCACGAAGCTGGTCACCGACATTCGTGGGGCGCGCTCCATCGTGGAGCGCTACAACAACGAGCCCAATGCGCGCGAGGCCGAAGATACGATCCTGGCCAACGGCTTCGTGGGCTGCTGGACCTTCGCCTTGGGCAACAACGAAGCGGCCAACCAGTATGTCGGTGGATCGTTCCCCTTGGACAAGCGCATCGACATCATGATGGCGCCCACCAACGGTGAGCCGGTGTTGTGGCTGACGACCAGGACTTTGCGAACCTCAGGCCCTTACTCCAACGCCGTCATTCAACGCTGGAACACCGCCTTGCGTCAGGCCTGTCAGCGCTATCCGAACATGCGCATCTACGACTGGGCTTCCGAAGTGAAGGACTCCTGGTTCATCGGCGATCGCATCCATTTCACCTCTCGGGGCTGGCGGGAGCGGGCCCATCGGATCGCTCAGGCGATGGCCGTCGCCTTCCCCGAAGGCGAACCACCCAGTGACTCCTGTGTGGTTGGCAGTACCCGCTGACCGCCGTCGTGCTCAGGGAACGGGTTGGTTGGTTGCGGCTGCGACTACTTCGCCGTCCAGGCATTGGACTTGGCAATGTCGCCGTCCAGCCCACCCACTCCGGAGCCGGGAATCCGGGCATTGGAGGTGTATTGCCAGATCGACCAACCGCCGTTGGTCGACCACGGGCCGACCTTCGGCTGGGCATCGGGGATACGACCATTGTCCTTGCCCCAGGACGCCACCCACAGCCGGGCGATCGGGGCCACGCTGCGCCAGCGGTAGTTGCCGGCCGACGTCAGCTGGGAGGCGGCGTTGGCACTCATGTACACGTAGAGGTTCGCCTTGTAGCCCGAAGAAGTGAGCCGAGTCTTGAGCCGGGTCAGGAACTCGCTGGCCTCATCAGGGGTCCAAGCCCGCAGCTTCTGACTGTAGGTTCCCGTGCTGTCGCGCCAGGTGCCGCCGGCCTCAATGTCCAACACCAAGGGCTCGGCGTTCGTCTTGGTGTAGTTGCCGTCCGTGGTCAACCAGGTGAAGAACTGGTCGGCGGAGTCGGCCGCGGTGAAGTCTCCGGAGAGCTTGTCGCCGGTGGAAGAGTCCAATGAACTGATCCAGCCGTTGAACCAGTAGTGTCCCCGCGAGAGCCCGAAACTCTGAGCCTGATCGGCGAACTGGGCGTAGGCGCAATCCTCAACCACCGGGCGGGCACCGACATTGCGGGTCTTGCCCGAGCAGACATCCACATAGTCGCGGTTGATCGGTCGAGTGCCGGTCCCGTTGCGCAGGATGGTGAATCCGTTCGAACCCGCCCAGCTTCTCACCGCTGCCATCTGTACCTGTCCGGTGGACAGGTACTGCCACGACGACAGATCCACGCCTTGGCGCAGTCCGGTGAGCCCGAACTTGGATTGGGCGTCCTTTGCCGGCGTCTTTGTCGGGGAGAGCACCCGCACGCGCACCGAATGGGAACTGCGGCGCGCCTTCTTCTTCATGACCTTCACCCGGAACCGACCGCCATTGGTCCAGACCGAGGACTTCACCGTGTAGGTCCGCTTGGTGGCTCCCGTGATGGCGCGCCACTTGCCGCCGGAGCGGTATTGCCACTGGTAATGCAGCTTCTTGCCGGTGGCCGTGACGCGCAGCTTGGTGCTGGTGTTCAGTCCGTAGCGGTTGATGACCGCACCCTTGGGCTGCTTCGTGATGCGGGGACGGACGGTCTTGGTCTTTGCAGCAGCCAGGTGAGTGGGAAGAACGACCCCGGCGCGGACCGTCGGTGCAGCTTGGGCGGGGGCGCTCGGTGCAACGAAGCCGAAGCTCAGGATCAGCGGCAGCGAGGCCAGCACGACCAACGCCCGGGGTCGGCGGGTGAGGTTCTTCATCAGGGGTCTCCGATTCCATGCTTTGCTGAAGCGGACATCACCACACTACGCCGCGGTTGCCGGAAGCGGCAGCGGGGATACCTGAAGCAGGCCTGGCCCGGGCCGTGAATGGATGCAATCCCAGGGCCGTTTCTCACCTGGTGAACGCAGTTTCCCTGGTGTCGCAAGATTGCTGACCTGTTCCTGTTCGCAGCGAGCCGACAAGGGATGATGTTGAACTGAGGGCTAGAATTCACGCGTTGGATTCCGTCGCTCTCAGGAACTCTAAGAGTGGATTCAGGTGTGCCGGGTAGTGTTCGGCCGATTTGTTCTTGCGTGAGCCGTACGGGGTTCTCGATGACTTGCCCGATGGGAGGGGCCGATGGATCGCGTCCGGTCAATCGCTGTACGTGTGCCGACGATCGCCCGTTGGGGCATCTTCGCCGTGCTGGCCCCGGTGATTCTTGCCGGCTGCGCCCAGGTGGCCCCGCATGCGACGTCGAGCAGTGTGCCGACCCCGACGGTCACCTCAGCTGCGCCGAGTCCGATCTCCACGCCGACACCGACCCCGACGCCCACCGCGAGCACGCTGTATCAGCAACTCGACGCCAAGACCCAGAAGCAGTTCAAAGGGTGCCTGAAGGTGACGGTGCGTCCCGGCTCGAGCGGTCGCTGTGCTGAGTTGGTGATCAAGAAGCTCAAGAAGTACGGGTTCTACTCCTGGTCCACCAGCAGCTACATCACGACCGCCGGCGCCAATGCCATCCTCAACTACCAGCGTTCCCGCGGTCTGGACGACACCGCGACCACGACCGAAGAAACCTGGGCGGCGCTGGCTTTGAACACCCCGGCCGTGCCGAAGACGCTTCCCAAGAAGTGCACCAGCGGCAAGTACAAGATCATCATCTGTGTCGACCAGGCCCAGCGGAAGCTGTTCTGGATCAAGAAGGGCAAGATCGTCAAGAAGTACCCCGTGCGCCTCGGTGGCTGGAACTCTCACGCCAAGACCCACGAATGGCGCGTCTTCCCGACCGCCGACGGCACCTGGTCGGTCTTCGACAAGCAGGTCAGCCCGGCGTCGGAGAATTACGGCTCGGGCGCCATGCCCTATTCGACGATGTTCCATCCAGACATGTACATCCACTACTCTCCGGGGTTCCATTCCGTCGGCTATTCCCAGTCCAGCCATGGCTGCGTGAATATCGGCCAGCTGAGCCAAGCGCAGTGGATCTTCGCCAACACGCCTATCGGTACCCCGGTCTACATCTACTCGCCCAAGCAGCCGACCGCGACGGCCACTCCCACACCGGCACCCTCCGGAACGACCTCAGCGAGCCCCGCTCCCAGTTCGTCGCCGACGTCCTGAGGGGTACAGTGCGGTACCAAGCTGATCGGTACTGACGCAATTCGTTGGCATGCGCCGCTCGACAGCTGTGACTTCTGACTGAGACTGAGGAGTCTTGTCATGACTGATTCGATGCCGCGGGGGCCGATCAGTCGCATCGAGTGGGTCGAAGGTGAACTCAGGCGGGCGATTCTGGGCGGTGAGTTCGCCCCAGGGGAGCGGCTGCTCACGGTTCAACTGGCGGAGCGATACGCCGTCAGCCCCACCCCCTTGCGCGAGGTGTTGCATCGATTCGCCGGTGAGGGGCTGGTCGAGTTCATCCCGCAGAAAGGCGCTCGGGTCAGCGAGTTGAATGCCCGCGACGCGCTGGAACTGGCCGAGTTGCGCGCACTTCTCGATGCCGCCAATCTGACGGCAGCGGCGCAGAACCTGCTACCCGAACACCGCGAGCAGATTCACCAGGCTTCGGATCGGTTGGTGCAGATCTGGCAGGCCGACGCCGGGCACTCCCCGGCGGCCGAGCTGGCCTACCGCGAGTTCTACCAGGTGGCGAGCCGGGCCAATCCGTCCACGCGACTGAGGGAGCACGCCGCCTTGGTCCGGGAACTGGGATCCCGCTACCGGCTGGCCGCGGTGGCGCTGACTTCATCGCCGCTGATCGAAATCCACCAGCGGTTGCGCACCGCAGTGTTGGATACTTCTCCCGACCGCATTTCCGAGGCAGTCACTGCCGACACCTCGGCATTCGCCGCTGCCTTCGCCAATGCCTAGAAAGGACACCCCCGTGCCCGAGAATCCCGGCTCGCCATTCCTGGCCCATGTTCGGCTGGCCGAACTCGCGCGCACGCGGGGCGACCGTCCGTTCATCTGGGAAGCCCATGAGAATGGCGAACCGATGACTTTCGGGCAGCTTCATGACAAAGCGTCACGTATGGCAACCGTCCTGGCCGACCTGGGTGTGCGTCGTGGAGATCGAGTACACCTCCACTTGGGCAACCGTTGGGAGTTCGTGGCCGCCTTTTTCGCCGCCTCAATCGTGGGCGCGGTCATCGTTCCGGTCTCGATGCGGGCGTCGTTGGATGAGGTGGCCTACTCCGTTGAGTTGACTCAGCCGACGGCCGGAGTCGTTGAAAACCCTGGACCCGAAATGCTTGACCTGCTCGCTGAGATCGGGTTGCCGCCGAGTGCTGTGCTTGGCGTCGGAGCACCTGCGGAGAGTGCCGTGGTGTCTCTGGCCGATGCACTCACGACGGCACAGCCGTGGTCGGCCCCGGAGGAGGGCCGGATCACCGATCTGCTTGCGGTGCTCTACACCTCCGGCGTTGCGGGTTGGCCCCGTGGCGTCATGCTTACACAGGCCAATTTGCGCCACGCGGCGATGGCTTATGCCGGCGCAGCCCGAATCCAGGCCGCCGATCGAGTGCTCATTTCGCTACCGCTGTCGCACATCGCTGGTTTGGGGAACATGGCGTTGGCCGCGCTGTGGACCGCCTCGAGCATGGGGTTCACCCGGCCTGGGCCAGCGTGGATCCAAACCGCCATTCGACAGCGGTCGACTGTGGCGAATCTGAGTGCGGTCGAGGTGCGGGAGCTCGTGGCGGCACCGCCCCTCGGAAGCGAAGAGAACCTGCTGCGCCTGGTGGTCTTCGGGCCGGCCGTTTCGACCCAGCTGCGGAAACAGTTCGAGCTGCGATTCGGCACCGAATTGCGGTTGGGCTACGGAGCCACCGAGGCGGTGGCACCGATCGCCGTCTCCCTGCCAACGGTTCCGCCCGATGAGGACTATGTGGGCGAAGTCTTGGCCGCGTCAGCGCTGAGCGTGGTCGATTCCAGCGGGGCTGCAGTCGCTGCGGGAAGCCCTGGCGAGCTGGTCATCTCTGGGGTTCCAGGCGTCACCCTGCCTGTTGGATACTACGGACTGCCTGAGCTGAGCCGTGAAGTATTCGGGACGGGTCGATGGCACACCGGCGATCGGGTGATCCTCGAGGAGGATGGCCGACTGCGGTTCTTGGAGCGGGCGAACGACCGGTTCAAAGCCGGACTGGCGACCGTTTCGGCGACTGCCATTGAGCGGGTTGTGAAGGAACACGTCGGGGTGACCGACGCAGCCGTCGTTTCGGTCGAGAAGACTGGTGAAGCCCCGTTGATCGTTGCGTTCGTGGAGCTTTCCGGGTACCACCCGGACCTGGAGATCGAGGAGTTGGCGAGCTGGGTGGCGACCCGCATTGGGGAGGAGAGCGTTCCGGATCGCTACGTGGTCGTGGAGGCTTTGCCGTACACCGAGTCCGGCAAGGTATCGAAGACACGCCTTGTGGAGTGGGCTTCCCAGTAGTCCATACGGGCTCGCCGCAGCGGGTTTCGCAGGGACAGTGGGGGCTTCCTCATCGAATCAGCCATATTGCGTATCCATAATCTATAGAATATCGCGCATCTGATCGTCCTCGGTGTTGAGGGGTAGCAATGCGCCGGTTGAGTTCTGTCCTCGTCAGTCTTGCTGTTGTCACGGGGATGCTGGTGGCAGCCCCGGTCGCGGTACCGGCATTGCTTCCGACGGCGCAAGCCGCAGTGAAGACGCGGTTCTCACCGTTAACGGTGACCCCACCGACGCCGGGACGAGGTGAGGTCTTCTCGATCACGGGCAGGCTGTCGACGCGAGTAGCGCGCTCGGTGAAGCTGCAGCTTCGGGTCAACCGGAAGTGGCGCACCATCGCGAAGACCACGACGAGCTCCACGGGGCGATTCACGCTGCGCACCTCGACGAAGAAGCCGCGGATCGTCGTGCGAGTCCGGGCCGGCAAGGTGACGGTCGGCAAGACCACCTATCGCGCCTACTCCAGCGCCAGTAAGACGATCCGCACCGGACTGGTGCGTCCGGGGCAGCCGATTCGGGGCGAGCAATTCCGGGTGAGTTCGAAGCTGAAGACGCGCGGCGTGCGACCGGTGAAGCTGCAGCTCCGGGTCGGTTCCCGCTGGAAGACCCTCTCCCGCGGCACCACCAAGAAGTCCGGCTACTACCTATTGACGGGCTCGACCACGCTGAAGAAAGCCACCATTCGGGTCATCGCGCCGAAGAAGAAGATCGGCGGGCGCCTCTATCGCCGCACCAGTGGCGTTCCGATGCGCGTCACCACCGCGGCGCAGTCGGCTTCCCTGGCGCTGCCGAGCGTCGGGTACCTGACTCGCACGGTCGCGGCGAAGGTGCAGTTCTCGCCGGTTCGCGAACGACGCGCCGTCGCGGTGCAGGTGAAATCGGGCAGCAGCTGGAAGACGGTCGGCACCGCAAAGCAGAGTGACACCGGGGCGGCGTCGATCGCGATCCCCGTGAAACAGCTAGGGACGTTCACCTATCGGGCGATCACGCTGGCGAGCAATGGTGCTCCGGCCAAGGCGTCGCGCTCGGTGTCACTCACGGTGAAGCAGAACACGGCGCTGCCGGCGCCGGCCATCGCGACCAACGATCTGATCGAAGGCGTGGTGGGTCAGGACTACTCCGAGACCCTGTCCGCGAGCTACGGGACGGCACCGCTCACCTGGTCGGCGACGGGGTTGCCGTCGGGCCTGAGCCTGGACGCCGCGACCGGCGAGATCGGTGGCGTGCCGACCGAGGCCGGGACGTCGACAGTCAAGGTCGTCGTCACCGACGCGAATGCCAAGACCGACTCCAGGACGCTGTCGTTGGTTGTGCGCTCCAACTTGAGCGTTGATGTGTCCGCGCTGCTCACCGGCACTGCCGGGGTGACCTTCTCGGCGTCGACCCCGGCCACGGGTGGCGTCACTCCGTATACCTGGTCGGCGTGGGGCCTGCCCGCAGGGGTGAGTATCAATGAAGACACCGGTGAGATCAGCGGTGTTCCGCCTAACGGTGGCACCTTCCCCATCTTCGTGACGGTCACCGACGCCGAAGGCCGTACCGTGACCGAGTCGGCCGAGCTGGAGGTGGACGCCGGCACGGTGACGGCGACGCCACCTCTGATCGATGACGTGAGCCTGCCTGACCTGGTCAAGGGGGACAGCTATGCCGTCTCGCCGACCGCCACCGGAGGTACCGCCCCCTACACCTGGAGTGCGAGCGGTCTCCCCGAGGGAGCCGCCATTGATGCGACCACCGGCGAACTGTCGGGGACGGCCACCAAGACCGGCGATTTCACGGTCTACCTGATGGTCACCGACAGTGACGGACTTACCAGCACGAAGTCCTTCACGGTGCGGGTGTACCCGGCTGCGGAGCAGCCGCCGTCGCCGACGATCACGACCAGCACGCTGGCCGCAGGTGTGGTTGGTGATTCCTACTCCGCGACCTTGGCTGTGGATTCGGGTCGGGCGCCGTTCACGTGGTCTGCGACCGGGTTGCCGGACGGGTTGAGTGTCAATGCGACCACTGGTGTGATCAGTGGCACGCCGACCGTGACAGGCACCTCAGAGGTGCAGGTGACGGTCACCGACAAGAACAGCAAGAGCGATACCGCCACGGTGTCGTTGGTGATCGGTGCGGCGGTCTCGGTGACGACCGACAGTTTGGCTGATGGTTTGGCCGGTGAGGAGTGCAGCGCCTCGCTAGCTGCCACCGGCGGTACTGCGCCCTATGCCTGGTCTGCCTCGGGTCTCCCCGCAGGGCTGAGCGTCTCCGGTCACACCATCACCGGTACTCCCACTGAGTCGGGCACCTTCTCGGTGCAACTCACCGTCACCGACGATCACGGCAAGACCAACACTGCCACCATCGACCTGCTGGTGCGCGCCGCCTTGGGCGTGGACGTTCCGGGAGGGCACACCGGAACCGCTGGTGAGCCGTTCACGGCATCGGCGCCGGCCTCCGGTGGCGTTGAGCCCTACACCTGGTCGGCGTGGGGACTACCCAACGAACTGGTCATCGACCCAGCGACCGGCGCGATCTCGGGAACCGCCCGTAACGCCGGAGTGTTCCCGGTCTTCATCACCGTCACCGATGCCCAGGGGCGCACGCAGACGACCAGCTTTGAGTTGACCATCAGCGCCGGCTCCGTGGTTGCCGAACCGCCGACGATCACCACCGTGAGCCTGTCCGACGCCATCAAGAATCAGAGCTACACCGAGACCTTCACCGCAGCCGGCGGTACCGAGCCCTATGCCTGGACCGGCTATGGGCTTCCCGATGGTTTGAGTCTTGATGCTGCGACTGGGGAACTGTCGGGCACCCCCACCCAGACCGGCGACTTCACCGCCTATGTGAATGTCATCGACAGTGACGGGCTGACCAGCACGAAGTCGTTCACGGTGCGGGTGTACCCGGCTGCAGAGCAGCCGCCGTCGCCGAGCATCACGACCAGCACGCTTCCTGCGGGTGTGGTTGATGATTCCTACTCCGCGACCTTGGCTGTGGATTCGGGTCGGGCGCCGTTCACCTGGTCCGTGACCGGGTTGCCGACCGGGTTGAGTCTGGACGCGGCTACCGGCGTGATCTCGGGTACACCGACTGCGATGGGAACCTCGTCGCTGCAGGTGACGGTGACCGATAAGAACGCCAAGACCGATACCGCGACGGTGTCGTTGACTGTTGGTGCGGCCGTGTCGGTGACCACTGATGCGCTTGCGGACGGCATTGCTGGTGAGGACTACTCGGCGACGCTGGCTGCCGCGGGTGGTACCACGCCGTATGGCTGGGCGGCGTCAGGCCTGCCGGCCGGTCTGAGCGTGTCGGGTCACACCATCACGGGCACCCCGACCGAATCGGGAACCTTCTCGGTGCAACTGACCGTCACCGACGACCACGGCAAAACCAACACCGCCACCGTGTCGATGACCATTGCTCCGGCGGTCTCGGTCACCACCAGCAGTCTCCCTGAGGTCGTCTCGGGCGAGGACTACAGCGCCGACCTCGCAGCCACCGGTGGCACCAGTCCGTACCGCTGGTCGGCCTCCGGCCTGCCCGCCGGACTGAGTGTGTCGGGTCGCACCATCACCGGTGCACCGACGGAGTCGGGAACTTTCTCGGTGCAGCTCACCGTCACCGACGATCACGACAAAACCGACGTGGCCACGCTCAGCCTCCTGGTGCGGCCCACCCTCGACGTGGACCTGTCCCCGATTGTGAGCGGTACGGCCGGGGTGGCCTATACCGCCTCACCGTCCCCCTCTGGCGGCGTCCAGCCCTACTCCTGGACGGCCTGGGGGCTGCCCGCCGGTCTGACGATCAACGCCACGACTGGGGAGATCTCCGGAACGCCGCTCAACGGTGGGACGTTCCCGATCCTGGTGACGCTCACCGACACCGGGAATCGCACGGTGACCCGGTCCACGCAGCTCACTATCGATGCCGGCTCGGTGGTGGCCGTGCCGCCGATGATCGATCTGACGAGCCTCCCCGATGGGATCAAGGGTGAGTCCTACGCGGTGACCGCGCACGCCTCGCTGGCGACAGCGCCCTACGCGTGGTCGGGCACTGGTCTGCCCGACGGCCTGAGCCTCGATGCCGCGACCGGGGAACTCTCCGGAACCCCCACCAAGACCGGCGACTTCACCGTCTATCTGATGGTCACCGACGCCGCTGGGTTGACCAGCAGCCGGTCCTATTCGGTCGCCATCTATCCAGCTGCGGAGCAGCCGCCGGCTCCGGCGATCACGACCAGTGCATTGCCGGCCGGTGTGGTTGATGATTCCTACTCCGCGACGCTCGCTGTTGATTCGGGTCGGGCACCGTTCACCTGGTCCGCGACCGGGTTGCCGACCGGACTGACTCTGAATGCCGCCACCGGCGTGGTCTCCGGTACACCGACTGTGACCGGGACCTCCTCTGTGCAGCTGACGGTGACCGACAAGAACGGCAAGACCGATACCGCGACGGTGTCGTTGAGCATCGGCGCGGCGGTTTCAGTGACCACCAACACGCTTGCTGACGGCATCGTTGGCGAGGATTATTCCGCGAACCTGGCCGCTTCCGGTGGCACGACGCCGTACTCCTGGTCGGCCTCCGGTTTGCCGGCCGGGCTGAGCGTCTCCGGCCACACCATCACCGGTTCCCCGAGTGTCGCCGGTGTCTTCACCATCCAACTCACTGTCACCGACGACCACGGCAAGACCAACACCGGATCGGTGGAGCTCACCATCGCCCCGGCGGTCTCGGTGACCACCACCAGCCTGGCTACCGGAGTGGTTGCAGAGGAGTACTCAGCGAACCTGGCTGCCTCCGGTGGCACGACGCCGTACTCCTGGTCGGCCTCGGGTTTGCCGGCCGGGCTGAGCGTCTCCGGCCACACGATCACCGGCACTCCGACTGAATCAGGGACCTTCTCGGTTCAGCTCACCGTGACCGACGACCACGCCAAGACCGACACCGTCACCGTGTCGCTGGAGATCCGCCCGGTGGTGTCGATCTCGACCACAGCGCTGCCCGACGGCATCGTGGGTCATGCCATGACTGCCCAGCTCGAGGCTGCAGGGGGCACCCTTCCCTACAGTTGGTCGGCGACGGGCCTGCCCGATGGCCTCAGTCTGAATGCTGATTCCGGTCTGATCGAAGGCACCCCCAGTGCTGAAGGCAGCTTCACTGTTCACGCCACGGTCACCGATGGCATGGGCCGCACTGATTCTGCGAACTACGCCGTCGAGATCGGCAATGCCACCACGATCATCACCACCACGCTGACCGACGGCATGGTCGGCTACGACTACGACCTCACCCTGAGCGTCCTCGGCGGCCTGGCCCCGTACCAGTGGAGCGCCACCGATCTGCCCGCTGGGCTGAGCATCGACCCGACCAGCGGCGCCATCACCGGGGTGCCGACGTCTGCTGCCACCGCATCAGTGACGATCACCGCCAGCGATAGCACCGGACAGGCCGACACTCAGGTCTTTGAACTGATCATCAAGGCAGGCGTCTCGATCACCACGACGGCGCTGGACCGTGGCGAAGCGTCCAGCGCGTACACCGCGACCGTGGAAGCCGCCGGCGGGGTTCCTAACTACACCTGGAGCGCTACCGGGTTGCCTGCTGGCCTGAGCATTGACCCGGCCAGCGGTGCGATCACCGGCACACCGAGCGAAGCGGGCATCACCAATGTGGACTTCACCGTGAGCGATGCCAACGGCAAGACTGCGACCGCAACCCTGCAGTTGGTCATCGGTGCCGCGGTGGCAGTGACGACCACCAGCCTGCCTGACGCGATCGTCGGCACCGCCTACGAGGCAACCCTGGCTGCGGACGGCGGCACCACCCCGTACAACTGGGCGGTGCAGGGTATCCCGGACGGACTGACCGTGGACGCTGCCACCGGTGTCCTCTCCGGCACTCCCACGACGGAGGGAAGTTACGCGCTCACCGTCACCGTCACTGATGCCAACAGCCGCACTGCCAGCCACGACTTCACAGTGGCCGTCGGACCGGCGATCGCGATCAGCACCGCCAGTCTGCCCAACGCAGTGAGAGGCACGGCCTACAGCTACACCGCGGTCGCGACCGGCGGTCGAACCCCGTATCACTGGTCAGCCACGGGCCTGCCCGCCGGCTTGAGCATCAACGCGACCACCGGAGAGATCTCCGGCACCCCGAGCGTTGAAGGACTCTTCACGGTGTCCCTCACCGTCACCGATCTCGACGCTGCTGGTGCTTTCGCCGACCTGTCGGTGATGGTAGGGCCTGCTGTATCGATCAGCACCACGAGCCTGCCTGCCGCCGTCAAGGGCACCGTCTATGCCACCACGCTGAACGCAGCCGGTGGCACTGCGCCCTACACCTGGTCGGTATCGGGATTGCCGAGCGGCCTGTCGGTCGTGGCGTCGACCGGAGTGATCTCCGGAACACCGACCGCGTCGGGGGTCTGGCAACTGATGATCACGGCGACCGACGCCAACGGCAAGGGCACCTTGGCCATGATCGACATGACGGTGAACCCGTCGGTGAGCGTGGTGACCTCGCAGTTACCCACAGCCGTCGTTGGGACCGCCTACTCCACCAGCCTCAGTGGCTCCGGCGGCACCGCGCCCTACACCTGGTCCTCGACTGCCTTGCCTGCCGGGCTGATCCTGGACTCCAGCACCGGAGCGATTACTGGTACCCCCACGACTGCCGGGACGTCATCGGTGACCTTCACCATTACCGATGCGAACTCCAAGACCGCAACCAAGGCGCTGAGCCTGACCCGCCTCCCGGCGGTGTTGATCAGCACGGTGACCCTTCCTGGCGGAATAGCTGGAATCGCCTACAGTTCCGCGTTGAGCGCCAGCGGGGGTGCGACTCCCTACACCTGGTCGGCCACCGGCCTGCCGGACGGTCTCAACCTGGACACTTCCGGTGGTGTGATCGTAGGGACGACCTCCCAGGTGGGAACCTTCACCGTCTCGCTGACAGTGACCGACAACGACGGCAAGACCGCCAGCAAGTCGCTGCCTTTGACCATCGGTCCGGCCGTTTCGATCACCACCACGAGCCTGCCCGAAGCAGGAGTGGGGGTGGACTACAACCTCACCGTGACCGCGACGGGCGGCGCCTCGCCGTACTCGTGGTCGGCGACCGGATTGCCGAGCGGGCTCAGTCTGAGTAGTTCCACCGGAGCGATCACGGGCACCCCGGATGCGGTCGGCGTCTCAAATGTGTCGATCATGGTGACCGATGACAATGGCCAGACCGCCACCCAGGACTTCACCTTGTCGGTGATCGTGCCACTGGCGATTTCCACGACGAGCCTCCCCGAAGGCATCGTGGGCGAGTCGTACAGCGCCACGGTGGCCGGTGTCGGCGGCACCGCGCCCTACACCTGGGGCATGGACACCCTCCCCGCAGGATTGGGCCTCGACAGTGATACCGGAGCGATCACGGGCACCCCGATCGAAGCCGGTGCGGTGAGTGTGACCATCACAACTACCGATGCGCTCAACCGGACGGTGTCGAAGACCTTCACCCTTACAGTGAGTGCGGCAGTGTCGATCAGCACTACGAGTCTGCCGAATGCGGTGATGGGCACGGCGTATTCGGCCACGGTGGCCGGTACTGGCGGAACTGTGCCCTACACCTGGGCGGCAACGGGCCTGCCGTCGGGGCTGAGCCTGGATACCTCGACCGGCGTGATTTCGGGAACTCCCTCCACCGAGGAAGCCCCGAGCGTGACCATCACGGTGACCGACAACAAGGGCAAGACAGATTCGGTGACGTTGACGTTGACGGTCGGGCCTGCGGTGTCGATCAGCACCGCCAGCCTGTCCAACGCGGTGGTAGGCACGGCCTACTCCTTCACCCTGGCTGCTACCGGAGGCACCGCGCCATTCACCTGGGCGGCTTCGGGCCTGCCGTCGGGGCTGTCGGTGAACACCACGACGGGTGTGATCTCGGGCACCCCCACTGCAGTGGCGACCCCGAGTGTGACGGTCACGGTGACCGACAATGCGGGCAAGACCGATTCGAAGACACTCGCCTTGACGATCGGACCTGCGGTGTCGATCAGCACCACCAGCTTGACCAGTGCCGTGGTTGATAGCGCGTATTCGTTCACCCTCGTGGGAGCCGGTGGCACGACGCCCTACACCTGGGCGGCGACCAACGTGCCGGCCGGCCTGTCCGTTGCCTCATCGACCGGAGTGATCTCCGGAACGCCCACAACCGCTGGGACTAAGACAGTCACGATCACGGTGACCGACAACAAGGGCAAGACCGCATCCAAGAGTCTCAGTCTGACTGTTGCTCCGGGATTGTCGATCGCCACCGCAACCCTGCCGGTGGGAAGCGTGGGGACGGTCTACTCGACCACCCTGACCGGATCAGGGGGGCGCAGTCCGTACTCGTGGACCGCGACGAACCTGCCGGCCGGGTTATCGATAAGCAGCACGGGTGTGATCTCCGGAACCCCGACGGCCGCGGGGGCGCCTGGCGTGACGATTACTGTCACCGACAGCGATGGCAAGACCGCGTCGAAGGTGATGACCATAGACATCGCCGAATCGCTGTCGATTGTCACTGCCAGTCTGCCTGCTGCGGTCGTTGGTGATCCGGTGAACACAACGCTGGAGGCGTCCGGTGGAACTGCGCCCTACACCTGGTCATCGATCTACAACTTGCCAGGCGGACTGAGCCTGAACTCCACCACAGGTGTGATCTCGGGCACGCCGACAACGGCGTACTCCTACAACTTGCTGATCCAGGTGAGAGACGCCAAGGCTCGAACCTATAGCCGCTACATCCCCCTTTCGGTCGCAAAGGCACTCGCCTTCGCGACATCGAGCCCGTTGACCGTGATGCCGGGCGTTACCTTCAGTCACGCACTCGCCGCAGTTGGAGGCACGACGCCCTATACGTGGTCGGCGACAGATCTACCGGCAGGGGTCAGCCTGGATGGTGCCACCGGCGTTGTGTCAGGGACCTTGTCCACGCCGGGAGAGACCGCTGCGATGCAACTCTCCGTGACCGACGCCCACGACAACACCGTGACGCAGTCGCTGACCATCAAGGTAGCGGCTCCGTCCGCAATCACCAGTGGGAAGTCGCATTCCTGCGCGATTGTGTCGGGCGGTGCGGTGTGTTGGGGCTCGAACGCCCAGGGGCAACTCGGCGTGGACACGCTGATCACCAGCAGTTCGGTTCCCCTCGGAGTGGACGGCTTGGGTAGCGGCGTCACGGCCATCTCGGCAGGAGACGAACAGACCTGCGCGGTCGTGTCGGGTGCCGTGAAGTGCTGGGGCGGCAACGGACACGGTGATCTGGGCAATGGATCCATCACGATGAGCAGCACGCCGGTGACAGTCTCCGGGTTGACGAGTGGTGCCACCGCTGTTGCTGCTGGCGCCTATTCGTCCTGCGCGGTGGTGTCTGGTGCGGTGAAGTGTTGGGGATGGAACGCCTATGGTCAGTTGGGCGATGGCACAGATGTCGAGAGCACCACGCCGGTGTCGGTGTCCGGTCTCAGCAGCGGTGTGACGGCTGTGTCCTTCGCGAACTACTACGGTTGTGCAGTCGTGTCTGGAGCGATGAAGTGTTGGGGCTGGAACGCTCTGGGTCAGTTGGGCGACGGATCCACCAACAACAGTTCAGCTCCCGTGGCGGTCACCGGTCTTTCCAGTGGGGTCAGCGCGATCTCCACCAGCGGCGCGACGAGCTGTGCGATTGTCTCCGGCGCAGCAAAGTGCTGGGGCGCCAACTTCGGCTACCAACTGATGGATGGTACGACCGACAGCCGCTCGACGCCGGTTTCCCTGACGGGGTTGACCAGCAACGTGACAGCGATTGCTGTGGGTAACGCGTTTGTTTGTGCCACTGTGTCCGGTGCGGTGAAGTGTTGGGGCGCCAACGCCGTCGGTCAGGCTGGGGATGGCACCGCACCGTCAACCGCATTTGCGCCTACGGCGGTCACCGGTCTGGCCAGTGGCGCGACGGCTATCGACGCTGGGTATGAGCACACCTGTGCGGTGCTCTCCGACGGTGTGAAGTGTTGGGGATCCAACTTCTATGGCCAGCTCGGTGATGGCACCACTACCCAACGAAACACCCCGGTGGACGTCAAGTGGTAGGCGCAGGAAGTGAGTGCCTGAGGGTCGTGTCACAATTCCCACATGACCGACCCCGGGCACTCGCTTGCCGCCACCATCACCGGAACCGATGCGCCAGGCCTGCTGACCCGGGTGATGGCTGCCCTGGCCGGAACCGACGCCGAGATCCTCGACCTGGAGCAGACCGTGGTGCGCGGCCAGCTCAGCATCGGGGTGTTGCTCGGCGTCCCTGAAGGCGGTCTGGACGCGCTGGAGGACCGGCTGGCCGGAGCTTGCGCCCGGCTGGGTCTGACCGTCTCGATCACCGAAGGCATCGGCGACAACCCGCCCCGGCGCAATCGCGTCATCGTCACGATCCTGGGACGCCCGCTGCTGACCAGCCATGTCGCGGTCACCACCGCGATCATCGCCGACCATGGCGGCAATATCGACCGCAGCCGACGGCTATCCCGCACCCCGCTGACCAGCCTGGAGTTCTGGGTGTCGCAAGCCGAGGTGGACCAGCTGCGTCCGGCATTGGTGACCGCAGCCGCCGAGGCGGGCTTCGATGTGTCGGTTTCGCCGGCAGGTCTGGCCCGGCAGGGTCGGCGCCTGGTGGTGATGGACGTGGACTCCACCCTGATCCGCGACGAGGTGATCGAGCTGCTCGCCGCCCACGCCGGTTGTGAGGATCAGGTGCGCCAGATCACCGAGCGGGCTATGCGTGGCGAACTGGACTTCGCCGAAAGCCTGCGCGAGCGGGTCGCTGTCTTGGCTGGGTTGCCCGAAAGCATCTTTGACCAGGTGCGTGCCGAGGTCACACTCACTCCCGGCGCGCGCACTCTGGTGGCAACGCTGCGCGATCTGGGCCTGTCGATCGGCGTGGTGTCCGGCGGATTCACCGAGATCGTGGCACCGCTGGCCGCCGAACTGGGCATCACCTACGTGCACGCCAACACCTTGGAGGTCGTCGACGGTCACCTGACCGGACGGGTAGCAGGCCCCATCGTCGACCGTGCCGCCAAAGCCACCAAACTGCGCGAATGGGCCGCCGCCGAACACCTGCCGCTCTCCCGCACCATCGCCATCGGCGACGGCGCCAATGACCTCGACATGCTCAGCGCGGCCGGCCTGGGTATCGCCTTCAACGCCAAACCCACCGTCCGCGCCTCCGCCGACACCTCCCTCAACCTCCCCTACCTAGACGCCGTCCTCTTCCTGCTCGGCCTCTCCCGCGAAGAGGTAGAAGACGCCGCCGCTACCCGCGCCGCCACCCCCCAAGGCGCCCCCACCCCGTAGGCGCTCCCAAAAAGCGCAGTTGCTCCCGAACCTTCGGGAGCAACTGCCTGTTTTGGGAGCGTTTCGGACGGGAGCGTTAGTGCTGGAGCCAGGCGGTGGTGTCGGGGGGGAGGGAGCCGTCCGGGGCGAGGGGGGCGCTGGAGATGAGCAGCCGCGTGGACGGGGGCAGCGCGACCGAGGTCTCGCCGAAGTTCACCCAGCACTCCAGACGGGGGTCGCGACGGAACGCCAACACTGATTCGCCGGCGTCCAGCCACTGCAACGCGCCATCGCCTAGAGCAGGGTGATCGGCCCGGATCGCCAGCGCCTGTCGGTACAACTCCAGCATGCTGCCCGCGGCGCCGTCCTGCTCGGTCAGGCCCCAACGGCCCCAATCCGCTGGTTGCGGCAACCAGGGTGTGGCGGTGTCCGCGGGGCTGAACCCGAAGCTGGTCGTCGGATCGCTGGTCCAGGGCAGCGGAATCCGGCAGCCGTCGCGTCCGGGGTTCTGGCCGTCGGTCTGGAACCACAGCGGATCCTGCATCGCCTCGGCGGGCAGGTCCTCGACCTCGGGGAGACCCAACTCTTCGCCCTGATAGATGTAGGCAGCCCCTGGTAGCGCCAGCATCAGCAGGGCCGCGGCCCGGGCCCGGCGCTGTCCGAGTGCCGGGTCGGCCGGCAAGTCGCGGAAGTAGCCAAAAGTTGCACCGGTCGGATCCACCTGATGCTGGTCGCGGGCGAACCGGGAGGCCGGGCGGCAGACATCGTGGTTTCCCAATACCCACGTGGCTGCGGCACCGACTTCGGTGTGGGTCGCGATGGTGTCATCGATCACGGCCCGCAGGTGGTCGGGCAGCCACGGGGCCAGCAGAAACTCGAAGTTGAACGCCGTGTGCAGTTCGTCCGGACGCAGGTAGGCCGCCACCCGATCTGAGCGTCCCACCCAGATCTCGCCGCAGTAGGCCCGAGGCGGGTCGTACTCATCGGCGATCGCCCGCCACTGCCGGTAGATCTGGTGCACATCGGTTCGATCCCAATGGGGGTGCTCGACACTCACCGGCTGGTCCACTGGGACCGGCCACACGAAGTCGCCGATGTCGCTCAACTCGGGATCCTTCGTCAAGCCATAGGCGACATCGATGCGGAAACCGTCAACGCCGCGGTCGAACCAGAACCGCAGGGTGTCCTCGAATTCGGTGCGGATCTCGGGGTTATCCCAGTTCACGTCCGGCTGACCGGGAGTGAACAGGTGCAGATACCACTCGCCGGGATTTCCGTCGGCATCCGTGCTGCGGGTCCACGCAGGCCCGCCGAAGGTACTGCGCCAGTCGTTGGGCGGCAGCTCGCCCTGTTCACCCTTGCCGGGGCGGAAGTAGTAGCGGTCACGAGCCGGTGAACCGGGATCGGAGCTCAATGCCTGGCGAAAGAAGCGATGCTGATCGGAGGTGTGATTCGGCACGATGTCCAGAATCACTTTCAGCCCCAGTTGGTGGGCTTCGCTGATCATGGCGTCGGCCTCGGCCAGGTCTCCGAACACCGGCTCGATGTCGCGGTAATCGGACACGTCGTAGCCGGCGTCGGCCATCGGCGAGGGGTACCAGGGATTGATCCAGATCGCATCGACGCCGAGATCGGCAAGATAGGGCAAGCGACTGCGAATGCCCGCGATGTCGCCGACGCCGTCGCCGTCGGCGTCGACGAAGCTGCGCGGATAGACCTGATAGGTGACCGCACTGCGCCACCATGCCTGCATCTCGGGGGATTCCATGACTCACGACCGTAGCTGCAATCGCCGGTGAATTCCCGTGTCGGTGGGAAAAGCGCCACCTTCGGAATGCGGGATGTATCCCATGGAGGCTTCACGGCCGTTTCATCGAGGCTTCACACGGCGCGGCTTCGATGGAGCCATGTCCACAGCCACCAACTCCGGCCAGCGTCGGCCGAGCAAGGCCCTGCAGCGCCTGCGCGATATGCGACGCACCACCCTGGCTCGTCGAATCGTTCAACTCGGCTTCGCCGTGTTCATTCTGGTGACGGCCTTCAAGCATCAATCCGAGGAGGCTTCCGGTGCTGCCTCGGTCGATGCCCTGTGTCCTTTCGGTGCGGTGGAGACCCTGCTCACCTGGATGACCACCGGCACCCTGATCACCAAGATCCACACGTCGAACCTGGTGCTCGGGTTGGCCGTCCTGATCGCAATCCTGCTGGCCGGCAATGCCTTCTGCGGCTGGATCTGCCCGCTGGGCACCGTCCAGGACTGGCTGTGGAAAGCCGCCCGGGCCTTGCATCTGCCACAGTGGCGACCCGCCGAGCGCACCGACCGGGTGCTCCGCCAGGGACGCTTCGTGGTGTTGGGGCTGGTCATGCTGATGAGCTACTTCAGCGGACAACTATGGTTTGCCGACTACGACCCCTACGTGACCATCTTCGGACTGCGTTGGCTGTTCGAATGGAACGAGGTGATTGCGATTGCGGTCGGCATCACCGCGCTGGTCCTGCTCGGCTCCCTGTTCGTAGAGCGACTCTGGTGCCGCTACCTCTGCCCGCTCGGGGCGGTCTTCACCGTGCTGGGGCGGTTCAGCTTCCTGCGGATCCGACGCAATGCCGAGGTCTGTACCGATTGTGAGCTGTGCGACAAACCGTGTCCGGTGGGAATCACGGTCTCCCAGGCCGATCCGGCCGTACACCCCGACTGCGTCGGGTGTCTGGACTGCGTGGCGGCCTGCCCGGTGCGCGGAGCTCTCACCGTCGGGCCCCCCGTCGCGGTGGCCGCCCTGCTGAACAACTCCGAGAAAAGGACCAAATGATGAAGAAGAAGAGCAGATGGCTGCTGCCGCTGCTGTGGGTCGCAGTGATCTTCGGCACGGTAGGAGTCACCCAAGCCATGGGGCTGTGGCAGACCTCCGGACGCGAGCCCGTCGTCGCCAACCAGATGACCACCGCCGACATCAAGGGGTGGATGACGGTGCAACAGGTCGCGGACGGCCTCGGGGTGGACCCCACAGTGGTGCTGGGGGTGATCGGTGATCCGACCAACACGGTCACGGCGAGCACTGCACTGAAAGACATCGAGCCGATCGTGCCTGACTTCTCGGTGGTCGACCTGCGTACGGCACTCGACGAACAACTCTCCGGGACACCGACGCCCACCGATGAGTCGACCTGACCTGGTCCAGCACGCCGCTCAGCACCGCCAGTGGCAGCGTTGTCTCTGATCTGCGACAACGCTGCCACCGTGCTGCGAAATCCGTTTCCTAGATTGAGTCCCGAGGCGGTCGCAAACACTGCGCCCCAGGATTTGAGGAGACGTCATGAACGAGTCCAACTACACGATGCACGAGCCGGCACCGGCCTATTACCCGAATACCGTGAAGCCTCCGATGAACACTCTGGCTGTCGTATCCCTCATCACCGGCGTACTCGGCGGAATGGTCCTCCCGGTGGTCCTGGGTCACCTGGCGCTGGTGCGCATCGGCAAATCCGGAGAGCGGGGGCGCTCTGCTGCAATCATCGGATTGGTGCTCGGATACCTTCAGATCGCGGTCTTTGTGATTGCCTTCTGGGCGGGTCTTTTGGACGCCTAAACCGTGGCGAGCGGGGTCACCGCCGATGAGGCCATTCCGCCACTGATCGCACCTCGGGCGCAACCCACTATGCTTTCCGACCAGGCGCCCGAGGGAATGGCGAATCTGGGCCCAATCGGGGTGTACGACATGGTGCGATCGCACGGTGTACGAGAGTCGGGCGGGGCGACATGATGCGGGCAGGGCGAGCGCGGCGGTGGTTCGGCGGTTTGTGTGTCGCCATCCTGCTATTGAGCGGATGCAGCGTGGAACTGGTCTCTGCGAACGCACCCGACCAGCCGCCGGCGGATACTCAGAACCCGACGGTCAGTCCAACCACCGCAGTCGCCGGTGACGCGACCCCGGCAGCCGCATCGGCCCCTGCGGCCACCTCGACCTACTCCAAACCGGACAACCCGACCGAGAAGGATCTCGCCCGGCGGTCGTACTATGCCGACGAAATCGAGGTTACGACCGGCTGCCCGGGGGGAAAACTCACCCTCGACCAAAGCAGTCGGGTCACCGCGATCACCGAGGACTGCCATGAAGTGAGGGTGACGGCCCCATTCACGACCCTGCTCGCCGAGAAGATCGACATCTTGATCGTGGAGGACACCGCAAGTCTGGGCCACTTCATCATTCGTGAAATCGGAACTGCGCGCATCGAGGCTCCGTTCAACCACGTTTACTGGGATCGGGGCAAGCCGCAATTGAAGGTGACCGGCTTCCGTTGCGTTATCAAACCAAATCCGGTGTCGGAGTGAGCGATGGCTGAAGCAATCCGCGTGCTTTTGGTCGATGACGAATCGGCCATCACCGATTCGTTGGGTGCCTTTCTTTCCGATGCTGGATTCGACGTGCGCGTCGCAGACAACGGCATCGCGGCGCTGGCGGCAGCCGCCTCGTGGCGTCCGTCGATCATCGTGTGTGATGTGCTCATGCCCCGCCTGGATGGTCGTGGCGTGGTACGCGAGTTGAGGCAGCAAGGCGATTGGACGCCGCTGATCCTGCTCACCAAGGTGGACGCCACCCCCGAGCGTTCGGCAGCTCTGGACGAGGGCGCCGACGACTATCTGAGCAAGCCCTTCGATCCCGATGAACTGGTCGCTCGGATTCGCGCCGTACTGCGGCGCGCCACGGCTGGCGCACCACCCTTGAGTGCCGCTGACCGTCTGGTGGCCGGCGACCTGGTCTACGACCGCCGAGCCCGCCGCATCTGGCTGGCAGGTAAGGAGTTGGCGCTCACCCCGCGGGCATTGCTGCTGCTGGAATACCTGATGGGCAGACCCGGCGAAGTGCATTCCCGGGACCGGCTGCTGTCCACGTTGTGGGGCTTCGACTTTCCTGCCAGCACCCGGGCTGTGGATCACCGGATCGCCGAGCTGCGCCGGGTGTTGAACGACGACGCCGGTCGTCCACGGTTCATCGAGACCGTGCAGTCCCTGGGCTATCGCTTCGTGGCCAGAGTGGACCGAGCGTGAGATCTCTCACCGGGCGGATCCTGCTGGCGGCGATACCGTCGGTCCTCGGCGTCGTCGCGGCAATCATGCTCAGCCTGACCTATCCCGATGTTCTGGTGCGGGTGAGCACTTCCCCGTCGGCCCTGGCACTCGGGGTGGGCGTCGCCATCACCGGAATCGCCGTGATCGCCGTTGTCGTCGCACGGCGGTCCGCACAGCGCCGACACGCGCTGATGGTGTCCGGTGCGGAGCAAGCCCGGGTCGAGCACCAGGATTTCCTCGCCCGCCTGGACCACGAACTGAAGAATCCGCTCACTGCGATTCGAGCCGCGCTGGCCGCTCACGGCACCGAAGGATCGCCCCATCTGGAGATCGCCGATTCGCAGGCGCAACGGCTGGGCAGCCTGGTCAGCGATCTCCGGAAACTGTCAGGCTTGCAGTCACGACCATTGGAGTGCGAGCCGGTTGATCTGGGCGAAATAGTCGGGGAGGCTACCGAGGCGGTCAACACCGCCCTGCGTCAGCGCGGTAGCTCTCGTGAGTTCACCGTGGATTTTCCGACGGTCCCGTGGCGCATCCCGCCCGTTGAGGGTGATTCCGACCTGCTCTACCTTGCGGTGTTCAATCTCTTGGCCAACGCTGCCAAGTTCACCGGCGAAGGTGACTGTGTGGAGGTTCGGGCCAGTGAAGGCCATGGGTGGGTTTGGCTCGAAGTCGCCGACACCGGGATCGGCATCCCCGCCGATGATCTGCCGCATGTGTGGAGTGAGCTGGCTCGTGCCTCGAACGCTCTGGGGATCTCCGGCTCCGGGTTGGGCCTGCCGCTGGTGAAGGTCGTCGTCGAGCGACACGGCGGCCGGGTATCGGTGCGTTCCCGGGAGGGCGAAGGCACGGCAGTGCGGATTGAGTTGCCGGTGAAGCACCCGACCCCGGAACTTCGCTGAACTCAGTGCCGCTGTGAACGTATCGAGATTGAGACATGGCGGCGACGCGGCTGCGAAACCCCGCCGCTAGGTTCTTCCTAGATGCGGATGCAGCTCCCGAACTGGCAGGCACCGGGATTCCGCACCGCTACCGAGACATCCATGAGAGGAATCTGACATGAAGGAACCGCTGACTCGATCCACCAGCGACAAGATGATCGCCGGAGTATGTGGGGGTCTGGCGCGCTCACTGGGCTGGGACCCGACCTTGGTCCGTGTCCTGTGGGTGGTGACGAGCCTGCTGATCGGGCTGCCCGTCATTGCCTACATCGTGATGTGGCTGGCGGTCCCTGAGGACCAGGCCTGACCGTCCCCGATGGGGGCAGTACTCACCGCGCAGACTTCACGAAGCCCGGTCCCGACACGGGGGCCGGGCTTCGTGGCGTCCGGACGGTGCGCGCCAGCCCGGCGCGGTAGCCAGGTGGGTCGTTGGCGTCGTCAGCGGGCTCGGCGGAAGCGATTCGCGGGGCAGGTGGTAAAAACACGAATCTCGTCGCATTACGGGAGTAATGTGCGAGCTGTTACCCCTAGTGTGACACTGCACTGGCTTGTGGCGACCTTGGGGGACTTCGCCCGGTGGCACGAGCCCACACCGAAAGGACGACCGCCATTATGGATTTTTGGGGCTTTTTGTGGCTGATGATCTGGGGATTCTTCTTCATCATGTACCTGATGATCCTGTTCCAGATCATTCTCGATGTCTTCCGTGACAAATCAATGAACGGTGGGGTCAAGGCCCTCTGGCTGATCGCACTGCTGTTCATACCGTTGATCACTGCGCTGATCTACGTGATTGTTCGCGGCAAGGGTATGACCGAACGTGAGGTTGCTGCCGCGCAGCAGTCACGCGCGGCCACCGAGGATTACATCCGATCTGTCTCCGGCGCGACCGATCCCGCCGCGCAGATCGCCAACGCCAAGGCTCTGCTCGATGCCGGCACGATCACTCAGGCCGAGTTCGATCAGATCAAGGCAAAGGCGCTGGCCTGATCCAGTCGGGGTGATCCCGCGGCGAACGGGCCTGGTGGCCAGCTCCAGGTCGACCTGCCGCCGGCTATCGCCCCGTCTTGATGGCAGCGATGCTGTGGACGTCACCGACACCGGGGTGACACCTCTCTCCGGTGTCGGTGACGGTCCATAGCGATCAGTACCAGTAGTACGAAGGCATCCTTCACCGTCGCGCAACCGGGAGGAACCGATCATGGCGACACCTCAGGAGAACTCCACCGTCACCGAGCTCGAAGCGCGTCTGGCCGAACTCGAGCACGCCAACGCCCAGTTGGCGGCCGAACTCGCTTCCCGCACGCCACGGGCTCGCGCGAGAGGTCCCCGGTGGCGCGGCGCGGTAGCCGTGCTGTTGATCGTGATCGCCGCGCTCCTCACGCCGGCGGCGATCACCGCCGGTTGGGCGCGCGTCCTGCTCGGCAACACCGATAGCTTCGTTGCCACCTACGGGCCGCTCATTCACAACCCGAAGGTGCAGGCCTACATCAGCGAGGAAGTGGTGCTGGCCATCGAGCAGCAGGTCGATATCGATGCCTCCGTCAACGAGGTGATCGACGGCCTGCAGCAATCCATGCCCGATCGACCCAGGGTGAATACCGCGCTGGACCTGCTGCGTCAGCCCGCCATCGACGGTGTTCGATCCACTCTGTACAACGTCACCTACCAGGTGGTGTCCTCCGATGCCTTCGCCCAGGTATGGCAAGAGAGCCTGCGTCTCACCCACGATCAGGTGACCAATGCACTGTCCGGTGATCCCAACTCCAGCCTGGTGATCACCCGCGATGGACTCGGACTGAAGCTGGGGCCACTGATTGATCGGGTCAAGCAGTCGCTGGTCGACCAAGGATTCACCCTGGCCTCGCAAATTCCGGCCATCGACAAGACCATCGTGATTGCCAAAGCCGACTCGCTGGTGCAGGTACAACTGGCCTATCGGGCGGCGCTGGTCAGCGGCTATTGGCTGGGAATCGTGGTACTAGGTCTGCTGGTCGCCGCGGTACTGGTCAGTGTTCGTCGCTGGCATACGACCATCGGTGCTGCGGTGGGGCTCGGTCTGGGCGGCGCGGCCGTATTGGCCGGCGTCGGTGTCGGAAAAGTCGTGGCCCAGGCCAGCGTGCCCATCGAGATCATGCCCAACGATGTGTTGGTGATCTTCATCGATACCATCACCGGCGCGATCAACGACCTTGCCACCGCCACAGTGCTGCTCGCGATCGTGGTCGGGGTCGTGGCGTGGCTCGGCGGCCCGTTCCGGTCCGCGGGCAGGGTCCGATCAGCCTATGCCGGCCTCACCCAGAACCTGCGGGAGCGTGCTGATTCTCATGGCCTGAGCACCGGTAGGGCCGGCGAGTGGTTGTACAACCAGCGTGTGCTGCTACGGGTGCTGGTCGCCTTGGTCGCTGCCGCCGGCCTGGTGATGAGTCGGCCCATTTCGGCGCCGGTGGTTGTCACCACCGCCGTGGTGGCGCTGCTCGCCTTGCTGGTGTTGAGCCTGCTGCAACGACCACCCGGTGAGCCCACCGAACCCGCGGTCGCGGAGTCACTGCCCGAATCCGAGACTGAGGTCGAGTCGTAGGAGGCCTGTCATGACCGATCGTGCGTCCGAGGCTCCCGAGCCCAGCCCTCTCGACACCCCACCAGAGATTGATGAGCCAGCCGGACTCCGGGTGATGACCGATCCGGCCCATCCCTTTGCCAAGGCGTTCATCTCGACCATCGCGGTCCTGGTCGCGGTCGCGCTCGCTGCAGCGACGGTGACGCTGTCGTCGATCCTGATCATGGTCGGGGTTTCGCTGTTCCTGGCGTTGGCCCTGGACCCGGTGGTGTGCAAGCTGGAGGGTCGCGGTCTGGGTCGAGGTCGTGCCATCGGTGTGGTCTTCTCGGTGTTTCTGGCGCTGCTGGTGATCTTGGTGTTCTTCGTGATTCCGGCTGCGGTGAATCAGGTGATCCATTTCGCCCAAGCGGTTCCCGAATACATCGCGGCAATCAAGTCCTCGGATTGGTTCCACGGACTGGTGGCGTTCACCGGCGGACCGGACGCCTGGAACGCCGCGCTGGACAGTAGCCAGACCTGGCTGTCTGATCCAGCGCATCTGCTGGCAGTCGGAACCGGCGCGATCGCCTTCGCCTCTGGGGCGATCAATGCGATCTCGGTCACCATGATCGTGGCGGTGCTGACGCTGTACTTCCTGGCCTCGCTGGACGAGATGAAGCAGGCTCTGTACCGGATGACACCTGCCTACGGCCGTGAACGCCTGGCTGAACTCACCGAGAAGATCACGGGCGCCGTGGGCGGCTTCATCGCCGGCGGCATCACCTTGTCTGGCCTCAATGCGGCGTTCTCCTTCGTCCTGTTGCTGATCCTCGGGGTTCCCTATGCCGTGGTGCTCGCCATGGTGTCGCTCGTCGTCACCTTGATCCCCATGATCGGCTCGGTGCTGTTCTGGATCCTCGCCACCGCAGTGTCGCTGCTGTATTCACCGACTGCGGGGATCGCCTTCGCCATCGTGTATTTCATCTACATGCAACTGGAGGCCTACGTCATCACGCCCCGGGTCATGAACAAGGCCGTCGCCGTGCCCGGTGCCCTGGTTCTGATCGGCGCCATGATCGGCGGCGCTTTGCTGGGGCTGCTGGGCGCGTTGGTGGCGGTCCCGGTCACCGCCTCGGTGCTGCTGGTCATCCGGGGGGTCTACCTGCCGTACCAGGACGCCCGCGTCACGCGACCGGACCGGGCACACCTCGCCGTAGACCAAGGCGACGTGGTTGTCGAGGACTGAGCCAGGTCACTGCCCATGAGAGTGGTGTTGGCGCCCGATTCCTTCAAGGAGTCGATGACCGCTGCCGAGGCAGCTGCGGCGATGGCTCGCGGCGTCCGACAGGTCTATCCCGACGCTCAGTGCATCGCCAAACCGCTCGCCGACGGCGGCGAAGGAACTTTGGCCGTATTGTCGGCGGCGCTGGCTGCCGACCTGATTAGCGTCGACACTCAGGATGCCCTCGGACGCCCGATGCGGGCTCCGCTGGGGCTGACCGGCTCCGGGACGGCCATTATCGAAGCAGCCACCGTCATCGGATTGGCGCAGCTTCCCGCCGCCGAGCGGCGCATCGAGCGTGCGTCCAGCATGGGGTTGGCTGCGCTGATCCGTGCCGCACTGGACGCCGGGTCGACCCGCATCATCATCGGATTGGGCGGCACCGCGACCTGCGACGGCGGCGCTGGTCTGCTCGCCGGTTTGGGGGCTCGGCTTCGTGATGCCTCTGGGCGTTCACTGCCGCCGAATCCGGTCGGTCTGGCAGGACTGGCCGAGGTGGACCTCCGCGGGCTGGACCCCCGACTGTCGGCATGCCAGATCGTGGCGGCCAGCGATGTCACCAATCCACTGCTCGGGGCCGACGGTGCTGCCACCGTCTTCGCTCCGCAGAAGGGTGCTGATGCCCAACAGGTGCGGTGGTTGGAGGCAGGCCTGACCCGCTGGGCCGATGTGCTGGCCGCAGCTGGGGCCGGAGACCTGAGGGATCGACCTGGGGCCGGTGCGGCCGGTGGCTTGGGGGCGGCGCTCCTCGCGTTGGGCGCTGTGCTGCGCAGCGGTAGTGAACTGATCGCCGAGGCCATCGGACTGGACGCCGCCATCGACGGCGCCGACCTGGTCCTCACCGGTGAGGGTTCGCTGGACGGTCAGACCGCCGCGGGTAAAGCCCCATTGGGCGTGCTGCGCATCGCCGCCGGACGCGACGTCCCCGTGTTGGCCTTCGGTGGACGGGTACGTGATCGGGACCGTCTTGACGAGTTGGGCTTTGCTGAGTTGATCAGCCTGAGCGATGACAGCGATGCCCCGCCGACCGCAGCCGAGTTGGCGCTGGGCGCCGAACGGCTCGAATACGTTGTTTCGATGATTCTGGCTCGGCGCCGGGACCGTGCGGACTAGGCTTCCCTGACGTGGATACCCCTGAGAAGCAGCTCACGCCCAAACAGACCGCCTGGGCTTACCTGATCGCCGGCATTGTCTGCCTGCCGATCAGCTGCTTCTATCTGTACTGGGACATGTCCGGCGCTCCCGGTGCCTGGTCGGTCGTGTTCGGCTGGGCCGCCGTCGCAATGAGCCTGGTGGCGCTGTGGCGTGGCATCACGGGGCTGCGGCGCTTGAAGTAGACCCGGTCGGGGTGTGCGGCCCGGGCGATTAGGGACGCGTCAACGTGATCCCGGTGAATTGCCGGGAGCGGATAGAAATCCCCATCGCGAGATTGTTGTTCACTGTTCCCCTATGAGGATGGAACAATCGGAGTCTCGTACTCGCGGTGGAAACCCGAAGCGGGTTCAACAGGGAAAGCACACAGGGCGGCGGAGGTCTCAGGGGTGTTGCAGTGATCGGGGTCGCGACAGGGGCGTGCACGGATGTCGGTGCGGTGCGCTCACTCAATGAAGATCGCTCCTACGTGGGCACGCACCTGTGGGCGGTGGCCGACGGCATGGGCGGGCACGCCGCCGGTGAGGTCGCAAGCGACATCGTGGTGTCGCAACTCCGGGAGCTCGACCGTGACCATCTGGAGCAATCGAGCATCGTTGAGGTCCTGATGCAGGCGAATCAGACCGTCCTCGACTACGGCCAGCGACATCCTGAAGCAGCGGGCTTGGGCTCGACGGTCACGGGGTTGGCGAGGGTGGACATCGGCGGCGCCGAGCATTGGGCGGTGTTCAATGTGGGCGACTCCCGGGTGTATCGGGAGTATGAGGGTGTCTTGTCGCGGGCTACTTTGGATCATTCCGAAGTCGAGGAACTCATCCTGCAGGGAATCATCACCGCGGACCAGGCTCGGCATCACAGCGCGCGCAGCGTGGTGACCCGGTCCATCGGGACGCTACCGGCACCGCAGGTCGATGTGTGGGTACTGCCGCAGACCCCTGGAGAGCGCTTTGTGATCTGTTCGGACGGCCTGACCAACGAACTCACCGACGATGAGATTGCACAGATTCTGAACCGCTATGACGATCCTGAGCTTGCCGCCAAAGAGCTGGTGGACCGCGCCTGGCAAGCTGGCGGACATGACAACATCTCGGTGGTGGTCGTCGCCGTCGCCGACGATGATGACCGGACCGACGTGGACGAGATCACGAATCCGCGATCCAGTCTTGCCGCCGGGGGGAGTCAGGGATGACCGAGCACCTGGTCCGGTACCAACCCGGCGATGCGGTTGCCGTGGTGAACGAGCGAACCGCGGTCCTGCTGGACCTGCCTGCGACTGACCCGCTGGTGAACCGCATCGTGGAGCTGGTCACCGACGGTGCCGGTATCGAAGATGTGCTCGATGCGATGGTCTCCACCGGTTTGAAATCGCTGGCCAGTTTCGGGGCCTTCCAAGTCACTTCGGCCGGTGTCCGGATGGTGGTGCGGGGACGGGTGAGCGGTAGCGTCGGGGCTCTCGCCGGGCTGCACGCCGAGCACACCATGTGGCACGACACCTGGCAGCCTGGCGAAACGGCGGCGGCCCTGCACCTGGCGGGATCCGCCGACGGCCACGAACTCGTCATCGACCGGGGCGCGGTGCTGGCCGGTGCGGTCTACTGCGGGGCACCTCAGGCCACCGAGCCGGCGATAGCGCCAGCAGCGGCGACGCGGATACCCACGCTCGCCTCCGAAGCGGAACATCCTGGTTCGACTCCCGCACCGGTGGTGGCTGCAGCGGCCGCGGCGAAGCCTGCGCCGGTCGACCCTGCACCGGTCGACTCCGTAGCCGCCGATCCCGTACCGGTCGCCGAAGCCGACGTCGACGCGGCCGCCCTGGCTGAAGAGCCGATCGACGGTGACGCTTTCGCTCACCTGTTCGGTGCCACCCAGCTGCCACCGAAAGCCGGAGCCGAGCCGACGGCCGCAGCCGACCCGCAGTCCGCTGACGGTACGCCCGGCGACGACGGCACCGTGCTCGATCCCAGCGCGACGATGGACGCACCGCTGACCATCTCGACTGAACAGCTTCCCACCGAGCCGGGCCCGTCGCCGGAGCCGAAACCCGCCGCGCTGATCACCGGCATGCCGTGGGCCGTTGAGCTGCCGCCGACCGAGCCGGAGCCGCACCCCGTTCGCCAGCAAGTCTCACCTGCTTCGGCACCCGTCCCTACTCCGGCCGTATCGGCACCCGTCCCTACGCCGGCCCCGCCGGCACCACTGCCCACCTCGGCGAGCCCGCAGCCGGTTCCCGGCCCGATCGCACCGCCGCCACCGGCCACCGGCGAACCGGTCACCGAGTCCGGCAGTGACCGGACGGTGAATCGTTCGGCGCTGATGGGACTGCCGCCGGTGGTGATGGTGGTCGCAGCCCGGTGCGCCGATGGCCATCTCAGCCCTGCCTACGCCGGGAGTTGTCGAGTGTGCGGCGGCACCATTCCGCAACAGCAGCCCGTCGAGATTCCCCGGCCAGTGCTGGGTCAACTGCGGTTGTCCACCGGGGGTGTGGTGAGCCTGGATCGAGCGGCGATTCTGGGTCGCAACCCGCGGATCCCGACCGGCTACGCCGGCGAACAGCCGAATCTGGTGCGGCTATCCGATCCCGACAAGGACGTATCGGGCCAGCATTTGGAGGTGAGCCTCGACTACTGGAACGTGATGGTGTGCGATCTGGGCTCTACCAATGGCACTGAAGTGATCCTTCCCGGAGCCATGCCGGTGGTATTGCGACCCAATGATCCGGTGATCATCGAGCCGGGGACCCGTGTCGTGCTGGCCGGGAGCATCAGCTTCGTGTTCGAGGTGATGCCTTGACCAAATCCGACATTCCACCAGACATCGTGGGGCTGTCCTTCATCCGCAAGCTCGGACGCGGCGGCTATGCCGATGTCTTCCTCTACGACCAGGCCACTCCGCAGCGCAAAGTCGCGGTGAAGGTGCTGCGGGAGACCGGACTGTCGGCGGCGACTATTGACCGCTTCACCGCGGAGGCCAACGCCATGGCCCGGCTGGAACACCCCTACATCGTTCCGGTCTACACGACCGGAACCACCGTGGATCATCGGCCCTACCTGGCCATGATGTACTACCCGCGTCCCAGTCTCGCTGAACGGGCGCGGGCCGAACGGTTCTCCGTCGCAGAGACGCTCAAGCTGGGTATTCAGCTGGGTGCTGCGGTCGAGACCGCTCATCGGGCCGGATTGCTGCACCGTGACATCAAACCGGCCAATGTGCTCACCGACGCCTACGGACGGCCCGGGCTGACCGACTTCGGAATCGCCGGCCAATTGGCCGCCGGCGACGAGGACGATGTCGGGGTGTCGGTGCCCTGGTCGCCGCCCGAAACCCTGTACGCCACCGCACCGGCCAGCGTCCGATCCGATGTGTATTCGCTGGCCGCCACGCTGTGGCACCTGCTGGTGGGCCGCTCACCGTTCGAGGTGCCGGGCGGCGAGAACACCCCGTTCGCCCTGATGCGTCGAATCCGCGATGTGCCCGCACCGTCCACCGGGCGAGCTGATGTTCCGGCCTCCCTGGACCGGCTCCTTCGCGCGGCCATGGGCAAGGACGCCGCAGTACGGCCGAGCAGTGCCTTCGAATTCGTCGGCGCACTGCAGGCCATCGAGCAGGAGATGCGGCTACCGCGCACACCCTTGGAGCTGGCCTCGGCCGAACACCACAGCAATCAGGCGCGCGCCTATGACGGTGGCGACCGCACCCAGGTGCGCGCACCGCAGCGGATCAGTCCCGACAGCGCGCTACCGCCGGTCATCCCGGCATCGAGCGCAGCCTCGGAGGCGGATCCGGCCGCGCAGGAGACGCGGCGCTCCCATCGCCCAGTGGCGCCGATCGCGGCCTATGACGAGCACGTTATTGGGGAGACGGTGCTCCGTGGCGCGCCGGATTCGTCGGAGGTCCCTGCAGTTCCTCCTGCCCCCCGGACTCGCTCGATTCTGGTCGTGGCGGTCGGCCTCGCGGTGGTGGGTGTCCTCGTCGGTATTGGCTGGGTCGTGGTGACACAGCCGCAGCCGCAGCGACCTGACCCGACCGTGTCCGTGACGGCCCCGCCGCCGGACGTCGACCAACCGATGCCGCCACCGGGCACCCCGATGGTGAAGTGCACCCGGAAGAGCACCCTCGTGCGGTGCTCTTGGACGTACTCCAATGCGTTGCCTGATGACCAGTTCGAGTGGCGCCCCGCCGGGAGCAACCAACGGATTCCCACCAAGAAGGCCTCGGTGAGTTTCACCAGCCACAGCCCCGCGTGCATCGAGGTGAGAGTGATCCGCAAGGACGGCTCATATGTCGCCAATGATTGGACGAAAGGATGCTCGAAATGATCCCAGCGCTCACCGTCGATTACTGCGGCGAGGAGTACCTGCCTGACCCGGCGCAGCGCTTCACGATCGGCCGTGAAGGCGATCTGATGCTGGACGATGACAATCCCTTCCTGCACCGGCTCTTCCTGGTGATCTATCAGCAGTCGGAGCTGTGGTGGCTGGAGAATGTCGGCTCGCAGCTGTCGGCAACCGTCGCCGACGGCAGTGGCACCTTCCAGGCGTGGCTGGCACCGGGCGCCCGGCTGCCGCTGGTCTTTCCCTCCACCGTCATCTGGTTCACCGCCGGACCAACCACCTACGAATTCGACCTCCATGTCAGTGAAGTGCCCTTCGAACGGGTACCCATCACCGAAAGCAGCGATGGTCAGGTGACGCTGGGCCCGGTGACCCTCACCGGCGAGCAGAAGCTGCTGCTGGTCGCTTTGTGCGAGGATCTGCTCAGCCGTCGCAAGGTCGGCGCCGGGGCGGTGCCCCAGTCGGGCCAAGTGTCCAAGCGACTGGAATGGTCGGTCACGAAGTTCAATCGCAAGCTGGACCTGATCTGCGAGAAATTCACCGAAGCCGGGGTCCAAGGACTCCGCGGCGGAGTGGCCGGGGCAGCGTCCAGCCGCAAGGCCCGCCTGATCGAGTACGCGATGGCGGCCCGCATCGTGACCGTCGACGATCTGGAGTTATTGCCACCGCGACGGCGCTGACAAACAGTGCGGGTACCGCAACCACCACCCCGGGTTCGGTGCCTACCAGGCAGGAACGCGTTCGGGGCCGGGAGTAGCGACAGTCCGGAGGTTTCGGGAGTGGTCAACAAACTGGCGCGGCGGGCCGAACGTTGGTTCCTGCCCGGCGTTGCCGCGGTCGCGGTCATCGCGCTCGTGGTTACTGCGGCGGTGTCTCACGGCTTCCCGGTTCGCGAACTGGATCTCAATGACACCGGCATCTGGATCTCCAACGATGCTGACGGCGAACTGGGCCGGATCAACAAGGCGGTGAGCGCCCTGGATGCCCGGTTGGGTCCACCGGGTGCCCGTGCTGCGAGCTATCAACTCGACATCGTGCAAGACGGCAACTTCGTGCTGGGGTGGCATCAATCCAACGCCACCGCTTTCCAGATCGAGACTGCGTTGGCAAAACCGGCCGGTAACACCGAGGTTGCCGTCGATTCGACCGGTTCGCTGATGGCAGGTGGCGGCACCGTGGCGAAGGTTGATCATGCCGGTCGGTTGTGGGCTACTCGCTATGACCCGCTGACTGGCGACGTGAATCTGGGTGCGCTGGACTCAGCAGCCAAGCCACTGGCCGAATTGGGGCTTCCCGATGATGCGGCGGCAGGCTCGGTCGCGCTGACTGTGACGCAGAGTGGCACTGTCGAGGTCGTCGGGGCCAACCAGCGTCGAATCACACTGCGCCCCGACGGCGTGGCCTTTGCCGACCCGGTGCTCAGCGACGCGCCGCAGGTGAACAAGGCGGCCCTCACTACAGTCGGCGATCAATTGGTGATGCTTGATACCGACACCGGCCAGCTGGTATTGCCCAATGGGAAGGTCGTCACGCTGCCCGTCGACCAATCGCCACGCCTGCAGCAGCCCGGACCGGCGGCTGATTGGGTGCTTGTTGCGACCAGAACCGCACTGCTGCGGGTGGGGCTGAGCGATGGCTTGGTCAATCCGGTGGACACCGGTGGAAATGGCGAACCGGCTGCTCCGGTGCGGCTGGCCGGATGCGACTTCGCTGCCTGGTCCGGTGTCGGTCGGGTGTCGCGCGCCTGCGATAACACTGGCCTCGAAGTTCAGCAAGTGGATCGAAGCGGCGGCCTGATCCGCCCGGTGTTTCGGGTGAATCACTCGCTGATCCTGCTCAATGATCAGGCCAACGGCCGGGCTTGGGATCTCGATACTCAGCGCAGCGTCGACAACTGGCCCGACCTTCGCCCGCAGGCGAACCAGCATCAGGAGACCAAGCAGACGACCCGCAGTGCCGACGCCAAGCCGCGTGCAGTCGATGACGATCTGAAGGCCCGGCCTGATCGCACCACCGTGCTGCACCTGTTGGACAACGACCTGGACTCGGTGGGTGGAGTCCTGGCGATCACCTCGCTCGACACCAAGGCGCTGCCGAAGGGGGCCGGCGCGCACATCTCGCCCGACGGCCAGACCGTGCTGTTCTCGCTGCCCAGTGGCACCGCCCGGGCCCGGTTCACCTATGTGGTCTCCAACGGCACTGCCAGTGATGAAGGTGCTGTCGTGGTGAGTAATGCCGGCAGTCAGGAATCAGCCCCGCACCTGCGTCCCCACTTTCAGCCGATCCGCTATGCCGCTGCGTCTTTCGCCACCTTGGCTATCCCGGTGTCGACCGATTGGCGCGACGACGAGGGCGATCCTGTGACCGTCCTCAGCGCCAGTGCCGAAGATGGTTCTGCCATTCCGGTGACCAGTGATGGCGTGATCAACTTCACCGCCGACGCCGAGCCTGTTGAGTCCACCCGGCGGATCAGCTATCAGGTGACCGACGGCTCAGCCGGGATGACCGCCAACGCGACGGTGAATGTGCGGGTGCTGGCTGCGCGCAAGTCGGTCACGACGGTCCCTGCGGTGGCCCAACCGGACATCGCTCGCGGCGAGGTGGGCAAGCCGATATCGATCATGCCGCTGGCCAATGACATCCCCGGAGCGGATCCGCGGGATTTGTCGGCCCGGCTGACGCTCAACGCAGAGGTGTCGGGCAAAGCCAACGTCTCGGTGAGCACCGACATTCGCAGTGGCCAGGTACTCGCCGTGGCTCAACGCGCAGGCTCCTACTTCCTCACCTACTCGGTTGCCTTCGGCAATGCGCCGGTGGCGAGCGGACGCATCCGGGTAGATGCGGCGGCGGCCGCAGACGCCGACCGTCCAGTGGCGATGCCCGACCAGGTGGCCGTCCGTGGTCAGACGCCGGTGCTGGTCGATGTCTTGGCCAATGACTACGACCCGGCGGGCGGCCTGCTCACTGTGCAGGCAGCTGATCCAGCGCAGCCGACCCAGGTGGCGGCTCAGGTCGTAGCGGGTCGCTGGCTTCGCATTCTGCCGACGGACACCCTTTCGCCGAACCCGCAGGCTGTGCACTACACGATCTCGAACGGCAGCAAGGAGGCATCCGGCGACGTCCTGCTCACCCAGCTGCCGGCTGTGAAACAGGATGCGGTGCTCGCCCGCAACGACAACGCCGTGGTACGAGTCGGGGATTCGGTGCTGATCCCGGTCTTGGCCAACGACAGTTCCCTATCAGGCCAAGCCCTGTCGTTGACGACAGACGGCTTGGGTGCCGCCCGCGACGGCGAACTGCCGGTCGCTGATCCGTCCCGCAGCGCCACCGAGGATCAAGGCGACGTTGGCAAGGCCTATGTCTGGGGTGGCCAGGTGCGTTACGTCGCCCCGGCCACCGCCACGGGAACCCGGCAGGTGATGATCTCCTACACCGCGCAGACCAGTTCAGGGGATACCGCCCAGAGCCAGGTGATGGTGACCGTCAAACCCGAGCCGAGCGCCGACGAACCCGACCAGCCACCCAATGCCGGAAGTGTCGAGGCCCGAGTGGTGGCCGGCTCGCGGGTCAAGATTCCGATCCCGACCTCTGGACAGGATCCCGATGGCGACACGGTCACCGTGGTGGGCATCGCGGCGGCCCCGAAACTGGGCCGAGTCGTGGCCACTGATCCCAAGAGCATCACCTACGAGGCCTACCCGGCCGATGGCCTGGTCGGCACCGACAGCTTCAGCTATCTGGTGACCGACCGCTATGGCCGCACTGGCTCCGGCAGCATCCGGGTGGCCGTCTGCGGTCCAGGCCAGACCCAGCCACCGGTGGCCATCGACGATGTGATCACCGCGGCGCCCGGCGCCCAAGTCGAAGCGCATGTGCTGGCCAACGATATGGTCGCCGTCGACGATCAGGTCTCGATCACCGACCTGGCCAAGCTCAACCAGCCCCTGCCGAACTGGGCGTCCTTGGACGGCTCCACCGGCCCGATCTCTGCCGAGGCGCCCGGAGCTTTCGATCAGCCGCGGGTAATCAACTACTCATTGGTCGGCAATGGTGGCACCGGGCCGGTGGCCTCGCTGAAGATCCTCGCCAAGGAGGGATTCAACAATCCCCCCATCGTGGTGGACCAAACGGCGACCACCTCCGGTGAGCTGGCCACGGCGCATCTGCTCGATCGAGCTTGGGACGTTGACGGGCCTGTGGCGGCGCTGACTCCCGAAGTGCTGACCTCCGTCGAAGGTCTCACGGTGGTCGGTGATGAAGTCACTGTTCCGGTACTCGACCATCCCCAGGCCATTCCCTTCCAAGTCACCGACGCCGGTGGTGCGGTGAGTGCGGCGGTGCTCTATGTCCCCACCGGAGTCGCTGGCGCACCGCGATTGCGCGGTGGCGGTCGAATCGAGCTGCCCAGCGACGCGTCGCGAACTTTCGCCGTCTCCGACTTCGTAGAATCCCCGCGCACCCAGATCGTGCGCATCACCGGTGCCCGGATCGAATCGTCGCCGCTGGAGTATCTCGCCGCCGAGATCGTGGACGCCACGCACTTCACGCTCACCTCCTCCGGCGGCTATGTCGGTCCGGGATCGGTGAGTGTGGAGGTGATGGATGCCGAATCGCAGACCGATGATGGCGTTCTCACCGCCCTGGTCTCGATCCCGGTTCAGGTTGGTGACCCCACCCCCGTGCTGCGGTGTCCGAGCACTCCCCAAGAAGTGGTGCAAGGCGGTGAGATCAAGAATCTGGACATCACATCGCTGTGCCACGTGTGGCTTCCCGATCCGAACGGCGCCGCCGCGGTGACGTTCGACGCGCAATGGAAGGAGCCCATCGACGCGGTGACGGCGTCCAGTGATGGTGCTCGGGTTCAGGTGCAGGCTTCGGGGGCTGCCACCGGGGGGAGCCAGGGAAGTCTGACAATCACCGTGCCGGGGACGAGCGCGAAACCGGCCACCCTCACAGTGGTGGTCACCGCAGCACCCCCGCCACAACTGCGCTCCATCAGGCTGACCGACATCAAGGCCGGAACGCCGGTGCCGATCTTCATCGCGTTGGACTCCCCCCTGCTGGATGCCCGAACGAAAGTGCTGCTGGTCGAGCAGACCTCCGGCGGCGCGGCCACCGCGACCCACGACGACACCTCGGTGGTCATCACTCCCGACCCGCAGACGTTCGGGGAGGTGACTTATCGCGTCCGCGCGACCGACGTGGCGTCCGACCCGAACCGTAAGGATCGGTGGGTGGAAGCAACCGTCACCGTGGTGGTGTACGCCCCTCCCGATGCGCCCGGTCGCCCCCAGGGCGGGCCTGACGTGCAAAGCCACGCCGCCACGATCTCCTGGCAGCCGGGCAATGCGAACGGTGCACCCATCGACGACTACGAGGTTCGGATCAAGAGCGGTCCGGGCAGCGGTCGTGTCACCAGTTGCCGTTCCACCCCCTGCCAGATCCGTGGCCTGAGCAATGGTGATGCGGTCACCCTCGAGGTGCGCGCCCACAACAAGGCGGATTGGTCGCCGTGGAGCAGGCCGTCGGCCCCGATCACCCCCGATATTGCGCCCGGCTCGCCTGCCTGGGTGAAGATCGCCGACCCTCAGGATTCGTCAGTGCTGGTGTCGTGGGGGCCGATTTTCAACGACGGATCGCCGCTGACAGTCATCCACGTCATGGTGGACGGCGTTGACCATAAGGTCGCGGCGAGTGCGACCAGCCTGAGAGTGACGACGCCGTCGAACAACCAGCGCTACACCTTCTCGGTCGCGGGGGAGAACTCCTACGACATCGGCCCGGCGGTCGCACGGCAGGGGCAGTCCTCGGGCAGGCCCACGGGGTTGACCGTGGCCACCCCGCGTCCGCAGAGCTCGGTCGGGTCCACGACCCGCGTTGCTGTGTCGTGGGCACTCGCTTCTGCCGAAGGACCTGCGCCGGTCACCTACAGCGTGGTTCGCAGTGATGGCAAGAACATCTGCGGCGGTGCCACGGCGATGAGTTGCATCGACGACAAGGTGGTCTTCGATGGAAGTCGCTACAACTATCGCGTGACCGCCACCAATGCCACCGGCGGCAGTACCCATTCCGCGAGCGCGTCGTCGCCGCAATGGACGGCCACCGGCACGCCCGACGATTGGGAATCGTGGAAGGCCACCCCAACCGGTGCCGATGGCAAGATCTCGCTGGAGTACACCGTCCCGGCGTCGCGCGGTGCCAGTTCTACGGTGAGCCTGTTGAAGGACGGCGCACCGTTCCGGTCGTTGCCGGCTGCAACGCCCAGCGGTGGCGGGGTGAACACCACCCTGACTGGACTGACCAACGGCGACTCCTATTCCTTGTCGTTGCGGGTGTGCAATGAGGCGGACAACTGCACGACGTCGGCTGCGCATACCGTGACGCCCTACGGGCCGTTGAGAAAGCCGACCTTCACCGCAGACGTCACCGGCGACGTTCTCACCGTGGACGCGTCAGGCAGCGGCAACGGTGCCAATGCCAAGCTTCGGGTGACGGCGGGCGGACAGAGTTGCGAAACCGGTTCGAGCGCAGGATCCCTCTCCAAGCGTTGCTCCTGGTCGATCGGGTGGAGCACGACGGTGACTGTGGTGGTGACGGTGATCGAAACGAGTTCCTATGGTCGCGCCAACGCCCAAGACAGTCGTGATGCGAGCTCCGGCGCCAAGCCGATCCCGCCGCCAGAGGTGATCGTCACCCAGGGTGCTCAGGCGAGCATCTCGAACAGCACCTACCAATGCACGTCGAGTCGATGTCACTGGGTGGTCGTGGAACTGCGGAACTTCGGCGGCACTGCGACCTGCCGAATCAGTGATAGCGATTTGTTCGGCGCGTGGGGTAACTCCTGGACGCAGGGCAATGTGGTGAACACCACCGACAAGTTGTATGGCGGGTATTGGATCGAAGTGACTTGCGGTGGTGTTTCCAGCGGTCATGTGCCCTGGGGCGGATAACGACAGGGTCAGGAAACGGGAGTGCCCTGCCCATTTTCTGCGATGGTGCGGACCGAGTGGATAGAACTATCCGCGCTGTCCGTCTTTCGGATCCCGGGGTTTGACCGCATTTGAGAGAACGGTATGCTCGCAACGACTTGTTCGGGTTGACCATGTGCGGGGGCTGGCGCTTTGACTAGGGTTTTTACGACGCGAGCGGTGAAGCTGCTGCCGACATTCTTGGTTGCCGGTGTGGTGCTTTCGCTGGTCTGGTGGGCTGTGGCGGCGCAGGGCTATCCGATGCGGGAGTTGGATCTGAATGACACCGGAATTTGGATCTCAAACAATGCTGGTGGTGAGTATGGGCGGATCAATAAGGCTGTGAGTGGACTGGACGCCCGGTTATCGCCGCCGGGCGAGCGGGCGTCCAGCTATGAGTTGGACATCCTGCAGGATGGAAATGCGGTGCTGGGCCGGGACGAGTCTGGCGCGACGCTGACCCCGGTCGATACCGCAACCGGCAAGCCTATTGCTGAGCAGGGCATGGGTGTGGATGCCACGGGGCAGGTTCAGGTTCGTGGTGGCACCGTGGCGGTGCTGGACCGTACTGGGAAGCTGTGGGTTCGTGGTTATGACGCGTTGACCGGTCCGGCGGAGCTCTCGGGAATGGGTGGGGACAACCAGCCGACCGCCGATCTGGGGCTCGCTGACAAGGATGTCAAAGCCTCGTTGGCAGTGGCTGCGGATGGCACGGTGTACGTCGCAGATACTCGGGGCCGACTGTTGACGATCCGCGCCGATGGGGCGGCTTACTCGGTGGCCGAGTCCGCTGGCTGGGAGGGCCTGGGCTCGATAGCAATTACCACAGTAGGCCAGGCCGTTGTCGCCTTGGATGTCACGACTGGCAGGCTGTTTCTGCCCGATGGGAAGTCGGTGGCCGTGGCGGTGGATGAAGTGTCGCGGTTGCAGCAGCCAGGCCCTTCGGCGGACGGGGTGCTGCTGGCTTCAGCGAAGGCGCTGGTTTGGGTGGGGTTGGCTTCGGGCCAGGTATCCACCATCGATGGTGGTGGCGATGGTGCTCCGGCCGCACCGGTTCGGTTGGCCGGGTGCGATTTCGGCGCGTGGGCCGGGGTCGGCCGAGTGGTGCGTTCCTGTGATGGTGCCAGCGCCGAGGTGCAGCAGGTTGACCGAACCGGTGGGTTGATCCGTCCGGTGTTTCGGATCAACCATTCGTTGATTCTGCTGAATGATCAGGCCAATGGGCGCGCGTGGGACTTGGACACTCAAACCAGCATCGATGACTGGCCGCAGGTCACCCCGAAGGGCTCTCAAAGCGAGCAGCAGGAGGCCCAAGCCGAGCCGTCGGATGCCAAGCCGCATGCCGTCGACGACGACCTGAAGGCTCGTGCGGACCGAACGACGGTATTGCACTTGCTGGACAATGACACCGACACCGCCGGCGGCATCCTGTCCATCCAATCTCTCAATACTGCCGGCGTTCCGGACGGTGTGGATCTTGAGGTCTCTCCCGACGGTCAAACAGTGAAGCTGTACTTGCCTGACGGGGTGCCTCTGGTGAGGTTCGGGTACACCGTCTCCAATGGCCGGGTGTCCGATGAGGGCCAGGTTATGGTGCGTGATGCTGGCAGTCAGGAGACCGCGCCGTACCTATTGAAGACAGTGACCTCTTCGCGGTATGTGGTGACGTCATTCGGGACGGTGTCGATGGCGGTGCTCCCGAACTGGCGCGATGCTGAGGGCGATCCGGTCAGCGTGGTGAGCGCCAGTGATCAGGATGGTGCAGCGGTGGCTGTCACCACCGACGGGATCATCGAATATGCCGCTGGAGAAGTGGCGTCCGACCAGGTACGAACGGTCAACTATCGGGTCAGCGATGGTGCCGGATCCGAACCGAGGAAGGCCTCCGTCAAAGTCCGAGTGCTGGCCAGGAAGTCGACCGCTGCGGTCGCTGCGGTCGCCGAACCGGACACCGCGCGCGGTCAGGTGGGCGAGCCGATCACCGTGTTTCCGCTGGCCAATGACCTTCCCGGGGCTGATCCGCGGAATCTGAACGCCAAGCTCACTGTGAATGGCCCGGTGGCGCAGAAGGCGAACCTGTCGGTGACTACCGACACCAAGACGGGCAAGGTTCAGGTGGTCGCGTCCCGGGAAGGGCCCTACTTCCTGTCGTATTCGGTGGCATTCGGTTCAGCCGCGGTCGCGAAGGGCACGATCCGCATTGATGCGTTGCGTCGGGGTGCTGATGGTCCGGTGGCGATGCCCGATCAGGCGACCGTTCGCGGACAGGCGCCGGTATTGATCGATGTGCTCGGCAACGATTACGACCCCGGCGGCGAGCTTCTCACGGTGCAGTCAGTCACCCCGGCCAAGCCAGGCCAAATCACGGCTCAGGTCATCTCGGGTCGCTGGGTGCGGATACTGCCCAAAGTCGGGGGTCTGGCCCCGAATCCGCAGGTGTTGCACTACCGGATCACCAATGGGTCTCAGAATGCTGATGGTGATGTCTTGATCACTCAGCTGCCCGGGCTTGAGACCGATGTGGTGTTGGCGAACAATGACTCCGCCACAGTGCGGGTGGGCGATTCGACTCTGATCGATGTGCTCGGCAATGACAGGTCGGTGTCCGGCCAGCGGCTCAGCCTTGTTACCGATGGCCTCGGCACCGATGCCGATGGTGTGTTGCCGATTGTTGATCCGGCGTTGCCGGCTGATGCTGATCAAGGCGATGTCGGGGTGGCGTATGTGCATGGCGACAAGGTGCGGTACGTGGCTCCTGCCACGGTGGCGGGCAATAGGCAGGTCGTCGTTTCTTACACTGCACAGACTGCCGATGGTCAGACTGCGCAAAGCCAGGTGCTGGTGACGATTCGTCCCGAGCCCAATGCTGATGATCCGGATCGGGCTCCGAGCGCGGCCAGCGTGGAGACCCGGGTGGTGGCCGGCTCGCGAATCAAGATCCCGATCCCGACGTCGGGTCAGGATCCGGACGGCGATACGGTGACGGTGACCGGCCTCAACTCCGCACCCGCATTGGGACGAGTTCTGGGCCACAGCCCGAACAGCATTACCTACGAGGCTTACCCGACCGTCGGCATGGTCGGCACGGACAGCTTCGACTACGTGGTCTCCGACAAGTACGGACGCACCGGTGTCGGCACTGTTCAGGTGGCAGTTACTGATCCGGGACAAACCCAAGCGCCGGTGGCCATTGACGATCACTTCACTGCAGCGCCTCGAACCACCGTGCATGCCAATGTGTTGGTCAACGACTACATCGCCAGAGACGACCGAGCCAATCTCGCCGATCTCGCCCGGGTGAACTCACCAGTTCCCGATTCGGTGTCGGCTGAGTCCGAGGTTGGCCCGATCACGGTGACTGCGCCGGGAATCAAGGCCCAACCGGTGGTCTTCAACTATGCCTTGGTCGGAAACGGCGGCACCGGACCGGCGGCAACGGTGACCATCACCTCCAAGGAAGGCTTCAACAACCCGCCGGTCGCGTCCGATCACAGCGCCGAAGTGGACGGGGGCAAAGCCACTGCCTCGTTGCTGGCCGACGCTTGGGATGTCGAAGATGGCAACGACAACCTGAAGGTAGAGACGTTGGCGGCCGTCGAGGGTATGACTCTGGTCGGCGATGAGCTAACGGTGCCGTTGACCGATCATGCCCAAGTGATTCCCTATCGGATCACTGATTCCGGCGGTGCGGTGAGCGCCGCCGTGGTGTACGTGCCGGCGGCCGGAGCGGTCGGGCCGCAACTCAAACCCAATGCGAGTATCAGCATCGATTCGGACGCGACCGCGACGTTCTCCATCGCCGATTATGTGGAATCTCCGCGTACCAAGGTCCTGCGAATCTCCAGCTCGGATGTCGGCACCAGCCCCGGGGACGATCTGGCCGGGAGTGTGGATGATGCGCAGCGATTCACGCTGACCAGCAGCAACGGGTACGTCGGGCCGGCTTCGGTGACCTTGGAAGTGATGGATGCCGAATCGATGACCGCCGAGGGGGTGCTGACTGCGGTGATTTCGATTCCGGTACAGGTCGGTGCACCCACGCCGGTACTGCGTTGTCCGGAGGATCCTCAAACGGTGGTGCAGGGCGGCGAGGTCAAGCGCTTGCACATTGCCAGTCTGTGCCATGTGTGGACGCCCGGTTCGGTCGATCCGGCCAGCCTGACCTACACCGCGGAGTGGGCCACACCCATCACTGGGGTCAGCGCCACTGCCGAGCGTGAGATCGTCGCCTTGCAGGCCGCCGGGAATGCCCCTGACGCCGGCGAAGGTACCGTGCGGATTGGGATTGCCGGCACTGCAGCCACGGTGGCCGAACTGCCTGTGAGGGTGGTTCCGGCTGACCCACCGCAGGTGCGTTCGGTGAGTCTGAAAGACATCATGGCTGGCAGTCCGGTCACCGTTCCGATGTTGGTGAGTTCGCCGTTGTTGGATGCTCAACCAACCGTTGTGAAGGCGGTGCAGGTCTCGGGTGGAAAAGCGAGTGTGACCACTAGTGGGGCGTCGTTGTCAATCACACCGGATGCGGATACCAGCGGCACCCTGGTGTTTCAGGTGACGGCCACTGACCTGGCCTCCGACCCGAATCGGCAGAGTCGATGGGTCACGGGCACCGTCACTGTGCAGGTGTACTCCACTCCGGAAGCGCCCTCGAGGCCTCAAGGTGGTTCGGTGATCCAGTCTCATGCTGCAGCGTTGACCTGGGCGGCGGGCAAAGCCAATGGGGCTGCGATCGACTCCTATGAAGTCAAGATCGCCTCTGGGCCGGGCGCTGGACGCACGATGACGGCGCGTTCCACCTCGGCGCAGGTCACGGGGTTGGCCAACGGCAAGGCGGTTGCGTTTGTGGTGCGGGCGCACAACAAGGCCGGTTGGTCGCCGTGGAGTCCGCGGTCGGCCTCGATCACCCCCGATACCGCGCCAGGGGCTCCGGCATGGGTGAAGGTCAGCGATCCCCAGGATCATTCGGTGCTGGTCAGTTGGGGCAAGATCGCCAACGACGGCTCACCGCTCACGGCAATTCACGTTACGTCCTCGGGGGCTGATCGCCGGGTGGCCGCTGGGCAGAGCAGCGTTCGGATCTCCACGCCGTCGAACAACGAGTCCTATAGCTTCACGGTGGCCGGCGAGAACAGCTATGACATCGGCCCGTCGGTGTCAGCGCGGGGCCAGTCCTCGGGGAAGCCATCAGGGCTGGTGGTGCGTGCGCCGCAGCCGGCTACTCAGGTCGGTGCTGCGACTCGGGTCTCGGTCTCCTGGACCTTGGTCTCGCCGGAAGGACCTACTCCGGTGAGTTTTCAGGTGGTGCGTAGCGATGGCAAGAAGATCTGTACGACGACTGCCACCACCTGTATCGATGACACGGTGACTTTCGATGGCGCGCGCTACACCTACACGGTGACGGCAACCAACGCCACGGGCGGTGCAGCGCACTCCGCGGCAGCAACCTCGCCCACTTTGGTGGCCACGGGCACTCCGGACAGGTGGGCGAGTTGGAGTGCAGCGCCTACCGGTGCTGACGGCAAGGTCAAACTCACCTACACCGTGCCCGCCTCTCGCGGGGCGAGCTCAACACTGACCTTGCTGCGAGGCGGGAGCCCCTACAAGACGTTGACCAGCCCTGGGCCGGCCGGGGGTGCGCGCACCTACACGGTGACCGGGCAGCCCGATGGCACGTCCAACACCTTCTCGCTCAAAGTGTGCAATGAGGCCAAGCGGTGCTCGACTTCTGCTGGACGCAGCGCCTCCTCGTTTGGGCCATTGGCCAAGCCGAAGATCACCTCGGCGACTGTTTCGGGAAACAAGATCAGTGGGGTGGCGACCGCGAACGGCAACGGTCGCAAGGCCACTTTGACGCTGCGGATTGGAGGCAAGGTCGTCGATACCGCGAGCGGTTCTGGTTCGCTCAAAGTTGCGGGCAGCCGGTCCGGGCTGGACTACTCCACCACGTACGAGGTCAAAGCAACGCTCACGACCAGTTCGACCACCCCTGCCCGCTCCAGTCCAGGAAGCGTGGTTGTCTCTCGCAAGACCAGCGCCCCACCGGTGAAGTCCGTGCACATCTGGATGAGTACCTCGTTCCGCTACGCAGACGGTACGTCGTGGAAGCAGGTCTATATGACGACGAGTGGCTTTCAGGGCACCTATCGTTGCAGGGTGTACGACAGTGCGGGCTTGTACAGCAACTCCATCTGGCTATCGAAAAACGTGACTGGGTACGCGTACTTCGAACAGCCCTGGGATTGGGGTGCCCTCGTTGAATGCGATGGGGTCCGATCGAATTGGATTTACTACATGTAGTGGCCGCTTGATGAATGCCGGTCGGCTCGCAGAGTCCGGCGTCCTGTCGGCGGGCGTGCTGTTGCTGGAGGACAATCCCGGCACTGGCGGAGCGACGGTGATTTCTCCGGTTGAGCCGGGTTGGAGGGGAGATCTATCCAATCTGTCCGCAGGGTGTAATTCGGGTTGGCTCCACATTTGGAGAACGGTATGCTCGCCGCTACTTGTTCAGATTGACCATTGGCGGGGGTTGGCGCTTTGGCTAGGGGATTCACGAGAAAGCTCGTGCGTATGCTGCCGACCGTTCTCGTGGCCGGTGTGGTGCTTTCCCTGGTTTGGTGGGCGGTATCGGCTGCGGGCTATCCGATGCGCGAGCTGGATCTCAATGACACCGGAATCTGGATCTCCAACAACGACGGCGGCGAATACGGACGCATCAATAAGGCCGTGAGCGGACTGGACGCTCGGTTGTCGCCGCCGGGGGAGCGGCTGCGCAGTTACGAACTGGACGTTCTTCAGGACGGCAACGCAGTTCTGGGGTGGGACCAATCGAGTGCGACCCTGACGCCGATCGACACCGCAACGGGCAAGCCAGTGGCCGAGCAGGGCGTCGGATTGGACGCCACCGGTTCGGTTCAGATCCGCGGCGGCACGGTGGCCATGATCGATCGCACCGGGAAGATCTGGGCCCAAACCTACGATCCGTTGACCGGCCCGGCGAATGTGGTTGGCCTGGGCGGCGACAACAAGCCAGTGGCCGACCTGAAGCTGACTGACAAAGACTCCAAGGCCTCGCTCGCCGTGGCCGAGGACGGCACTGTCTACGCCGCCGATACCGCCGGGCGGCTCTTGACAATCCGCGCTGACGGCACTGACTTCGCGGTCAGCGAGTCGACCGGTTGGCAGGGGCTTGGTTCCGTTGCGCTCACCACGGTGGGGCAGTCGGTCGTTGCGCTGGACGTCACGGCTGCCAAGCTCTATCTGCCCGGCGGCAAGACGGTGTCGGTGCCCGTTGACGAGGTGTCGCAACTGCAGCAACCCGGACCGGCGGCCGAGGCTGTCCTCGTGGCGTCGGCGAAGTCGCTCTTCCGGGTGGGCTTGGCGTCGGGTCAGATCACCACTGTCGATGGTGGCGGCGATGGTGCCCCGGCGGCGCCGACCCGCCTGGCCGGCTGTGATTTCGGAGCCTGGGCAGGCGTCGGGCGCGTGGTCCGATTCTGCGATGGCAATGGTGTCGAGGTGCAGCAGGTTGACCGCAGCGGCGGGCTGATCCGGCCAGTGTTCCGCATCAACCACTCGATGATCCTTTTGAACGACCAGGCCAATGGGCGCGCCTGGGACCTGGATACCCAAACCAGCATCGACGACTGGCCGCAGGTGACTCCTCGCGGCTCTCAGCGCGAACAGCAGGAACGGCAGGCCGAGGATTTCGACGCCGATCCCCATGCGGTTGACGATGATCTCAAGGCGCGCACGGATCGAACCACGGTGTTGCACCTGCTCGACAACGACACCGACACCGCCGGCGGAATTCTGTCGATCCAAGCCCTCGACACTGCCGGAGTTCCCGATGGCGTGGACCTGGAAATCGGCCCGGACGGTCAGACGGTGAAGCTCTTTCTGCCCGAAGGTGTGCCGCTGGTTCGCTTCGGGTACACGGTGTCGAACGGCCGGGTTTCCGATAAAGGTCAGGTGATCGTGCGGGATGCGGGCAATCAGGAGACTGCGCCCTATCTGTTGACGACTCCGAATTCTCCGCGCTACGTGACGACTTCTTTTGGCAGTGTGTCATTGGCGGTGCTGCCGAACTGGCGTGACGCCGAAGGTGATCCGGTGACGGTGGAGAGCGCCTCCGACCAGCAGGGGACGCCGATCGCCGTCACTCCGGACGGCGTGATCGAGTACGCGGCCGGTGAGGCCAAGTCAGATCAGGTGAACACGGTGAGCTATGTGGTCAGCGATGGCGCGGGAGCCTCCACGAAAAAGTCGACGGTGAAGGTGCGGGTACTGGCCCGCAAGTCCGTCGCTGCGGTGGCGGCGACCGCTGAGCCCGACACCGCTCGCGGTCAGGTCGGCCAGCCGATCACCGTGTACCCGCTTGCCAACGACATTCCCGGCGCGGATCCTCGAAATCTGAATGCCAAGCTCACGCTGAATGGCCCGGTGGCGCAGAAGGCGAATCTCTCAGTCATCACTGACGCCAAGACGGGTCAGGTACAGGTGATCGCCTCGCGGGAGGGCCCCTATTTCTTGACGTACTCGGTGGCGTTCGGCTCGGCCGCGGTGACGAAAGGCACGATTCGCATCGATGCGTTCGATCGTGGTGCCGGCGGTCCGGTCGCGATGCCCGATCAGGCCACCGTCCGAGGCCCGTCGCCGGTGGTGATCGACGTCCTCGGCAACGACTACGACCCCAGCGGAAAGCTCCTCACGGTGCAGTCGGTCACACCCGCCCAGCCAGGGCAGATCACGGCACAGGTGATCTCGGGCCGCTGGGTGCGGATCCTGCCGAAGTCGGATCAGCTCTCGCCGAATCCGCAGGTTCTCCACTACAAGATCACCAATGGTTCGCAGACCGCCAGTGGCGATGTGTTGATCACTCAGCTTCCAGAACTCAAGACCGATGTGGTGTTGGCCAACAACGACACCGCAACGGTCCGAGTGGGGGATTCCACTCTGATCGACGTCCTGAGTAACGACCGCTCTGTGTCGGGGCAGCGTCTCAGCCTGGTCACTGACGGTCTTGGCTCCGCAGCGGACGGCCAGTTGCCGGTCGTCGATCCGGCGCTGCCCGCCGACGCCGATCAAGGCGACGTCGGCGCGGCCTATGTGCACGGCAGCCAGGTGCGCTATGTGGCGCCGGCGACGACCGACGGCAGCAGGCAGGTCATCATCACCTATACCGCGCAGACTCCGGACGGCCAATCCGCGCAGAGTCAGATCTTGGTGACGATCCGACCCGAGCCCACCGCGGACGATCCTGATCGTGCGCCGAGCGCGGCCAGTGTCGAAACCCGGGTGGTGGCCGGCTCGCGCATCAAGATCCCCATTCCCACCTCGGGTCAGGATCCAGACGGCGACACCGTCACCGTGATCGGGCTCAACTCCGCGCCGTCGCTGGGGCGGGTGCTGGGCAACAGCCCGAACAGCATCACCTATGAGGCCTATCCGGCCGAGGGCATGGTCGGTACCGACAGCTTCGAATATGTGGTCTCCGACAAGTACGGGCGCACCGGCGTCGGCACGGTTCAGATCGCGGTGTCCGATCCCGGACAGACCCAGGCTCCGGTGGCCATCGATGACCATTTCACCGCAGCGCCTGGGGTAACGGTGCACGCGAATGTGCTGGTCAACGACTACATTGCGCGCGATGACCAGGTGAGTCTGGCGGCGTTGTCGCGGGTGAACTCTCCGGTGCCGGATTCGGTGTCGGCCGAGACCGAGGTGGGTCCGATCCGAGCCACTGCGCCGGGGATCAAGGCTCAGCCGGTGGTGTTCAACTATGCCCTGGTCGGCAATGGCGGTACCGGCCCGGCGGCGACGGTGACGATCACCTCCAAAGAGGGCTTCAACAACCCGCCGGTCGCCGTCGATCACAATGCCGAGGTGGACGGGGACAAGGCCACTGCGTCGCTGTTGACCGATGCCTGGGATGTCGAAGACGGTACCGACAACCTCAGCGTCGAAGTTCTGGCCAGCATCGAGGGGCTCACCCTGGTCGGTGATGAACTGACGGTGCCCCTGACCCCGCACGCCCAGGTGATTCCGTATCGGATCACCGATTCCGGCGGCGCGGTGACTGCCGCCGTGGTCTATGTTCCGGCGGCCGGCGAGGTGGGTCCGCAGCTGAAGCCGAATGCCAGCATCGCCATCGACTCCAACACCACGGCCAGTTTCGCCATCGCCGACTATGTCGAATCGCCGCGCACCAAGATCGTGAGAATCTCCAGCGGAGATCTCGCCACCGCGCCGGTCGACGACCTGGTGGGCAAGGTGGATGATGCCCAGCGGTTCACGCTGACCAGCCGCAATGGCTATGTCGGGCCGGCCTCGGTGACCCTGGAAGTGATGGATGCGGAATCGTTGACCGCCGACGGCGTGCTCACTTCAGTCATTTCCATCCCGGTACAGGTGGGGGCGCCGACACCGGTGCTGCGTTGTCCCGAGGACCCGCAGACGGTCGTGCAAGGCGGCGAGATCAAGAGCCTGCACATCGCCAGCCTGTGTCATGTGTGGACGCCGAGTTCGATCGACGTGAGCTCGCTGACCTATACCGCCGACTGGGCGAGCCCGGTCAGCGGGGTCAGCGCCACCGCCGATCGTGATGTGGTCGCCCTGCAGGCGTCCGGGGCAGCCCCCGACAACGGCGAGGGTGTGGTCCGCATCGGAATCGCCGGAACAGCCGCCACGATTGCCGAGCTTCCGGTGACTGTGATCCCGGCCGATCCGCCCCAGCTGCGTTCGGTGAATCTGCGAGACATCATGGCGGGCACAGCGGTGGATGTTCCGTTGTTGGTGACCTCGCCATTGCTGGATGCTCAGACGGCGGTTGTGAACGTCCGGCAGGTCTCGGGTGGAGCCGCCACGGTCAGCGCGAACGGTGGTGCGGTGTCGATCACACCGAAGGAGACCACCAGCGGCACCCTGGTGTTCGAGGTGACGGCGACCGATCTGGGTTCAGACCCGCAGCGCGAGAGCCGATGGGTCAGCGGCACCGTGACATTGCAGGTCTATTCGGTGCCCGACGCGCCGTCGGCGCCGCGGGGAGGATCGACGATTCAGTCTCATTCGGCATCGCTGGCCTGGACTCCTGGAGATGCTCATGGAGCAGCGATCGACTCCTACGAGGTCAAGATCGTCGCCGGGCCCGGGTCTGGCCGGACGATGACCTACCGCTCCACCTCCGGCCAGGTAGCCGGCCTGGTCAACGGTGAGGCCGTGCACTTCGCGGTGCGTGCCCACAACAAGGCCGGATGGTCGTCGTGGAGTGGACGCTCGGCGGCGATCACGCCCGATACCGCTCCGGGGGCTCCCGCGTGGGTCAAGGTGAGCGATCCGCGGGATCATTCGGTGCTGGTGAGCTGGGGCACGATCGCCAATGACGGATCACCGATCAAGGTGGTTCACGTCAGCGTGGAGGGCGTTGATCACCCGGTCGGGGCGGGGCGCAACAGTGTCCGGGTGCCCACCTCGACGAACAACGAGCCCCTCGGCTTCACCGTGACCGGTGAGAACAACTATGGCCTCGGCCCCTCGGTGACCGTGTCCGGTCAATCGTCGGGCAAGCCTGCCGGGTTGTCAGTGAGCGCACCTCAGCCCGGCACCCCGGTAGGGGCGTCGACGCAGGTGACGATTTCTTGGACTCTGGCATCACGAGAGGGCCCGGGCCCGGTGAGCTATCGGGTGGTTCGCAACAATCTCACCGATGGCGGCACCAAGGCCATCTGCAGCGTGGTCAGCATCCTGACCTGCACCGATGACACCGTGGCTTTCGACGGGGACAACTACACCTACAGCGTGACGGCGACCAATGCCACCGGTGGGGCGGCGCACTCCACCACAGCGACCTCACCGCGGCTCGCGGCCGTGGGTACTCCGGACAACTGGGGTGCGTGGCAGGCGGCCGCTACTGGGGTGGACGGCCAGATCGCCCTAACTTACACCGTGCCACCTTCGCGAGGTGCCGATTCCGTTCTGACCCTGCTGCGCGACGGTTCGGCGTACAAGACCCTCAGCAGTCCGGGGCCCAAGGGCGGTGCCCGTAGCTACACCGTCACCGGACAGCCCGACGGAACCGATCACACCTTCTCGGTGAGGGTCTGCAATGAGGCCAATCGCTGCTCGGTGTCGTCGGGCCAGCGCACTTCCTCGTTCGGTCCACTGGCCAAGCCCAAGATCACCTCCGCGACAGTCTCGGGCACCAAGATCAGCGCCAAAGCGAGTGCCGACGGCAACGGCCGTAAAGCCACTCTGACGCTGTCGATCGGCGGGAGAGTCGTCGATACCGCCAGCGGCACCGGGCCCATCACAGTCGCCGGCAGTCGTAGCGGGTTGAGCTATTCCACGACGTACACCATCAAGGCAACACTCACCACCAGTGCCACCACCCCGAGTCGCGCAAATCCCGACCCCGTGATTGTCAAGCGAACGACCGGTGCGAAGCCGCCGCCGCCGGTGGATACGCGCTCGGTGAGGATCACTGTGAGCGACGCTCCCAAAGCGCCGGGCTATGGGATTGTGCGCCTGTACACCAGCGGGTTCTCGGGCCCCTTCGAATGTCAGAGGATAACGAACGGTGTGGTGACGAGCACCCGTGACATGCCTGGAGACGTATCAGGTACCTCGATGGGATCAGTCTGGCCCGGCGATTCGGTCCGAGTCCGCTGCGACGGCATCTCTTCAAACACAGTCACCTACCGGTAGTCGGCCTACGGAAAAAGAACGAAGACAAGGAACCACATGATCACCGAAGAGCAGGCTCGTTGGTTTAACCAGACCTTCGAGCAAATCGTGTCCAACGTGGAGATCGCCATCCGCGGCAAGCGGGATGTGATCCGGCTGGCGGTGACTTGCATGCTGTCTGAGGGGCACCTGCTGCTGGAGGACAATCCGGGCACCGGCAAGACGCAGCTGGCCAAAGCGATGGCCAACAGTGTGCAGGGCACTCACTCCCGAATACAGTTCACCCCTGACCTGCTGCCCTCCGATGTCACCGGCGTCACGGTCTTCGACCAGGAGAAGCGCACTTTCGAGTTCCACAAGGGGCCGATCTTCGCCACCGTGGTGCTGGCCGACGAGATCAACCGGGCCAGCCCCAAGACGCAATCCGCGCTGCTGGAGATCATGGAGGAGGGCCGCGCCACCATTGATGGCGTGGGCCACCCGGTCGGTGTTCCCTTCATGGTGATCGCCACCCAGAACCCGATCGAGCAGGCCGGCACCTATCGGCTGCCCGAAGCCCAGTTGGACCGCTTCTTGATGAAGACCTCCATCGGCTACCCCGATCACGAGGTGGCCATCGAACTCATGATGCAGGCCGCCAATCGTGACCGGTCCGCAACGGTGTCGCCGGTCATCGTGGCCAGCGCTGTGCAGCAGATGGCCACCTTCGCCAACGATGTCCACGTCGAGCCGTCGATTGCGGCCTACGTGTCACAGCTGGCCACCGAATCGCGCCGCCATGCCAACGTCAAACTCGGTCTGTCGATGCGTGGTGCGTTGGCCTACATCCGTGCGGCCAAGACGTGGGCGATCAGCAAGGGCCGCAATCATGTGCTGCCCGACGACATCAAGGATCTCGCGGTGCCGATCATGAGTCACCGGTTGCTGCTCAGTGCGGAGGCCCAGTTCTCCGGCGTCACCGTGGAACGTGTCATCGACGAACTGCTCAATTCTGTAGCGGCGCCGATCGAGCGGAGCCTCTGAGACCCATGCAGACCGAAGTCAGGCCTCGTCAAGCCGCTCCCGGGCCGGGGGCGGTCGACGCGGCGCCGTCGCGGCAGTCCGGGCATTGGATCGCAGCGGTGCGCGCAACGGTGACGCGCTGGTTGGCGCCACTACGAGAGCTGGGGAAACGCCTGGCGCCGGTTGGCGAGGAATTGCGCCCGGGACTGACCGTCGTGGGCCGCTGGCTGGGCACGATTTCAGGTTTGGGCTGGACGCTGCTCGGCGCGGCGGCGGCGTTCACCTATCTGGGAGCGCGCTTCGGGTGGCGAGAGCTGAGCTACACGGCCGCAGTGCTCTTCGTGATTGTGCTGGGCTCAGTGTTATTCGCGATCGGTCGAACCCGCCTCACGGTGGAGTTCGATGTCGCGCCGCAGCGCATCGTGGTCGGAGAAGCTGCCGCGGTCCGATTCTCGGTACGCAATGAGGCAGCCGCCCCGCTGCTGCCGTTGGGGCTGGAGTTTGCAGTGGGAAGCTCACAGGCCGCCTTCACGCTGCCTTTGCTGGCGCCGGGCGGTGAGTTCGAGGACGTGGCGGTCGTGCCGGGTACCCGGCGCAGTGTGGTGCCGATCGGGCCGGTCACGACGCAGCGGGGGGACCCCTTCGGGGTCGTGCGGCGCGAGGTCACCTGGACCGATCCCATCGAACTGTTCGTGCATCCGACCACGGTTCCGCTGGAGCCGCTGGGCGCCGGGCTGCTGCGGGATTTGGAAGGCCGCACCACCCAGGACATCTCCATGAGTGACCTGGCCTTCCACACCCTGCGCGACTATGTGCCCGGCGACGATCGCCGTTACATCCACTGGCGCAGCACCGCGAAGTTCAGCGGTCTGGGCGAGGGCGAGCGGTTCCTGGTGCGCCAGTTCCTGGACACTCGGCGTTCGCACATCGCCGTGGTCACCGATGTTTCTGCCGACTCCTACCGCACTTCGGAGGAGTTTGAAACCGCCATCTCGGTGGCGGCCTCCATCGCCGTTCGGGCGCTGGCCGACGAGATGGACCTCACCGTGATCTGCGGCGAGCACGCGGCCGTTCAGCCGGCGATCTTCCAGGCGCTGGACACCTTTTCACGTGCCGAACTGTCCGATTGGCAGCTCGCCCCGGCCACAGGTCGGCTGAACCACTTGGCTCCCGATGCCTCGGTGGTGGTGCTGGTGACCGGACCCAACTGCGGCTTCACGCAGTTCCAGCAGGCCCGGGCCTATCTGCCCCGAGAGGTGGCGACGCTGGCGATCAGCGTGACGGAGGGTGGCCGGATCTCGCTGCGAGAGGGGTTCGGGTTGAGTATGGTCACCATTCCGGGACTGTCCGATCTGCCCGCCGTACTGGCAGGGGGGCAACTGGTATGAGAGTCGTCAGCCCCGAAGCCGGTCAGGACTCGACCAGTCGCTCGCGAACGCTTACCGCGCGGATGAAGGAGTTGCGTCCTACCTCCGCAGAGTTGGTGGACGCAGGGTTCCTGCTGCTGTTGAGCCTGATCGCGCTGTTCGGATTTGCCTCAACCTTCGACACCTGGCACTTCATGCTGATCGGTGCGCTGGCAGTGGCGCTCGGAATCCTGATCAGCCATCTGGTGCTGGCGTGGCGCTGGCACTGGACGGTGGCCCTGTTAGGGATGGTGCTGGCCTATTTCCTGGTCGGGGTGCCGGTGGCGGCCCGGGACAGTGCCATCGTCGGCTTCGTTCCCACCCCGACCGCGATCGTGGCCTTGGCAGATCTTGCGGTCAACGGCTGGAAGCAGATGCTGACCACGCTGCCTCCGGTCATCGGGGATGGGCCCTATCTGGCGCTTCCCTTCCTGCTGGGGCTGGTGACCGGCTCGATCGGCTATGCCGTGGCGCGCCGTTCTCGCCGGGCGGCGGTGGTCATGATCACGCCGCTGGCACTGCTGGTGGCCGTCATCCTGCTGGGCACTCTGGACAACGCTGTGGAACTGGCTCAAGGACTGGTGTTGGCGGCGGTCGGTTTCGCCTGGGTTGCGGTGCGTACCCGGCGGAGGCGCACTCTGGCCGGTACGGGACGGTCGCACCGTGCAGCATTGCTGGCCGGTGCCGGTCTGGTGGCGGTGTCGTTGGCCGCCGGTTCGGCAGTGGGGGGCCTGATGCCCGGAGCTGACACTCAGCGTCTTGTGCTGCGCAGCTATGTGCAGCCGCCCGTCGAAGTCAACGACCTCGCCTCGCCCCTGGTGGGCTTCCGCAAGTACTCCTCCACGACAGTCAAACAACTGTTCGACACCCAACTGTTCACAGTCGAAGGCGTCCAGTCCGGCGCCATGGTGCGGATGGCCGTCCTCGACGATTACACCGGTCACACCTGGAGTGCCTCGGGCACCGGCACTGCCGATGCCGGGTTCCAGCGGCTCGGAGCTCGCCTGCCGTCGGTTGCCTCGGGGACACCGACCACTCTCACCGTGACTTTCGCCGCGGCCTACGCCCAGACCCGGGAGTTGAGCAACTGGCTTCCGTCGCTGGGACAGGACACGGCCATCGCCTTCACCGGCGCGAACACCAAGACCCATACCAGCACGCTGCGCTACAACCTGAGCACCGGTCAGGGCCTGTTGACCGAGGGGGATCGATTCGGTGACGGCGATCAACTGGTCGTGTCCAGCGTGCCGATCCCCACCGGCTTCGACGCCGCGATGACCCCCGGCGGGGCATCGTCGGTCGACTCGGCGCGCTATGGCTTTCTGGCTTCCGCCGCGCAGCGGTGGGCGGGCAATGCCCCCGATGCGGGCAGCCGCGTCGCACAGCTGGCCCAATTCCTGAAGGCCGGCTATTGGAGCGATGGCACTCGACAGGGTGAGACAGACTATCTGCCCGGGCACAGCGAAGGACGTCTGACCAGCTTCGTGCTCGGTCAGGATCTGATCGGCAGCGACGAACAGTACGCGGCCACCTTCGCGTTGCTGTGCAATCAGGCAGGCTTTCCGGCCCGGGTGGTGTTCGGCGCCATCGTTCCCGACGGCGGCGAGGTCTTTGGACGCGACATCACCGCCTGGGTCGAGATTCAGACCGCCGATGGCTGGCGAGCCATTCCGCCCTCGCAGTTCACACCGAGTCGTGACCGGGTGCCTCCCCAGCAGCCGTTGACGGTGTCCAAGGAGCGTCAGGCCACCAATGTGCCGCCCCCAAATGTGAACCGCAGTCAAGACAACACCGTGGGGTTGCCCGACAACGACTTGACCGGCACCAAGATCACCAATGACCCTTGGGCCGAAATCCTGAAGTGGCTGCTGGCGGTACTGGCAGTGGTCGGACCGCCGGTGGCGATCGTCGTTGGACTGGCCGCCGCCCTCATCATCGCCAAGGCGGTTCGACGCCGAATCCGGCGGCGAGCCGGAAACGCCAGCAGCCAGGTCGCCGGCGCCTGGGTCGACACCTTCGACCGTTGCCGGGATCTCGGCATGGTGCGAGCCAAGCGCGGCACGAGGTTGGAGCAGAGCCGCATCATCAATGATCCGGCGGTGAGTGAACTCGCCGTAGCCGTTGACACCGCCACCTTCGGACCGCAGGAGCCCTCTGCCCAGCATGTTGACCAGTTGTGGATGCGGGCGATGACTACTCAGCGTGAGTTGCTGTCACGTCGGGGCTTCTGGGCCCGGTTGTGGGCGCGGGTCAATCCCCGTTCGCTCCTCCCGGAACGCCTCGCCAGTCTCGATTTGCGGCAGCCTCGTGCCGCGAGCCCGGCAGCGCCGACTTCGGGAGTCGCGGTCGAGACCGTTCCAGGTCCCGCAGCTGGAGGGAGAGCGTGAAGCTTCGGCTGACCGTGAATCGGCCCGGTCAGGAATCGGCCGACATCGCTATCACCTACGATTCATCGGCGACCGTGGCCGACGTTGCTGCGGAGCTGTATCTGGCAGATCCGCTGTCGCCGGACCGGCGGGGCATCCCCAGCGGCCTGACACTGGCCGAAGTCGGGCATCAGACCCGTACCTTGAACCCCGACAGTCTGGTCATCGAGAGCGGGCTGCGGTCGGCTCAGACGATCGCGCTGACGCGCAGCGGGGAGCAGTTCGTCGAAGTACGACGACAAGCGGCCGCCGAGCTGATCGTGTTGGAGGGACCCGACGCTGGGCAGAAGTTCGGGTTGCCGTCGGGAAGCAGCGTGGTGGGCCGGGGTGCGGGCTGTGATGTTCAGCTCACCGACACGATGGTTTCGCGTCAACACCTGCGCGTCAACGTGGCCGAGCACGTCGAGGTGATCGATTTGGGCTCGGCCAACGGGATCCTGGTCAATGACGAGGTGACCGACCGCGAAACGGTGCAGGTCGGTGATCGGGTGATGATCGGGGACACCACGTTCTCGATCCGGCCGCTGCAATCCATGGCCACTGTCGGACGGGTCGAAGCCACCGCGGTCGGGTTCATTCGCTCGCCCCGGTTGGCACCGATCTATCCCGGTGAGCCGTTCGCCGGGCCGGAGGTTCCCGAACGGCCGCGTCCGGGCCGGTTCCCGGTGTTCTTGATGATCGCCCCGATCCTGATGGCTGTCGTCATGTGGATGATGACCCAGCAGCTATTGAGCCTCATCTTCATGGCGATGATGCCGCTGATGATCGTGGCCAGCTACGTCGACGAGCTGGTCTTCGGCAAGCGCTCGTTCAAGAAGGCGGTCGAACAGTGGCGGCTGGATGTGTCCCAGCTGTGCGACGACCTCGCCGAAGCCAACGAGCGCGAAGTCGCCTCGCGGTTGGCCGAGCACCCCTCGGTGGCGGAATGCGTGACCGCGACCCGCGATCTGTTGCCGCTGCTGTGGACCCGGCGACCCGAAATGCCAGGATTCGCAGAGTTCCGCTTCGGGCTCGGGTCGGCGTCGGCGCGCAGCACCATCGACATGCCCGATGCCAAGCGGGCGCCGCGCCACCTCTATGCCGAGCTGACCGATGCCCTGAAGCCGTTGCGCACCGTGCACGACGTCCCCATCGTGGTTCGGCCATTCACTGAGGGCGGTATCGGTGTTGCCGGTCCCCGTTCGGTGGCGGTGGACGCCGCGCGCGCGGTGGTGGTGCAGGCGGCCTCACTGCATTCCCCCGAGGACTTGGTGTTGGCAGCGATTGCGTCGCCCCGCACTGCTGTCGACTGGGACTGGCTGAAGTGGATCCCGCACTGCCTGAACCCCAGTTCACCGCTGGAGGCCCATCTGGCCCAGTCGACCGGTGGTGCCGGTGCGGTGCTCGCCGGCATCGAGGCGCTGATCGCCAAGCGCGCCGAAGCGAAGCAGAAGAAGGGCGAAGTGCCCACCCCGGCCGTGCTGCTGGTGGTCGAGAGCGATGCGCCGGCGGAATTCGGGCGCCTCGTCGACATCGCCGAAACCGGCTGGCGCCACGGAGTTTTCGTGCTCTGGGTGGCCACGGAGTTGGGCCAGCTTCCGGCGACCTGTCGGGTCTTTTTGGAAACCCGCGCCAGTGCTGAGGGTCGGGTCGGCTTCGTGCATGTGGGCGAGGAGGTGTCTCCGGTCACGGTGGAGACCATCTCCGGCCAAGCCGTCGAGGACTGGGCGCGCCGCATCGGACCGGTGACCGATCTGGCGACTCGGAGCGAGGATTCCTCCGATGTGCCGCGTTCGGTGAACCTGCTGTCGCTGAGCGGTTTTGATCCGATGATCGATGACAACTTCGTGATCGAACGCTGGCAGGCGAACCGCTCGATCGTCGTCGGGCCGCTGGCGCCGCAGCCGTTGGTGGGCAAGTCGGGCGGACTACGCGCGGTCATCGGCCAGGGTGCGGCGGGGCCGCACAGCTTGGATCTTCGTGCTGACGGTCCCCATGCCCTCGTCGGCGGTACGACCGGTTCGGGTAAGTCGGAGTTGTTGCAGACCTGGATTCTGGCGATGGCGAGCACCTACAGCCCACAGCGCCTCAACTTCTTGTTGGTGGACTACAAAGGCGGCTCGGCCTTCGCCGACTGCAACAACCTGCCCCACACTGTTGGTCTGGTCACTGACCTGAACAAGAATGGCGTCCGTCGTGCGCTCACCTCCCTGGCCGCGGAACTGCACTATCGAGAGCTCCTCATCACCGATCAGCATCGGTGCAAGGACCTGCCGACCATGGAGAAGAAATTCCCGGCGCTGGCCCCGCCGAGCCTGGTGATCGTGGTCGACGAGTTCGCCGCCCTGGTTCAGGAGGTGCCGGAGTTCATCGACGGGGTGGTGAACGTGGCTCAGCGCGGTCGCTCGCTGGGATTGCACATGATTCTGGCCACGCAACAGCCGTCGGGCGTGATCAAGGGGCCACTGCGGGCGAACACCAACTTGCGGCTGGCTTTGCGCGTGGCTGATGTCGACGACTCCCAGGACATCCTCGCCTCGCCGCAGGCCGCCTTCTTCGATCAGGACACTCCCGGACGCGCCGTGTCCAAGACCGGACCCGGACGGCTGGTGCCCTTCCAGACCGGCTACGTCGGTGGCCACAGCGGCCTGGGAACCAGCCGGGCGGAGGTGGTCGTCCAGGAGTTGAAGTTCGGCGCCGGGCAGGTGTGGGAACGATCTGCGACACCGGAGACCGAGGCAGGTGCCGATCGCGGCCCGGCCGATATCTCCCGCATCGTGACTGCGGTCCAGAATGCGGCAAGGACGGCGAGTCTGCCGGCTCCACGCAAGCCGTGGCTGCCCGATCTGGCAACGCACTACGACCTCTCCCGCGAGGTGCCGACCCGGCGCAGTGACACCGAGTTGGTCTTCGGCATCATGGACGATCCCGACCATCAGCAGCAGACGCCGGTCGCTTTCCATCCCGATCAGGAGGGCAACCTGGTCATCTATGGCGCCTCCGGTGCGGGCAAGACCACCTTGTTGCGCACGCTGGCGGTGGCAGCCGGTTTCACGGTTCGCGGTGGCCCCTGCCATGTGTACGGTCTGGACTTCTCCTCCCGCGGCCTGGATTCGTTGGAGTGCCTGCCGCACGTGGGAAGCATCATCAATGGCGCCGACGACGAACGGGTGGCGCGACTGATCGACTGGCTGCGGCAGGTCGTTGTCGACCGCTCCGAGCGGTTCGGGCAGGTGACAGCCTCCAATCTGACGGAGTATCGGCGCCTGTCGGGCAACTCCCAGGAGGCGCGCCTGCTGATCCTGATCGACGGCATTGCGGCGTTCCGCACCGCGTACGAGCCCATTGCGAAGACTCGGTATTGGGACATGCTCACCGAGATCGCAGCGCAAGGCCGTGCCGTCGGTGTCCACTTCGTGATGAGCTCCGATCAGCGCAGTGGGCTGTCGCAGGCCTTGGCGTCCAGTGTGCAACGCAAAGTCGTGATGCGCATGGCCTCGGCAGAGGACTACGGCATGATCGGGGTTCCCACCAGCATCCTGGCCGCGGACAGCCCGCCGGGACGCTGTGTGGTCGACGATGCCGAAGTGCAGGTGGCGGTGCTGGGCTCGGGGAGCGATGCCAGCGAGCAGGCCGAAGCGTTGGCCCAGTTCGCGGTCGCCATGCAGCACAGCGGAGTTGCCGCCGCACCGCAGATCCGACGACTGCCGGAGTTGGTTGCGCTCGGAGAGTTGGCCGAGTCCCGGGACGCGATTCGGGTCGGCATGTATTCCGAGGGCTTCGCCACCGCGACCGTGACACCATTGGGCACCTTCGTGATCGGTGGTGCCGCCGGCAGCGGTCGTTCGGCAGCGCTGCGGCTGGTCGCCGCCGAACTGCGTCGCCTGCGGATACCGACCCATCTGTTGGCTGATCGACGCAGCGAACTCACTGCCGCCGACGGCTGGGCCAGCGTCCATGTCGGAGGTGAGAAGGTTGCGGCAGCCTTGGATGACTTGGTCGCAGAGCTGACCGAGGCATCCCGAGCGCAGCGCAGGCATGCGGTCTTGATCGAGGGCATGGGTGAGTTGGCCAACAGTGAGGCCGAATACGGTCTCAGTGGGGTGATCCGGGCCGCTGCCAGCGGTGATCACTTTGTGGTGGCCGAAGGCGAGACGAACTCGCTGGGCCAGGCCTACGACGCCATGAAGCGATTCAAAGCCGGCCGCAGGGGCCTGGTGCTGCAGCCCGACGACGACATGGGCTCGGTGGTGCAGGCGAGCTTCCCGCGGTGCAAATCCAGCGACTTCGTGCCGGGGCGGGGGTTCCTGGTGGAGCGGGGCATGCCGCAGCTGGTGCAGGTCGCGATGGCGCCGATCTCGGATGGATAGAACTCTCCTTGCAGAACGCAGTTCACTCGGAAAAGATAATGCCTAGTTCAGACAGAGCAACGACACACATCAGGAAAAAGGGGAATAGATCATGTCACTGACTCACGGTATGAATATTGAGGCCATCGAAAAGCTGGCCAACGATCTCAAGACCGAAGCCGGCAAGGTTGGTGAAATCTCGGCGCGCGTCAGCAAGCTGATGGTTGATGCGAAAACCAACTGGAAGGGCCCGGACGCCGACAAGTTCGACGACGAGTGGAACAGCACCTACAAGAGCCGGATGAAGGAGCTTCAGCAGAAGCTCGACGAGCTCGGCACCAAGGCCTCCAACAACGCCAAGGAACAGCAGAGCGCATCCAACAAGTGAGCCTGACACGGGAGGGCGGCCGAGAAGGCTGCCCTCCCGTGTCGTTTTCATCCTCAAGCAACGGGAGCCCCGATGTCATCGATGCGACACGCCTTCGGTAATCCTGAGAGACCGACGCGCCGTCAGGTCTGTCCGGGGACTCAGCCACCGCATGGGTGCGCCGAAATCCCGGCCGATTCTGTCAAAGCAGGTTCTGATGACAGCGTGGAGTCGGGCGCGCGTGCTGGCAAGGCTCCCGCTGCTGAATGCCGGGCTGAGGAACCGATGAATACCGAAATATCTCGTCACCTCGACGATGTGGGAATCTCGCGAACACGGCGAATGCCCTCCGAAGCTATCAAAGGCCTCGGGGTCATCGTCCCTTCGCCTGGGATGCAGCGTCGTGAGTGGGCCTGAGCCGGCTGCCGGCGCCGCAGCCGGACACGCCGTGGCTGAAGCGGGGGAGGGGCGGCGATCGCCGGTGAGTTGTTCCATGTGTGGCTTGGCGACGCTCACCTCGGCCCCCTCGTGCCCGCGATGCGGGGCGCTGCTGGCAGACGAAGAAGCGTCGCTGAATCTCCTGCTGGAAGACCTGGTCGATGATCACACCAGGCAGCGGTCTTTGCTGCGCCCGGTCGCCTACCTCCCCGCGGAGTCGGCGATTCCTGATCCGCCAGCGGTGGTTCCGGCACCGCCAGGACCACCCCAGAACTACCCGCCCGCGCCCTCAGCCAGCCAGTATCGGCCACCGCCAGCGGGGGGAAGCTCGGAGCCGGCGCCGATGGCATCGGCGGGTCAGCGGTTGAGTGCCTCGCTGATCGACATGGTGGTCTTGTTCACCGCGTCCTTCGTGATCCTGCTCGCCATCGGCTTGTTCACCAGCATCATCGCTGCGATCTCTGAACCGTTGGTACCCCTGGCTCAGGTTTTGGGGTGGCTGGCGTTGCTCATCGTCCCCATCGGTTACGTACTGGTGTTGAATGCCCGCGGCCAGACGCTGGGCAAACGCGTCCTTCACATCGCCGTCGTCGATCGCGCCAGCCGACGCCCGATCGGCATCGGACGCAGCGCAATCCGCACCGTGATGATGCTGGTGATGTGGTTGCCGCTGGGGCTGGGCTACCTGAGTATCCCGCTGTCAGCGCGGCTTCGTGGCTGGCACGATCAAGTCGCCGACGACACCGTGGTAGTGGTGCCGGTCGGCTATCCGATCACCACTCGCCCTTGATCACATCCAGGTACTGGGCTCGCTCGTAGACCGCCGAGCCCCGGCTGGAGCTTGCGCTCATCTTGCCGCGGGCTTCGCTCACGGAGGCGAAATCGTGCTTGGAGAGCCACGTCGACGTTTCGTTGAGCATCTCGGTCACGGCACCGGCACCGCGCTGCATCACCGCAGAGGCGGTGCAGGCGACATCGGCACCGACCAGGATGGCCTTGGTGAGTTCGGCGCCGGTGTGCACCCCGGAGGTGCAGGCCAACGAGGTCGTCGGGAGCTGCGCCCGCAGGATGCCGATCCAGCGCAGCGCCAGGCGCTGATCAGCGGGAATCGATAGATCCAAGGCGGCGTGCAATTGGAGGGTGTTCAGATCGATATCGGCGGCATAGAAGCGGTTGAACAGCACCAAGCCGTCTGCGCCGGCGTCAACGGCTCGGGCGGCGAAGGAGGAGATCGCCGAGTAGTAGGAGGACAGCTTCACCGCCAGCGGAACCTCTACGGCGATCTTGACGGCTTCGATCGCGGCCAGGTGTTCCATCTCGACCTCGGCCGAGGCGATGGAGATATCGGCGGTCACGGCGTACAGGTTCAGCTCCAGGGCGTCAGCACCAGCGCCGACGAGCGCCTCGGCATAGTCCTGCCAGGTGCCGGGGCGGGTTGCGTTGAGGCTGGCGATCACCGGGATGGAGAGTTGGTCCTTGGCCTGCTTGACCAGCGCGACTCGCGCCGCCAACGACGTCGATTCCGAAGCGCGGGCGTCCTCCTCGAACAAGGAGGGCAGCACCACTGCCGAGGCACCAGCGGCCTCCAACTCCTGCATGGTTTCGAGATGGCGGGTCATCGGTGACGACGACGCGATCAGCGGACCAGACAGATCCATTCCTAGATATCGTGTGGAGAGATCAGGCGTCCCCATCTGTTCCAGCCTCCCTTGCCGACGAGCTGTCAATGGCCTTCGGATGTAATGGTGCCAGTTCTCGGGGCCCAGTGTTGACCGCTAAGCGGCTTTACCCAGGTGAGTCGCGGTGGGTGTTCGCCGCGAGAGCGCCCGTGGGAGCCCACTGTGCGGCCTTTCACCGGTTACAGCGGCTGTCGGCCGACTGTTCCAACGATTCCGTCCCGATACTCCTGACTACAGAATTTTGCGTATTCGGCCTCGGCTGCGGCGATTCGAGCTGCGACTTCCAAGCGGGCGCTGGGTTCTTCATTGCCGTGGGTTGATGCGAACTTCTGAAGGGCAGCCAAGCCGGCTGCAGCTCGTTCGGCAGCCGCCCTCTGCTTCGCGTCCAACCGCTCGGTGTACCACGGTGAGCCCAGGATCGAGTCGGCCTCGAACAGGCCTCGAAAATCGGGGCTGTTCCATTCCCAGCCCTCCGCGCTGCGGCCGTGAGCCATGATTTCCAGCAGTGCCCGCAGCGGCGGAATCGCCATCGAGATCGTGCCGTCGTCCACATAGGCCTGGGCGACCCGCTGATGGGTGGTCACCGTGGTCGCAATCGACTCGGCGAAGACCGCCAGGTCCTGCAACTCGGGGCGCAGCATCTCGTCACTGAACACCACATGCGGGTGCAGGAAGATGCGCCCGAAGAACCGCCTGGCGAAAGCCTGAGTCATGCGGTAGCCCAGTCGGCTGGCCGGAATGAGACGTCCCTCGAACTCGAAGTCCTGCAGCGGTTCCAGGCAACCCTCGGCGATGAGCTGCTCGGCGTCTCGTTCGGCGGGGCTCATTCTGCTGAAGACCTCGGGCACCAGCATCGAGATGTCGTGATCGACCCGCACCGTGGGGCCGACATAGCCGGCACAGGAGACCCAGCCGTCGTAGCCGGTCAACGCATAGGACAGCAGCGCGGCGTTGAGGTCGATGACCGCGGGCATGGCGTTGAACGGTCCCTTGGTCAAAGCCCCTTCGGATCCGGCTCCAGTGGTGGAAGGGGACTTGCCGGTCATCGAGGAGATGAACTCCGCGAACAACTCAGGCAACTCGAAGTAGTGCAACGGATTGAATGCGCACAACGGTGGGATCGGACCGTCCGGCGGATTGTTGCGCCGCCCTGCGGCAACGATGTCCACCGGCAACGGGAGTGGGGTGTCGGTCGGCAGCCGCCGCACCAAATGGGACGCCAGGTCCGCCGTCGCGGTGACGTCGGCGTTGACCACATCGGGGCGGCGTTGCAGGTAACGCGGATTCTTGCTCGGTGCGCCATCGACCAGACGAGGATTGGCCGAGGAGACCACGAACTGCGGCGAGGAATCCGCGGGGGCGTCGGCGAACCGGCCCAGCATTCGCCGCATCGGCTTGGAGAACTTGCTGAACTCAACCGCGTCATCGCGCATGGCTGCGGCATCGGCGTGGCTGAGTGGCTGGAAGTTCGACAGGAACGTGTCCGGTTGGGCGATGTCTGCCTCGGCCTGCTGGTCGTAGCCGCGATGAATGGCATCATCGGGGCGCTGGAAGAGCAGCTGTTCACAGTTCTCCACCAGCTTGTAGGAGCGATTCGGGTCGAGCCCGAGTTGGCGTCCGCTCACCACCGCCGAGGCGGTGATGTCGTCCTCGGTCTGGACCTTCACCGCTGGGTTGAAATCGTGGCGCAATCCGAACAGCCGCCAGGATCCGTCGGCCTCGAAGCCGACCCGCAGCATGTTGACCGTGATCTTGTCGCCGTCCAGCCGGAGCTGGTTGCCGCGGCGGCCGTTGATGATGCCCACCGTGAAGTGGCTGCGCCAGTCGGTTCCCCACTCGGGGCGGTAGTAGCGCTTGACCACGAACACCAGTTCTTTGACGTGGGGCGGAATCGACTCCAACCAGGCGTTGTAGTCATCGGTGAACTCCGGGGCCGGGGTGAGGAGCTTGATGACGCTGCCGATGGAACGGTCGTGGGCCAGCAGTTGGCGATGGTCGGGCTGGCGTGCGACGACGAACCGGTCGCTGAAGTCGCGATCGAGAATGGCGCCAACGGCGTCCATGTCGGCGTCGAAGTCCGGCGAATAGGCGTTTCCGAAAATGAAGGCGTCGGTGATGGCCTTGGAGATCTCAGACTTGCCGCCGCCGGAGACAGTGCTCGGCTTGTGGCAGCTGGTCGCGGTAGGCACCGTTCCGATCAGGCTCCACTGAGTGCGGTCCGCGCTCTGCGAGGCCATCCGCACCTGGTAGCCGTCGGGGGTGAGGTAGGTGGTCGCGGTACGCATCCGAAGCCCACCCGGACTGCCGTCGGGGTTGGTCCACGTCACCGACAGGCTGCGCAGCGAGAAATTCGCCCCCAGTGGCACGATCACGATATGTGATTGCTCTCGATCCAGCGCATAGCCCTCGGGCTGCAGCGTGAAGCGTTCGGGATTTCGCGCCACCACGTCGGCCAGCGAGAACTCGCCGTCCAATCGGCCGGTGACGGTGTACTCCTGCCCGAGGTTGTAGCTGGGGAAGACCAGCGCACCACCGGAATGTTCCTCCTCGGCGTTGCCAAAGAGGTTCGCTGAGTAGGAGATCTGAGTCTTGATCTCCTTCTTGCAGTAGCCGAAATAGTTGTCGGCGATGACGGTCACGATGACGCCGCGTTCGTCGCGCGCACACACCTTGAAGGCCTTGCCGTCGTTGTACAGCTCGGACTCCTCCGACCAGCACATGCCGTCGCGGCGCTGACGGTCGGTGGCCTCACTCAGGTGCGGCAACCCCAGGCTGGCCTTGGTGACGCCGGTCAGATGCGGGGCCAGGATGATGGCGCCGGTGTGGCCGGTCCAGGTGTGGGGCGCCAGCGACGCGTCGTTCTCCGGCAGGTACGGATCGCCGCCGTTGCCGAAGATGCCCTCCACGAAGTCGAGATTGGACACCAGGCCACCGGGGACGAAGAACCGGGTCTCCATGCGCTTCTCCGGCACCCAGCCGGGCACCTCTGGCGCCACCAGCGGCCGCAGTTGCAGGGAGACGAAACAGGCAGCCGGCTCGGCAGCGGTCGAGGTGTAGGGCAGCAGTAGGTCCGATTCGGGCGGTTGGAAGGCCAGCTCCAACAGCCGGGCGAAGGCTGCTTTGGGCACCGCTCGTTTGTCGTCAGGAATGGGCAGTCCGCCGGTGGCGATGTGGAAGACCCCGGCAGTGGTACGACGGTCGTTGGCGGGATTGTGCAGCACCCCGTTGACCAGCCGATAGCTGGACAGCCGCGGCGAGGTGAACTCGTCGGCGTCACGCGGTAGCGATAACGCCCGGGCCAGCCCAGGCTGGTCCAGTACGAAGGTGCGCTTGGGTAACTGCGGCGTGATCCCGGTGTCGGCGAGGTAGTCGTCCAGCCAGGTCTGGATTCGGTTGTCTGCAGCGCACAGCCGCTCGGCGAGCCGTCGACTGAGTTCCCGCTGCCGCGCCAGGAGTGGTGCGACCAGGCGTGCGGCGGCGGATTCGGCGGTCTCCGCCGGTACGGGCAGGCCGAGTTGTGCCAGGCGAAGGTTGATGGCTGCATGTTCGAACATCACGACAACATTCTGCGTGGTTGTGGACCCCATGCCGCTCGCGTCCCATCGGCAGACGCCGATTCGACGTTGTCAGCCGGTGGTGCGCTCGAAGGGGCTGAGTATCGTTGCTGCCATGACAGTCATCTGGACTGCGTTGCCGACGGTTCTGCTCGGGCTGCTGCTGTGCTTTGCCGGGCAGCGGGTCGCTCGGATCGGACTCGCCCTGCTCGGCGCAGTGATCGGCTACCTCCTCGGGCAGGCCGGCTTTCAGATTGTTGCCGAGACCATCCCCGGTTTCCCGGCCCTGTGGGAGTGGATCTTCGCCGTCGCAGGCCTGCTCGTGGTCGGCGCGCTCGCCTATGCCTTCTACATGGTGGGGGTGCTGGTCCTGATGGGATCGTTGGGTTGGCAACTCGGTTGGTGGTTCGGCGGCATTGTCGAGTTCGACATCTTGTGGACCACGATCATGGCGGTGGCCGTGGCCGTGCTCGCCGTCGTGGCCGGGTTGGTGCTCAATGTGCCCCGGCTGTTGCTGGTGCTCGCCACAGCACTGGCTGGAGCCTTCCTCATCGTCGCATCGACGCCGGTGCTGCTGATGCCCTACGCCCAGACTGCCTGGATGACGTGGCTGAACTCCAACGCGACCCTGGTCGAGGTGGGGTTGGTCGTGCTGGGCGGGCTGGTTCAGTTCGGCGTCGGCGGCAAGGACAACCTGCGCGCCTCCTACCAGTGACGGCGGATCTCGTCGGCCACGGCAGCAAAACGCTCGGCGTCCAATCGGGCCCCGATCCGGCGCACGGCCTGCGGATTCACCCGAATCACTCGATCCACCCGGGCCTCGCTCTCACGCCGCGAACTGTCCCAGTTCCCGCTCCCGATATCGACCCAGAAGCGGCCCGCGCGCGACTCCTGAGCGGCGTCGGCGTCGTGATCCTTGCTGGTCAGCGGTAGCGCGAGCAGCCAGCCGCCGTCGCGTCCCACGATCAGGACCGGACGGTCCTTTCCCTGGCTGTGGTCCTCTTCAAAGGGCACCCAGGTCCACACCACTTCGCCCGGGTCGGCCACATTGTCAGGGCGGGGCTCGTAACTGATATCGAAATGCCCCTGATGGTCTCCCGGATAGCCTGAAGCGGCCCGCGGGCCACGCCGGGACGCCCGCTGCACGACTGCAGCAACCGCTCGTCGGATCGTTCGCCAAGACGTCGCGCTGTTCACGGCGATCAGGCTAGCCCGCAATGGCGTTGAAACCAGGACTCGCTAGGCTGTGGCTCGGACAGCGAGGAGAATTCAGTGCAGAACCCAGCCGGATCGACCAACCTTCCCCACCTCACCGACCCGAGGCATCCGGTGGCCCCGGACGCGATCGGGGGCCGGAATCGCTGAGGCACCGATGCGTAGTCCGAAGAGCACCTACCGGCTGCAGATCACCGAGGATTTCGACCTGGTCGCAGCGGCCCAGACCCTGAGCTATCTCCACGAACTCGGCGTCGACTGGGTGTATCTGTCTCCGCTGCTGGCCTCCGAATCCGGTAGCGACCACGGCTACGACGTGGCCGATCACAGCTCCATCGACGTCTCCCGGGGACGCGCCGCCGGTCTGTCCACGCTGGCCACGGAAGCACACCGCCTGGGCATGGGCGTTCTGGTCGATATCGTGCCCAACCATGTGGGCGTGGCCCGCCCCTGGGAAAACGACTGGTGGTGGCATGTCCTCACCCACGGCCAGGCGTCCAGCTATGCCGACGCCTTCGACATCGATTGGGAATTCGGCGGGGGCAAGCTGCGGCTGCCCGTAGTCGCCGACGATGACCTGCTTCCCGACGGGCGCATCGCCGGCCTGAACGTGCTCGGTGGTGAACTCCACTACCGCAGTCAGCGATTTCCGCTGGCCCCGGACACGGTGCGCAGCGCCGACGACGACCCGAACGAGGTGCATGCCCGTCAGCACTATGAGCTGATGAGCTGGCGCCGCGCCGACCGTGATCTCAACTACCGCAGGTTCTTCGCGGTGAACTCGCTGGTCGCGATCCGGGTGGAGGACCCGGAGTGGTTCACCCGTTCCCACGCCGAGATCCAACGGTGGTTCGACGAGGGACTGGTCGACGGCCTGCGCGTGGACCACCCCGACGGCTTGCGCGACCCCGGGAAATACCTTGACGACCTGGCCCAGCTCACCGGTGGCGGCTACGTGCTGGTGGAGAAGATCCTGGCGCTGGACCGCGACGATGCCGGGCCGCTGGTGGTGGAGGATCTGCCGTCCGGGTGGGCGACGCAGGGCACCACCGGCTACGACGCGATGGCCTTGATCGACCGGGTCCTGGTCGACCCGGTCGGTGCCGCGCCGCTGAGCGCCCTCGAGAACCGGCTGCGGGAATGGCCAGTGGACTGGTCCCGGTTGGTGCACGACGGCAAGCTCGTGGTCGCGCACGGCATTCTGGCCTCCGAGATTCGACGCATTGCCCGCGAGGCGGTGGCCCTGCTCGATGCTGCGCCCGACCCGGGCCAGGTCGAAGACGCGATTGCCGAGATCATGGCCGACTTCGAGGTGTATCGGTCCTATCTGCCGCAGGGACGGGAGTATCTGGAACGCGCCTTCGGTTTCGCCTGGGAACGCCGACCCGACCTGGGGGCGGTGCTCAATCAGCTCTACCCGCTCCTCGCCGATGGTGCTGCTCCGGTCGCGCAGCGCTTCCAACAGACCTCCGGCATGGTGATGGCCAAAGGGGTCGAGGACGGCGCCTTCTACCGGGAGTCCCGACTCACCTCGCTCAACGAAGTCGGGGGAGACCCCAGCCTGTTCTCGATCTCCACCGAGGAGTTCCACGAGCAGATGCTGCTGCGCCAGGAACAATGGCCCACCGCGATGGTGGCCGGAACCACCCACGACACCAAACGCGGAGAAGGCACCCGAGCCCGGATCAGTGTGCTCGCCGAGATCCCGCAGCTGTGGGCCGAAGCGCTTGACGAGCTGTTGCGGCTGGTGCCGGTTCCCGACGCCGGACTGGCAAACCTCATCTGGCAAGCCATCATCGGCGTCTGGCCCGCTGACCGGGAACGGCTGCACAGCTACATCACCAAGGCCATGCGCGAGTCGGGGGAGCACACCTCGTGGACCGCCCCCAATGAGCCGTTCGAAGCCGCCATGCAGGCCTGCGCCGACGCAGCCTTCGATAGTCCCGAGGTGGTTGCGGTGCTGCAGCGGGTTCTCGACGCGGTCGTCGTGCCCGGCCGTAGCAATGCCCTGGCGGCCAAGCTGCTCACGCTCACCGTCCCCGGCGTCCCCGACATCTATCAGGGCAGTGAACTGTGGGAGCACAATCTGGTCGACCCGGACAATCGGCGCCCGGTCGACTTCGAGCTGCGATCCACGGTGTTGTCCCGGGTGCGGTTGGGGAATCGCCCCGGCGTCGAGGCCGCCTTGGACGATCCCGGTGAAGTCAAACTCCTGGTCACCCATCAGGCGTTGACCTTGCGCCGTGACCATCCTGATTTCTTCAGTCGCTATCGACCCCTGCCCGCCACCGGGGCCGCCGCCGATCATGTGGTGGCCTTCAGCCGCGGCGGCGCCATCACGGTCGTGACCCGCCTTGCGGTCGGGCTGGCCCGCGACGGCGGCTGGCGCGACACCACGCTGCGATTGCCGGAAGGCCGTTGGCGGGATCTGATCTCGGGGCGGCTGGTTCCCACCGATGCCCAACGATCGGTGCCGGTCGGGCAGCTGTTGGACCGTTTCCCGGTGGCACTGCTGGTCCGCGAGCAGCGCCGCGCCGGTGAGCGGGGACGTTTCGATGTGTGGGCCCCGCTTCCGCAGCAGGTCCGGTTGCAGGTCGGTGACCGGGTGGTGCCGATGGAGCGCGGCGTGGACGGCTGGTGGACTCCCAGCGAGCCCGAACCACTGGGTCGCGTCGACTACGGCTATCTCATCGACGACGACCCGCAACCACGCCCGGATCCGCGCAGCCGGTGGCAACCGCATGGCGTGCACGGCCTGTCGCGCACCAGCGATGCGTCCGCCTTCGAGTGGCATGACAAAGACTGGCACGGACGCCCGCTGGCCGGCTCGGTGATCTACGAGTTGCATGTGGGCACCTTCACGCCGCAGGGCACCCTCGACGCGGCCGCAGAGCGACTGGAGCATCTCGCTGGCCTGGGCGTGGACTTCGTCGAGTTGATGCCGGTGGCCGCCTTCGAAGGCGATCGGGGCTGGGGTTATGACGGCGTCGCCTGGTTCGCCGTCCACGAGCCCTATGGCGGGCCGGACGCCTACCGCCGCTTCGTTGATGCGGCGCATGCCGCGGGCTTGGGTGTCATTCAGGACGTGGTCTACAACCATTTCGGACCGGTCGGGAACTATCTACCGAAGTTCGGGCCCTACCTCGCTGAGCACGACGGAGTCTGGGGTTCGGTCATCAATTTGGATGGTCCGGGCAGCACCGAAGTGCGTCGCTACATTTCCGACAATGTGCGCTACTGGTTCGTCGATATGCATGTCGATGCGCTGCGGCTGGATGCCGTGCATGCGCTGGTCGACGATTCGCCGACCCACCTGTTAGAGGAACTGGCGATGGTCACCGCCGATCTCACCGCGCATCTGCGTCGGCCCTTGACCCTGATCGCGGAATCCGACCAGAACGATTCGCGCATCATCACCTCCCGGCAGGCCGGTGGCTACGGGGTGGACGCTATCTGGAGTGATGACTTCCACCACGCTCTGCATTCGGCGCTCACCGGCGAGGGCGACGGGTACTACGCCGATTTCACCGAGCTGAGCGCTTTGGCGAAAGTCTGCGAGCGAGGCTTCTTCCACGACGGCACGTGGTCGAGCTTCCGAGGCCGGGTTCACGGCAGCGCCTTGGATGTCGGACGGATGCCGGCCTGGCGGTTGGTGGTGTGTTCACAGAACCACGATCAGGTCGGTAACCGGGCTCGCGGGGATCGTCCCGAGGAAGTTCTGGATATCGATCAGTTGGCCTGTGCTGCGCTGCTCACGTTGACCAGCGGGTTCACCCCGATGCTGTTCATGGGCCAGGAATGGGCGGCCAGCACACCCTTCCCGTTCTTCTCCAGCTACACCGAGCCGGACATGGGCGCGGCGGTTACCCAGGGACGGTTGGCGGAGTTCGCACGGATGGGGTGGGACACCGACCAGGTGCCCGATCCCCAGGATCCGACGACCTTCGAATCAGCCAAGCTGCGCTGGGACGAGCGGGACGCCGACGACCACGCCGTCATGATGGACGTCCACCGCCGCCTGATCGCCCTGCGCGGCCAATACTCCGAGCTGACCAATCCGGTGATGGCGCGTACCCGTTGCGAATTCGACGAAGCGGCCCGCTGGTTCTTGATGCGTCGCGGCGGCGTGGCGGTGGTGGTGAACTTCGCCGCGACGCCGGTCACCATCGATCTGGGCGGTCCGCATCTGCTGCGATGGGCGACGCCCTCGGGAGCTCAGGTGGACGGCAACCAGGTGCAGTTGCCAGGTCATGCCGGGGCCGTGCTGCTGCCGTTGCAGAGCTGAGTTCTCAGGGACGGTACTTGGGCAGCGGCCCGTACCACACCGCATCGAGCGGCGGCCGGAAAGCCGGGTCCGGGTGACGATGCCGCTGCCAGGCCTGGAAGAACACGGCGGCTGCCGGGAACCAGAGCAATCCCGCACCGATCAGGGCCAGGGGTATGGCAGCCCACCCGACCGGATTCAGCAACAGCACCAGCAGGCTGGTGGTGGCCGAGACGATCCCCGAGATCCTCGTCCAGGAATAGCCCCACCAGGCGTAGAAGCCGGTGATCGAAGCCGCGGCGGACGCGATCAGGGTGGTGGCAGTGACAGCGGCGACCAGGCCCACCCGGGCCAGCGTCGAAGGCTCGGCGAACTGTGCGAACAGCCAGGCGGCGCTGTCGTAGCTTTCCACCGCGTTCCAGTAGGTCCACAGCAGAGCGGCGACCTGGACGGCGACCGCAAACAGACTGGTCGCCGTGGCGATGGTGATGATCCAGGGACGCTGCGGCTCACCGGTGCGGGGGTTCAGCGCTACGACGGTCTGTGGTTGCGTTTCGGGGAGCCAGACCTCGATCGATCCCGGTGCGCTCGGCGCGGTCTCGGTCATCGGTGCAGATTCGACGGGCACCGTCGAAGGCTGCGGCTGGTCCATTGTTCCTCCGTGGCAGGTTCTGGTGCAGCCAGCCTACGTCACCAGGATTCGACCAGATACGCCTGCATGGCCGCGCCGGCGGCGGCGATGAGTTGGCGCTGACTCAGCGATGCCAGGTTCGGTGATTCCAGCAGATCGCGGGCGGTGGTCAGGCCCACGATCAACGAGAAGGCGAGCGCCGCGCGCTGCTTCGCGTCGTGGTGGCCGAGTTGGGTTGCGATCTTCGCGAAATACTCCGCAGCCAGGAATTGGCTGAAGGGCCGTTGCATCTCCGAACCGTTGACCGAGGCACGGAGCATGGCGATCAGTCGCGTCTTCACTTCCGGGGTCTCCCAGATCTGCAGGACCTCGGCTACGACGCGCTCGCCGATGGTGGCGCGATCGCCGGCCAGGGCGCGCGCGACCATCTCTTTCGGATCAGGCAGGTCGATATCCAAGACGGCTTCGGCGAAGAGATCGGATTTGCTGTCGAAATAGTGGTGGATCAGCGCCGGATCGACGCCGGCCTCGCGAGCCACTGATCGCAGGGAGACCTTTTCGTAGCCGTGTCGATAGAACATGGCTAGTGCGGCCTCACGAATCTCGCGGCGAGTGTCGGTGTTGCCGGGACGACGACCGCGCGGTCGAGTCGGGTTCACCGCCGTCCTCCTTCACTGGATCGGTAGGCTCTGGGCTATGGCTGTCTCGCGCTGGCGTTGCGTCATCTGGGATCTCGACGGAACGTTGGCTAATACGATTCCGCTCATTATCGCCTCATATGACCATGCTTTGTACACCGTTCTTGGCATTCATGCCGACCCCGTACAGGCCCAAGGCTGGATTGGGCAAACTCTCTGGGATACCTTCACCGAGCGTTATCCCGATCAGGTCGATGCGCTGGTCGAGGCGTACGTGGATTTCAACCTCTCACAACTCGAGCGGCAGGTGCTGCGCTATGAGGGCATGGCCGAGCTGTTGGCCGACTTGGATTCCGCCGGAGTGCGCACCGGAGTCGCCACCTCCAAGCGGCGCCATTCAGCCGAACGCACGTTGGCGGCGGTCGACCTGGGCCACGCAGTGCCACTGGTGGTCGGCATGGAGGACACCACAGCGCACAAGCCGGATCCGGCGCCATTGCTGCTCGCCGTCGAGAAGCTCAACTCCAGCCGCAGCGATGCGGTCTACGTGGGCGATGCCGTCGTCGACGTTCGCGCCGCTCAGGCGGCCGGCCTGGACTCCATCGCGGTCACCTGGGGAGCTGGGATTCGCTCAGAACTGGCTGCCGCCGGGCCCACCGTGCTGGTGGACACGATGGCAGAGCTTCGGATCGCGTTGCTGGCGGACCGCTGAAACGCCTCCCTCACCGCGTAACCTCCGCGTTGGCTGCGCGCGTTTTTCCCTTTTCCGTTCGCTGAGCTTGTCGAAGGGGCCGGTTCGCCGCTGCGCCTTTCGACAGGATCAGGAAACGCCCGAACGTCGAAGCGCCCCCGTCCATGGCAGGACGGAGGCGCTTCGACGAATGCGGGTCAGCCCTTCATAGTGCCGGTCTCGAGGAACCGGGCATGCCAACTGAGCGCCTTATTCAGGTCGTGCGGGGTATGCGCACTGTTGGTCGCTTTCGCGGCCTGAGCGACGTACTCCTCCAACTGCGCCTTGTAGTCGGGGTGGGCGCAGTTGTCGATGACGACCTTGGCTCGCTTGGCCGGCGGCAGGCCGCGTAGATCGGCCAGGCCCTGCTCGGTGATGATCACCATGACATCGTGCTCGGTGTGGTCGTGATGGGAGACCATCGGCACAATCGCGGAGATGGCACCACCCTTGGCCGTGGACGGGGTGACGAAAGTGGAGATGAACGCGTTGCGCGTGAAGTCGCCCGAGCCACCGATACCGTTCTGCATCTTGGAGCCCATGATGTGGGTGGAGTTCACATTGCCGTAGATGTCGGCCTCGATCAGTCCATTGGTGGAGATCACTCCGAGTCGACGGATCACCTCGGGGTTGTTCGAGATCTCCTGCGAGCGAAGGATGATCTTGTTGCGGTAGTGCGCCGCGTTGTCGTTCATCTTGGTGGCGTACTCCGGGCTCAGCGAGAAAGCCGTTGCCGAGGCGACGGTCATCTTGCCGGAGTCCAACAGGTCGACCATGCCGTCCTGGATCACCTCGGTGTAGGAGGTGATGTTCTCGAACGGGCCCTCCAGCAGGCCGGCGAGCACGGCGTTGGCGATGTTGCCCACGCCGGACTGTAACGGCAGCAGGTTCTTGGGCAGGCGCCCCTGCTTGACCTCGTTGGCGAGGAAGTCCAACAGGTGTCCGGCGATCAGCCGAGACTCGTCGTCCAGCGGCTTGAACGGGGTGTTGCGGTCCTCGGAGTCGGTCTCCACCACGGCGACGACCTTGGCCGGGTCGATCTTGATCGTGGTGCTGCCGATGCGGTCCCCGGCGGCCATGATCGGGATCGGGGTGCGGTTGGGCGGCAGCGCGCTGCCTTCGTAGACATCGTGCATGCCGGTGAGGTCGATGCTCTGCCAGGAGTTGACCTCCAGGATGACCTTGTCGGCGGCCTCCAGCCAGATGGTGTTGTTGCCCATCGACGAGGAGGGCACCAGTTCGCCGTCGGCGGTGATGGCGGTGACCTCGATCAGTGCGACGTCGAGCTTGCCCATGAACCCGGCCCACGCCTGCGGACCCGAGTGAGACAGATGGACGTCCTGGTAGCCGGAAATGCCCTCGTTGATCTTGTTTCGCATGATCGGATCGGACTGGTACGGCATGCGGTAGCCGACGGCGTCGGCCTCGGCGAGCACGCCGTCCATTTCGGGTGCGGTGGAGGCTCCGGTGAGTACTCCGATCTTGAATTCCTCGCCGCGGGCATGGGCCTCTTTGGCGATGGCAGCGATGGCACCGGGTACCGCCTTCGGGTAGCCAGCCCCGGTGAAGCCGGAGAATCCGACGTTCATGCCGTTCTTGATGATTTTGGCTGCGTCTTCCGCGCTGCAGACCTTGCTGCGGAACTCCGCGCTCGCGATACGCGACATGTCACTCCTCGACGGTGGTTGGATCACGCACAGGCTACAGATTCTGAAGCCTGTGCGTGTCAAATGGCTAGCATTTGTCCGCGATTGTTCGTCCTGGTGAGTTTGTATTATCAAGGGGTGATGCACGGATTGTGGGCCGGGGCCGACCTCGAGGCCGCTTCGTCGCGACGTGGCAACGGGTGCCCGGCATCTGGCTCGGGCACCCGTGTGCAGTACTTCTGAATGGCATCCGCGGAACGGCTATCCACCTACCGACCATGGTGCCACCGCCCCACCGGTGTGGCGGGGCGAACGAGCGGGTAGCCTCATTGGGTGACACCCGGGCGGGTTCAGCCAAGCGCCGCCGTCGGACGCATCACCAGCCCGGTGCGCAGTTTCGGAGTGAAGAAGGTTGACTTCGGAGGCATCAAAAGGCCTTCTCGGGCGGTTCGCCGGATCTCCGCCAAGGACGTCGGCCGGATCAGCACCGCTGCTGCCACCGCCCCCGAAGTAACCAACTCCACGGTCTCGGTCAAGCCGTGCTGATAGCTGACCTGCGCCGACGAATCGGCCAAGGCATGCTCCAGATAGGCGCCGTCGAGCGCTCGGACATCGACGAAGGCGTCGGGCTTCGGGATGAGCCAGTGTGCCGAGCCGTCGGGGGCGAGTAGGACCAGGCGCCCCCGTTCCACCATCTCGGCGAGCGTTCCGGGGCTTGGCTCCGGTGCGGGTTCGATCTCGAAACAGGTGGCCAAATCGCGCTGAAGCCCCGCAAATTCTATGCCCGTATATACCCTGTGGATGGCCTCGATGCTGAGCTGATCCTCGATCAGTTCATTGATGAAAGCCAGCGTAAACTCAGCTGCGCCAGCTGTGTCCCCGGTGGCCGCGCGCACTTCATCTCGGTAGTTTCGTGAGATCGCGTAACGGTGATGGCCATCGGCGATCAGGACGTCATCGGCGGCCAGGATCTCGGTGATGGCTGTGATCCGCGTCGGATCGGTGATCCGCTCCACGCGATGCACCACGCCGTCGACATCGAGTTCTCCGACCGCTTCGGCCGGGGCGGCCAGAGCCTCGGTGAGGCCAGCAGCCAGGGACAGACCCCAAACCGGCGAGGTGTTGGTAGCCGTGGCGCGAGTCAGGTCCAGCCGGTCGGTGACCGCCTTGGGAGTGGTTCGCTCGTGGGGGAGCACTCCGCCGGCGTCGATGTCGACCACCTCGAGCCCGGTGAGCACTCCGCTGATCACCCGTTGTGCTCCGGTGGCGTCGGTGAATTGCATGCGGTAGATCGTCAGCGACGGCACCGGATCCCTCACCAGCACCCCCTCGGCGAGCCATTCCTGCAGGGTTCGGGCAGCGCGCTGGTATCCCGCTTCCTCGGGGGTGGGCACATCGACGTGCACGATGTTGTGAACGTCACGAGCGGCCAACTGCGCGACGTCAGCCGCCGAAAGAACGTCATAGGGCGGTGCGATCACTGCAGTGAGGTCAGCGTTCGGGGCGTAGCGGATTGCGGCGAATGGTGCAGTCTTCGGCATGCACGAAACGGTAGCGGACTCCCGCTTCAGGCCTGGCGCACCTGATCACCGTGTTCCAGATACCAGGCGTAGGTCTGAGCCAGCCCGTCGGCCAGGCTGTAGCGCGGTTTCCATCCCAACCCGCGAAGCCGGGAGCTGTCCATGAGCTTGCGTGGCGTGCCGTCGGGTTTGGTCGGATCCTGAACGATGCGTCCGCGGTAGCCGACGACGTCGGCAATGGTGCGCGCCAGTTCGGCGATGCTGATTTCCACGCCGCTTCCCACGTTCACATGGGAGAGGCGTTCGGTGGTCGGCGTCCAGTACTGCTCGGCGGGCAGGCCGGCCACGAACACTGCTGCGGTTGCCATGTCGTCGACGTGCAAGAACTCGCGCAGCGGAGTCCCGGTTCCCCACACCACGACTTCGGGGGTGCCGTTGACGGACGCCTCGTGGAAGCGACGCAGCATGGCCGGCAGTACGTGGGAGTTGGTCGGGTGGAAGTTGTCGCCGGTGCCGTACAGATTGGTGGGCATGACGGAGCGATAGTCACGTCCGTATTGGCGGTGATAGCTCTCGCACAGCTTGATGCCGGCGATCTTCGCGATGGCGTACGGCTCGTTGGTCAGCTCCAGCGGCCCGGTGAGCAGCGAGTCTTCGCGCATCGGTTGCTCGGCGAGCCGCGGATAGATGCATGACGATCCCAGGAACATCAGCCTGTCGACGTCGTTGGCGTGGGCCGCAGCGATGACATTGGCCTCGATCATCAGGTTGTCGTAGAGGAAATCCGCCGGATAGGTGTCGTTGGCATGGATACCGCCGACCTTGGCCGCGGCGAGATACACCTCGTCGAGGTGCTGATCGGCGAAGAATGCCCGCACTGCCGCTTGGTCGATCAGGTCCAGTTCGGCGTGGCCGGCGGTAACCACCTCGATCTCAGGATCGGACGCCAACGCCCGCACGATCGCCGAGCCCACCATGCCGCGGTGGCCGGCGACGAAGATGCGCCGACTCACTGCGCCGCCTGCGGGGGAACCTCGTAGCCGTTGAGTTTGAGGAAGGCCAACCGCCGCGCCTCAGCCAAGTCAGAGGTCGCCATCTCCTCGATCAGTTCGGTGATTCCGATCTGAGGGGTCCAGTCCAGTTGGACCCGCGCCTTGGCTGCGTCGCCCAACAGGGTCTCGACCTCGGCGGGGCGGAAGTAGCGCGGGTCTACCCGGGCCACCACGGCTCCAGGGCTCAGATCGGTCTCCACTCCGTCGTCGAGGGTGTCCAGGATGGCGATCTCTTCCACCCCGGAACCTTCGAAGCGCAGGTGCATGCCGAGCGCCCTCGCGGTGCTCGCCACGAACTGGCGAACCGAGTACTGCTCGCCGGTGGCGATCACATAGTCCTGGGGTTGATCCTGCTGCAGCATCAGCCACTGGAGGCGCACGTAGTCCTTGGCGTGTCCCCAGTCGCGCAATGCGTTGAGGTTGCCCAGGTACAGGCAGTCATCCAGCCCGGTGAGCACCCGCGCCAGTCCGCGGGTGATCTTCCTGGTCACGAAGGTTTCGCCTCGCCGGGGAGATTCGTGGTTGAACAGGATGCCGTTGCAGGCGTACACCCCGTAGGCCTCGCGGTAGTTCACTGTGATCCAGTAGGCGTACAGCTTGGCTACCGCATATGGCGAGCGGGGGTGGAACGGTGTGGTCTCGGTTTGTGGCACCTGCTGGACCAGCCCGTACAACTCGGAGGTGGATGCCTGGTAGAACCGCACACTGTCAGTGAGCCCGAGCAGGCGGATCGACTCCAGGATCCGCAGCGCACCCAGTGCATCCACATCGGCGGTGTATTCGGGTGCCTCGAAGCTCACCGCGACGTGGGATTGGGCCCCCAGGTTGTAGATCTCGTCGGGGCGCACGTCACCGATGATCCGGGTGAGGCTGGTGGAGTCGGTCAGATCCCCGTAGTGCAGGAACATCTGGACGTTCGATTGGTGCGGATCTTGATAGATGTGGTCGATCCGCTGCGTGTTGAGCTGGGATGAACGGCGTTTGATGCCGTGGACCTCGTAGCCCTTCTGCAGCAGGAACTCTGCCAAGTAGGAGCCGTCCTGCCCGGTGATTCCGGTGATCAAGGCACGCTTTGCCATTGTTGTCCCTTCTTACCCAGGCCACGCTGGTTTCAGCCTAGTGGCCGGCTGCAGGTTCACGAGCGGATGGAGATCAGTATTGTCTGCAACTCGGTGATGACCGTGGCGAGCAGCCCCTTGAATGGCCAGCCGGGGGTGGTGGCACCGGTGGGAGCTGCGTGGGGAATGGCCCAGAGGCTGACGAATAGGCCCACCGATAGCGGATTCCACAGCCGGGATTCGATCAGGTCGCGATGGCTGACCGCGATGCAGATTGACAGTTCGATGATCAGAATGTGCAGCCAGCGCCCGTAGTCGATGCCGAGTACAAACAGTGGTGCGATCCCGATCGCCGCGGCCAGCGCCCAAGCCCAGTATCGACGCAGCCACGGACTGAGTGCGATCGGGAGCACCGCCAAGGCCGCCATGACCAGATACCCGCTGTAGGTGGGGGCGTCTTTGGCGACCAGGTCCAGACTGTCCTGCAGGCTGCGACCCATCCACGCCACGGCCCCGGTGCACAAGTTCTGGCCTAGCCCCTGCTCGATGATCTTCGTGCACAACTGGGTGGAGGTCGCGGCCGTGCCGTGCCACACCGTGGAGGCTGCCAGGGCTAGGGTTCCGACGCCGGCGAAGGCAGCGGCGAAGCTGCGGCGCAGTGGCATCGTGGGTTCGGTCAACAGCAGGAAGCCAACTGCGGGCAGCATCAAGGCCACCGACTCCCAGGAGAAGACTCCGAGGGTCCACACCAACAATGCCGCCGCCAGGAGGGCGATGCGCCAGCCTCGAGCCAATCCTCGACGCGCCACGGCGATGAGCACCAGCGCCACGAAGCCCAGAATCTCCTTGCGGAACCCGCCCAGCGGATCCCAACCGAGGAACGGCAACGCGGCCGGCGACGCGACCAGGGCGATGGCCGACCAGGAGAAGTCGGTTCGGAACAGGTAGCTGATGAAGAAGGCGAAGATGGGAACGTAGCAAGCCACTTGGATCGCGAACAGCAACCACAGGGTGGCCGGCCCCGAGGGGGCGACGGTGAACAGCAACTCGCCGAACAGTCCGCGGCGGATGAACTCCCCGGGGTAGGCGATCAGCCAGTCGGCGGTCTGATGGTCGTTTCCACCGCCGGCTATGACACCTGAATAGGTGCTGATGGCCACATAGGCGCTGATGCCGAGGACGGCGAAAGCCGTGATGAGACGAGGCCACGGCAGCCTTCGGGTTGCCGTCATCGGACGGTGGAACTCAGCATGATGTCACACGGTACCGACGCCACCGAGGCATTTGGGGGAGTGGGTCAGTAGGCGCCGCTGGGCGCCACGACCGCGCGAGCTGTCTTTCCCAGGATCATCAGATCCTGAACCATAGACCAGTTGTCGACGTAGTAGTTGTCCAGTCGCACCGTGTCTTCCCAAGAAAGATCGGAACGGCCGGATACCTGCCATAGACCGGTCAGTCCGGGGCGGACATCGAGACGACGGCGGGCGTCCTTGTCGTAGTGAGCGACCTCGCTGGCCAAGGCCGGCCGGGGACCAACCAGGCTCATGTTGCCGACCAGCGCATTCCAGAACTGGGGCAGCTCATCGATAGAGAAGCGGCGGATGAACCGACCCACTCGCGTGATGCGGGGGTCATGGGTCATCTTGAACAACGGGCCAGCGCCTTCATTCAGATGCGCCAGTTCGGCGAGGCGAGCTTCGGCGTCCACCGCCATGCTGCGGAACTTCAGGCATTCGAACTCTTCACCCTTCAGGCCGACGCGGCGCTGCCGGAAGAACACCGGACCGCCGTCCTCGAGCTTGATGGCCAGCGCCACGATCGCCATCACCGGCGCGGACGCGATCAGCAGCATGGTGGAGCCGATGACGTCGAAAGTGCGCTTCACCCAACGTCCCGAAGCCAGCGCCTGGGGCCGCTCAACGTCGACCAGCGGCAGACCGGCCACCGGACGCACCTCGAGGCGATTGGCGCTGGTATCGGTGATGGCCGGCACCACGATCATCTGGATGTCGTGCTCCTCGAGTTCCCACGCCATGTGGCGGAACTCCGAAGCCGCGTTGAATGAGCCTTCGGCGAAGAAGACGGCTTCGGCTTCGTGCTCTTCGATGATCGAAACCGCTTCGGACATGTTGCCCAGCACCGGCAGGCCACCGGGAGTGTAGGCAACCTTGTCGCTGGTGATGGCACCGATGACGCGGTAGCCCAACCAGGATTCCCGACGCAGCACCTGAGCGATGGCGTCGACGTGACCGCTGTCACCGGCGACGACCAGCGGCGTGGTCAGCGCGCCTCGGGCGTGGATGGCCCCCATCGCCTTGCGGCGGGCGTAGCGGGCCAACAGCAGCGCGAATGACCCGAAGGTGAACATGAGCACGAAGGCGGCACGAGGAAAGTCGTACTTCATCAGGTAGGCGGTGATGCCGAGCAGCGCCGAAGTGGCGGCGGTGGCCATCAGCACGCGCTTGTATTCCATGGCCCCGGCACGGAGATGACGCAGCGAATCGGCACCGAAGATGCGCAGCATCACCAACCAGCCGACCACGATGAACGGGCCGGATGCCTGCATGATGAGCAAGGTGTCGTCCTGGCCGGGAAACGGCAGCAGGCCTCGTGCCATGACCGCGACGATCAGAGCAAGACTGATCATCAGGGCGTCGCCCACATACAGGGCGGTGAGTTGAACGCGCTTCGAGAGCACGGTGACGGGCACGCGTGAAGTCGATGCTGCTTGTGCAACAGCATCCAATTGCGCAGAAACTGTGGTCATGATCCCCCCCGGTTCAGACCCATCCAGCCAATCCCCCGAGAGGCTGAACAGTGCACCCCTTCCCCCGAACGGGTGACACTGGCAGATAGTGTGGCGGCTGAGCGACGATGTTGCAAGTGCGCTACTCGCTCAGGAATGCCTGAGACGACCCCGTCAGGGTGGATTAGTTTGGTTCGGGTCGTAATACTGAGTACATCAGCGCACCGGCACGGCTGGCTTTCGGGGGGAAGCGGTTGTACGGTTCGGGCAGCCAGATGTCATTCAGTTGGTCCCGGGAAACGGGATAGTCGCTTCAGGGCGAACTCGGGATCCGCTGATCGGGGGGCATCGTTGGTTCTGACCGGGTCGAAGAACATCGTCGGAGACGCTGGTGCGGAGGGGTATCGCGAGACGGTGCCCCTCCGTTTTTGCGTTCAGCGACGGTCAGCGACCGCTGCGCGCGGGTGAGCTCGCCGCGATGAGCGCCTGCCCCAACTCGACGGTGGCCCGCTGGGGTGACAACACTCGGCGACGGTATTCCTGGCCGGCGGCACCGAGCTGCGCCATCTGTTGCGGATCCTCGGACAGGGCCTCGGCAGCGGCCAGCAGCGAGGCTGGATCATCGGGATCAACCCGGATGCCCGCGGCCGCCGCAGCGATCTCATCGGCCGTGACGCTGTCGGCATCTACCGCAGCCAGGACGGGCCGTCCGGAATGGAAATAGGACGTGAGCTTGCTGGGAACCGACATTTCGGTCATTCCGGGAAGCTCATTCACCAGCAGAATGTCGGCACTGGCTAGTGTGTCGGCGAATTCCGCGGAATCCACCGGGTCGAGGAACTGCAGATTCGGATTAGCTCCCATGGCCTGCAACGCCGAACGTCGATGCCCGTCGCCCATGAGCACAAAGCGCACGCGTGATCCGGATTGTGCCGCCACCTGCGAGGCGTTGACGACATTCTCCAAGTTCTGCTTGGCACCCATGTTGCCGGCGTGCAGCACGATGACGTCCTGCGGTGCCCAACCCAGTCGAGTCCGCAGAGCTTCGTCGCGACGCCCGGGGTCGGTGAGGTGGGTCCAGTTGCGAACCACCCGCACCCGAGCAGGATCAACACCGAGTTCGCTGGTCACGAAGGCCTTGAAGCGGTCGTGAATCACCACGACCTGATCAGCGTGGCGCAGGGTCGCCGATTCGATGCGACCGATGAGGCCGGCGATTCGGGACGCCGCGCCGGTCTGGCTGGCGCTGAGGGTGTAGATGTCCTGAACCCACACCACGCTGGGACGGCGGGTCAGCGCGGCGCGCGCGATGATCAATGCGGTACTGAGCAGCGCCGGGGTGACTGCGAGCACCACGTCGGCGCCGAACCACGAGTTCGCGGCCGCCCGCAGCCCGAATCCCACCTCCATGAGCGAACGGCCGATGACGCCGCCGTCCCGGGGTACGGGGTGGCGAAGGCGCTGCACCTTGATGTCGTTGACCAGTTCACGTCGGCTGAGCCCGGTGTAGCCGTCCGCGATCTGCCATTGCGGATAGTGCGGGTAGCCGGTGACCACAGTGATGTCGTGCCCCTGTTCGGCCAAGCCCGCAGCGGCCCCCGCAGTGTAGGGGGCTATTCCGGTGGTCTCGGGCAGATAGTTGATTCCGAGGAGGGTGATGCGCACGGGTCAGGAACGGTTTCTGGAGAGATCCTTCAGCCCGGTGATCAGTTCTGCCAGCAGGCTGATGGCCGGGTCGATGGCGGCGAAGGTCGCCGGGAACAGGCGGCGATGCGAATTCACCGGATCCACGATGTCGTCGTCATCCTGGCTGCCGGCCGACAGGCCGCGGTTGCGATTGGCCAGCTGAGCCAGAGCCTCCAACGGACCGCTCGTGGCCACCCGGATCTCGCCGACCGGGTCGAGTTGGATCAAGCGAACGAACTGGCGCAGGGTGAAGGTCACATTGCGGCGTTCCGGGGCCAGGCGGGCGACCAGTCGGCGGTGGTCCCGGGTGGCGGTGAGGACCAGGCCGGCTTGCTGCACCAGTTGCGAACTGAGCTGCGTGGTGGTGAATCCGCTGGCGTCGATGCCTCGATTGTCGAGTTCCTCGGCCACCACGGGATGCACCCCCGAATGAGCCAGCGCATAGGTGCCCGCTGAGTGCACCGGCAGTGCAGCGGCGGAGGTATCGGCCAAGCGCTGCGCCAGCGTCAGCTCCATGAAGGGGGAGCGCGCGATGTTGCCGGTACACACGAACAGGATGCTGCGGCTCTCGCTGCGGGACGGGGTCACTGGTTCACCGCTTTCTTCAGAGCTTTGGTGATGGTGTCGGACAGTACCTGGTAGCCCTTGCTCGTGGGGGTGATGCCATCGGCGCTGAGTAGGTTCGGCTGACCTTCGAACGGAGATCCGATGTCGACATAGGTCACTCCGGTCAGAGCCGCTGCGGCCTTCACCTGTGCCGCGGTTGTCGCCATGGTGTTGGTCCCCATGAACGGCGACAACACCAGGATCTTGGCGTTGGGCAGGCTCGCTCGCAGACGGCGGAACAACGTTTTGGCTGCGTTGCCGACGTCCTTGTTCTGATCATTGACACCACCGGAGATCACGATGATGTCGGGATTCTGTCCTACGGCAGCGTCCACCATTTCGACGAAGGTCGGGCAGTAGTCGACCCCACAGTCGGACTTGCCTGAGGATGTTTGGTAGCCGGTGCCACCACGTCCGAGGTTGATCGGCTCCCACCCCAGGTTCTCGGCGGTCTGGGTGACCCAGGAACCGTCAGCGGTTCCTTGTACCAGAGAATCCCCGATGAACACCGCCCGCGGAGACTGGGTGGCTGCCGGTGTCGAGGCCGCCGCCATCGGCGTGGTGCCCGCACTAGCGATGGCCTCACCCGGACGGGTCGCCATCACCACAGCGATGGTCGCGACCATTGCGGTGGCGACCACTGCGGCGGCCACCTTGATCACCGGACGCCACCCCTTCGGCAGCAGATCGGCCAGAGTTCCCGGTCGGTTCCGGTCGGCATAGGTGTAGGCATAGGGGCGTGCGGCGTCGTCCTTGGCGAGGTTCATCAAGGTGCCGCGGATCGGCACATCCGCGACGCTCAGCGCGCCGATCGCCTGGCGAAGCTCAGAGGTACGCAGCTTGCCGCTGCCCACGACCAGCACCACGCCACCGAACTGCCGGCCGATGATGGCCGCGTCGGTCACCGCGGTCAGCGGTGGGGTGTCGATGATCGTGACGTCGAATCGATCAGCGATGCTGCGCAGTGCTTCGCGGCCACGGGTGGAGCCGAGAAGTTCGCTGGCATTCGGCGGCACCGTGCCGACCAGGATCACCTGGAGGTTGTCAGGCCCCCACGGTTGCACGACATCTTCGATCTTGCTCTGACCGACCACGATGTCGCTGAGTCCCGGGCCCCCGGTGAGGTCCAGCAGTCCTTCGAGTCGGGGTCGGCGCAGATCGGCCTCCACCAGACAGGTACTCAAACCTTCGGCAGCGAAGGCGGCGGCGAGGTTGGCCGCCGTGGTGCTCTTGCCTTCACCGCTGACGGAGGAGGTGACCACGAAGGTGCGTTTGCCCTCCCCGGGCAGATACTTCAGCGCGGTGCGGGCGTGACGGACGCTTTCTGCGCGCAACGACAGGGGCAAGGCTGTTACCGCGATCGGATGGCGGGCCAGTTTGCGATCTCGGGGCAGGCTAGCCAGCACCACGCTTCCGGTGAGGCTCTCGATCTGCTCACTGGAATCGACCCGGGCCACCACGAGTTCTACGACGACCAGATAGCCGATGGCCAGCACCAGTCCGCCCAACATGCCCAACATCGCGTACAGCGGAATGTTGGGCGAGGAGGGCTTGTCCGGCACGATCGCGGCTTCGATCAGTTGCGCTCGCACGGGGGCGCCCTTGACGTCGCTCACCTTGGGACTGAGGTCTGAGACAGCGATAGAGAGCTGATTCGCGATGGCGTTGGCCAGGGCGGCCGCCATCTCAGGGTCTTTGTCGGTGACATCGATGGTGATCAAGGAAGTGTTCAACGGCACCGACACGTCGATGTTCTTGCGCAGGTCGTCCAAGGTGGTGTCGAGGTTGAACTGGGTGATGACCGGGCCGAGCACGATTTCTTTGGGAACGACCGCGGCGAAGTTGCGGGCTTGATCCTGGGAGAACGTGCCTCCCTGAGCCAGGTCGCCGGTGGTCTGGCCGTTGGTCACCGTGACGAAGACATCGGCGGTCGCCGTGTATTTGGGCTTCTGAATGGCGGCGACGGTGAGCGCCAACGAAGTTCCCAGTAGTCCTGCGAGTACGATGAGCAGCCATCTGCTGCGAAGCATGCGCAGTACTTCTTGGCTCCCCATATATCCCCCTGTGGTCGGACCCTAACCCCCAAGAATAGCGGTAGGCTTACCGGACCGTTGATTCCAGTGAGGGAGGCTGGGCTTGACCCGAGTCATGGCGCCTCCAGTGACCCATCCGCGGGCCATCTCCGGTGGCTGGGTCATCGGGATGGCGGTTTCCATCGCGGTCCTTGCCATCGGCATCCCCGGGGCGTTGATCTTCACCGTTGACGATGTTGGGCGTAGCCAGGGCTGGATCATCACCACCGTGATTGGTGTCTGGAGCGGCATTCGGATCTCCGTGCGCTGGGTGCGCGGGATCCCGCGACTGTTTGATTTCTTCTTCTGGGTATTCACCTACATTTTCATCGGAATTGCGGCTACCGCCTCGATGCGCGCCGGCGATATTCCGTGGACCACGGCTTCGATCAACCCCGACCTGGACGTTCCGACGGCGCTGATCACCCTGGGTGGTGTGATCGCCTACGAGGTGGGCGCCTTCCTGCGGTGGGCGAGCGCCCGCAAGCGTCCGGTCAGCGAACTGCCGGAGGTCGGAATCAGCGTGGGCCGGGCGTTGCTGCTTTACCTGATGGGGCTCGCGGCCGTGGGGTACTACGTCTCGAAAATGGGACTGTCGGCGATCTTTTCCAGCAGAACCAATTCGGCGATCATGCAGTCCTACATCTGGGGAGACTCCTCCACCTTGGCGATCATCTACGCCATGGCGATCTATCCGCTGCTGGTCGCCGTGGGCGCGTTCGCTCAGCATTGGCGATCGCTGCAACCTGGCGAATCCGGACGCCTCGGCTATCCGCTGCTGATTGCGGCCGGCTTCGTGGGCCTGATGCTCGTGGCCAACCCGCTCACCTCGGCGCGCTACACCGCGGGGACGGTGGCTTTCGCCCTGGTGATGTTCCTCGGCGCCGCTGCCACCGCGAACCGCGCCCGGTTGACGATGCTGGGAACGATCTTCGCTTTCCTGTTCGTCTTTCCGATCCTGAACGTGTTCCGCAACGCCGGAACGCAGTTGCAGGACCGCCAGAGCTTCTTCAGCGAGTACATCGGCAACGCCGACTACGACGCCTTCTTCCAGATCGCCAATGCCTACTCCTATGTCGTCGATGGCCTGGTCGTGCCGGGGCGTCAGTTCCTGGGCAGCCTGCTGTTCTGGGTGCCCCGGTCGGTGTGGCCGGACAAACCTGAAGACACCGGGATCATGCTCGCCGACTATCGCGGCTACTCCTTCACCAATTTGTCCGCTCCGGTGTGGTCGGAACTGTTGGTCAATGGGGGTGTGATCGCGGTCGTCGTCGGCTTCATCATCATCGGCTTCGCCCTGCGGGTGCTGGATGATCGCATGGTGCCGGCCTATTCGCAGGCTGGCTGGTGGGGGGTGGCCGGCGCGATCCTGCCGGTCTACAGCCTGATCCTCTGGCGGGGGTCTTTGCTGCAGGCGACCGGCGCTCTGGTCGTGATGATGGTGGGTCTGATCTGGATCAGGAAGAAATCGCCGCCGAATACCGCGCTGACAACTCTGTCGCGATAGCCGCCATGCTCAGTTCGGTTCGGACGGCCTGCTGTCCGCGCCGTCCCATGGCGACTGCTTCGGTCGGATCCTGCAGCAGTGCTGCGATGGCCTCGGCCAATCCGGCCACGCTGAGGTCGCTGACCCGACCGGCGTCGTGCTCGGTGACGAAATCGGCCAGACCGCAGCTGTGGGTGACCACGACGGGTCGGGCCACGCTCAGCGCCTCGACCACCGTCATTCCGTAGGGCTCGTCGACGCTGGGCAACACGTAGACCGAGGCCTTGCGCATCCGGTCCAAGGTCTCTTCCGGAGCCAGCGCACCCTCCCAGGTCACCGGCACGCCTGCGGCGCGGGCGCGATCGATCGCTGCGGACACGGCTGAGCCTTCGCCTTCGTCGGGCCCGACCACTGTGAAATGCGCCTCGGGGAAGCGGCGCCCCAGGAGCTCGGCCGCTTCCACGAAGGTGACCGGACGCTTGCGGGGCGCTAACCGTGCCAGGAACAGCACCTCGGGGGAGCCAGGCTCAGCGGGTCGATCCTCAGCGAACGGGACTCCGTTGGCCAAGGGCAGCAGATTGAGGTCGCCGGCCACCTGTCGAAGATGGTTGCGCTCCATCTTGGTGAGATAGAACACCGCCTGTGCGGCGCGCAGCACCGGGCGGGTGAGTTGGGCGTCCAGCGGGATGGCCAGTGGATTGCTGGAGGGGTCGATCATCCCGTGGGGTTGGACGAACAGCGGGATCTTCGCCTGCATCAGAGCGCGCGCGGCAGGCAAGGTGATCAGATCGCGGGCGATATGGATGTGGGCCACGTCGTAGGCGCGGGCAGCCTTGCGCACCCATCGCTGCAGCCCGGGGCTGGCCAGTCCTGCGAACCCGGTGCCCGGAACGACGGTGCGGGCAGGGAACAGCTGTGCAGGTACCCCTTGAATGGTGTCGGGAATGGTCGGGTAGCCGCGCACGCCGGCCGCCAGCGTGACTCGGTGTCCCTGCTCGATGAGTGCTTGGGCTTGGTTTGCCGCCACCCGCAGTGGTCCGCCGTAGGCACCGTCAGGACTCACCAGGCTGACGACCGACAGGATGCGCATCTAGCCGTGTGCCTTGGGATTCGCCGTCTTGGCGACCGGCGCCAGGACCACTTCGCCGTCGGCCACGTCGGCCACCACCAGGGCGTTGGCACCGACGGTGGCATTGTCCCCGATGGTCACACCGCGCAGCACCGTGGCCCGGGCCGCCACCCAGGAGCCATCCCCGATCGTGATGGGGGCGTTGTCGAACTCGAAGGTGGCTGAGCGATGGTCATGGCTCCCGGTACACAGGAACACATCCTGGGAAACGCAGGTGTTGGCCCCGATCCGCACCGGTTCCAGGTTCAAGATCCAGGTGCCTTCGCCGATCCAGGAGTTCTCGCCGACGCTCAGCTTCCAGGGCCAGTGGATTCGCACCCGGTGCCGGATCAGTACTCCCGGTGCCAGGTCGGCGCCGAAGGCGCGCAGCACGCGAGCCCGAGTCTGAGGCGGACACCACCAATGGGAAAGGAAGATCCCCGAGCAGAGCAGCCACAGCACTTGCTTCGCCGCCGAGCCACCTCGGTCGTAGCCGGCGCCGGTGAAGCCAGAAAGATCGAACCGTGCCTTCATGTCGCGATTGTACGGGTAGCTCCGCGCAGCCGGGGCTCAAAGGGTGGTGTGGCAGAATCGGCGCCGGGACCGGCCCGCCGCCAGATAGGCCGTGACTAGGAGAGGACGCCGGGATGCGAGCACTGTCCGGCCTGAACAAGCTGGTCGGGTTCGGGCTGTCGATGGCGTTGTTGGCGATTGCTGCCCTGGTGGCGATCCCAGCGATGATCCGTTCCAGCGGCGAAAACGCCTGGGGTGCTATTGCACTGGGTCAGAATCTCGGTGCCTTCGGCGCAATGTTGATCGCCTACGGGTGGGGGATCTTCGGCCCCGCTGAGATCGCCCAAGGAGATCAGGCGAGTCGCACCGTGGAGTTTCTGGCCTCGATCAAAGTGAGACTGATCCTGCTGGTTCCCACGCTGGTGGTCGTGGTGGTGCCCTCGCTGTTGTTGTCGCCGCTGCGTCCAGATCTGGCGGCGGTGGGTGCGGTCGTCGCGGCACTGACCGGCCTGACTGCGACCTGGTTCTTCGTGGGCTTGGCGCGCCCCTACGCGCTCATGGCCCTCGAGACGGTGCCTCGGGTGGCGTTCACCGTTGTCGGGATCGTCGAGATGGAACGTGGCGCCGATGCCTTGTACGGCCTGATCTGGCAGGGAGTGGGCCTGCTGGCGGCTTTCGTGGCGTCGTTGCTGTGGATCCTTCGCTACCTTCGGTACCGACCCGGAATGGCGGCGCAGTTGCCTGGCACGCTCCCGCTGTTGAAGCGCTATGGCGGTGGCGTCGCCTCCAGCCTCGGTAGTCAGCTTTACACCGTCTTGCCCCTGGTGATCGTGACTACGGTGGCACCGCTGGCGCAGCCGATGTTCGCCTTGATCGACAAGCTCTACCGGCAGGTACTGGTGGCCTTGCTGCCGATCGTTTCGGTGTTGCAGGGGTGGGTGCCTCGCGGTGAGGATCCGGCCCAGCGGGTCCGCACCATGATGTGGTGGACCCTCGGGATGTGCGCCACGATCGGTGTCGGCACCGTGCTGGTGGGTCCGTGGATTCTGCATTTCCTGGGTGCCGGCGCGCTGACTCCCACGGCGATCGAGATCGCGCTGTTGGCCGTGCTGCTCGCCGTCACCTTCTTCGTGTCGGTGCTCGGCCATGCTGTGCTGGGAACCTACCGAGAGTTGCGGGCGCTGGCGCGCTCGACCACCATCGGCACTCTGATCGGGATGCCGTTGGTGGCAGTGGGTGTGTGGTTCTTCGGTGTTCCTGGTGCGCTGCTGGGAATGCTGATCGGAATGACGGTGCGATTGTCGATCAAGCTCGCGGTCACTCGACGGTGTCTCCGATCCGGGCCACCGCCGGCGCCGCGCGCTGCCGCTGAAACCGATGTGATCCTGGACTGATTCGGCCCGAACAAGCAGCAGGCCCGGGCAACGACTCTCGTCGAAGCCCGGGCGCGCTATCCCCCTGATCCCCCGGCTAGCGGTCTCGACTCGTGACGGCGTGGTAGGACAAGTCCTGCTGCGCTGTTGTCGCGAAACTGACCGCGTCTTTGGTGGTGACGGTAGCGACCGTCGATCCGGAACGTTTCACCGTGGCGGTGAAGGTGCCTTCGGCGAGGCTGTACAGCTGGGAGTGCTTACCCGCCGGCGCCTGGTAGCTGTAGGTGGTGCCACCGATGGTGACACTCACACTGGCAGCGCTGGTCAGCAAAGTGACGACTTCGACCTTGTTGCTCGGTGAAGTGGAACCGCCGCGCAGCCGCATGGTGCTGGAGTAGCTAACCGGGGTGGAGGTCTTCTGGATCCGGTGGGAAATGATGACCTCATCGACGTTCACCCGGTAGGAACCGGTCTTGAACTTGGTCAGGTAGTACTGGTTCAGGTCGAGGAATGCCCAACCGTGATCGCTGGACGGCGCGAAGCTGGTCGACTCCGAGTAGTCGTTCCAGGTGGGCAGCAGCACCAGATCGGCCTTCTGGCTGATGGCTCGGTTCCACGTGGCCGCCAAGGTGGCGGTGTTGCTGGCCTCGTCGTAGATCTGCTGGTTGGGGCGGACATCCTGTACCGAAACCGGTTCCATCCACAGTTTGCCGAGCGCGTGAGCCTTGGCAGCCCAGTTGGTCCAGCTGGCAGCTGCGTCGGTGTTGCGGATTCCCCAGTTCCCGAAGCCGCCGCTGACGCTGGCGTAGGACGACATCTTCGAGGCGTCGAGGAACACCGGCAACAGCGTCGCGGAGACGCCGTAGCTCGACTTCAGCTTGCTCAAAGCGGTGCGGTACCAGTCCGGGCTCTTGGCCTCGGCGTTGAACGGCGACACGATCACCCGTCCGCCCACGCGGTAGGTGGCGGAGTACTTGGCGAGCCGGGCCATGGCACTGGCGAAGGTGCCACTGGAGATACTGCCCATCGCCCACATGTCGGGCTGCAGCATGATCGAGAAGTTCCCCTCGGCGGCCGCAGCCCGCAGCAACTTTTCAATCAAGTACCAGTTCCGATCGCTGGTATTGGTGGTGAGGATGTCGACGGCGAAGCCGTCCAAGCCGGCGGCTTTCGCCTCGCGCACCTCGGTGCGCATGTCGGCGAGCTGGTAGTCGCCGGAAATCGAGGAACGTCCCAGCGGACGGTCGCGGAGCAGCCCGCCGCACCAGGCGAACTTGCTGCCCTCACCGGTCGGACGCAGGTACTGGGTTGCGTAGTAGTCGCGGCTGGGGCTGGCGTTGTCCAAAGAAACTGGGTACGGCGGGAAGTAGTGGGCGAACACCGGCTTGTCGGTGATGGACAGCTTCGTGCCGGCCGTCGCGGACGAGGAGGTGTAGACCTTGAGGGTGGCCTTCTTGGCCAGCTTGACGGTGTATTTCGAGCTTGAGCGGCTCAACCGCAGGGAGAGGCCGCTAGCCAGACGGCTCGCGGTGGCGGAGGTCTTCAAGGTAACGGTCAGCGTGCCGCGCTTCTTGTTGATCGACGTCTTCGCCAATCGTGTGCTCACTGACGGACGGCTGGCGTAGCTGAGGGAACTCGCCGACCAGCCCTTGCGCACCGCGCGCACCTGGAGTTTGCCTTGACCGGCGTGCGAGGCCGAGCGCAGCTTCACGCGCAGGGTGACTTTGGTGACGCGAGCACTGCTGGCCAGTTTCACGGCGGGGAAGGTCAGATAGGTGTCGTAGCGCCCGCGTTGCACCTTCGAAGTGCTGCGGTTGCGATAGGTGGCCTGCTTGTTCTTGCGGTCGGTGTAGGCGATCGATTTCGACGAGACGGTGACGGTGCGCTTCACAGCGGTGGGCGAGACAGCGGTGGCGACGGTGGTTCCAGCGGCTGCACTGGGGGTGGCTGTGGGAATAGACGCGACTGTCAGCACGATCATCGACATTGACGAGATCAGTGCCGTAAGGGCACGGCGGAGGGGGAATCCGCCAAGCATGGGGGGCATGGCTTCCTGCCTAGTTGCGGTCGTTACGTTGTTATTCGTCACGACCCGCGAATAGCGAGTGGGTGGCTCGCCGTTCCCCCCGAACGGGTATACGTTCACGCTAGCACCCGACCAGCGAGCCTGACACCTGAATTACTCAAATGGCAAGATAATCCCAACACGGTCACCCGTGCGGGTGACTCCTAGCCAGAGTCCAGTTGTGGCCACCGGTCGAATAAGCGTGCAGTGCTCTCGAGCTGAGCCATTGTGTGCAAATCTGGTGAGTGAAACGCGGTGATTCCGATCGAATTGTGTGGAATGCCCTAGTAAGGCCTCGTGCTGCTGGGAAAAACGGTGGCTCGGCGTGGCCGAACGCGCTCGGGCACTGAATGAGATTCAGCACCCGAGCACGCAATCCCCCGGCTAGCGGTTCAGGCTCGTGACGGCGTGGTAGGACAAGTCCTGCTGCGCTGTTGTCGCGAAACTGACCGCGTCTTTGGTGGTGACTCCCGTCACCGTCGATCCGGCACGCGTCACGGTGGCTGTGAAGGTGCCTTCGGCAAGTGGATACGTCTTGGCGTAGTGCCCGACCGGCGCCTGGTAGGAGTAGGTGGACGTTCCGATCTTCACCGTGACCGTGGCTGGTGCGGTCAGCATGGTGACCACCTCGATGGTGTCGCGTGCCGCGGTGGAGCCGGTGCGCAGATTCATGGTGGCGGTGTAGCTCACCGGGGTGGAGACCTTCTGGATCCGGTGAGAGATGACCACTTCGTCGGTGAGCGACGGCGTCGAGGTGTCGACGGTCGTCGCGCCGGCCTGGAACTGGCGGGCGTAGTACTGGTTCACATCAAGGAAGGCCCAGCCATGGTCGGTGGATGGTGCGAAGCTGGTCGACTCGGAGTAGTCGTTCCAGGTGGGGAGCAGCACCAGGTCGGCGTCCTGGGTGATGGCACGCTTCCAACTGGTCGAAAGGGTCTCGGTATTGGAGGCCTCGTCGTAGATCTGCTGGTTGGGGCGGACATCCTGCACCGAGACCGGCTCCATCCACAGCTTGCCCAGTGAATGGGCTTGCGCCGACCAGTTCGGCCAACTGTTCAGGGTCGCCGTGTTGCGCACGCCCCAGTTTCCGAAGCCGACGCTGACGTCTTGGTAGGCGCTCATCTTGCTGGCGTCGAGGAAGACCGGCAGCAGCACGGCCGAGACGCCGTAGTTCGCCTTCAATGTCGCCAACGCGGTGGCGTACCAGGAGGCGGTCTTGGCCTCGGCATCGAAGGGCGCCACGACGACACTGCCGTTCAGGGTGTACACCGAGTCGTAGCGGGCGAGCTTTGCGATCGCGCTGGCGAAGGTATCGGTGGAGATGCTTCCCATCGCCCACATGTCTGGCTGCAGCATCACCGAGAAGTCCCCCTCGGTCGCGGCTGCCTGCATCAGCTTCTCGACGAGGTACCAGTTGCGATCAGCGGTGTTGGTGGTGAGGAGATCGACGGCGAAGCCGTCCAGGCCGGCGGCCTTGGCTTGCTGTACTTCGGTGTGCATGTCGGCGAGTTGATAGTCACCGGCGAGGGGAGCTCGTCCCAGCGGGCGGTCGCGGAGCAGGCCGCCGCACCAGGCGAACTTGCCACCTTCGCCGCTGGGGAGCAGGTATTGGGTGGCGTAGTAGTCCTGGCTCGGATCGGCATTGGTCAGCGAGATCGGATAGGGCGGGAAGTAATGGGCGAAGACCTGCTTGTCGGCCGTTGAGGTCGTCGGGGTGGTGACCGGCGTGGGAGTTGGGGTCGGGGTGACGACTGGCGTCGCGGTCTGGGTCGGGGTGGGCGTCGGTGTCGGCGTCGGCGTCGGCGTAACGGTCGCCGTCGCTACCGCCGTGGGCGTGGCCGTGGGGGTCGGGGTGGGCGTGGGCGTCGGTGTCGGGGTGGGCGTCGGCGTAGGAGTCGTGTTGTGTGACTTGCCCTTGGATGTCCTGACCCGCAGCGTGGCGGAGTGGCTTACCGTGAGTTGGCTGGTGGAGGTGGTGCTCAGTCGTACCGAAAGCCCGTCGGAGAGCTGGGCAGCGGTTGCCGAGGTCTTCAGTGAGAGGGTGACGGTGCTGCGCTTCTTGGTGATCTTCATCGTGCCCAGCGCTGCGCCGACAGCTGGTCGACTCTGGTACTTGATGCCGGTGCCGGTCCAGGTGTCACGCAGCGCGCGCACCTGCAGCTTCACCTTCTTGGCCGAAGACTTGCGTACCTTCACGGTGAGGGTCGCTGAGGTGACCACTTCGCCCGGCTCCAGTGCCATGGCGGGGAAGGTCAGATAGGTCTGGTAGCGACCGCGCTTCACCTTGGCAACGGTGACGCTGTGTTTGGTGGAACTCCTGCGCAATCGATCGGTGTAGGTGGCCGCGGTGGCCCGCGCACTGCGCGAGGTGATGGTGGCGGTGGCAGTGTCGGTGCGCTTGACGGTTACGGCCGCGCTGGCGGACGCCGCAGGGAACGCGGCGACGAGGGTGAGCACGATCATCGAGATCGATGAGATCAGTGCCGTGAAGGCACGGCGGAGGGGGGCTCCGCCAGGCGTGGGGGGCATGGCTTCCTGCCTAGATTGCGGTCGTGACGGTATTTCGTTACGACCCGCGAATGGTGAGTGGGTAGCTCACCGTTCCCCCCGAACGGGTATGGCTTCACGCTATCAAGTACTCAGCATTCTTGCCACCTGAATTGATCAACTCGTGAGACCAATCCTGCAGTGTCACCTGTTTGGGTGACCCCTAGTCAGGCTGCGATTGGGTCCGCTGTTGCGGTTTTGTCAACGACAGCCGAATTGTGGTTGGGGAGCTGATTGAGTGGGGGATTTCCACACCCGGTTTATTGTGCGTCACGCCGCCCGGAAGATCAGCGGCTCCGACGCGTTCTCCGTCGGCTTCGGAAGCCGCGGTGTGGCAACCTCTGTCGCGCCGCCCCCAGCTGGCCCTGGGGTGCGGCACACTCTCACTGCGGCAGCCCTGATCGTCCAGCCTGTGGTCGTTGTCCGGTGCTCCTGTGCGGTGCTGGGTACACCCGCTAGCCTTGGGCTTTGACGCGCATGGGTGTTGGACCTGCTCCGCCAACGCCAGCGGCTGAGTCAGTGCCGATTCCAGCTCTGCTCTGCCAAACCCCGCCGGAGCCATTGAAGGAGACTCAACGTCACAATGACTGATCACAAATACGTGTACGAATTCGACGAGGGCGACGCCTCGATGCGGAATCTGCTGGGTGGCAAGGGAGCCAACCTCGCGGAGATGACCGGGCTCGGCATGCCGGTACCCCAGGGCTTCACCATCACCACCGAGGCCTGCACCCAGTACTACGTCGACGGCGAGCTGATCAACGACGCCATCCAGGCCGAGATCATGCAGCACGTCACCACCTTGGAAGGCCTCACCGGCAAGAAGTTCGGCGACTTGGACAATCCGCTGCTGGTGTCGGTGCGCTCCGGTGCCCGCGCCTCCATGCCCGGCATGATGGACACCATCCTCAACCTAGGTATGAACGACGAGGTTGCCGAGCGGTTCGCCGAGAAGACCAGCAACCCGCGATTCGCCTACGACTCCTACCGCCGGTTCATCCAGATGTACTCCGACGTGGTCATGGAGGTAGGCAAGTCCTACTTCGAGGAACTCATCGACGCGATGAAGGAGTCTCGGGGCGTCAAGCACGACACCGAGCTCACCGCCGACGACCTCAAAGAGCTCGCCGAGCAGTTCAAGGCTGAGTACAAGGAGAAAGTCGGTGCTGACTTCCCCTCCGATCCGGTCGAGCAGCTCATGGGTGCCATCAAGGCCGTGTTCCGGTCCTGGGACAACCCGCGTGCGGTCTACTACCGTCGCATGAACGACATCCCCGCCTCGTGGGGTACTGCGGTCAACGTCCAGTCGATGGTGTTCGGCAACACCGGCGACACCTCCGGTACCGGCGTGGCCTTCTCCCGTAACCCCGCCACCGGCGACAAGGGCCTGTACGGCGAGTTCCTCATGAACGCGCAGGGCGAAGACGTCGTGGCCGGCATCCGGACCCCGGAGACCATCGATCAGCTTCGCGATGAGAACCCGGCGGTCTACGACCAGTTCGTCGAGATCGTCAACAAGCTGGAGAACCACTACCACGACATGCAGGACATGGAGTTCACCATCGAAGATGGCACGCTCTTCATGCTGCAGACCCGCAACGGCAAGCGCACCGCAGCTGCCGCCTTCAAGATCGCCTGCGACCTGGTCGACGAGGGCCAGATCACTCCTGACCAGGCCGTGGCCATGATCGACCCCAAGCAGATCGACGCCCTGCTGCACCCGCAGTTCGACGTCGCCGATCTGAAGGCCGCCACCGTCATCGGCAAGGGCCTGCCGGCCTCGCCGGGTGCGGCCTGCGGCAAGGTCTCCTTCACTGCTGAGGACGCCGCAGCCCGCGGCAAGAACGGCGAAGACGTCATCCTGGTTCGCCTGGAGACCACCCCGGAGGACATCGAGGGCATGCACTACGCCAAGGGCATCCTCACCGCGCGGGGCGGCATGACCTCCCACGCCGCTGTGGTGGCCCGCGGCATGGGCACCTGCTGCGTGTCCGGCCTGGGTGAGATCACCTTCACCAAGGACGGAAAGTCCTTCACCCTCGGTGGGCAGACCTACACCGCTGATGATTGGATCAGCCTCGATGGTTCCACTGGTGCGGTCTACGGCCAGCAGATCAAGACCGTTCCGGCTGAGATCAGCGGCTACTTCGGACGCATCATCGGCTGGGCCGACGAGATCCGCACCATGAAGGTCCGGACCAACGCCGACACTCCGGCCGACGCCCGCCAGGCTCGCGAATTCGGTGCTGAGGGCATCGGCCTGTGCCGCACCGAGCACATGTTCTTCGAGCCCGACCGGATCGCCGCGATCCGGGAGATGATCGTCTCCAAGACCGTCGAACAGCGCGAGGCCGCCCTGGCCAAGCTGCTGCCGATGCAGCGGGGCGACTTCGAAGGTATCTACGAGGCGATGGAGGGCTACCCGGTGACCGTCCGGTTGCTGGATCCGCCGCTGCACGAGTTCCTGCCCACCGACGAGGACGACATCGTCGCCCTGGCCGCGGAGATGAAGCTCGGCGTGGATGAGTTGAAGGACATCATCGCTTCACTGCACGAGTTCAACCCGATGATGGGTCATCGTGGCTGCCGCTTGGACGTCACCTACCCCGAGATCGGTGCCATGCAGACCCGAGCCATCATCGAGGCTGCCATCAACGTGCAGAAGTCCCACCCGGACTGGAAGGTCGTGCCGGAGATCATGATCCCGCTGGTTGGCGAGGTCAAGGAGTTGGCATATGTGAAGAAGATCGTGGTCGAGACCGCCGATGCGATCATCGCCGAGGCCGGTGTCGACCTGGAATACCTGGTCGGCACCATGATCGAGATCCCGCGGGCGGCTTTGACCGCCGACGAGATCGCGAAGGAAGCGCAGTTCTTCTCCTTCGGCACCAACGACCTGACCCAGATGACTTTCGGCTTCAGCCGAGACGATGCGGGCAAGTTCCTGGACGCCTACTACGAGAAGAAGATCTACGAGAACGACCCCTTCGCCCGCCTCGACCAGATCGGTGTCGGCAAGCTGGTGCAGACCGCCGTCGAACTGGGCAAGCAGACCCGTCCTGACATCAAGTTGGGCATCTGTGGCGAGCATGGTGGCGACCCGTCGTCCATCGAGTTCTGCCAGCAGGTCGGCCTGAACTACGTGTCCTGCTCGCCGTTCCGAGTGCCGATCGCGCGCCTGGCGGCAGCGCAGTCCGCGCTCAAGGCGCGCGGCTGATCGATCGCGAACGCAGTGGGGCCCGGTCCGTCGACCGGGCCCCACTGCGTTGTGGTGGTGATCGGTGAGCGGTCGACACGGTGCATCGTGCTGACGCGTCGTCATCCGGGCTGGTCACGGGGTGATCGCGGCACTGATTTCGAACCGGCGGCTGCGCGTCCTACCCTTGCCGACACCGGCGAAGGGTGAGACTGGACGGGTGGATAGACGAGCCTTTCTGATCGGAGCCGGGGCACTGGTGCTTACCGGCTGCGCACAGACCCGACCCACTGCGGAGGTGAGTGCATCGTCCAGCGCGGCAGCCTCGCAGTCTCCGATCGTGATCGGAGTGGACACCACCATGGTGGGCACAGTGCTGGGCCAATTGCTCGCCGGAAGTGTGGGTCCTGGCGCTTCGGCGCAGGCCATGGGCGCGGATTGGTTCGCCATTCTGGGCGGCGGCACCCTGGTCGCTGCTGCGGTGTACGGGCTTAGCGCCTGGAACGAACTCAGCGAATCGGAGGACCCCACCGACAACCTCGTGCAGGACTTGGCTGATCTGGTTGATCCGGAGATCACGGTGATGAATCCCGGTTCCACCGATGGTGGTGTGGTGTGGATGACCTCGGCGCAATCGGGGGTGGGAACCTTGGAGAATCTGGCGGCCTGGTCCAACGGCAAGGCGGCCGCGATTCCGAGCTGGGGCAATGAGCGAGCCGACGGGCTGCTCGGCTTGAACGCGATTTACGGCACCGCGTTCACCGCCAGCATTCAGGATGACCCGATCGCCCGGGCGAAGCTGGTGGCGTCCGGCCAGGCCGGCGTCGGAGCCTTCCGACGGACTGAATATCTCGGCGAGGTGGACCTGGTCGAACTCACCGACCCTGACCAGATGGCCGCCGCTGATCCCGTGTTGCTCTTGGTGAACTCGGCCTTCGTGAGCGCAGCGCCGCAGTCAGTGCTGAAGCTCACCGGTGTTGTGGACAAGCTCACCACAGACGACCTGGTGGCAATCCAGCGCCAGATTGCCCAGGGCAGCACGCGGGCCGCCCAATCCTGGTTGACCGCCAACGGCCTGGCGTGACGGGCGACCAGCAACCCGGAGTCGGTGACTGCGGGGCTCAGTAGCCGCTGGACTTGCCGCCGGCGAGCACGGCGGCAGTACCGGACAGCCCCAGTCGGGTGGCGCCGGCGTTGATCATCGCTACTGCGGTATCCCAATCCCGAATGCCTCCGGAAGCCTTGACGCCCAGCCGTCCGCCCACGGTGGCAGCCATCAGCGCCACGGCATGCACCGAGGCGCCGCCTGCGGGATGGAAACCGGTGGAGGTCTTCACGAAATCAGCACCGGCGGCTTCGGCTGCCCGGCAGGCAGCGACGATCTCATCGTCGGTGAGGGCAGCCGACTCGATGATCACCTTCAGCACCAGCGGGCTGGGAACGGCGTTGCGAACCGCAAGGATCTCGGTGCGGGTCTGATCGAAGAGGCCGGCCTTCACCAGGCCCAGATCGATGACCATGTCGACCTCGTCAGCACCGTGGGAAACCGCCTCGACGGCCTCGGTGGCCTTGGTGGTGGCGGTGTGCTTGCCCGAAGGAAAACCGCAGACGGTGGCGACCTTGACCTCGCCCAGCTCGGTCGTGACCGGCAGCATCGACGGTGATATGCAGATCGAATAGGTGCCTAGGCTCACCGCCTCGGCGGCGAGGGCTTCGATATCGGCTGCGACCGCAGTGGGCGCCAGCAGCGTGTGGTCGACATAACGGGCAAGTTCAACAGGTGTAATGCTCACTTGATAGACCTTAGCCGGACTTCGCGCCCCGTGCTGAGGAGGTGGCTTGGTCGGTGCGCAGCGAGAACTGCTTGCGGTACGTGAGTGGCGAGATGCCGGTGAGCCTGCGGAAGTGATCGCGCAATACCACCGCGGAGTTGAAGCCCACCAGACCCGCGACGCGTTCCACAGGTTCGTCGGTGGTCTCCAGCAGCTCACGGGCGGCGAGGATCCGCTGCTGCGTCAGCCAGTGATGGGGAGTGGTGCCGGTCTCGGTGGCGAAGCGTCGGGCGAAGGTACGTTCGCTGAGGTTGGCTCGACGCGCCAGCGTTGCCACGGTGTGGGGTTGCGCCAGATTGCCTTTGGCCCAGTCGAGCAGTTCGGCGAAGCCGTCGCTGGCGCACTCCGGTACCGGGTTGGGGACGTATTGCTGCTGGCCGCCGTCGCGCTGGGGTGGCACCACCATGCGGCGCGCGATGCGATTGGCCGCCCCGGCTCCGAGTTCGCGACGCACCAGGTGCAGACAGGCGTCCACGGCGGCGGCTGTTCCAGCACTGGTGATGATCTGCCCGCTATCGACGAACAGCACATTCGGGTTCACCCTCGCCTGCGGATAGTCACGTTGCAGCTTGTCGGTGAACATCCAATGAGTCGTGCACTCCAGGCCGTCCAGCAACCCGGCGGCGCCCAGAATGAAGGCGCCAGAACACATGCTCATGAGGATGGCGCCGTCGCTGTGGGCGGCCCGGATCGCCTCAAGAGTCTCAGGAGGGTAGTTGCCATGGCGGGAGATCGCCGTGGCGGCGACCACGACCAGATCGCTACCGACGACGGCGTCCAGACCGAGTGGGGCAACGAGTTGCATGGCGCTGGTGGTTTCGGTGCTCAGTGGCCTGCCGGGGTCGGCGGCGCACACCCGGAAGTCGAAACTCGGTAGTCCGTCGCCGGTGCGGTCGATGCCGAACACCTCGACGGGCACTCCGAACTCGAAGAACGCGACCGGCTCGGTCAGGATCACACTCACCTGGGTGATGGCCATGCCTCGAAGCATAGTGGCGCTAATCCTTCGATACATGACATTTCAGCCACTGGTGGCAGCTTTGCTCCCATAGAAGGATTACTGCCATGACGCAGCTTCTGATCCTCGCGGCCCTCGTGGTTCTCCTGGTGGCGGCACTCCAGCCTGCCCACTCGAACCGGTGGCGTCCGGGGTTTTCGCGAAGCAGTGACAGAGATTGGGCGCGACTAAACGACGAACTCGACCTCCTGGCGAGCTTCGACCAGCTGCCCGACTCGAGGCCGTCGGAGGCGCAATCGTCGAGCCAGGACGAAGATCTGTCGCAGGCGGCCTGAACGGGATGGGCGAGGCGCGACCACAGCCGAGCCCATCCCGTCCGGTGAGGTGTCCTACGACTCCCTGTGGTGCATTATCAGCCGCAGGCTGAGGAATCTCATCACAGTGGCGACCGCATTGGCCACCACCAGCACCATCACCTCCACCCAGCGCCCGGCCGTCGGCCACGAGGTGGCCAGCAGCCACAACGAACCCGACGTCAGACCGAGAGCCAATCCGAACGCACCCAGGCCACCGAGCTGATGCTTCAGTGCGTCCTTGCGTCCGGAGATCCCGAAGGTGAATCGGCGATTGGCTGCCGTATTCAACACCGCAGTGATGAGCAGGGCGGCCAGGTTGGCCGCTTGGGCGCCCAGCGGACGCAGCAGCAGGTACAGCACGAAGTAGGCGGCGGTGCTGGCCACCCCGACGGCCGCGAAACGCAGCAGCTGCGCCACCATGCCACGCGGTACCCCAGGAACGGTCGACGCCAGCTCCGCTCGAGCCAGCTCGGCCCGCACTCGATCCAGCGCGATGCTGCCGACCGCGAAGCCACGCAGCAGCCGCCACACCCCGCGGAGATCCTCGGTCGCGGTGGCCACGATGTCCACGGTGCTGCCCGGATCATCGACCCAGTCGACCGGGACCTCGTGGATACGCAAGCCAGCGCGCTCGGCCAGCACCAGCAACTCGGTGTCGAAGAACCAGTTGTTGTCCTCCACCAAGGGCAGCAGTTGATCGGCGACATCGCGACGCATCGCCTTGAAACCGCACTGAGCATCGGAGAATGAGGCGCCCAGGCTGGCTTTCAGGATCAGGTTGTAGGAGCGCGAGATGAACTCACGTTTCGGACCCCGCACCACCCGTGAGCCGCGGCTGAGTCGTGACCCGATGGCGATGTCGGAATGGCCCGTCACCAGCGGTGCCACCAGGGGAAGCAAGGCCCTCAAGTCCGTCGACAGATCGACGTCCATGTAGGCGACCACATCGGCATCGGAGGCCAACCACACCTCGCGCAGCGCCCGGCCGCGTCCCTTGGCGTCCAGATGAACCACCTGGATGCGCTCATGGCGGGCGGCCAACCGCTGCGCGATCGACAGCGTGGTGTCGGTCGAGGCGTTGTCGGCGATCACCACCCGGTAGTCGTAGGGGAAGGTCTGGGCCAGAAAGGACTCCAGGCGGAGTACCGATGCGGCCAGATCCCGCTCCTCGTTGTAGACCGGAATGATCACCTCCACGCTGGCGGTGCGGAGCGGCTGAGTCTTCACCTCAGGCAGCGGCAGGACTGCATTCATCACCGTCACCTCAGTTCGCCGTCAGGTCGTAGAGCGTGACGCCGTCCACAGTCTGGGCGGTGTAGTTCTCCGGGACCCAGGTTGCGATCTGGCTGGCCACATCGGAGCCGCCGTTGGACTGCCCGACCGTTCCACCGATGTAGTAGTGGATCTTTCCAGCGGCCACGTCGGCCTGGAACTCGGCCAAGGTGGGCGAAGGATCCGAGCCGTTGAAGCCACCGATGGCCATCACGGGGGCGTTGGCTGCCAACTGGTAGCTGGCCGCGTTCTGCGATCCGATGGTGGCAGCCACCCAGGTGTAGTCCGAACTGTTGGCAGTCAGCAATGCCAGGACTTGGTCGGACGCGGTGGCGCCGTTGAGCAGTCCGCCCATCCCGCCGCCGTCGTTGCCCCCGTTGGGCCCACCGTCGGTCTGAGTGGGCGCGGTGCCTGTCTGAGTGCCGTTCTGGGACGGCGGCTGCCCGCCACCGGGTCCACCACCCATGCCACCACCCATGCCCCCGCCGGGACCGCCGCCGGGACCGCCGCCCGTGCTGCTCACCGGACCAGCAGTCACGATCGATCCGGTATGAGCGGTTGCGGCAGTGTTGATCGAGTAGGCGGCAGGCCCGAGCAGGCCGGCCACCACGGCAATGATCAGCGCCGCGCCGGCCAGCATTCGAGGAAGCTGATCGGCCCAGATCATGGTCAGACCGGCCACGGTGCTCAGGCCGAACGCGGCCCAGCCCAGATAGGCGTACCAACTGCCCGCCTGCATCAGCAGCACCAGGGCCCACAGGCCAGTGCCGATGCTGGTCGCGCCGAGTGTCACCCGAGCCGCCCAGTGCCCACGGTTGGCCCACAGTGCGGCACCGCCGATGGCCACGGCACCGCCAATGGCAGGGGCCAACGCCACGGTGTAGTAGTCGTGGTAGATGCCCGCCATGAAGCTGAAGACCAGCGCTGTGACGGACAGCCAGCCCAGCCAGATGATGGCTCCACCGAGCAGCGCCTGCTGCGGAGTCTGCGTGCCGGGGCTCGCGGCGGGATCTGCCGTCGTGTTGTGCACCGACCTGATGTGCGACCGGATCGCCACCACGATCGCGCCAGCGGCCAGGATCAGGGCTGCCGGAATCAACCAGGAGACCATGCCTCCCGAGACGCCCTCGAATACCCGTAGAATGCCCGTGGAGCCCCAATTCCCGCCACCGCCGCCGACCGAGCCGGTCTCGTTGCCGGTGAGGCGACCCAGACCGTTGTAGCTCAGGATCAGCTCGATGATCGAGTTGTTCTGCGAACCGCCGATGTAGGGACGCATCGAGGCTGGAGTGAGTTCAACGGCGGCCAAGTACCACGCGAACGAGGCGACCATGGTGACGAAGGCCACCAGCAGGTCGACCAGCTTCTTCTTCCACGATGCCGGGGCGGCGAACCAATAGGCCACGACCAGCGCCGGCAATACCAGGAATGCTTGCAGCATCTTGGTGAGGAAGCCCAGCCCGATCGCCACGCCGGCCAGCGCCAGCCAGCCGCGAGAGGCGCGTTCGGTCGCGCGGACGGTGAAGTAGGACGCCATCAGCATGGTGAAGACCAGCAGTGCATCCGGATTGTTGAAGCGGAACATCAAGGTCGCGACCGGAGTCAGCGCGAAAGCCACAGCGCCGGCCAGGGCTGCCCAGTGGGCACCCTGCGGGCTCAGCGGATTGGTGCTGGCCGCCCCGCGCCAATTCAGCAGGCTGCGACGGACTGTGGCGTACAGCACGCCGACACTGGCGACCCCGAGCAAGGCCTCGGGCACCAGGATGCTCCAAGAACTGAGCCCGAACAGCCGCACCGACAGCGCCATCAGCCAGATGGCCGCCGGTGGCTTGTCGACGGTGATGGAGTTGCCGCCGTCCAGGGATCCGAAGAACCAGGCGATCCAGTTCTCCGAACCGGCCTGCGCAGCAGCGGAGTAGAAGGAGTTGGCGTAGCCGGAGGCGGACAGCCCCCAGCTGTAGAGAATGCCGACCCCGACCAACAGTGCCAGCACGCTGCCGCGGGCTACCCAGTCGGGACGATCGTCGACATAGCCGTAGCGCGGTGGTTTCGCGCCTTCGGCCTGCGAGCCGGCCGGGGGCTTGATCTCGGTAAGGGTCATGCCTCCAGAGAAACGGCTCGCGCTGAGTGAGTCTGGTGCTGTCCCTGTGAGCCTCTTGTGAACTCGAAATCGTTCAGGGGCGTGCGGGTTCAGGCCAGCGGGACCCGGATGGTGAACCGGGCATAGCCCGGTTGGGAATCCAGACTGACCTCGCCGCCATGAGCTTTCATTACGGCGGCCACAATGGCCAAACCCAGCCCGGTGGAGGAACCGCTGTCCTGACGCACCCGGCTGACATCAGCGCGTGTGAAGCGTTCGAACACTGTGGGCTGTATCTCAGTCGGCACACCGGGGCCATTGTCGGTCACAGAGATCACTGCGAAGCCGCCGTCAGTCGACAGTTCGGTCTCCACCGAGGTGCCCGCCGGCGTGTGGCTGCGGGCATTGGCCAACAGATTCGCCACCACCTGATGCAGGCGGTTCGGATCGGCGCTGGCAAGAACCTCGTGGTCGGGAATGTTCAGTGACCACCGACGATCGGAGTCGGCCGCGCGAGCGTCGCTGACCGCATTCAGCACCATCTCGGTGACATCGACTGGCTGCAGATCCAGGGTCGGCTGGGAATCCAGGCGGGCCAACAGCAGCAGATCCTCCACCAAAGCAGACATCCGATCCGACTCCGCCTCGATGCGTCCCAGGGCGTACGCGGCGTCCTGCGGCAGTTGCTCCTCGCTGCGCCGGGTCAACTCGGCATAGCCACGGATGGAAGCCAACGGGTTGCGTAGCTCGTGGGAGGCATCGGCAACGAACTGGCGTACCTTGGTCTCGCTGCGATGCCGCGCCGCAAGGGCGTTCTCCACGTTGTCGAGCATGTGATTGAAAGCTGCGCCAACCCGCCCGACCTCGTTGCCAGGGTTGGCATCACCGGGGGCCACTCGGATCGGCACCTGGCCGTCGCCATGATCCAGCGGCAAGGTGGAAACCTGCGTTGCCGCGGCCGTCAGTCGGTTCAGCGGGCGCAAACTGGCCTCGACCACACGTCGAGCGGCCAGGAAGGCGGCCAGGATCATCGCCGCGCTCAGCAGCAAGGTCATCACTACTTGACTGGTCATCGGCTTGGTGACGTCGCTCAGTGGCAGTGCCACCAGCGTGTACGACGGCTGAGTCTTCACCAACACCCGATACAACCCTTGGCCGTCCAAGCGGATTGTCACCGGGGTCGCGCTGGGCGACACGGCGAGCAATTGCCGTTCGGCCTCGTGATTGAGATTCAACGTGGTGGTGAGCAGATAGGTGCCGTTGCGACCATCGATACGAATCAAGCCTGAACCCGTGAGATCTCCCGGTCCGTGGTCGCCGTCGGGGTTCAGCCTGCCCACCGCCACCTGCAGCCTGCCGTCCTGCTCGCGCTGCAGAATCTGGTAGGTCGCCAAGCTCGTGAACAGCGCCAGCACCACTGTCAGCAGGGCCACCAAGGCGGTGACGCGTGCGACGAGTTGGCGGCTCAGCGTCCCTTTGCCCATCGGAGGCGGTGGGGGCGTTGGCTGGGCGAGGTCGGAGTTCATTCCACCGCCGGTTTGAGCACGTAGCCGGCTCCGCGCATCGTGTGAATCATGGCGGGGCGATCAGCATCGATCTTCTTGCGCAGGTAGGAGATGTACAGCTCGACCACATTGGCCTGACCGCCGAAGTCGTAGTTCCATACCCGATCCAGGATCTGAGCCTTACTCAGTACTCGGCGCGGATTGCGCATCAGATAACGCAACAGTTCGAACTCGGTGGCTGTCAGGTTGATCACATCCCCGCCGCGGGTGACTTCGTGGCTGTCTTCATCCAAGGTCAGGTCCCCGACGACCAGAGTGGAGTCGTTGCGCACCTCGGTGGCACCGGAGCGACGCAGCAGTGCGCGCAACCGTGCCACGAGTTCCTCCAGACTGAACGGCTTGGTCACATAGTCGTCTCCGCCGGCGGTCAGGCCCCCGATGCGATCCTCGAGCGCGTCCTTGGCGGTGAGGAAGATCACCGGAACATCCGGCTGCTCGGTGCGAATACGTCGCATCACTTCCAGGCCATCGAAGTCGGGCAGCATCATGTCCAGCACGATCGCGTCGGGGCGGGTCTCGCGGGCGGCCTTGACCGCGTTCAATCCCGATGATGCTGTCGTCACTTCCCACCCTTCATAGCGCAGCGCCATGCTGAGCAACTCGGTCAGGCTGGTTTCGTCGTCGACAGTCAGAATTCGAATGGCGGAGCCGTCCGGGCGGGTGAGGGCCTGGAGTCCGCTGCGTGCAGTGATGGCCATGGGTCGAATCTCTCAGCGTGAGGTGGGAAGCAACTGGGTGCTTCCTGTGTAAAGCCTATGCGTTTGGCTTCGACGCCAGGGGGATATCGATCCCGCTCCGGTACCGTGGTGGCCGGTACGGGGTCAGCTGAAGGAGATGAGGTGCGCGCAGTGCGTGGCGTGGTGGGCCTGCTCGGAGAGGTTCTGATCACTCTCGGCGCGGTGCTACTGCTCTTCGTCGGCTGGCAACTGTGGTGGACCGATGTGGTCTCCGATGCAGATGCCGCACGTGTCGTGGCCAGCATGGAGGCCAATCCGGACAAGGACATCGTGTCGCCCGATGATGCCGTACCGGGGGACGCCTTCGCCGTCGTCAGAATCCCTCGATTCGGCGCGGACTTTGCCCGCCCTCTCTACGAAGGCACCACTTACAGCATCCTGCAGCGAGGCATCGGCCACTACTCCGGAACAGCGATGCCCGGTGAGGTGGGAAATGTCGCGATGGCCGGCCATCGCACCACCTACGGCAAACCGTTCAACCAGATCGCCGCGCTGCAGGTCGGTGACGTGGTGCTGGTCGAAACCCGCAAGCGCTACTTCGTCTATCGCGTCACCGGCTCCCAGGTCGTGGATCCCACCCAGGTTTCGGTGGTGCTCCCGGTGCCCGATCAGCCCGATGCGAAACCCACCGAGAAGTTGTTGACCATGACGAGTTGCCATCCGGAATTCAGCGCCCGTCAGCGATACGTCGTCCACGCCAGGTTGGACGCCAGCTACTCCCGCCAGGCCGGGATACCCGCATCGGTGTTGGAGGTGAATGGCTGATGTCTTTCTACGGATGGCTGTGGCGAGTGTTGCCCGGCCCGGTCCCGGTGAAGGCCTTGCTGGCCGTGATACTGGTGTTGGCGGTCGTCGCTGTCCTGTTCACCTGGGTCTTTCCCGCGATCGCGCCGTACATGCCCTTCAACGACACCACCGTCGGGGAGTAGCTCGGGTCAGGGGCGCTCCAGCCGCGACACCCAGAATTGCTGGTAGTGCTGCGAGGCCACCACCCGGAATCCGAGCCGAGCGAGTCCCGGAGGTGCGGCGGGCGGAGTGGCGCCGCTGGCCCCGGACAGGTATTTCACCCACAGGATTGAGGTGGCATCACCCACCAGCGCAGCCTTCTGCGCAGTGGTGTTGGGCACCGGCCAGACGCTGGTGTCGGTGTCGGAGAAATGCATGAGTGGTTCGCGGGCGTCCAGCGACGGCCGGACGGCGTGGACCAGAGCGCGCCCGATGCCCGGAGAGATGGCGATCACGACGTTGGGGTCTGCGGCCACCGCCGCGTCCAGGGCGCGCAGCAACGGGCCTAGTCGCTTGTTGTGTCCATTGGGGGCATGCACCCGGCCTTGCGCCGGCAGCACCGAAACCCCCTGCACGACCAGGGCCAGCACCACCACCACACTGGCAGCCGCGATCGCCGGTCGTTGGGAGGTGGACTCGGGTCGACGAGCCGTCACCCAACGCGCGACGAGGCGCGCCAGGACCAGAATCGCGATGGCTGTCAGGATCGCGATCGGCGCCAGCGTCGGCACCAGGTAGCGGGGCCGAACCAAATTGGGGCGGACCACGCCCACCAGCAGGTTCATCACGAATGGGACGAACGTCCACCACATCGCAATCCGGGCCAAGGCGGAATACTCGCCCAGCAACGGTCGCTGGCGGTCGGGCAGCAGGGCGATCACGAGCCCGATCGCGGGCAGGATGAAGAGCCACCAGGCCTGACCGGAGACGACGACGACGTCATTGAGCGCGCGAGCGGCCTCGCGCACCGAAAGTGGCACCGACCGGCTGGGGCCCTGACCTTTGGTGGCTGCGATCCAGAGCGGGAACGCAAAGACGACCGCGGCGGTGATCATGGCCATGGCCGTGGGGAGCGCCCGTCGTGAGCGGTCGCGAAGCCCCCCGGCACCCTGGGTGGCGTCGGCCAGCAGTTGGGCCGGCCACTGGAACAGGGCGAACAGACTGACGACCGCAGAGCCGCCGAGCAGCAGGATGTAACCCCAGCCGTGGCGGATCACCGCGGTCCACGGTTGCAGCGTCGACAGCTGAGGGTCAGTGGGACGCCGATAGGTCGACCAGGCCAACCATGCTGCTGCGGTCGTCAGCATCATCAGCGCGTAGGGTCGAGCATCCTGCCCCCAGCGGATGAAGCCCGGAAGACTGACCAGCACCACGCTGGTGAGGACCGCGGCCAGCACGCCCTGCCGGCGCACCACCAGGGAGTAGACACACGCCACCGCGGCTGCGGCGGCAACAGCGGACACCGATCGCACCGCAACCAGGGTGCTCAGCCACGGCAATGCGGTGTGGGCGAGTTTGGCCACCACGTAGAACGGCACCAGTGGTGCGTCCTGGCCTCCCAGTAGAGTCCACAAACCCGACCAGCTTCGCTCCACAGCGGCCACCGTGGCCGATTCATCCGTCCACGGATAGGGGACGTCGATGCGCCACAGCAACGTGAGCAGCGCGCCGAGCGTCACCAAGGCCAAAGCGCCCCGTCGGATCCAGCGCAGCCGTGGCGGCTCGTCGGCGGACGGCGACGGGCGAAGTACCTCGTGGGGGAGCGATCCCAGAAACCCCGCCGCTGCGTGCGTGCCGGTCATCACGATCCTCTCCGATGGGCGCTCGGGGGTGAGCGAGCCTCTGGAATTATCGCTCAGGCGACAAGGTCCGCCGCAGGCAGTGATTGTTCAGCGGGCGCTGAACCCCATCTTTCCAGGCACCGGGTCGACCCAGTGCAGATCGAAGTCCGCCACCTGGCCGGGCCGGGCGGCTGAGGTGGGCTGCTCGGTCGCGAAGCGCAGCAGTCGACGCACCGCGTCTGGTTCGCCTTGGGCGAGAATCTCCACGCTTCCGTCGGGGAGGTTTCGTACGCTTCCGGCCAACCCCAAGGCGCGCGCGGTGTTCTGAGTCCACCAACGGAACCCGACGCCCTGCACACGGCCGGTCACCCTGAGTTGGAGAGCAAGCATGCTCCCATTGAACCGGACAGTGGGTGGACAAGTCGGCAGGAGTGGATCGCTCTGACACAATTCACCCATGAGCGATCCGGTGCGGGAAGTATTGACGTGGGAATCTTTCGGCCGGGCGGCCCGGGAGTTGGCGCAGACGGTGGTCGATTCCGGCTATCGCCCGGATTTGATCATGTCGATCACGCGCGGCGGGCTGCTGCCGGCCGGTGCCATCAGCTATGCGATGGGGATCAAGAACCTGCACATCATCAACGTCGAGTTCTACACCGGGGTCGACACCCGGCTACCGATGCCGGTACTGCTGCCACCGGTGCCCTCGGTGGTCGATCTCTCCGGGCAGCGGGTGCTCATCATCGATGACGTTGCCGACACCGGAGAAACCTTGCGATTGGTTCGTGATTTCTGTGCCGAGCATGTTGCGGTCACCCGAACCGCCGTGTTGTACGAAAAGCCGGAGTCGGTGGTGAAGTGCGACTATGTCTGGCGTCGCACCGCGGATTGGGTGACTTTTCCTTGGTCCAGCGAGCCGCCATTGGTCGGGGAATCCACGGACAACTAGCGATATGGCCTTCCGCTGGCGCAAGGGCTAAACTCTGCGCCACAAGTCGCGCGCCCGGCGGGAGCATTCGGGAAGCGGCTCCGTGCTGGGAGAGTTCGTTGGGGGGAACTTGAGCCAGGCTGCGCATTCTGAGGACTTCACATCTGCGCTCACTGAGAGCGAGCTACTGACGCGCGCCCGTGACGGAGACATGGATGCCTTCGCCGAGTTGGCTCAGCGTCATCACACTCCTGCCTTGATCGTTGCTCGCTCCATCGTGGACCACGCCACCGCTGAGGATGTCGTCGCGGATTCCTTCGAACGCCTCTTGGGAGTGCTCGCCCGCGGTGACGGGCCGACGCATTCGTTGCGCCCGTATTTCCTTCAAATGGTGCGACATCGCGCGATCGACTCTCACCGGCGCCATCATGACGTCCCGCTGACCGACTCCGCGGAATCAGCCGACGTGGACAGCGAACCGATAACCGATGATTCGATCCGCAACGCTTTCGAGTCGCTGCCCGAGCGGTGGCGTACGGCATTGTGGTTGAGCGCGGTGGATGGTTTTAGTCATGCCGAAATCGGCCGTGAGCTTGGACTCAGCGAGAATGCGGTGAATCAGCTGGTCCACCGCGCCAAGGAAGGATTGCGTCAGGCCTACCTGACCGAGAGTGTCAGTTCGCCGCCGCGGGAATGTCGGCCCTACAGCGAACTGCTCGGCAAGTATGTACGCGGACGCTGTGGCGCCCGTGCCCAGCAGCGGGTGAAGGCGCACGTGGAGACCTGTGCGCGCTGTCGGTCGACTGTCGCGGATCTTCGCCAGCTCAACACCCGGATCGGTGGTGCGCTCGCCGTCGGGGTACTGGGCGGCGTCGGATTGGCCCTGGTGCGACAGCCGGCCCAGGCCATGGCAGCCGAGGGATTGATGGGGGTCGCTGTTGGTGCCGGTCGTGGGGTACTGCTGCGTGCGGCGGTGGGCGTCGCGGCTGCCGGTTCGATCGCCGTGGCCTCGCTGGCCCTCACCGCAGTGGTCGGATCGGAGCCTGAATCGAGTGCGGCCCTGACCTTCGAAAGGACGCTGGCCGACCCGCCGATATCGACACCGATCCCCTCGCCGACTCCGACCCCCACTCCGAAGCCAACCCCCACCAAGCCGGCGGCCACGGTCGCGCCACCGGTGCGCTCGACACAGCCATCGGCCTCGCCGACGCCAACGCCGACGGACCCGACGCCGAAGGGCGTCGACGTGGTGGTTGGTGCGGGCTACGCCGAGGTGGGGCCGTCGACCGACTGGTTGGTGGAGTTGGGTGCGCCGGTGACGGCTCCGAGCGCGGTGAGCCTAGTCGCCACGATCACCCTGGATATGCCCATCAGTCAGGTCTCGGTGCGCTCTGGACCTGGCTATGGCGCCTGGCGGTGCAGTATTGCCGCCGTCACCGAGGTGAGTTCGACGGTGTCGTGCACCGACGCTCCGGGGGAGAGCCACAACCTGGCCATCGCCGTCGACAACTACAGCTCGGGTAGCGCCCGCATCGAGGTGTACCCGGACGGTGTCGAAGACGTGAACCCCGCCAACAACGTGACCGGCGCCGTGTTGCCCCCCATGGCCCAGTAGCGAAAGAAAACTGACTCGAGTTTCAGAAGTCGCGTAAGAACCGGCGGCCTGAGTTCGTCTTGTCAATGGAAGTGGGCCGCTCGCTCGTTGATGGCGGTCGGCGTGGCGAGGGTCCTCTTCTACTTCAGTCAGGGGCTGTCCTCGGGGGACGGCGGCCCCGGCGAGCTGGGAGGCTGGTTCGCCTGGCAATCGGATTCGACAGTCGGGGGGCAGTCAATCCGCGCCGTCACGGAAGCACTGATCGGGGGATCCCGTGCCGTGTCGGTGCTGCCAAGGCGAACCTCCCCAGCGACCCTCTCACCTCGTTCACAGCCACGGCAGGGCCGATCGCTGCGCTGTAGCCCGTCCATTACGGAGGGTTCCACGACGATATCCGCAGAGTTATGCTGCTTAGTAGTACTAGATTCGTAACGTAACTGACTTCTAGTGACGATATCGTCAGTGGACGGTGAATGGGGTGCGGGATGCACCCGAGCAGGGAAGGAACGTCTCCACGTGAGCGAAACCGCCTTTGAGCGGAATCGGCCAGCCGCAGCACTGGTCGCCGCCTCCCTGCGCGAAAGCCGCTCGGCGGTGTTCTGGCTCGACGGCCTAGAGCGGCCGTCCCGACCCGTACTCAGCGGTGGCCATCGCGCAGATCTCGTGGTCGTCGGCGGTGGCTATTGCGGCCTCTGGACGGCCATCCGCGCCAAGGAACGCGATCCCGGACGCCGGGTCGTGCTGCTGGAGGCCCACGAAATCGGCTGGGCCGCGTCTGGGCGCAATGGCGGATTCTGTGAATCCAGCCTCACCCACGGCACCGAGAACGGCCAACGCCGCTGGCCGACGGAACTCGATCAACTCGACCGACTCGGCGCCGAGAACCTCGACGGTATCGCCGAGACCCTCGACCGCTACCAAGCCGACGTCGAGTTCGAGCGCACCGGCGAATTGATGGTGGCCGTTGAACCGCACCAGGTCGACTGGCTGGCCGATGAAGACGGCTTCCTGGACGCCGAGGCTGTCCGTGCCGAAGTGAACTCACCGACCTACCTCGCGGGTGTCTGGGACAAAGAGGGCGCCGCGTTGTTGAACCCGGGCCGCATGGCCTTGGAACTGGGACGTATCGCTGAGGACCTCGGGGTGGAGATCTACGAACATTCCGCCGTAACCGACATCGATCGGTCCAAGCCACTCGTGGTGCGCACTGAGCGAGGCTGGGTGTCTACGGCCCAGGTGGCACTGGCCACCAACGTGTTTCCCGCGCTGCTGAAGCGAAACCGACTGATGACGGTGCCGGTCTACGACTACGCCCTGGTCACTGAACCGCTCAGCGCCAGCCAGCAGGCCGACATCGGTTGGCGCAACCGTCAGGGCCTGGCCGACATGGGCAACCAGTTCCACTATTACCGACCGACGGCCGATGGCCGCATCCTGTTCGGCGGCTACGACGCCATTTACCACTTCGGCGGCAAGGTCAAGCCGCAGTACGAGGAACGGCCTGCCAGCTTCACCCGGCTGGCCGAGCACTTCTTCGCAACCTTCCCGCAGCTGGAGGGACTGACCTTCAGCCACCGCTGGGCCGGTGCGATCGACACGTCCACCCAGTTCTGTGCCTTTTACGGAACCGCGGCCGGCGGACGCATCAGCTACGCCGCGGGTTTCACCGGGTTGGGGGTGGCTGCCACTCGCTTCGCCGCCGATGTGATGCTGGATCTGCTCAGCGGCGAGGCCACCGAGCGCACCGAGCTGGAAATGGTGCGGCGGCGTCCGCTGCCGTTCCCGCCGGACCCGGTCGCCTTTATCGGAGTCTCCGCCACGAAATGGTCGCTGGACCGGGCCGATCACAACCAGGGTCGTCGCAATCTGTTCTTGAAGGCCATGGACGCCATCGGACTGGGATTCGACTCGTGACCGGCCCGATCTCCCCACTGGTTGGTGATGTGCTGGCCATCGCCCTCGCTGAGGACCCTTTCGCCGCCGAGCAGGTCGTTGCCGGTGCACCCACTTCTGGTTGGCTCGCGCTGACCGATCTCGACGGCGTCGAGGTGGGGGTGTGGCAGATGACCCCGGGCACAATCACCGACATCGAGGCTGACGAGGTCTTCTGTGTGGTGTCCGGTCGCGGTGCGGTCGAGTTCCTCGATCCCGTCGCTGAGCCTGTTGAACTTCGTCCCGGGATTCTGGTCCGGCTGCAGTCCGGCTGGCGAACTCGCTGGACGATCACCGAAACCCTTCGCAAGATTGCCGTAGTACCAGGAGAGGTAGACCAACCATGACCGTCATTCCCCATGTCATCGCAGGCCAGGAGGCCACCGGAGACCTGCGTAGCGGGCCGATCTTCAATCCTGCTACCGGCGAACAGATCGCCACGGTCGGGTTTGCCGACACCGATCGGGTCGGCGAGGCGATCGCAGCGGCCAAAGCGGCGCTGCCCGGCTGGCGCGCCACCGGGCTGATCAAGCGTGCCGATGTCTTCTTCCGGCTGCGTCAGCTGCTGGTGGAGCGTGCTGACGAACTGGCCGCCATCGTCACCACCGAACACGGCAAGGTGTTCTCCGATGCGCTCGGTGAAATCAGCCGCGGCATCGAGAACGTGGAGTTCGCCGCCGGGCTGGTGCACCTGCTCAAAGGCGAATACTCCGAGCAGGTTGCTCGTGGCGTCGACGTGCACTCCATCAAGCAGCCGGTCGGGGTGGTGGCCTGCATCACGCCGTTCAACTTCCCGATCATGGTGCCGCTGTGGATGACCGCCTCGGCCATCGCCTGCGGCAACACCGTGGTGCTCAAGCCCAGCGAGAAGGACCCCTCGGCGTCGGTGTTCCTGGCCAAACTGTTCGCCGAAGCCGGCCTGCCCGACGGCGTACTCAACGTCGTCCACGGCGATGCCGAAGCAGTGAACACCCTGCTGGACGCCCCCGACGTCAAGGCGGTGAGCTTCGTGGGATCCACCCCGATCGCCAAAGCGATCTACACCCGCGGCACCGCTAACGGAAAGCGCGTGCAGGCCCTGGGTGGCGCCAAGAATCACATGATCGTGATGCCGGACGCCGATCTGGATGCCGTCGCTGATGCTGCTGTCTCGGCCGCCTATGGCGCAGCCGGGGAGCGCTGCATGGCGATCTCGGTGCTGGTCACCGTCGGAGATGCCGTGGCCGATGCGGTGCTGCCCAAGATCGCAGAGCGCATGGGCAAGCTCAAGATTGGTGCTGGTACCGATCCGAGCACCGAGATGGGACCGGTCATCACTGCGGCGCATCGCGAGAAGGTGGCGTCCTATGTCACGGGGGCTCCGGCTGAGGGCGCAGAGGTCGTCGTCGACGGTACGGCTACGGCGTTCGATGGGGACGGTTTCTTCATCGGCGTCAGCTTGGTCGACAAGGTCAAGCCGGGCATGAAGATCTACAACGAGGAGATCTTCGGACCGGTGCTGTCTGTGGTGCGGGTGGGTAGCTATGAGGAAGCCATCGAGCTGGTCAACGCCAACCGCTACGCCAACGGCACCGCGATCTTCACCCGTGATGGACGCACTGCGCGGTCCTTCGAGTACGACATCGAGGTGGGCATGGTCGGCGTGAACGTGCCGATTCCGGTTCCGGTGGGGGCGTTCTCCTTCGGCGGCTGGCGGGATTCGCTGTTCGGCGATTCTCACATCTACGGCCCCGAGTCGATCCACTTCTACACCCGCAGCAAGGTGGTCACCTCCCGGTGGCCCGACCCCAGCGAATCCCAGGTGGACCTGGGGTTCCCGAGCAATCACTGAATGGGAAGTCGATAAACAATGAGTGAACCCAGCACACCGTCCTATGTGGACCTCAACGGTGACACCGTGTTGCTGCCGGATCCGGCAGCCGAAGCGGTGGTGCGGGCCAACGACCGCGGCCATGTGTTCCATTCCTGGAGCGCGCAGGGCGCGATCGACCCGCTGCCGGTGGCCGGCGGCGCCGGAGCCAGCTTCTGGGACTACGCCGGAAACAGCTATCTGGACTTCGGTTCGCAGTTGGTCAACCTGAATCTGGGACACCAGCATCCCGATCTGATCGCGTCCTTGCATCGGCAGGCCGACCGGTTGGCCACCATTCAGCCGGGCATGGCCAATGACGTGCGCTCCGAACTGGCCCGACTGCTCGTCGAGGTTGTTGGTGAGCCCTTCACCAAGGTGTTCTTCACCAATGCCGGGGCGGACGCCAATGAGTACGCCGTGCGGCTGGCACGCCACTCCACCGGACGGCACAAGATCCTGTCGACCTATCGCAGCTATCACGGTGGCGTGGGAACCCCGATCGGGCTGACCGGGGATCCCCGGCGTTGGGCAAACGAGGCTGCCGCGTCCGGCGTAGTGCACTTCTTCGGCCCCTATCCCTATCGGTCGCCGTTCCATTCCGACAGCCCCGAGCAGGAGACCGCCCGGGCGCTGGAGCACTTGGAAAGTGTGATCGTTCTCGAAGGTGCCAACACCATCGCGGCGATCATCCTGGAGACCATCGTCGGCACCAACGGCATCCTGATTCCGCCGCCGGGCTACCTGGCCGGTGTGCGGGAGCTGTGCGACAAGTACGGCATCGTCTACATAGCCGATGAGGTCATGGCCGGTTTCGGCCGCACCGGTGAGTGGTTCGGTTTCCAGGGTTTCGGTGTGCAGCCGGATCTGATCACCTTCGCCAAGGGAGTCAACTCCGGCTATGTGCCGCTGGGCGGGGTCATCATCAGTCGCGCGATCGCTGACTTCTTCAATGACAAGGTGTTCTACGGCGGTCTGACCTACTCCGGGCACCCATTGGGCTGTGCCCTCGGCGTCACTACCTTCGAGGTGTTCCGCAGGGACGGCATCCTGGAACATGTCCGGGATTTGTCGGATCGGGTGATCGCGCCGCGGCTGGATCAGTGGCTGGACTCCCATCCCAGCATCGGCGATGTCCGAGGCAAGGGATTGTTCTGGGCCATTGAACTGGTCAAAGACCGGGAAACCCGCGAACCGCTGGTTCCGTTCAATCCGACGCCGGCGCAGAATGCGCCGATGGCTGCCTTCGCAGCCGCTTGCAAGGCTGGTGGGGTGTGGCCGTTCACCCATTACAACCGCACCCACCTGGCACCACCACTGGTGATCACCGAGGACGAGCTGAACCGCGGCCTCGACGTGATCGACGATGCATTGAAAATCACCGACGAAGCGATGGGAGCAGCCTGATGAGCTATGCCGTAATCAACCCCGCCACTGGCGAGAAGGTGGCCGAATATCCCGAGATCACTGATTCGGCGCTCGACGCCGCGATCGGCTCGGCCTATGCCGCCACTCGTGACTGGGGCCGAGCCAGCAGTGTTGCCGAGCGGGCAGCTCTCATGACCAAGGTCGGAGATCTGCACACCGAGCGACGCGACGAGTTGGCTGCCGCTCTGGTGGAAGAGATGGGCAAGCCGCTATCGCATGCCTACGCCGAGATCGATTTCGCCGCCGACATCTACCGCTACCACGCCGAGATCGCTGAGGCCGAGCTGGCCGATGAGCCCATCGAGCTGCGCGGCGGCGAAGGCAGTGCGATCATTCGCAGCGCGCCGCTGGGCGTGATCCTGGGCATCATGCCGTGGAACTTCCCCTTCTACCAGGTGGCTCGTTTCGCTGGACCGAATGTCATGATCGGCAACTCGGTGCTGCTCAAGCCGGCCCCGCAGTGCCCGCACACCGGGGAAATGATCCAGAAGATCTACGACGACGCCGGCGTGCCAGCCGGGATGTTCCAGATGATCCTGGCCAGCAACGAGCAGATCTCCACCGTCATCGCTGATCCCCGCGTGCAGGGTGTGTCCTTGACCGGTTCGGATCGGGCGGGTTCGGCGGTGGCGGAGCAGGCCGGACGTCACCTGAAGAAGGTTGTGCTGGAACTGGGCGGCACCGACCCATTCGTGGTGCTGTCGACCAACGATCTGGATCAGGTGGTTGCTGATCTGGTTTCAGCGCGCTTGGACAACACCGGCCAGTCCTGCAACGCCCCCAAGCGTGCGATCGTGATCGCTGAGTTGTACGAGGAGTTCACCGCCAAGCTCGCCGTGGCGATGGGCAATGTGACCGCCAGCGATCCGACCCAGGAGGACTGTGAGGCCGGCGCGATGTCGTCGACCATCGCCGCCGACCGGTTGCAGGCCCAGGTTGATCGCGCGACGGCGGCCGGTGGCCAGATCGCCGCTGGCGGCACTCGCGACGGCAACTTCTTCGCTCCCACGGTGATCACCGGAATTCCGCGCGCCTCGGACATCTACTACGAAGAGATGTTCGGACCGGTGGCTTTGGTGTACTCGGCCAAGGACGAGGCTGAGGCCATCGAGATCGCTAACGACACCCGGTACGGCCTGGGCTCCTATGTCTACACCACTGACCCGGAGCAGGCCGAGCGCGTCGCGAACGCTATCGATGCCGGCATGGTCTTCGTCAACTGCGTGCTCGCCGATGGCGTGGAATTGCCGTTTGGCGGCGTGAAGGGCAGCGGCTTCGGCCGCGAAATGGGACGCCTGGGCGCCACCGAGTTCGTCAACAAGAAGCTGATCCGCACCGCCTGATATCGGCCTCTCGTCCCACGTCGCTGCTCCGCGGTCACGTTACTTCCGGCGCACCGGAGGCAACGTTTGACACGCGTGGCGACGTGGGCCGGACGGGCCGATCGGTGCTTGCCGGGCCGCTCACTCGGTGAATGCCCGGGGTCATCCGAAGTGGGTGGCGACCGGCACTGTCGACACATTGGTGATGTGACCGAGCTGGCCGTAGTCGTTGTAGCCCCAACACGCCACAGCGCCGGACTCCCTGACCGCGCAGGTATGAGTTGCTCGTACGGCACCCATCTGGGAAACCCCGCTACCGAGGTTCAGCACATCCACCGGTGAGCGTTGGAAGGTGACGGTGCCATCTCCGACGGTGCCGAAGTTACTGCTGCCCCAGCATTGGGCGGCCCCGGCAGTGGAGAGTGCGCAGTTGGTGCTGATGCCGCCCGAGATGGCGGCTGGCGTTCCGGTCAAGCCCTTCACCTCAACCGCAGCCGTGCGATTGGTAGTGGTGCCGTCGCTGAGCTGGGCGTTCGTATTCTGGCCCCAACACAGTGCCTTGCCGTCCATAGTGACTGCGCAGGTGAAGCTGTAGCCGGCTTGAATTCTCGCTACCGGGCCCGTGAGGCCGGTAGCTGCGGTCGCAGTGGTGCGCAGGGTGGTGGTGCCGTCGCCGATTTGGCCGACGCTGTTGTCGCCCCAACAACTCACGGTGCCCGCATTGGACAGGACGCAGCTGTGGAAGCTTCCGGTCGTGACCGCGGCGATGCCACTGGGGAGTCCGGGCACGGTAACGGGAGTGGAGCGGTTGGTGGTGGTCGCGTCGCCGAGCTGACTGTAGTTGTTGCGGCCCCAGCATTTGACGCTGCCTTCGGTGGTCAGCGCGCACACATGCGCCGCCATGATCGAGATCGCTGATACCCCACTTTCCAGGCCAGTCACCTGAACCGGGATGGTGCTGTCAGTATTGCTGCCGTTACCGAGTTGGCCGTAGTTGTTGCGGCCCCAGCATTGGACGCTGCCTTCGGTGGTCAGTGCGCAGGCGAATTCGTCGCCGCCGGCCACAGTGGCGACATCGTGAGATAGGCCGGTCACCGCAACCGGTTCAGTGGTGTTGACGGTGGTGCCGTTGCCGAGTTGGCCGTAGTTGTTGCGTCCCCAGCACTGCACCCCTCCTGAGGTGGTCACCATGCAGGTGGCGTAGTTCACGGTGGCCAGCTGAGCGGCGTCGGTCACGCCGGTAACTTCGATCGGGGCGGTCTGCAGGTAGCCGCCGCCATCACCAAGCTGTCCGCGCGCGTCATTGCCCCAACAGCTGATGTCGACCGCGTTGCTCACCGCGCAGGTGTGGTTGGTGCCTGCGGTGATCGTGGTGACGGCGCTGGTCAGTCCGCTGACCTGAACCGGTGTGGCGGAAGCGGTGGTACTGCCGTCGCCGAGTTGGCCGAGGTCGTTGGCGCCCCAGCATTGCGTTTGGCCGCTGGTCGACACTGCGCAGGTGTGGCTCGTGCCGGCGACCACCATGCTGGTCGTGCCAGCCAGGCCGGTGACCGAGACGGGGGTGATGGTGTTGGTGGTGGTGCCATCGCCGAGCTGGCCGGCTGCGTTGCCACCCCAGCACTGCAGGGCCTGGGTGGGTGACACGCTGCAGTTGTGGCTGCCCCCTGCGGTCACGGCGGTCACATCTGCCGGGAGGCCGTTCACACTGATCGGGGTCGTTCGGTAGGTCGTGCCGGTCAAGCCGAGTTGTCCGGAGGCGTTAGCTCCCCAGCATTTGACGATGCCTGCGGTCACGACACAGTTGTGCTCGGCTCCGGCATCCAAGCCAGTGACGCCGCTGCTGAGCCCGGAGACATCCACTGCGGTGAGTCTGCGCGTTGTGGTGCCGTCGCCGAGCTGGCCTTTGGTGTTGCCTCCCCAGCACTTGACGCCGCCGCCGGTGGTGAGCGCGCAGGCGTGAGTGCTGCCTGCGCTGATGGCGGTCACGTCGCTGAGCCCGGTGACCTCGACCGGGGTGTAGTGGGAGAGGGTGTCGCCGTGGCCGAGCTGACCGTAGTTATTCAACCCCCAGCAGTACACGCCGCCGGCTTGGGTGAGCGCACAACTGAAGCCCGTTCCGTTGGCGACGGCCTTCACGGGCTCGGTCAACCCGCTGACCGCGGTAGGGGCGGTGCGGTTGACCTGGTCACCGGTGCCGAGTTGGCCGTTGTTGTTGTAGCCCCAGCACTTCGCGGTTCCGGTACTGGCCACTGCGCAACTGTGATCATCGCCAGCGGCGAGAGCGTCGATCGTGACTGCGGTGATTCCCAGCTCGAGACTGGTGCTGGCGGAGGCCCCGGCGTGGTCGGTCACGGTGATCCCGGCGGTGAAGGTTCCGGCCTGGGTCGGTGTTCCGGTCAGAGCGCCGCCGGTACTCAGACTCAAACCCGTGGGCAATCCGGTGGCAACCCAGCTGTAGGGGGCGACGCCGCCGGTAGCGGCGAGGGTGGTGTCATAGCTGGAGCCGGTCCGGCCCGCAGGCAGGGACGCTGTGCTGATCTCCAGCGGCTCGGCAACGATGAGCGTGAGGTCTGTTGACGCTGATCGGGAGAGGGCGTCGGTCACGGAAAGGGTGACGTCATAGCTGCCCAGTGCGGAGGTGGTGCCGGAGATCTGCCCGCCGCTCGACATGCTGAGCCCGGTGGGAAGACTGAGTGCGGTCCAGGTGTAGGGCGTCGTTCCGCCGGTCGCGGAGGCGGCAAGGCTGTAGTCCTGGTCGACGGTGGCCACCGGCAGCGCGACGGTGTCGATCGAGAGTGCTGCGGTGACGTTGATGGTCAGGTCGGCGGAGGCGGTGTGGCTATCGGCGTCGAGCGCAGTGAGATGAGTGGTGTAGGTGTCGGGAGTCGTTGGGCGCCCGCTCAGCTTTCCGTCTGCGCTGAGGGAGATGCCGGGAGGTAACCCGGTCGCTGTCCACGAGTAGGGAGCGCGTCCACCTACTGCGATCAGGGCGGCGTAGAAGTCCTGGCCGACGGTTGCCTCGGCGGGTGTGTCCACAGTGATCGACAGCGGTGACACGGTGGCGCTCACCGTCACCGTCACCGCCGAGGTGACGACAGCAACTGCGCCCTGACGTGCGGTCGTGACGGCGCGGTAGGTGGCGGCGCCGGTCTGGGTGGGTGTCGTGGTGAGAGTGGCTGTGCCAGAGCGGTTCTGGGTCGCCGAGGCCACGGTCTTCCATTGGGAGCCGGTCAGCCGCTGGAGCTGTACGTTGCGACCGGCCCTCGCCGGGGTGAAATGGGCGGTCGCGGTGAGTCGTGTGTTGACAGCCGCGGTGGCGGGCATGGTGATCGAGCCGCGCTGACGGGCGGGAGTCACCCGGAATGCCGTCAACGTGACGGCGGGGCGTCGTCGGTGCTGCACCGTCGCCTTGGGGGCTTGTACGCGAAGGCTGCTTGCGGATGACACTCGCGCTGCAATGGCGAAAGCGCCGGTCTTGGTCGTCCTTGCGGAGGCGATCTTTTTCCAGGTTTTTCCGACTTTGCGCTGCAGGATCACTCGACGAACGCCGGGCACGCGGAGCGAATCCTTGACAATGAAAGTCTCGGATTTTGTCGGCGCCGACGGTGTGACCGAGACGGTGCGGATCTTGGTGATCTTGGAGACCAGCCGGGTGTAGTTTCGGCCTTTGATCTTGATCTTCTGCGCGACGACCCGCAGGCGGAATACCGAAGAACTCGTCGAGATGCTGAAGCGGTATTTTCCGCTCGCAGCTGTGGTGCCCGTCTTCAGCCGCTGCCAATGGCTGCCGACCTTCTTCTGGAGTTCGATCGGTCGGGCCACCGGAGTCGATAACTTGCCCGAGACCGTGAACTGAGCACCGCGAATCGGCCGGGTGAGCTCAGCGTGAGGAGCGGGGGACGTGGCTGCCTGAGCCTCAGTGGTGGGCAGTGTGGAAACCGCCAACGTGAAGGTAAGGGCAAGCGAAGCTGCAATGGCCTGGATTTTTCGCACGACAATCCTCTTGACTTCCGTAGTCTCGAAGCCCGCTGGGCCATTTACATAAGCAATCAAATCAAGCTGCGCTGAATTGGCGCTAGTACCCGATCGAGTGACTGGACGGTTAAGGCCGATGGGTGACAGCTGGGCCGAAATGATGAGTGCCTGCCAGCGTGAAATGTCAGGGTGGTCAGCGACGAATGTCGAGCACCGTCCGCAGGTCCCGGTAGATCGTCGTAGTCACCCCGCGTTGGCTGAAGTTGTTGGAACCCCGGCAGCTCCCCTTGCCGTCGGTGGTCGTGGCGCGGGTCGACGCTGTACCCATGCTGACGCTCGTGTAGCCGCCTCTGGCGATAGTGCGGTGACTCCCCTGAGGGAGTTGACACTCACCGGGGCACCTCAACCGCGACTACCCAACGCCGTCTGCGCGGTCGGATGCAGCGTGGTGTTCACATCGAGCTGACCGTTGGAGTCGTTGCCTCAGCATTCCAGCATTTCGGTGCTTGTCACCAAGCAGCCGTGGGTGCTGCCCGCACTGATGCGGGTGACCGGCGCGGCGTCGGCCACCCGGGTTGGCGTCGTCCGGTTGACCAGATCACCGACTCCATGTCCGAATGCTGTGCTGTCTGCTGCTGAGATCACTTTGCGAACGGTGTGGTGACATCTGGGCGGTACGCATTGAGTGAGGCGGTGGTGGCCTGCGAAATCACAGGCCACCAGCGTCAGTGGTGGAGATACTCCAAGAGGTGGTTGCGCTCGTCGGTGAGTTGATCGATGCGGTATTTCACCACATCACCCAAGGAGACGATTGCGGCCAGGGTGCCGTCTTCGCGGACCACGGGAAGGTGGCGAAGTCGGGAGTAGGTCATGGTGTGGGCGGTGACGTCAATGCCATCCTGCTCGACACAGGTGATCACCGGCGCCGACATGATGTCGGCGACTGTCATGGACAGCACATCGGTACCGTCGGCGGCGAGATGGCGCACCACGTCGCGTTCGCTGACGATTCCGTCTGGCGTGCGACCGTCAGTGGTAACCACGACGGCGCCGATATTGCGCCGACTTAGCAGGCCGATGAGTTCGGCTACGGTGGCGCCAGGGGTGATGGTCACCACCTCGGAGCCCTTGACACGGATAATGTCTGCGATCTTCATGTTGTGACATTAGCGATCGGGTGGGGCTTCCCACAGGTGCGACAACTACCCCATCACGGCAAGCTCACACCGGAGGTGTTGGGGATACCCGAGCAGGTCGTCGTCGCGTGCGTAGCGTTCATGAAGCACCGACCGGTCCGCGTCAGTGACGGTGATGTCGCGCACCGCCAGTGGCTCACTGGGCCCGGAGGTGTTGCGGCGCGGCAGCGGCAATACGCCGAGACCCAAGTGCTGCGTGACCTCGGCAAAGTCATCGTCGATGCTCTCGAATCTGCCGACATGGTCCAACGCTGGCGGTCCTTTCCGCTCGACGCAGAGGTAACTGGCCTGGGTAGCCAGCAGCCGAGGTTCGATGCCCTCAGACGGACGGAGGAACTCTGAGAAGGAGGAGTTCTGCTCAACTCGCCGAGACGTCGATGCTGTGGCTGGAAGAAGGACCGTACCCAGATGTCGGCCGGAGTCTTCAGGACGAGGCCCTCAGGCCCCAGGACGGGGGCAAGTGCATCAGTGACGGCCTCACCAGCGGTTTTCGGTATGTGGATGAAGATGAATCTGTGCCGATGGGAAATGATCAAGAGTCCACGTGCCCCCTGAAGTGTCAGGATTCACCGACGGATCCGGTGTGGCTTCCAAGCCAAGCACAATGTCTGGGTGGAGCCTGTGGTGGCTCTGTGTCCACACATCGCACGGGGGTGGTGGCGGTATCGGTAAACCGTTGCCGTCAACGAGTGATCCACGGTCGTGAATCGTCTCCAACCCAAGCCGATCAGCATCGATCCGGCTAGGTTGCCGCCGGCAGAGGCAGCCGCGTGGCCAGCTCTGCGGTGGCACGATGGTCGTCATGCAGTTCGAGAGTTGGGTCGAGCGACAGATTCGGGAGGCCATGGAGCGCGGGGAGTTCGACGATCTGCCTGGTGCCGGCAAGCCACTGGAGCTCAGCGATGACCCCGACTGGTGGATCAAGTCCAAGATTGCTCGGGAGAATCTCGAGCCGATGCTACCGACCCCGTTGGCGCTGCGGCGAGAAGTGGCGAATATCGACGCGACAGTGGCCGATGTGCCCACTGAGGATGAAGTGCGCGCAGTGGCAGCCGACCTGAACCAGCGCATCCGAGAGAGCTATCTGCGGCCCGCGGCCGGCCCCACCATTGCGGTCGGTCTGGTCGACGTCGAGGCCGTTGTTCAGCGTTGGCGGGCTCGCTGACGGCCCAGATCCTGCAGCGTCACGGGGTTAGCCACCGCGCCGGCGGCCCGCATCGTCGCGAGCTTGTGGTGAGCACGCCATGCTGCTGGCTCGGGGGATTAGCATCGGAATGTGACCGAAGCGCTCCGTCCCCGACTGAATCTGCCTTTGGACCTCAGCTTGACCGGACCTCGGCCCACCCTGGAGGTCGTGCGACACACGCTGCGTCCGGGCGGCGGCTTGGCTAAGTTGGACGCTCTGGTCGCGTGTCCGGAGGATGCGAGCGGCGTGCTGTTCTACTTCCCGGGCTTCAACACGCCCCTGGGCCACTGGGAGATGGTGAAGTGCCGGTACTTGGCGGCAGTGTCGGGCATGCAGGTGGTACTCACCGAGATTCCGGGGATGAGCCGCTACGGTGAGTCGATTCCCAAGGCAGTACGGGTGGACATGTTGCGCGGTGAAGTGTCGTCCTGGGCCGAGCTGAACTTGGCCTATGTCGCGGCGGCCATGGCTGCCGCCGAGGTGACGAAGCCCGACTCGGTACAGGTCCTGGGCTACTCCACAGGGTGTTCGCTGGCTACGGCGGCGCTGCCGGCGCTGGCCGAATGGGGGCCGATCAGTAGCCTGAATCTGGTTGAACCAGTGGCAATCAGCCACCGCAATATCGTCTCGCTGCATGCCCACAACATGATGGACCTGGGGCGCATGCCGGTGGCGTTAGCGACCAACCTCGGCCACGACTGGGTGATGCGAGCCTATAGCGGTGAGCGTCGCAATACGCGAGTGAAATACGGAGTGGTGGATCTGCTCGCGATCGCGACGGTGTTGGCTGGGGATGACCTGCGTACCCGCCTGGACACCGTGGCGCTGCAGCGTTGCGCTTTGGCGCGAGGCTCGCGTAGTTCGCTGTGTCGCCGGCGTGATTTCGACCAGGTCGATCTTTCCTTGGCTGAGCGCGGTATCGCCGGTCCCACGATCACCGTGCAGAACCTGGGCCACCAGCTATGGCATTCCCTACCCACGGTGACCGGTTTGGCGACAGCGATGCTGGTAACCCCCTGACGTCGGAGCGCCGTGCCAGGCCTCGCTGGTGGCGCGGTCCGGGTATTGGATACGGCAATAAACCGGAAAAGGCAAAGGCAAGGCAAGCCTAATAATCTGCTGTTTAGGTGAGGCAATCTTTGGTTGAAGTGTTGTGGCCTTTCCGCGAGGGTTATCCCTGTGAGGATCCTTGAATGGATGCGCCGCTACCCGATGGTCGCCGCGACCCTCGCCGTCGGAGCCGTCGGCTTGATCGTTTTGGCGGCGGGACAACCGGTTCTCTGCGGATGGCTGGTCAGTGCCTATGCGTTGACCATCGCCATGTGGCAGGCCGGACACATGATTCGAGATTTGCGTCGCGGTGCCTTCGGATTGGACGTTTTGGCGGTAATCGCGATCACGGCGACCGTGCTCGTGGGCGATCATTGGGCGGCGCTCATTGTCGTGTTGATGCTCTCTGGCGGTGGCGCGCTGGAAGATTATGCGACGTCGAGAGCCCACCGAGAAATATCGGCATTGTTGGAGAGGGCGCCGCGCTGCGCGCGCCGGGCGTCCGGAGATGGCACCTTCGTCGAGGTTCCGATCAGTGAGGTGGAAATCGGTGATGTCCTCCTCGTGCGCCCTGGTGAGGTTGTGCCGGTCGACGGCACGCTGGAAGGCGAGGCCTGTTGGTTTGATGAGTCCTCGCTGACCGGCGAATCGCTGCCGGTAGAACACCAACCCGGAGACCTCGTCTTGTCCGGGACGGTGAGCCAGCAGGTGGTGGCCTTGATTCGGGCGGAAGCCTCAGCCAAGGACAGCCAGTATCAGCAGATCATCGATCTGGTGCAGGCCGCTGCCGAAACCAAGTCACCGATGGTGCGCCTGGCTGACCGGTACGCAGTGCCGTTCACCATTGTCTCCTTGGCTATCGCCGCCGTGGCCTGGTGGCTGTCGGGTGATCCGGTCCGATTCGCCGAGGTGCTGGTGGTTGCCACACCCTGTCCGCTGTTGATCGCAGCGCCGGTGGCCTTCCTCGCCGGGATGAGTCGGGCCGCCAGCAGCGGAGTGATCGTGAAATCCGGTGCGGTCATGGAGACACTGTCGCGGGTGCGCACTGTCGCTTTCGACAAGACCGGCACCATCACCCGCGGCCAGCCGATCGTCGATGTGATCGAACCGGCACCCGGGTTCAGCGCCGACGAGGTGCTCGCCGTCGCGGCGGCGGCCGAGACGTTCTCGGCGCACGTGTTGGCCACCACTATCGTCAATGCCGCTGACGAGCGCGGGATCAGCGTCCCGGAAGCCACCCAGGTGGAGGAGGCGACCGCGGCCGGAATGACCGCATTGATTCTTGGACGACGTACCGCAGTCGGCAAAGCCGAGCATGTGAGTTCGGTGACCGGGCACGTCCCGCCAGCAGGTGAGGTGCCGCCAGGCCACATTGCCATCTATGTCGGTACCGAGGACGGACCAGTGGGCCGGGTGCTGCTGGCTGACGAGGTTCGCTCGCATGCCTCGGCCACGCTGGCAGCGCTGCACCACCTCGGTGTCCGCAGCGTGGCGATGTTGACCGGCGACACCGAAGCCACCGGGCGCCACGTCGCCGAGCAGGTCGGGATCGACGATGTCCGAGCCGGACTGCTGCCGGCCGACAAGGTTTCCTGCATGACCGACTTGCCGCTTCGGCCAGTGGCCATGGTGGGTGACGGGGTCAACGATGCGCCGGTGCTGGCTGCTGCCGACATCGGTATCGCCATGGGGGCCAGGGGCGCCACTGCTGCCAGTGAGTCGGCCGATGTGGTGATCATGCTCGACGATCTCAGCCGGGTCGCCACCAGCATCGCCATCGCTCAACGCACGGTTCGGGTAGCGCTGCAGGCAATCTGGCTCGGCATCGCCATCAGCGTTGTGCTGATGGTCATCGCGGCGTGGGGTCTGCTGCCAGCCATCGTCGGCGCCACCCTGCAGGAGTTTGTTGATCTGGCCGCCATCGTGGCTGCACTACGCGCCGTACGGCCCGGTGCGGGTGAACGCGCGCTCGCCCCGCAACTGGGTCAGCCACCTGCAGCACAGGGCGAGGCCGTCACGCCTGCGCTCGCCGACCGTGGCTGAGCGTTCCCAACGTGGCACAAAGCTGCATCCACAATGGGCTGCGGTGCTGCGCCGCAGGCCAGGATCGCGATCTGCATTCAGATTTCGGACACAGCGATGAACTCCGATTCGCACTGCTGAGACCTCAGCTCGGACTCCCGCAGCGATACGACCTGGCCGTGGCGACGTCGCCCGGGTCGCTGACTCCCCGCTGCTCGTCGAACTGCTTGCGCATCGTAAAGAGGTGGCGGGTGTTCGAATCTCGGCAGGTGCCGGCGAAGCCACAGGAGATCCCCGCCTTCCAGGCCTGGACTCTTGCTCAGCGGTTGGCCAGTAGTCCCTCGACCAACTCAACGGTCAACTCATCGAGACTGTCGAGCACAGCATCAGCCCCGGCGAGCACGTCAGCAGGCGGGGGGTGGAAGTGCGGAGGAACGGCGACCACGACCATGCCAGCGGCGAGGGCCGCGCCGATCCCATTGATGGAGTCTTCGACGGCCACGCTGTGCTGCGGATCGGCACCCAGCCGACGGCACACTTCGAGGTAGACATCAGGGGCCGGTTTTCCCGCGCCGTTCAACTCTTCGGTAGACAGGCTGACCTCGATCAGATCGTTGATCTGAAGCTGCTCCATTCCGGCATCGATCAACACCCTCGGCGACGAACTCGCCAAGCCCAGTCGCCAGCGGGTCGCCAGCCGACGAACCGCCGCCGCGGCACCGGGCAATTGCGGCATGCGGCCCTGACCGAAGCGCTCCAACAGTCCAGTGATTGTTCTGGCCGCACTGTCCTCAGGGTCACCGGTGAGTCCCACGACCTCGCTGAGATAGGTCGACCATTCCTGGGTCGACATGCCCATCATCGCCCGGGTGGCGCCGTCGGGCCAGGGTCGGCCGTCAGCGGCGGCCAGGCCACGACGCACCTCGTCCCACACCGCCTCGGTGTCGGTCAACGTACCGTCCATGTCGAATACCACCACACTCATGCGGCCCATTGTCGCTGGCCTTGTGTTGAACGGGGAAACCACTCTGCGTGGTGGTTGGCCTCACCGCTACGACAGAAGATCCGTCCTCGGCTGACTTTTGCGGTCGACCACTGTCCGATCCGAGGTTGCCCGCCGGGTCTAGGCGAGTGAATTGGGCCAGCAATCGTTGCCCTTTGCGGTGCTGGGCTCACCTGCACGCCGTGCTGAACGAGTAGGAGTTCTTCGGCGGGGCTCGCTCGCTGAAGCCGTCTGTACCTGCTCTGGCGTCAGTCCCGACTCCTCGAACGACGCCGGGGGCGTCCGTCGTCGAAGGTCCCCGGCGTCGCTGACACCGGTGCTTTCGGCGGAGCCGATTCCTCCGATGTGTCCAACCTTGTCGGCGTTGTCGGATGCCCGTTCGTTGGCGGTGACCTTCACTTCATCGCCGAAGGTGACGGTCGGCGCCTACTTCTTCTCGTCGTGGCCACCAAACTGCTTGCGCATGGCCGAGAGCATCTTGTGCTCGAAGGTGGACTGGCCTTGGCTGGCAAAGCGGGAGAAGATCGCCGCGGCCAGCGTCGGTGCCGGAACGCCCAATTGAATCGCGGCCTCTGCGGTCCAGCGACCTTCTCCGGAGTCCGATACCCGCCCGCCGAAGGCGTCCAGCTTCGGGTCTTCGACCAAGGCTGCGGCGGTGAGATCGAGCAGCCACGACTGCACCACCGAGCCGCGCCGCCACACCTCGGCGACTTCGGCCAGATTGAGGTCGTAGCGGTAGTACTCCGGGTGCTCCAGTGGCGCGGTTTCGGCGTCGGCATCGCGGGTATGGGCACCGGCACCGGCATTGGCCAGCAGGTTCAAGCCTTCGGCGTAGGCGGCCATCAGGCCGTACTCGATGCCGTTGTGAACCATCTTCACCAAGTGACCGGCGCCGACCGGGCCACAGTGCAAGAAGCCATGCTCGGCATCGGTGGGCTCGCCCTCGCGTCCTGGCGTGCGGGTGTTGGCCGCCACCCCGGGTGCGATCGTCTCCCAGATGGGACGCAGTCGCTCGAAGTCCTCATCCGGTCCGCCGATCATCAGCGAGTAGCCTCGCTCCAAACCCCACACTCCGCCGGAGGTGCCGACGTCGAGGTAGCCGATGCCTTGGGGGGCGAGTACCTCAGCGCGTGCGATGTCCTCGTGGTAGTGGGAGTTGCCCCCGTCGATGATGGTGTCACCGGGCTGGAGTTGCTCGGCAACAGCGTTGACGGTGTCGGTGGTGATCTGACCCGAGGGCACCATCACCCACACCGCACGCGGGGCATCCAGCTTCGCAGCGAGGTCAGCCAGCGAATCGGCGGCAATCGCGCCTTCGGCGGCCAGGCCCTTGGCCGCCTCCGGATTCACGTCGAAGACCACGCATTCGTGGCCTTCGCGCATCAGCCGACGCACCAGGTTGGCTCCCATTCGACCCAGGCCGACCATTCCCAACTGCATGTCAGTTCTCCTTCTGGACGTCGGCGGGCTGCCCGTCGGCTTCGGGGTTGTGCCATTCACCATCGGTGACCAGGCGGTCGGCGGCCTCAGGACCCCAGCTGCCGCGGAAGTATGGGTGCACCGGGGTCGCGTCGCCCAGAATGTTGTCGATCACCTGCCAGGACGCCTCGACGGTGTCCTCGCGGGTGAACAAGGTGGTGTCGCCCTTCAAAGCGTCGCCGAGCAGACGCTCGTAAGGATCGAGGCCGTCGGCACTGGCGATCTGATTGAACTCCAGTTCCACCTGTTCGCCCTTCATCTTGGAACCAGGTGCCTTCACATTGGCCGACAGCGAGATTGATACGTCCGGGCTGAGCCGGAAGTGCAGCGAGTTTGAGTAGGTGGCGCCCACCTGGCCGATTTGAACCCCGGCCGGTGGCCGTTTGAGTTCCACATAGACCTCAACGGCAGTGTTGGCCAGGCCCTTGCCGGCGCGCAGATAGAACGGCACGCCCGACCAGCGCCAGGTATCCACCTCGGCGCGCAGGGCGACGAAGGTCTCGGTGGTTGAATCGGGCGCCACACCTTTCTCGGTGCGGTAGCCCTCGTACTGGCCGCGCACCACGTCGGACGGTTTGATCGGCGGCATGGCCCGCAGCACTTTCACCTTCTCGTCGCGCAGACCTTCCGACCCCTGCCCGGACGGCGGTTCCATGGCCACCATGGTCAATACCTGCAGCACGTGGTTCTGCACCACATCTCGCAAGGCTCCGACATCCTCGTAGAACGAGCCACGCCCCTCGACGCCGAAGCTCTCAGCCAAGGTGATCTGCACCGACTTCACGTAGTTGCGGTTCCAGATCGGCTCCAGGAAGGCGTTGGCGAACCGGAAGTACGCCAGTCCCATCACGGCTTCCTTGCCCAGATAGTGATCGATGCGGAACACCCGCGACTCGTCGAAAACCTGATGCAGGGCAGCATTCAGCTCCCGCGAGGACGCCAGATCACGCCCGAAGGGCTTTTCCACCACAACGCTGGCGCCCTCGGCACATCCGGAGGCCCCCAGTGATGCGGTCACGGTGGCGAATAGGGACGGGGGGATCGCCAGGTAGTGCAGCGGGTGTTTGGCGTCGCCGAGGGCTTCGCGCAGCTTGGCGAAGGTCTGCGGATCGGAGTAGTCGCCGTCCACGCCGTGAATGAGGCCGGTGAGCTTGGTGATGGTCGCCTCGTCGAAACCACCGTGGGTGTTCAGGCTGTCGTGCACGTGCTCCATGAGGTTCTCTTTGTCACCTTTGGAGCGGAACACCGCGATCACAGGGACGTCGAGTTGGCCACGGGCTACCAGTGAGGCCAGCGAGGGGTAGATCTTCTTGTGTGCCAGGTTGCCCGTGGCTCCGAAGAACACCAGGGCATCCGATTTCACGGCCATCGGTCGTTGACCTTCCTGAGAGGGGTGAGTGTGCATCACTGGCCTCAACGCTGCCAGGCTCGATTACAGTCCTCAAGCCCTGTGGGTATTTCGATGCCTGTGGATGTTTGCGGGCTTCGTCCGGCTCAGCCGGCGGGATCGGGGGTGTGGTGACCTTCAGCCGGCTCCGCTCCCTGAGCTTGTCGAAGGGGGTGTCAGGTGGGAATACCCCCGTGCGTGGCGGAGTTGAGTCTGGTGTACTCAACTTGTGGATTGAGCGTGCTAGGCTCAATCGCGTACCACGAACTAACTGGAGGTAACCCCATGGCACGAGCAGTCGGCATCGACCTCGGCACCACTAACTCTGTCGTCGCTGTCCTCGAGGGCGGCGAGCCGACGGTCATCCCCAACGCCGAAGGCTCCCGCACCACCCCGTCCGTCGTCGCCTTCGCCAAAGGCGGCGAGGTCCTGGTCGGTGAGGTCGCCAAGCGGCAGGCAGTCACCAACGTCGATCGCACCATCCGTTCGGTCAAGCGCCACATGGGCACCAACTGGACGGTCGACATTGACGATAAGAAGTACACCCCGCAGGAAATCAGTGCGCGGGTGCTCATGAAGCTCAAGCGCGACGCTGAGGCCTACCTGGGCGAGCCGGTCACCAACGCGGTGATCACCGTCCCGGCCTACTTCAGCGACGCTGAGCGCCAGGCCACCAAGGAAGCCGGCGAGATCGCCGGACTGACCGTGGACCGCATCGTCAACGAGCCCACCGCCGCTGCTCTGGCCTACGGCCTGGAGAAAGACGGCGAGCAGACCATTCTGGTCTTCGACCTCGGCGGTGGCACCTTCGACGTCTCGCTGTTGGAGATCGCTGATGGCGTCTTCGACGTCAAAGCGACCAAGGGCGACAACCGTCTGGGCGGCGACGACTGGGATCAGCGCATCGTCGACTGGTTGGTCACGCAGTTCAAGAACGCCAACGGCATCGACCTGAGCAAGGACAAGATGGCCCGCCAGCGCCTGCAGGAGGCTGCCGAACGCGCCAAGATCGAGCTGTCCAGCGCCCAGGAGACCCAGATCAACCTGCCCTACATCACCGCCGGTGCTGAGGGCCCGCTGCACCTGGACGAGAAGCTGACCCGTGCGGAGTTCCAGCGCATGACCCAGGATCTGCTGGATCGTTGCCGCAACCCGTTCAACGCGGTCATCGCTGACGCCAACACGTCGGTGTCCAAGATCGACCACGTGATTCTGGTCGGTGGCTCCACCCGCATGCCCGCGGTGGTCGACCTGGTCAAGGAACTCACCGGTGGCAAGGAGCCCAACAAGGGCGTCAACCCCGACGAGGTCGTCGCCTTGGGTGCGTCCCTGCAGGCCGGTGTGCTGAAGGGCGAGGTGAAGGACGTGCTGTTGCTTGACGTCACCCCGCTGAGCCTGGGCATCGAGACCAAGGGCGGCGTGATGACCAAGATCATCGAGCGCAACACCACCATCCCGACCAAGCGTTCGGATGTGTTCACCACCGCGGAGGACAGCCAGCCTTCGGTGATGATTCAGGTCTACCAAGGCGAGCGCGACTTCGCTCGGGACAACAAGAGCCTGGGCAACTTCGAGCTGACCGGCCTGATGCCGGCTCCGCGCGGGGTGCCGCAGATCGAGGTCACCTTCGACATCGATGCCAACGGCATCGTGCACGTCTACGCCAAGGACATGGCCACCGGCAAGGAGCAGTCCATGACTGTCACCGGCGGCTCGGCGCTGGGCAAGGACGACATCGACCGCATGGTCAAGGACGCCGAGGCTCACGCCGAGGACGACCGCAAGCGTCGCGAGACCGTCGAGATGCGCAATGAGGCCGACGGTTTGGCCTTCCGCACCGAGAAGCTGCTGGCCGACAATGCCGAGACCCTCACCGAGGACGTCAAAGCTCCCGTCGAGGAGGCGCTGACTACGCTGAAGGAAGCCCTGGCCGGCGACGACAACGACGCGGTCAAGGCAGCCATGGACGATTTGAACACCAAGGCCGCCACCATGGGTCAGGCCGTTTACGCAGCCGCCCAAGCTCAGCAGGAGGCCGAAGCCTCGGCCACCGGCGAAGCTACCGGTGACGCGGGCAGTGATGACGACGTGGTGGATGCCGAGATTGTGGATGAGGACGGCAAAGAGCAGTGAGCGAGTTCGACGAAGCGGTTCCTGAGCCTGACGAGGGCGCGGACCCCGTCGAGGAAGGGCAGGACGCCGGCGCACAGCCGGCGTCCGAGCCCGCCTCGGCCCCTGATGAGATGGACGAGGCGCTGGCCGAGTTGCTCGACCAGGCAGAGGCCGGATCTGAGCCGATCGAGCCCAAGAGCGAGTTGGAACAGTTGCAGGAGCTGGTGGCTGAGCGCACTGGCGACTTGCAGCGGCTGCACGCCGAGTACGCCAACTACAAGAAGCGGGTGGACCGCGATCGGGCCCTGTCCCGGGCTGCCGGAATAGAAGCTGTCGTGCTGGACTTGCTTCCGGTGTTGGACAGCATTGAGGCCGCTCGCGAGCACTCGGAGTTGGTGGGCGGGTTCAAACTGGTCGCCGAGGAACTGGAGAAGGTGTCGGCCAAGTACGGGCTGGCCGTCTTTGGGGAGGTCGGTGATCCGTTCGACCCGCAGATCCATGAGGCGTTGATGCAGATGCCGATGGCCGGCGAACTTGACGGGCCCACGGTTTCGGCGGTGATGCAGCGCGGTGTGAAGCTGAATGATCGGGTGATTCGTCCCGCCCGCGTTGGGGTTGCCGAACCGGACGAATCCTGAGTATCGAAGGGAGGCGCGATGAGTACCAAGGATTGGCTCGAAAAGGACTACTACAAGGTGCTGGGCGTCTCCGCCGACGCCAAGCCTGAGGAGATCAAGAAGGCCTTCCGCAAGCTGGCCCGGCAGTACCACCCGGATCAGAACAAGCACAATCCCGAGGCTGAAGAGAAGTTCAAGGAGATCTCCGAGGCCAACTCGGTGCTGTCCGATGCCGAGAAGCGCAAGGAGTACGACGAAGCGCGACGGCTGTTCGGCTCCGGCGGCTTCCGCTTCCCCCGCGGGGGTCAAGGCGGTGCGAACCCTGAAGACCTGTTCGCCAACTTCAACTCTTCGGGTGACTCCGGCTTGGGTGATCTGTTCGGCAACCTGTTCGGTGGCGGCGGTGCTCAGCGTCGCTCCGGACGCGGGCCTCGACGTGGGGCCGATATCGAAGGCGAAGTGACCATCGATTTCGCCGACGCACTGGCCGGCGCCATGGTGTCGATGCAGACCACGTCCGAGGTGGCCTGCGACACCTGTCACGGCACGGGCGCGCGTCCGGGGACGCAGCCGACGGTGTGTCGGGCCTGCCAGGGCTCAGGAATGCAGACCTCCAACTCCGGAGGAATGTTCCAGATTTCCGAGCCGTGTCGGGAGTGTCGGGGGCGCGGCATGATCGTCACCGATCCGTGCCCAACCTGTGCTGGTTCGGGTCGCGGCAAGTCGCGCCGCACCATGCAGGTTCGTATTCCGGCCGGCGTCACCGACGGCCAGCGCATCCGCATCAAGGGCAAAGGCGGTGCTGGCGAGAACAGCGGCGCGGCCGGTGACCTCTACGTGATGGTGCACGTGCGGCCCCACTCCGTCTTCGGGCGTAAGGGTGACCATCTGACCGTCACCGTCCCGGTGACCTTCGTCGAAGCAGCTCTCGGTGCAGACATTTCGGTGCCGACCTTGGACGACGGTCCGGTGCGGCTGCGGATCCCTGCCGGTACCCCGAATGGGCGCACCTTCCGCGTGAAGGGTCGTGGCGTCAAGACACGCACCGGCAGTGGGGATCTGCTGGCCTCCGTCGAGGTACAGGTTCCGACACACTTGAGTGAACAAGCCCAAGCAGCCTTGCAGGCTTACGCCGCGAGCGTGGCCGAGCCTGATCCGCGGGCTGCGATGTTGGGAGGGTCGTGATGAGTGAACGCCTACCGGAGCGGTTCGACGCCGACGCCCCGATCTTCGTGATCTCGGTGGCCGCCCAACTTGCCGATATGCACCCCCAGACCTTGCGCGGCTATGACCGCCTCGGTCTGGTGGTGCCCGGACGGGCCCGCGGTCGGGGACGGCGCTACTCGTTGCGTGATATCGCCAAGCTGCGTCACATTCAGCATCTGTCGCAGAACGAGGGCATCAATCTGGAAGGCATCCGCCGGATTCTGGAGCTGGAGTCGGAGTTGGAGAGCCTGCACGAACAACTCGCCCGCGTGACCGAGATCGTTGGACGGCTGCAAGTCACCGACGAGGGCAAGCGTGTCTTCACCGCAGCCCAGTCCGGACAGGTGCACCTGGGTGTGCGCCGTCGTGAAATCCGCGCCATCACAGTGCGCTGAGCCAGCCCTTTTTCCGGTTGGTTGAGGAGGACGCGTGGCGTCTGTCTCGAAGCCTCGCCGCCCTTTCCCCTCGGCTGGTTGAGGCGCATGCGCAGCGTCTGTCTCGAAGCCTCGCGCCCCTTTCCCGTCGGCTGGTTGAGGAGGCCCGGAGGGCCGTCTCGAAACCTGGCGAGCTGGTTTGTGGACTGGTGCGGAGTGGTTTCGAGACGCTCTCTTCG